>SXGQ01015092.1_pt1 | contig 165873 bp, 136 predicted proteins | sample 3178371 | NCBI WGS metagenome assembly SXGQ01 (sample SAMN11356859, study PRJNA531348) | freshwater metagenome | isolation source: freshwater sample F1-20 | place: China: Fuxian Lake, Yuxi | collected 2017-12-25 | reverse complement strand
GGGATTTGATTACAGATTCGCAGTGCGATACGCAGCGCGCAAGCAGCAATGACAACGGTGATTTCAAAATTTTCTAGTTTTTCAATTAGCGTGGATGTCGCATGGAATCATTGCGTTCATTTGCGTCACTCGACCACCGTCGAGGCGATGGGGGTACGCACGGGAACCGCTCCGCGACCAAGGCAATGTCCGAGTGCGCCACATTGTCGCCCGATGATTGCATTTGAGCACTGCGGTGGTACAGTCAAGGCATGGAATCGGTGTTGCTCAGCGGACTTGTCGCGCGCTCGCCCGCGACGCTGGAAAAGCCAACGCCTATCAATGCCAAGAATTCCTCTCAATTATTCGTGGGGATTTATTCCTGACGGCGTGTAAGCCTGGGATAAAAGTCGGATCAACAGGGCCTTATCACAAATGAAATTTATATTGCCCGTCGACTTGGAATTCACACGATCATCGAGCGTGAATGCAGCCATATACACATGCCTCATCGCCTGGCTTCTGGCGATCAGCTTTTTGCCTGACCCTCGCCCTTTAGGCGTACCAGATATTGCCGTTCAGGCGGTCCAGTCGATTGCCGCAATGTCCGATCCCACATCTCGGCTGGTAGCGAGTATGACCCTACGCGTGATCACATTCGGGGTACTAGGGGTTCTTACAGCATTTGGTCTGACCAGAGTCAAGCTTCGATGGGGGATTCCTTTAGGGTTGGCGCTTGCCGTTGCATTCGCGGTATTTAGCCAATGGATCAATTACGGTTACTTTCCCGTTTTTGCGCAAATGAAAATCAGCGTCCCAAGTGCAATCGCAGGGGTGTTGATCGGTTTTGTCATTCGCCGAAGTGGATGGGCCTTAATTGGCTTGATTGTCTTCGGGGCTAGTTTGTTTTATTGGGGCACATCAATAAGGATGACTGATGATCTTGAAGCGACGGCCAGGCTGATGGTTCAACATATTCTCAACCAGAGTGACGAGATTCGATCGGGCGATGAGGGGTTCGCCGACGCCATGAATCAGGCTTTTATTTACGCGGAAGATAATTCGCACCGCACGGACCCTTTGCCGTCAAACAAAGCGGCGATATTGGCTTTAGGCATTATTTTCGGTGATGATAATGTGGCTAAAATCGCAGGTAAGAAATTGGATCCCGAATGGCAGGAGCCGATCGCCGCTTTGCGCCAGGGTGTCACACTCCGAGGCCGTAGCGACATTCCTCGTCACTTTTGGGTCAGTGCTGGGTTGGTCGTCATCATGGATGAGACTCGAGCAACGACGATCGGTACGAGCAAGGAACTGATGGACTCAATTCCTGGCGGGTCGGGCTTTTCATTTGTCGACCTGGCGGCGAATCGCGCTGGAATACTATTTGCCCTGGCCGCGACCAGAAATGCCGAGGCTGCCAAGGCGACTCAAAAGTATATTTTGTGCAACACCATTGGGGCTGATGATTTCTGCCCAGAATTGAAAGATTTGCCAGAAGGGCTTTCCCGCGACAAATTCCAAGCAGATTACGGAGGATTGGCGGGACGGCGGACCAAAGAGTTCATGGCAACCATTGACGAGCGCATGGCAAAGTTGCCCCTCCTGAAGTGAGCCCAAATTAAAGCTCGTTTGCGCGTGGAATCACCTTGCGCCGCAAAAATGGAATCAGCAGCAAGCCAGGCGCGGCCGCCACAATAGATAGCGCATAGAAGGATTGGTAATCCAAATTTTTCAGCATCCAGCCGCTGAGAACGCCGATAGCGGTATTCCCAATGGCCATGACGGAAGTCAGCAACGCGTACTGCGTTGCCGTGGCGCGCGCATCGCAAATGCTCATCATGAAGGCCACAAAGGCGCATGTGGCCAAGCCGCCGCAAACACTTTCTACAGATAGAACAACCACAAGCGATTGCACTGGCGCGCTGGCCGGCGCGCTGTGCGCGACCGTGGCGCCGTAGGCGCTGGCTAAAATCCAGAATCCAACATTGCTGACCGCGGCCAAAATACCAGCGATCCATAAGCAGCGCGTCAAACTCCAGCGCGCAATCATGAGCCCGCCCACAACTGTTCCTGTAATGCTTAGGCCCGATCCCAAACTTTGGCGCACCCATCCAATAGTTTCCGTTGAGTAGCCAAGGCCTTGCACCAATAGCGGCGATGTCATGGCGCCGCCCAACACATCGGGCAGTCGATATAAAATCAGAAAGAAGAACAGCGCGATGATTTTCCAACCCCATTGACTTGCAAAAATTTGAAATGGTTGCGTGACCGACGCCGCGAATCCGGGCGCTTGACCAATGGGTCGCGCGGGTTCGCGGCCCATGAAGATACCGATCATGCCCACCAAAGAAACCGTGGCCAGCGCGCACACCGCAATGGCCCACGCCCACGATTGTGTGTTTGGTGATTCGCCCAGTCGACCCGCCAAAATCAGAACGCCTGCGCCCGCGAATAGCGAGGCGAAGCGCGCACCCGTCACCCACATGCTCGCACCCGCGCCAAATTCGCGTGGCTGTAAAACCTCGGCGCGGTATGCGTCGCCAACAATGTCTTGCGTTGCGCCGGCAAATACCAACACGCCAAGTAAAACAATAATGGCGTTGGGCGACATCATGGCGCCGCGGTTGTCCATGTTGAGCGCCAGCGCAATAATCAGTCCCAAGCAAATCAACTGTGTTATACAAAGCCAACTGCGGCGGCGGCCCATCCAACGCAAACCAATAATGGAGCAGTGATCGCTTAGCGGCGCCCACAACACTTTGCATGTGTAGGGCAAGCGCGCCAATGCGATTAACCCAATGTCCACCACCGACCACTTGGCGGCGCTGGCCCATGTGGGCATGATGCTCATTGCCATTTCAAGTGGAATGCCGCCGGCGAAACCCAGCGACAACAACACCAGCATGGTGGGTTGCATGTATAGCGGGCGCTTGAGCGGCGGCGTTTCTGTATTTATCCGATTGATGTGTTGCGTTTTCCCAAATTCAGTCGGCGCGTTGGACACGCATGAAGGGTACCGCACCGACTGTCTCGCTTAACGCAGGAACCAGAAGAAAACCACGGCCACAGCGGTGGGCATCAGCCCGCCAAGGAACAGTCCAATGGGACTAATTCCTTCATTCTTAAATACCTTGGCGCTTTGCAAAATGCCAACACCAGCGGGGTTTGGCGCGTTCGCGATCACTGTCAAGCCGCCACCCGTGACGGCACCGGCCACAAGTGCGTATTTCAGTTCATCGGAAATGCCCTCGACCGTCGAGCCAAGGTAAGTGAGCGCGGCGTTGTCGGTAATCGCGGTAAGGCCCGTCGCGCCAAAGAACAGCGCGGTGCCGCTAAGGCTTTCGATGAGCGGCTTCAGCCAGTATGTCTGCATGGAGCCAAGCGTGACCAGTCCCGCAAGGAAGAAACCAACAAGCAATCCCTCGCGGAGCGCGAGTTTGTCCTGATATTGCTTGGTCGCCGTCACGACTCCAAGAAAGAGGACGAAGCTTCCGAAGAACACATTTGGGTAATGTGCGAAAAAGACAATGCTTGCAAGGAACATCACATGAACCGTCGTCAGCCAATGGGGAATTGCAACATTTGTGTTCTTCTCAAAGTTGACGGCTGCAATCTCCCTGCGGAAAATAATAGCCGCGATCGTGGTAGAGACCGTGCAGGCGGCCGCGGCCTTCCAACCGAAATGCGTGGCCATGAAGACAAGGTCCCAATTCCATTTGGTGGCGACCATCAGCACGGGTGGCGCGGCGAAATGAGTGAGCGTGCCGCCAATGGAAATATTCACAAAGAGCAGGCCAAGCGTGATATATGCAAGCTTTGTGCTGATGCCGCGATCGAAGTAGCGGTGCTTGAGCACAAGCGCCAGCAGCGTCATGGCGGCGGGCTCGGTAATAAATGAGCCGAGCAACGGTCCAAGGATGAGCGCGGCAAGGTAGAACGAAATGCTCTCCCCCAGTGGAATGAGCCGCGCCACGAAAACAATGAGCGATTCCGCGAGCCTGACTACGGGACGGGTCGCTGCAACAACCATGACCACGAGCACGAATTTCGCTTCAGTGAAGTTCAGCCCCTCGATGTAGATCACCGCTTCGTGGATGGAGCCGCGCATTGCCGCAATGCCAACGAACAAGACCGCCGCCCACAGGCCGAAGATGACTTCGGTCTCCGCAAGAAAGTGCAGCATATTTTCTTGAGCGGAACCCTTTGGATATCGATTCGCCCACTGCGCAAAGTACTTCACCGAGAATGTGTGCAGCACGGCGATGCCAAAGAGAATGGTGGACAAGATTTCGAGAGAAGATGGATTCATTCGTTAAAAATCTGTGACTATGGATTTGTGCTCAGCGCATGCAGGCGATCCATGCATAACTATGATGGTTACAAGTGTAACGGCTTCACCCAGTTCCCTGCAGTAGATAAAGGATTTGGCAGCATGGCTACGATTGACGCATGCCACGCAAGTCCCGCAATAGCACGGTTGAGCCCGCGCGCGCCGCAAAATCGCGCGCCGTGAAAACCAATGTGCACCTGCCATTTTTCGGGTGCTCGGTGTCGTGCGGATTTCCAAGTCCCGCCGACGATTACATAGAAAAGAAGCTTGACCTGAATGAGTACTTGATCGACAAGCCGGCCGCCACATTCTTTGTGCGCGTGTCGGGCGACTCCATGATTGGCGCGGGCATTCATCCCGATGATCTTTTAATTGTGGATCGCTCCAAGGAACCAAAAAATAAATCCATTGTGCTGGCCATTGTCAACGGCGATTTCACGGTGAAGCGCTACATGGCCCGCGGCGGAAAAATTATTCTGAAGGCGGAGAATCCCGCGCACGCGGACATTGCCATTGTGGATGGCATGCAATTTGAAGTGGTGGGCGTATGCACAAATGTGATCCACAATCTCAAGTAAGTCCCGCGCATTCATCGTGCTGCGCGCCTGCGCCCATCTTTGCGTTGGTGGATGGAAACAGTTTTTATTGTTCGTGCGAGCGCGTGTTCAATCCATCGCTCATCAATCAGCCCGTGATTGTGTTGAGCAACAACGACGGCTGCGTGATTTCGCGCACAGATGAGGCCAAAGCGATTGGCATAAAGATGGGCGATCCACTGCACTTGATCGGCGACAGCATCAAGCGCCACCGCGTGCGCGTGTACTCATCCAACTACGCGCTGTACGGCGATATGTCCGCGCGCATGATGGCCACACTTGCGCAGTTCACGCCGGAGTTGGAGGTGTACAGCATTGATGAAGCGTTCTTGTCGCTTGGCGGCTTCGCTGGCCGCGACCTGACCGACTATGCGCGCGAGATTCGCCGCGTGGTGCGCCGCGACACTGGTATTCCAACCGCGATTGGCATTGGTCCAACCAAAGTGCTGGCGAAAGTGGCCAATCGCGCCGCCAAGAAAAATAAAGTAAGCGGGGGTGTGTTGAATCTGTGCGATCGCGCGGTGCAGGACAGCGTGCTTGCGGAGTTCGCCGCGGCTGATGTGTGGGGCATTGGCGCGCGCAGTGCGGCCAAGTTGGCGCGCATGGGCGTGACCACCGCCATGCAATTGCGCGACGCGGATGCGAACGCCGTGCGCAAGTTGCTCACCATTGTGGGTCAGCGCATTGTGCTGGAGTTGCGGGGTCAGTCCTGCCTGGCGCTTGAAATGGTGCAAGAAGATCGCAAGCAAATAGTCAGTTCAAAATCATTCGGGCGGCCCGTGTACAAACTTGATGAGTTGAAGGAAGCCTTGGCCAATTACGCCACACGCGCCTGCGAAAAGTTGCGCCGCCAGAAAAGCGCCTGCCACACGCTGAGCGTGTTTGTGCAGACCAATCGCTTCAAAGATGGTCCGCAGTATTACAACAGTGGCACGATTACTTTTGGCGCCGGAACCGCAAGCACAGTCCGCATGATTGCGGCCGCCAATGGCGTGCTTGAAAATATTTTTCGCGACGGCATTGAATATAAAAAAGCTGGCGTGATTCTCTCGGACTTGCGCCCCGCCAGCGCCGTTGCATTTTCTCTCTTTGACGACCAACACAAGCACGCGCAAGACATCAAGGCCATGAGCGTCATGGACGCCATCAACGCGCGCATGGGTCGCGACACGCTGAAGGTTGGCGCGTGCGGCGCCAGCGCGAAACCCAGCTGGAGCATGAATGCAAGTAAAGCGTCAACACCGCTCGTCCCCGCATGGATTATGAAAGCCAATATGCGCACCAAGTGTTACACCACGCGTTGGCAAGACCTGCTGAAAGTTGGCTCGTAGCGCTTTCGCTGGCGGGCCACTCCGCATGGGGATGACACCCATGTGCTCGCTCTGACATATGCGCGCATCAACAGACTATTCTTCTTTGATAGGAGAAATATCAAATGTGTAGGAAACTTCTCGGGTGTGTGCTCGCGACACTTCACAAGTATATTTCAATCACTTCGTAAAAAATGTATCGCCAAAAAAATCAAAGGGTATGACAGCATGTCAAGTCTTTCCAAACTCACCGTCGTCATTTTTGTGTCCGTAGGCGCCTTGATTCCCATGCAAGCGTGCAAGAATGGACCGCCGCCAGTTCTGTTGGCGCGGCGCGTTTTTAAAAATAAGGATCAAGACCTGGGCGCAATCTCGCAGGGTGCCGTATTGAAACTGACAAAATCATCGGACGCCACCGCCACTGTTGGTTTAGATTTTCAAGTCTCGCTTGCGTCCAAGTCTGGTGATGGACATGCGTGGCAATGCCGCACGACCAACGATCCATATGTGCTTGTTGATGCAACCTCGCTGACCGAGCCCACGGGAGTGGTTGCGTCTGGCAAGGATATTCAAACCATCTATCAACTGCATGCCAAAGCCGCGGGCAATGCCGAGATTGAGTTCGCATTGGTGAGCACCACCGACAAAAATAGTTCGCCGAAGGAAACCATTGCTTTGGCGGTGGAAGTGAAGGCCGCGGCCGCCAAGTGAACGTTGGCTAGATCAGTAACTAGGCTCTCGATAAAGTCAATTTGCTGCTGCTCGACTTCGGAGATTGCCAGAAGTGCCTGAGCGATCTTGACGAAAGCGGGGTCAGCGATAGCTCTGATCTCGCGGAGATGTTGCTTGAAATTGGTCCCTGCTCTCCAAAGAGCAATTCGATATCTCCGCCATCGACATATCTATTGCCGTCGAAGTAAGCCACGCACATTGTGCGTCTTCAACTTGAGCGCAACCCCAAGCAGGTGAAGTGATGGAAGCTAGATTTACGGTGTTTACAACAGTTTGATGCGGCGCATAAAGATCATCAGGCTCACGGCCAGGATGACGGCTACGGCCCAAAATCCGTAGTAGCCCCATTCACTTTTTAGTTCGGGCATGACCTCAAAGTTCATGCCATATACGCCGCACAAAAATGTGAGCGGTAGAAATATGACGCTGACCACGGTCAGTTTGCCCATGACCTTGTTCGTGCGGTGCGCCACCATGGACATGTAATTATTCAGCGAGTCCGAAAGAATGTCGCGGTCCACCAGCACATCTTGCAAGACGCGCTCCACCGTGCCCACCATGTTGGCAAGAAACGGCTGGGTTGCCTCGCTCACAAATGCCGACTTTCGCGTGGAAAGATCGGTGAGCACGCCACGCGCTGGAAGCACCACTTTGCGCAGATTCAGTAAATCGCTGCTGAGTTCGGAGGCTTGTTGAAAAATTCCCTCGTCTACTTCGCCCACCAATTGCCGCTGCACCTGTGCCACTCGCTCCTCGAACGCGTTATGCACATTGAGATAGTTGTCCACCAAGTGGTCCCACAACTCAAAGAGCAGAAAACTTGGACTGTTGGCAAATCGCATGAAGTCGTTGTGATAGTCGCGGCGCACGGCTTGCATAAATACCGCTTGATCGCGGGACATGGTGAGTAGAAATTTTTCACCAATAACAACATCCACGCGCTCAAGTTCAAATGATCGGCCTGCAAGCTTGCAACCCGATAGCACAAGATGGATGTAGTCGTCATAGCGACCAAGTTGAGTGGCTGATTCACGGCCCATGGCGTCTTGCACAATTTCGCTCGCGCACAATGATAAATCCGCCAATAGTGCTTGCGCCTCATCCTGGCGGCTAAGGTTCACATCAATCCAAACAAACTTGCCTTCATTCATGGCTTGGCGCGCTTGGGCACATGAAATAGTCGGGGCTTGCTTGCCCGCAAAGTCAAAGGCAATCACGGTTGCCAGCGCTTGCACATTCGCCGGCCGCATGTGGGCTGCCAAGTCTTGCGCTTCAGATGGGATGTTGGAAGCCATTGACCTAGTTTAATCAAGTCCGCCACCTTGCGAGGTGCGGCAGGAGAAATTTGGTAACGGGTCGCGGCGCTTACAAAAAAACAAGACGCCGATTTCTCGGCGCCTTGTTTACGAATTACAAATTACAAATTACAACATCCCTTTCAAACCCTTCTAAGATCGACTTAGTTTTTGTACTCACCTTCAAATTCATCCGGCACGCTTTCATCAACAGCGTCCGAGGCGGTCTCACCCAAATTGTCCGGGTCCATATCCGCTGCGTGCGGCGATTCTTCAAGCTCTCGCATGCGGTGCCAATCATCCAAACTAATCAACACCTCGCGCGCCACGCTTCCCTTGTGGTCGCTCAAAATTCCCGCCATTCCCATTTGATCTACCAAGCGACTTGCGCGGCCATAGCCGATGGCAAGCCGTCGTTGCAACAAACTCACGCTGCCACGACCAGATTCAATGATGATTTCCACGGCCTTTTCAAAGAATGGATCGCGCTCGGAACAATCCGTGGCGGCTGATCCACCGTCGCGGGCGTCGTTGTTGGCCACGGCTTTGGTTCCGCGAATGGCAACCAGTGATCGCTCAAACGAAGGCTTGGCCACATCCTCTAAGAAGCGAGCCACTTTGCGCGTTTCACTATCGGTCACAAGTGTGCCTTGTGAGCGGCGAAGTTCGCTGCTGCTTGGCGTAAGTACCAACATGTCGCCTTGACCAAGCAAAAGTTCCGCGCCCTTTTGATCCAGCACAATTCGGCTGTCCATTCCGCTGGCCACTTTGAAACTCACGCGGCAAGGCATGTTGCTTTTGATCAAGCCCGTCACAACATCCGCTTGCGGCCGCTGTGTTGCAAGCACCAAGTGCATGCCGACCGCGCGCGCCTTCTGCGCAATGCGAACAATGGATTGCTCCACTTCCTTGTGCGTCATGATTAAATCGGCCAACTCATCCACCACAAATACCAACGCAGGGAATTTCTTTGGAATACGCGCCTTCTCCAAATCATTGGCTGGCTTCAAGCGCGCGAACAATTCCTCTTCGCCAAGATTGTTGTAGGCGGTGATGTCGCGGCAACCCGCGTTCTTGAGCAATCCGTAGCGCTCCTCCATTTTGTCCACGGCCCATTCCAGAATGCCGGCGGCTTTGGCCATTTCCGTGACCACGGGGCACATTAAATGCGGAATCTCTGAAAACTGGCTCATTTCCACCATTTTTGGGTCGACAAAAAACAGCTTTAATTCATCGGCGCGCTTGGTGTAGAGCCAACCCATGATGATGGTGTTCATGCACACGCTCTTGCCGCTGCCGGTGGTGCCGGCGATCAGCATGAGCGGCATCTTGGCAAGGTCTAGCACCAGCGGCTCGCCCGCGGAATCTTTTCCAAGGAACATTGGCAGCACCATGTCTTTGGCGTGGCCGCCGCTCATGAGCTCCTTCAACATCACCTTTTCTTTTTGGCGATTTGGAACTTCAATGCCAATGGATGTGCGGCCCACCATGTTTGGCAAGATGCGGATGTTGGGCGCTTGCAAACTACGCGCAATATCGGAAGCGATTGTTTGCAGTCGCGCCACGCGCGTGCCCGGCGCAAGTTCAACCGAATACAGCGTGACTACTGGACCGCTTTCAATGCCGGTGACTTCGCCGTCAATTTGAAATGTGTGCAAGGTTTGCTCCAGCACTTTGGCTTGGTCGCGCACATACGCCTCAACGGCTTCGGACCAATTGCCTTCGGGGTCGCCCAGAAGATCAAGACCGGGGACTTGGTAGCCGTCGTAATTTTCCTGGCGCGGAATATCTTGATCGCGCGCGATCACGGTGTTGTTGCCGGCCATGCGCAGCGGAAGCTTGGCGATCTTGGCTTTCAGTTCCTCTTCGGTCAGGGTGCGCGGTGCAGTCACTTCAGCAATGGCGTTGTTGGCTTCCTCCACCGCGTCCATTTCCTCGGCTTCCACATCCTCATAATCGTCGATTTCGTCGGTTATTTCCTCATTTTCTTCCTGATCGCACTCCTGGGAGTCATCTGCAAATTCGGTTTCTTCTTCTTCGACCTCAAGTAACGCGGATGCCTTTGCGGAAGTCTTTGCCATGGCGGCAGCTTTGGCCGCGGCCCGTGCGCTTGCCTTGTCACTAACTTTGGCGCCCGCAAGCGCTGGAGTAAGGAGAGCGGGGCGCGTACGCAGTTTGGCGATCAAACTTTTCCAATCCACATGGCGCATTGGCGCTGACCAATTCCAGAGGTAAGAGCAATGCTTTGGTAGAGCGAACACAATTTCATCCATACATACAATGGCTCCAAGAGCCAGCGATGTCAGTAGCGCCAAACTTGTGGCGGTGGCGCTGAATCGTAATTGCAATTCGCTGGTGATCCACTGTGGTACAAGTCCTGCTTCGCAACCAGCAAGCGTTCCAACTCTTGGAAACCACAACGCGTGCAATGAGCTGAAGGACAACATCATTAAACACGCTCCAAACAATCGCACCAGTGGATGCGTGATGCGTCGACCGCTTGCCACCGCCGCCAAGCCAATTGCGAATGCAATCATTGGTAGCCAAGCGCCAAATCCAACTCCCATGTAAATCCAATATGAAAAGATGGCGCCCAGTTTGCCCATGAGATTGCTCGCGGGGTTGGAATGGATGGCCACAACATGGCTTGGCCAATCCGCGCTATTGAATGTGGCCAGGGCCAGAAACAGAAACACCCAGGTTCCAGCGGCCATAATCCAACCCGCCCGCCGGGCAAAAGTAGGTGCGGGTAGGTCGCTGTATGACCCAGTTGAACTCATTGATGCGGTGCGTGTCATGGCTTGTTAGATCGGAAAAATGGCGGTTTCTTCGTCAAAATTGGCGATTAGAATTGCCGCAAGCTGAATTGGTGAAATTGCGCCCATTTGTGGGGTATTTCAACTTTCAACCCACAAACAAAGCCAAATTGCCCGCGCTTGGTTACCATCGAAATCGTGAAATTCCAACTTATTGATGCCGTCTTGGAGCGGTCTGAGGACCGGATTGTGGCCATAAAAAACGTCACATCTGCCGAGGAATACTTGGCGGATCACTTTCCTGACTTTCCGGTTTTGCCGGGGGTATTCATGTTGGAAGCCATGGTTCAGGCGGCACGGGAGCTTCTGAAGGATCAATCCAAGGTTCGATTGGTGCTTGGCAATGTGCGCGCCCTACGCTACGGAAGTTTTGTGCGCCCAGGCGAGGCGCTGCAAGTGGAAGTGACGCGGGAAAAAATTCATGAAGATGGGTCGTTTGGTATGAAAGGTACAGCCCTAGTTGTCCGCTCCACTGGAGTTGGCGAAACGGCAGTCTCTGGTCGCTTTACAATGCGACCCGTTCGAATTCACGCCGCTGTCGCGGCCACTCACTAATCCGTCGCCAATGAAAGGGCGGCATTAACACTGAATGGAGAATTCACATTGTCATTTGATCGCACACAGATAGAAGCAGGCGTTCGCGAAGTTCTTGAAGATGCTCTTGGAGTTGATTCGGAGGATGTCAAGCCAACATCCACCCTGACTGGGGACTTGGGTGCGGAGAGCATTGACTTTTTAGATATTCAATTTCGCTTAGAGAAGAAATTTTCCACACCAGCCAAAGCGTTCAAGATTGAGCAGGGTGAATTGTTTCCAGAGAACATGTTGCAAGACGCAAGCATGGTTCAGAATGGCAATGTGACCGATAAAGGCTTCGCGCTTTTGAAGGAAAAACTGCCGCATATTGACTTTTCTAGCATTGAAAAAGATCGCTCGGTGGGCAAGCTCGGATCGGTGTTCACTGTGAAAAGTTTGACCGACTTTGTGGACAACAAACTGAAGGCTTGAACCCTTTCAAGAAGTCGGTAGAAAGAATCGCCCATGCGTTGGATGTGGATTGACATGATGGTTGCCTTTGAACCTGAACACCGCTTGACCGCGGTGAAGAATGTCAGTTTGGCGGAGGACTATTTGCACGACCACTTCGCGGATCAACCCATCATGCCGGCATCACTGATGCTGGAGGGCATGGCGCAGACCGCGGGCGTGTTGGTTGGAAGCGCGCGGGGGTTCAAGGAGAAAGTGATTCTTGCCAAGATTGGCTCAGCCACCATTGACGCCGATGTGACTCCCGGCCAAACCATCCGCTACGACGCGGTGATTGAGCGCGTGGACGATTCGGGCGCCAGCACAAAAGGCACTATTTCTCGCTTTGATCACCGCACGGGAACATGGACCGACATTGGCTCCGCGGAAATTGTGTTTAGCCACATTGACAACAATCGCAGCGGCCTGAATTTTCCCAAGGACAACTTTGTTTTTGGCGAAAATTTCAAGCGCCTGCTCAACGCCGCTGGCTTGTCCCAAGTCATGACCGCCGCGGGAGTCACCGGGCCGTAAGGCTTGCGCACCATGCATCATCTTGCCGTCTATGCCGGTTCATTTGATCCCATCACCTTGGGGCACATGGATGTGCTTGAACGCAGTCGCGGCATTTTTGACGAGGTGATTCTGGCGATCGGTATTAACATTGACAAGCCGCCGCTGTTCACCATTGATGAGCGCCGCGAGTTTGCGCGAATTTTGGTGGAGCGCTTGCTGAAGAAAAATCCCAAGGGCGCCACGATTCGTGTGGAAAGTTATAACGGGCTCACCACGGACTTCGCGCGCAAGCAAAATGCCTCGGCCATTATTCGCGGCATCCGCAATGTCACGGACCTTGCTTCGGAATGCCAACTCGCCATCACCAATCGGCAAGTCGCGGAAATTGAAACGGTGTTTATTTTGACGGGCGAAAGTTACGCCTATGTTTCTAGCAGCCTGATTAAGCAAATAGCGGCATTTGGCGGTGATTTACAGCGACTTTCCACATTAGTTCCGCCCGAGGTGATTGCCGCGCTTGAAAGCAAGCGACGCGATCCGAATGATCCGCTGAGTCGTTTGGCAAAGGAATCTGCCGCGGATTAAATCCGGAATTGAATCATGGCGGCGAGCTTAAAAATTATCTCTATTGGCGCAATGAGCGCGCACCCGCTGTGGAGTGAGAAGGCCGATGTGCGCGCCGCGCATACAACCACTTCGCTGGTGCTATCGGATGACGCAGTTATTTTGGTTGACCCGTCGTTGCCTGCCCAAATTTTATTGCCGCGTCTATCCGAGCGTACGGGCAAGGGCGCCGATAGCGTCACACATGTTTTTCTAACCAGCTTTCATCCGCTTCGCCGCCGCGGTCTTGCGGCGTTTGCCAACGCCACCGTGTGGATAAGCGAACTTGAGCAGCAAGGCGTGCGCGCACAACTTCGTGAAAAACTGGAGCAAGCGCGCGCCGAGCAAGACGCAGAACTTGCGCGCATGTTGCGCGATGAGTTAGAAATTCTCAACGCCTGCCAGGTGGCGCCCGACAAATTAGCCGACGGTGTGGATTTATTTCCGCTCCCTGGGGTGTCGGTGGGCTCGAGCGGGCTGCTTTTGCCCACGCCAGCCACCACCATTCTGATCGCGGGCGACGCGGTTGCCACGGCGGAGCACTTGGAACAAGGACGCGTGATTTCCCCGTGTTTTGATATAGAACAAGCGCGTGAATCGCTCAAGGAAGCCATAGAAATTGCCGACATGATCGTGCCTGGTCGCGACAATCTGATCAACAATCCGTCGCGGCGATTTTAAGGGAAAGCGGGCTAGTATTGATATCTGTGGAACCAAATCACGCACCATTGAATGAATCCCTTGCCACCAATCGCACCACCAACGTGGGCGCGGGTGAAGCCACCACGCTGCGCACTTTGACGCGCATGATGCGGGAGCAAAAACGGTTCACTTGTTTGACCTGCTACGACGCAACCACCGCGCGCTGGCTTGACCGCGCGGGCGTGGAAGTTTTATTGGTGGGCGATACCGCGGCCGAGGTGATTCTTGGACACACCGCCACCATTCACGCGCCACTTGATTTCATGGTGGAGATCACCGCCGCCGTGAAACGCGGCGCTCCGCGGCGCGTGGTAATGGCGGATATGCCGTTTCTTTCCTATCAATGCGAGCAAGCCAACGCCATCCGCAACGCTGGAAGATTTCTTACGCAAGGCATGGCTGACTGCGTGAAGTTGGAGGTGGATCGGTCGTTCGCCGCGCTGGTGGAGCAAATGGCTCGCGCGGGAATTCCAGTGGTGGCGCATGTTGGAAGTCGGCCTCAACAAGCCAAGATGAAGGGCGGATATTTTTCCGCAGGACGCACCGCGCAGGACGCGGTGAGTATTGTTTCCGACGCCTCGGCCATGGAAGCCGCGGGCGCCAGCATGTTGCTTGTGGAAGCGTGTCCACCAGAAGTGACCCAATTGATTGTTGAGCGCTCCACCATTCCAGTAATTGGTTGTGGCGCCGGTGCCAGTTGTCACGGCCAAGTTGTGGTGCTTCAGGACATTCTTGGAATGAGCGATTGGCAGCCGGCGTTCGCGCAACCACTTGCGGCTGTTGGACAAGCCATTCAATGTGGAGCCGCGGCGTTTGTGGAACTTGTGCGCGCGGGCACATTGCCAGGCAAAACCTATCGCATGGAACCAGCCGAGCAGGAAAAACTTCGGACCATGTTAAGTTCCGGAAGTGATCAGCATGCGGCGCATTGAATTTCTTGGACCATCGTTGGTGGTGCTTGCCGCGGCGGGCGTGTTGTTGTTTGTGGGGCCAGTGGCGGTGCGTCAAGTTTCTCAAAGCATGACGGCCGTGAACATGTCGGCGGCCAAAGAGCGCCTACAGAGCGGTTCATTGCTCGATCAAATGTCGCAGGCTTCGCGCGATGTCGCTATTTTTGTTGAGCCTAGCGTTGTGCATGTCAGCAGTGCGGGAACATTGAGCGGACGCGGCGCGGGCCGCGCATTCAATAATTCAGGCAGTGGATGGATCTATGACTCCGCCGGTCACATTGTGACCAACGCCCATGTGGTTGAGGGCGCAATGCAACTTGAAGTGCAAATGTACGACGGAGAACGCCGTCAGGCAAAATTACTTGGCGCCGACTTGCGCACGGACATCGCGGTATTACAAGTCGATCCGTCAGGCCTTGTTCCCGCGCAACGCGAGGCAAAGGATCCGCAGCAAGGTGATATGGTGTTTGCGTTTGGAAGCCCCTTTGATTTTCGTTTCTCAATGAGCAATGGAATTGTTTCTGGCATTGGACGCGCCGCGGGCATTACTGAAATTGAATATGAAAATTTCATTCAGACGGATGCGGCAATTAATCCGGGTAATTCTGGTGGACCGCTGACCAACACCAAAGGATATGTGGTTGGCATGTCCACGGCCATCGCAACGGGTCGTGGAAATGGGGTTTCACAGGGGCAATTCTCAGGAATTGGCCTGGCTATTCCAATCTCCATGATTGACAACGTGGTGAATCAACTCATCAATCAAGGCGAGGTGATCAAGGGCTATCTTGGTATTTCCATGTTGAACACGGAGGACTTGTCACGGACGCGCGTGCGCGATCCACTTCTTCAAGCCACCGCCAAAAATTTTCAGGGCGATGGCGTGGTGATTGAATTTGTCAGTCCGCAAAGTCCCGCCGAAGCCGCCGGGTTGCGCGTGGGAGATGTGATTACAAATTTCGCCGGTCAGCGTATTGAAAGTGTCGCCCAGTTGAAGACAATGATCGCCTCGCGTCAGCCAAATGAAAGCGTGCAACTGGATGCGTGGCGCATAAGTGGCGATGGAAAAAGTGGCGAAACTTTCAGCGTGCGGGTTGTCATTGAGCAGCTTATGCCAGAGACGAACTCGAAATTCATAGTCGACACCCTAAGAAGTATTGGCGTGAAAAAATTGTCCTCATCAACCGAGGCCTTGGCGCAGCAATTTGGCGTCCCATTTGAGCGTGGCGTGATGGTGCAAGAAGTGGTGGCGGGATCAAGCGTGGCTCGAATTTTGCCGCCGGGCACTTTGATCACCGAAGTATTTGGCCAAAAGATAAGCAATTTGGACGACTTTTACACGCGAATCAACCGCAATCTGAGAAATCTAAGATCAAGCGAGCTTGTGCTTGGCGTGCGCCAACCAAATGGCGAAGTGGCGCAATTGCGTATTCCGCTTACCCCATCGTGAATGGATAGTATTTATTTATGAGCGCGCAACATGTATTAGAGGTTCGTGATCTCAAGACATGGTTTCCCATTCGCCGCGGTGTGTTGCAGCGCGTCACCGGATATGTGAAGGCTGTGGACGGCGTGAGCTTTTATTTAAATAAGGGCGAGACGCTGGGACTTGTCGGCGAATCCGGTTGCGGTAAGACCACCGTGGGTCGCACTTTGTTGCGCTTGGCGGACCACAGCGGCGGGCAAGCCTTGTTTGAAGGTCAAGATATTTTTGCCATGAACTCCACGCAGTTGCGCGCGGCGCGGCGCAAGATGCAAATTATTTTCCAAGACCCCGGTGGAAGTTTAAATCCACGTATGCGTGTAGGGAGAATTGTTGGGGAGCCGATTGAAGTGCACGGACTTGCCAGCGGTGATGAATTGCGCGATCGTGTGGAGCAATTGTTGGAGCGCTGCGGCTTGTGGCGCGCCGCGGCCGATCGATATCCCCACGAGTTCAGCGGCGGTCAACGCCAGCGCATTGGTATTGCTCGCGCGCTCGCGCTGAATCCCGCGTTGATTGTGTGCGATGAACCAACCAGCGCTTTGGATGTGAGCATTCAGAGCCAGATTTTGAATTTGCTCAAGGATTTGCAGGACGAATTTCAATTATCCTATTTGTTCATCAGCCACGACATGGCGGTCATTCACCATATTTGCGACCGCATTGCCGTGATGTATGACGGCAAGATTGTGGAAGATGGCCCGCGCGATGAGGTGATTCACAATCCGAAGCATCCGTACACCAAGACATTGTTAAGTGCGGTGCCAGAGGCCGATCCGCGGCGCAAGCGAACGCTTGTGAAAATGCAAGGCATGAGAACTTGACGCCGATAAACAAAAATATGAACAACGCCGAGTCCGCGGCCGCCGCGGCGGACATGAAAAAGCAAATCTTATTTCGCCGTTGGTTCGCGGTGCTTTTTCTCTCGTTGGCCGTTGGCGCGTTTTATTTTGGGTGGTTTGTCACCCGCAATGTGCGCGCTGACGCTAAGCAAACGGATATTCAACTGCGATCAGTAGCGTGGGCGATTCTGAGTTACTCGGCGGTCAACAATGTCATGCCAACTTCGCAAGAGGCGTTTGTGCAATTTATTTCCACCCATCCCCAGTGCCTCACTGCGCCGCGGCGCGCGGGTGAATGGCCTGCCACACAAGAGGCCGCGCAGGCAAGTGTGGCTCCCACCGATATTTCTGCGGCGGTGACAGGGCGCATTGAAGTGATCTGGCCGCCAACAGGAAATTTGACCCCGGTTCTTCAGGTGCGTGGCCGGCCATCGGGCATGGGAACTATTGAGCAGGTCAATGGCTGGCTGCAAAATTGGAATCACGACGCGGCGGTGGCCGCCCCAAAATAATTTGAAATTGCTGGTCATTTTAAGCGCCTACGGCGGGTGGTTTCATCGCATAATCAAAGAATGGTTGTTCCAACAAACAGCGTTGTCCAAACGGGTTCCAATATTCGACGCGTGCAGCCCGAAACGCCCATGCACGACTTAATGGATGGTTGTTCGCGCTGGGAAATTCCAGTGCATCAACATGGATTCATTGCGTTGGTGGATGTCATGCCACGGCTTGCGCCTGTTGGCCAAACCGCCGACGCCGCAATTGTGCAGGCAGCGCGCGTGAGTTACGGCGACGGCACCAAGCAGGTGAGCGAGGATCGGACATTGGTGCGCTACTTGCTTCGTCATCGGCATACCACTCCACTTGAAATGGTGGAGTTTAAATTTCATGTGGCCATGCCCATGTTTGTGGCGCGCCAGTGGATCCGCCATCGAACCGCCAATGTGAACGAATACTCCGCGCGTTATTCCATTGTTCCGGATCGTTTCTACAGGCCGTCATTGGAGAATGTACGCAAGCAAAGTTCAGTGAATCGACAAGGTGGCGACGAGCCGATCGACGCCGGCACCGCCGAGTCGTTTCTTGGCTTGCTAGAGCGCGCCGAGGCCAACTACAACGAGTATCTGCAATTGACCGAGAAGGGCGTGGCCCGTGAATTGGCGCGCGCGGCGCTTCCAGTGAGCGTGTACACCGAGTGGTATTGGAAATGCGACCTGCACAACACGCTGCGATTTCTTTCACTGCGCATGGATTCGCACGCCCAGCAGGAAATTCAGGATTACGCGCGCGGCATGTTTGATTTGATCAAGCCGCTCGTGCCAAATAGTTGCGAGGCCTTCATGGATTATGAAATGCAGGCCATGCATTTAACGCGCCTTGAAATTGAGTCAATCAAGAGCGGCGTACCTATTCAGACTGCGAACAAACGCGAGCAAGCGGAATTTGAAGCCAAGAAAAAGCGTTTGGGTTTGTGATTCGTTGAACGTCACGGCGCAATTATCTCCCTGGATTGTTGAATCCACACTTGGCGTGGTGTGGTTGCGCTCCCCACTTTTACATGCGGCTGGATTTGCCCACGCATTCAGTACGCGCATTGGTGGAGTAAGTCCCGCGCCATTTGACAGTATGAACTTGGGAATTGCCGACGCGCCTGGTGAGCCCGATCAGTGGAGGCGCGTTGATGAAAATTGGCGGCGCTTTTTGTTAGCCGCAAATATGAGTGAAAGACAGCTGGTACGCATCGCCCAAGTGCATGGGTGCGCGGTGCTGCAGGCGGATCGCCAGCCTGAAATGATTCGTAATGTGTCGCCCTTTGTGCAAGGCGACGCGCTTCTGTCGGGCGAGGCGCGCCATGCGCTTGCCATACGCGTGGCCGATTGTGTTCCAGTTCTTATCGCCGATGTGTCCACACGCGTGGTGGCCGCGGTGCATGCGGGCTGGCGCGGAGTGGTCAGTGAAATTGTTCCATCCACGCTGCGTGAATTTGCCGCGCGCGCAACCGATATGCGCAATGTGCGCATGGCGATTGGCCCATGCATTCAGCAGGCCGCTTTCCAAATTGGTGAATCTGTGGCGATTGAATTTCAGCAGCGCGGCCTGGGCGCTTGCGTCATTCCCAATCCGAATTGCAACGGCAAGTGGCTTGGCGATTTACCCAAGTCCATCCAAATCCAAGCCCAGACAGTGGGGGTTGCCCCGGAGCACATTGATCATTGCGGCGCCTGTACCCTTCAAAACAGGCACTTATTCTTCAGCTATCGACGCGATGGCGCTCGCAGTGGTCGACTAGCCGCCATAATTGGGGCTTCATTCAAGTAGCGGCATGCGCCGAAATCAGGCAAGTTCACATTGAGATGCTGTAAAAAAAGTCTAAATTTCCCGAATAATTATTGTTTTAACTTGCAAATTTGTGAAAATGGTACATACTTGAGAGTCTAGGTGCTTTGTATTTGCCCTCGTCAATATATTGGTTTGGATGGGCGAGGGCTGCCACCGTCATTTGACGGTGGCGGTTGTTTTTACAGGCAAAAGTAAAGTGGTTGCAAGCCCTATATGTGGTGCTTTTGTGCCGTCGTGTCTTTTCTAAACCCATGTATATTTATCGCCTACTCATTGCCAGTTTTGGCAACCAAAAGGAGATCAGATGACAGTGGCAACTTCCAGTGATGCGTACAGGACCCTCAAGACCAAAATCGAAACCAATCAAGCGCGTGTTGGTGTGATTGGTTTGGGTTATGTTGGTCTTCCACTTGCGCACGCACTGCATCAGGGCGGCTTGCCTGTGATGGGTTTTGATGTCGATGAGGAAAAGCCGAAGGCTATTCGCGAGGGCCGCAATTATCTTAAGCATTTGGGTAGCGATATGGTCACTTCGCTGCGCGACAGCAAGCGCTTTGAAGCCACCACAGATTTCGCGCGCCTAGGCGAGTGTGATGTGATTTTAGTGTGCGTTCCAACGCCGCTTGGTCGCCATCAAGAGCCGGACATTTCATACATCCTGCAAACCGCCATGGCGATTGGAAAAACATTGCGCAAGGGTCAATTGATTGTTCTTGAAAGCACCACGTATCCAGGCACCACGCGCGAGGACATGATGCCCGCGGTGTTCAAGGCCGCTGGCGCGCGCGCCAAGGACTGGGTGTTGGGCGAGGATATTTTCGCGGCCTTTAGTCCAGAGCGTGAAGATCCAGGACGCAAGAGCCATTCAACAAGCACCATTCCAAAGTTGGTGGGCGGCGTTGGCAAGCAGGCCACTGAACTTGCGGCCGCTGTGTATCGCAAGGGCATCAAGGAAGTGATTGAGGTATCCAGTGCGGAAATTGCTGAAAGCGCCAAGCTGCTCGAAAATATTTTCCGCGCCGTCAATATTGCGCTGGTCAATGAACTCAAGACCACGCTCACGCCAATGGGTATTGATGTGTGGGAAGTGATTCGCGCCGCGGGCACCAAGCCCTTTGGTTTCATGTCGTTCTTTCCAGGGCCTGGTCTTGGCGGACATTGCATTCCAATTGATCCGTTCTATCTCACATGGAAGGCAAAGGAATTTGGTTGCAGCACCAAGTTCATTGAGTTGGCCGGTGAGATCAACACAAGCATGCCGCACTATGCAATCGACCGCGCCAGTGAGTTGTTGAACAATCACGGCAAAGCCATGAAGGGCAGCAAGGTTCTTGTTCTTGGTTTGGCATACAAGGCCGATATTGACGATGTGCGTGAAAGCCCCAGCTTTGAGTTGATCCAACTTTTAGAGGATCGTGGCGCGCACGCCGACTACAGCGATCCACTTGTTCCTGAAACATGGGCGGGTCGCAAGCATGACTTGCAAAAGAAATCCGTGGCGCTGACCGCCGCAAGTTTGGCTAGCTATGACCTTGTAGTGGTTTCAACGGCGCACTCCGCCTTTGATTGGAACTTGGTCGCCAAAAGCTCCAAGCTGATTCTTGACACCCGCGACGCTATGCGCGCGCATCACACGGCGCTGGGTGACCGTTTGATGTTGGCGTAATGCAAGAAGCCAGGCATAATTCCAACGCGGTCCCGCCAGTCGCGTCATGGAAGGACGCCTGGCGCGAGCGCAATTATCGCTGGTATGCAGCCGGCATGTTGTCGGGCGGATTTGGCCTGCAAATGCTCAACACCACCGTGTTGTGGGATGTGTGGCAGCGCTCGCAAGACGCGCTGAGTTTGGGATTGATCGGACTGGCCCGCGCGCTGCCCGTGATGTTGTTGGCGTTTCCAGCGGGGCACATAGTTGATCTATTTGATCGGCGCAAAATACTTGTGTTCACGCAAAGCGGTTTCGCCTTGGTGGCGGCGTTGTTGGCGATCACCGCGTATTACGGCGCGCCGCTGTGGATTAGTTTTGTGGCCATCGCGCTCAGTGGTTGTGTGCGGGCGTTCAACATGTCAACGCGTCAAAGTTTGTTACCGATGCTGGTGCCTATTGATCGCTTTCAAAATGCGGTGACTTGGAACAGCGCCATCTTTCAATGCGCCGCGATTGGCGGACCGGTGTTGGCGGGGGCGTTGATCACTTTCACAAGTTCAACATGGATTGTGTTCATTGTGGCTGTGTTCTTGTGCGCGGGATTTGCCGTTGCGGCCATACAACTGCGTCCGCGAGAAAGCGTGAAAGCCACGGGGGGATTTACATTTGGCGCCATGTTTGCCGGAGCCACGCATATCCGCAAAGAGAAAGTCATTCTGGGGGCAATCTTGCTGGATTTACTGGCGGTGCTGTTTGGCGGTGCCACCGCGTTGCTTCCAATTTTTGCCACGGACATTTTGCACACTGACGCGGTTGGACTTGGAATTTTAAAGGCGGCCACCGCGGTGGGAGCGTTGCTGATCGCCGGTTTCCTGGCGGTGCGACCCACATTACGACCAGCGGGACCGCTGTTGTTGTGGAGCGTTGTTGGTTTTGGTGTGTGCATGATTCTGTTTGGAATAAGCCATTCATTTTGGTTTAGCGTGGCGTTACTTATGGTCAGTGGTGCGGTGGACAACATCAGCGTGGTGATTCGCAATGTGTTGGTGCAAACGCGCACGCCCGATCATTTGCGCGGACGCGTGACGGCGGTCAATGGAATCTTTATCGAGTGCAGCAATGAGCTGGGTGGATTTGAAAGCGGACTGGTAGCGGCGTGGATTGGCCCAGTGTGGAGCGTGATCACTGGCGGTATTGGAACACTGGCGGTTACTGGCACAATCGCGTGGTGCTTGCCCGCGCTGCGAAAGTTGGATCGCTTGATTGATGAGGTGAAACCAATGGATGACGCGCCCAACTTGAATCCATCAGTTGAAGTTTCAATGAATCAGACTTCGGCTTCTTCTTGAGCCGCTGTATGTGTGGTGAGCATGTGAAGCCAATGTGGAACTAATTTGATCATTGTCCCAGGAATGATGCAGCCTACGACTACACAAATAAACACAAGATCAAACAGCTGTTGAGCACGGTGCACAAGATCGGGATTACCTAGAAAGAGCAGCGGAATAGTGGAAAGAATAATTGGCACTGCTCCGCGTAAGCCGAGCCATGCCACACACGCCGTTTCACGCCATGAAATTTTCAAAGGCAAAAGAATCCCCGCCACCGCCACGGGCCTAGCAATAAACGCAAGCCACAGCGCCAGCATTGATCCGCTCAGCAGAACTTTTGGATCCAGAAGTCGATGCGGCGTGCAGAGCAGCCCAAGAAAAAAGAACATGGTGATTTGTCCACCCCATGCCAACGAGTCATGCACGCGCACAATAGTGGCGCGCAATGGCAGCGCGGAGTTTCCCAAGTAAATTGCACACAGAAATACGCTGACAAGACCACTTCCACCAAAAATGCTCGGCAGTCCATAGCTTGCCAGCGCGCACGCCACGCTCCGCACCGGGTAGAGCCCAGTTTCTTGGCTGGGCAGGTACCGAAATGAAAGCAAGGTGATCCAACCTATCAGCGATCCGGCGGCTGCGCCAATGATGAATTGCTTGAGAACATCAATTCCAATTTCAGAGGCGGACATGTCCTTTCCCAAGACAATAGAGGTGAGGGAGAACACAAGAATAAAAGCCATGGGATCGTTCAAGCCACTTTCAAGTTCAACAATGTGACGAACGCGTCCCTTGAAGTGAACCCCAACAAGCGCTGCGAACACTGCGGCAGCGTCGGTGCTGCCAAGCACGCTGCCAATCAGCATGGCCTCGATCCATGTTGTCTTAGGAGTCCACCATTTTACAAACAGGGCAATAAGCCCCGCAATAAACACCACGCCTAGAGTTGCCAAAGTGATAGAGGGCACCCACGAACCGCGCATGGCTGGAATTTTTATGACCAATCCGGCATGAAATAGAATCAAGATCAGGCAGATCATTCCAGCTCCGTAGGAAAGATCGAAGTCAAGGAAATTAATGTGTAGCGGGCCATCCTCGCCACAAATAATTCCGAGTGCAAGAAAAAGAAGACCGCTTGGCAAGCCTAATTTTGTTCCGAAGCGATTGAACACCACTGCGACGAGAAGAACCAAGCCAAGCCAAAATGTGATTTGTGGCAGCCACACATGAAAATCCAGCGTGCGATCCATGATGTTGGTGGGCGCCAAAAGTTGTGACATGCTTGGCAGTATGACCTATTTTGTAAGTGTCGTTGTCGAACCAGCCTTCAACGGCATTCTACTTTTGGGCGCAAGCCGCGTGGCGCAACCTATCCGCGCGCGCGTTTATGTATAAAAATATTTCCGAGCAGCAATCCAAGTATGCCAATGAAAAGCAGAATGCCAAGTGGCGCAAGCATTTCGGTGAATGTGAAGCCGCGCCAGACAGCGCCTTCAATGGCAAGAATGGCCCACGAAAATGGGCTGCCTTGACTAGCCGTGCGCAGAAACGGGGGCATGAACGCCAGTGGAATTGTGCCGCCACCAATCATGACCAACACCAGCACAATGGCATTGCCAGCGCTGCGGGCTGAGCTTTCGTTTTTAAATAAACCAGAGAGCGCCATAGTGAAACCGCTGAACGCCAAACTGCAAGCGGCAATGGCCAACACCAGCATGGGCCAATTTTGCACGGATACATGAAAGCCAAGCGTGGCGACAAGCAACATAAATGCGCTCATGCCAATGCAAGCCACAAAGCAAGCCAAACTTTTTCCAGCCAACACGCTGGCGACCGTGCATGGCGCAAGCAGCAGTCGCATAATTGTTCCACGTCGGCGCTCCTCGGCCATGCCAGCCGCAAACGCACCAACGCAACCCACAAATCCCCAAGCAAGACCTTGCGGAAATGTCACGGCGAACGTGCTAGATGGCTTGACTGAATTACTGGCGAGCGTGCTGGTTTGTATTTGAATTGGAAGCGTCATGGATGAGTCAGTTGCCGCATCATTGGATGTGGTCGCGTTGGCTTCGCGATTGCGCTGGCTGAAAAGTTCCTGCACGGATTCCAACACATCGCTCATGCGCTCGCGTTGCTCCTTGGTTATGTTGGGATTGATGGCAAGAGCTAACTTGCTTTGCAGTAACATTTTGCTATTTACTTTTGGATTGGTGAATAGGCGAACGACGGCGCGCATGGCGTGCTCATTTAATTTTCCGTAAACAATTTCACTTTCAGCTTTACGCGCCGGATCGGAATAAAATTCCATAGTCGGGCGAACGCCAGCCATGACTTTTTCCAGGTCGCTGTCGAAGGTCTTTGGAAAAATTACGCATGCGGCCACGCGGCCTAGGCGCACGCTTTTGTCACCGTCTTCTCGGTTGGGTAGCCGTCGCACGCTCAATGTTGAATCCTTCTCAAGCGCGGCAGCAAATTCGTTGGACGCCAAGCCCTCGCTTTCCATGACCACCGCGATGGGAATACTTCGACTGCTGCCCCCAAAAATACTGCCAAAAAAGATAGCGATCGCCAGAGGAAAAATAATCACAAAAAAGGTATTGGTGCGGTCGCGCAGCAAGATGCGCAAGTCTTTCACGGCAATGGCAAGAATGGCGTGCATTTAGTCGCGCAACCTTTTTCCAGTAAGAGACAGGAACACCGTTTCAAGATCCGCACGCTCCACGCGCAGACCGGTGACATCGCCTGTTCCCAGCGCGGCGGCAACTTCACGCAGTGGATCGTTGGTGCAAACGCGCGTGTGCACGCCATCGCGTTCAATCATGACAACGCTTTCTTTACCATGCTTGGAAAGTAATTCCCCAACGCTTCCAGTGACAAGAACTTTACCCTCATCCATAATTCCAACTCGATCGCAAATTTTCTGCGCCTCCTCCATGTAGTGCGTGGTGTATAGAATTGCGGCGCCTTCATTGGCAAGTTCGCGTATAAGTTCAAGAATATTGGTGCGACTTTGCGGATCAACGCCGGCGGTTGGCTCATCAAGCAGCAGCAGCGGGGGCTTGTGAAAAAACGCCGCGGCTAAATTCAATCGCCGCTGCATTCCACCGGAATATGTTCCCGCTCGATCGTTGGCGCGTGGAGTAAGACCAACTCTTTCAAGCGCCTCGCGCGCGGCGGTCAGTGGATGATCAACGCCTTGCAAACGCGCGAAAAAAACCACATTTTCCTCGCCCGTCAGTTCCGCATAGATGGCGAGTGATTGCGGGGCAACGCCCACATTTTGGCGAACCAAGGATTGTGTTGGCGAACCGAATCCCTCATAGGTCACGCTACCCGCGTCGGGTTGAATGAGGCCAATTGCCATTGAAATTGTGGTGCTTTTACCAGCGCCATTTGGTCCAAGCAGACCGAATATTTCCCCACGATTTACGCGTAGAGAAATGCCGTCAACGGCCCGCAATGAACCAAAGCTTTTCACCAAGCCATCAAAAAGAAGCATAGTTATAAAATAGTATCAAATTTCATTCAGTCAGGTAATTGCATTCTAAAGTGACAAACGATTGACTGCGATAGCGCTGCTTCGGCCTTCTCCATTTGAGTTTGAAGTGATTGCGTTTGTTCTAGCGCTAGAATTTGCCCGCCAAGACAATTTGGATGGCCATACTTCAAACGCAAAGAGTCTTGGCCTTGCTCTCTGCACGGCGCTTCTGAACCAAGTCTATAAACGGTGAGCCACTGTCTAGACGCAGCTCCATAATCACATTTATAATTTTGCCACCGAGTATTCCTAGAGCAACAACCATGTGGCTAGCGCAAGAAACACACCCATGCTCACCACATCCGTCGCAGTGGTTAGAAAAATACTCGACGCGGTCGCGGGGTCTGCACCCAATCGCTTGAGCGTGGTTGGCACCAACACTCCGCACATACCGCTGACCACGCACGATACAACCATGGCCAACCAAGTGACCAACGCAAGTTGACCGGGACGGTCGTTGTGTTGAATGCTGGCGAAAATGTACATGCCAACCGCCGCGGAAATTCCTACCAGCGCGCCGTTGCATGCGCCAACCACCATTTCTTTAAGCACCGCGTAGCGCGTTTGTCCGCGCTTGAGCTCATTCAATGTCATGCCGCGCAAGGTCACCGCTAGTGCCTGACAACCTGTGTTGCCGGATTGACCAGCAAGCACGGGTAGAAATGCCGCCAATAAAACAATTTTGGTCAGGGTGTGCTCAAACATTCCAACCACGGCCGCCGCTAGAAATGCGGTCAATAAATTCAATTGCAGCCATGGATGTCGGAACATCAAACTGCGCCACCATGGCGTGCCCAGTCGCTCCTCTTTTTCAACGCCCACCATGGCGCCCACTTGCGCCGACAGATTAAACGCTTGCTGCTCAAGCAATCGCTGTCCACGAATGAGACCCACAAAATGGTTGGACGCGTCGCACACTGGGTAGGCAAAGAATTGCCGGTCGGCGATGGATTCAATGGCTTGGGGAATAGACATATCGGCGCGCAGCGTGAAGACTTTTGAAATCATGATGGAATCCAGCGTGGCCTTGTCATCAGAAAATAAAAGATCCCGCATCATGAGTACGCCACTGAGATGACGCGCGTTGTCAACCACATAGCAGTAGGTCACTGGCTCGGTCTTTACAAGTTCGCGCAAAAGTTCAACGGTCTCGCCAACAGTTTGAGTTTTGGCGAAGAAGCCAATGGGCGGCTCCATGCTGCGGCCAACGGTGTTCTCATCAAACTCGGTGTTGATCTTCCATTGACGCGCAAGCTCCGGCGAAACCGAGCGCTCCAAAGCGGCGCGGCGATCCGCGTCCATGGCTTCCAGAATGGGTTGAACTTCGCCCTCTTCAAGAATGGCCACGGCTTCGGCCGCGACTGCGGCTGGGGATTGCTCCAAACTATCGGCGGCGGTTTCAGGATCAAGCGTTTGCAGTTCCGCCGCAAGTTCCGCCGCGGCTGGCGTGGGCTGCTCGTCTTGTTCAATGGTTGGTCCTTGCCTTGGACCTTGCGTTGAGCTGTGGTCATGCGACAACTGATCGTTTGAATTTGAACTTCCATGTTCATTCGTGTTGTCATTCATGTCTTGGCCAATTTCGTTCGGCATTTGATATGCAGTTTAGTGTCCTACGCACCACGCACATTGGGCGGGGCAGGGAGGAACTGCGCCCAAAGCACGCGCGGCTTTCCACGGCCAGCGCGGCTCACGCAACGCGCCGCGTCCAATGGCAATGGCGTCGGCATTGCCTTGCGCAAGAATCTTTTCGGCAAGCAATGGATCATTCAACTCTCCCACGGCGATCACCGCGCAATCACTGGCACGACGAATTTCAGCGGCATACTCCACAAGCCATCCTGGTTCGCTTTTCCATGGAGCGGTTGAATTTCCGCCAAGGCTGATATGTAAAATATCCACGCCAATTTTTTTCAGAGCCACGCCAAAGGCGCAAGCATCGGCGACTTGCCAGCCATCTTCGGTGAGATCAGTTGCGCCAAAGCGAACACCAAGCGGCTTGTGGGGGGGCCACGCGGCGCGCATGGCGGCGATCACTTCCAGTGGAAATCGCATGCGGTTTTCAAGCGTCCCGCCATACGCGTCGCCTCGCTGATTGGCCAGCGGCGAAAGAAAACTAGCGAGCAAATATCCGTGGGCCGCGTGCGCCTCCACAAAGTCAAAGCCAAGACGATTGGCGCGAATGGTTGCGCCAACAAATGCTTCGTGGCATTCACGCATTTGCGCTGCGCTCATTTGATGTGGAACAGGCAGCGCTGCGAAAGCGATCGCGCTTGGCGCAAGCGCATCCCAGCCGCCATGTTCTTTTGCAATCGGACCTTTTTTGGAGCCAAGTGGTCCATAGGTTGCGGCCTTGCGACCGGCATGCGCAAGTTGAATACCCAAGCATGCTCCAGGCACCGCGGCGCGCACCATGCTTAGGGTGTTGGCCAAAGCCTTTTCTTGCGCATCGCCCCACAAGCCAAGGCAATCTGGCGTGATTCTTGCGCTCGGTTCAACCGCGGTCGCCTCAAGGATGGTCATGCCCCATCCGCCAGTTGCCAGCATTCCAATATGCACCGTGTGCCACGGCTGCGCGCATCCATCAACGGCGCTGTACTGACACATGGGCGCAACAATTGCGCGGTTGGCCAGCGTGAGGGAGCGAAGAGGCAATGGTGTAAATAAGTGGCTGGTTTTTTTCGGCGTAGTGCCCATGGTTCTTCCTGTGGCGATCGAGAGTGAACAACCTTAGCAGTTTGATCTGGATAAAAACCTGTCAGTGGCGCGGAAAAATAAATTTTCAATGAATGCCCCGAATCTTTTAGGCAAGACACTCCGACAGCGCCGCAAGCAAGCCCTCAAAGTGCGGGGCAATAATATCGGCTTTGGACACCACGGCTGGGCGAACCACGCTTTCAGTCCATGCCGCAAAATATTCGCAGGCGCCCTGGCTGAATACTTCAAAGTCCGTCATGCCGTCGCCAATCATGATGCGCGGTGGCGCGCAACCAAGTGCGGCCGCGGCGCGCGCCTTGGAGCCAACCATGGCGCAACGGGAAGATGGATCGAGTTTCAAAATCCCATCGGTATTGGCCAACAAACGATTGGCGTTCACATGGTCAACGCGCAAACCAAGCGCCGCGACCACAGGATCAATCCACTCATGAAAGCCGCTGGAAATAATCCAAATTTGATCGCGCATAGCGCGCAGCATTGCGCCATTGCGTTGCACGGATGGACTGACCTGTTGTTGAAGCCGCGCCACCAATGGCGCGAGCATGTGCGCGCGAACCTGAAGCATGTCCAGGCGTTGGCGCAAACTTTCATCAATGGGCATTGCGCCCTCCATGCCGGCGTTGGTGATGATGCGGATTTTTTCCACGCGCGCCCCACGATCTGGGGCGCTTACAAGCGCGATCTGCGCCAATTCATCAATGGCCTCGCCGCTAATCAATGTGCTGTCAAAGTCAAAGAACAACGACGCCGATTTGAGAAAGGGTGGAATCGTGTTCATGACGCGAGCATAGAACGGAAGTCAATGGAGTGGCACGGCGTTGATGAAGTTAAAAATAAAAACGACTTGAAGTGATTCAAGACGTTCAAAGGATCTGCTTGCGATCCGCATGAGTGAAAGACGCAATGTCAATCAAGGACTGACAATTGGGTAGGGACTCAGCGGACTTGGCTCGTCAATCAGCCACCAGCGATTCCAATCATCCACCACGCCGCGCAAATTTTGTTGCTCATTGGCATTATTGCGCAAGTACAACTCAGGATTGGTGTTCAGGGTGTTGTACATTTCTGGTGACATGGACTTGGCCAAAATTTCACTACTGGTCAACATTTCATTGTTGCACAAGGTGTTCATTTCGCGGCTACGCAGGGTAATCAACGCCTCCGACATTGGGGGCGTTTGCCCTTCTGGAGTAGCGCGTGACTGGGCAATTTCATTTTTTAATTCAAAGAGCAATTCCACGGTGCTAGGATTTAAATATTTTAAGTGGCTGTCACCACGATTCAGCGCAAGCCAATCCGCAGGAAGCAATTTTTTGTCAGCCTCCAATGGATAGGAAGTGGCTTGTTGGGGCGATGGACATCCCAAAAGCATGGAGCAAGTTAGAAGTCCGCAAAGAATGACGAGGCGCTGTGGCAAGGGTCTATCTCCTAAAAGGTGAATGAGCAATATATCACGGATCACAGGGGACTTCGCAGGACATTACACTCTGAGGGCAGACTTTTTGGGAGATGCACCCATGTTAAAAAAAACTGATAAAAGCCAAGAAAAAACCCCTACCCGCACCGAGACCGACGCCATGGGCGCCATTGAAGTTCCCGCCCACCATTATTGGGGGGCGCAGACCGAGCGCTCCATTCACCATTTTCCATTTGGCGACCCCATGCCTATTCAAATTGTGCGCGCGTTTGGTTTGCTCAAGGCCGCGTGCGCGCAGGCCAACAATGAGATGGGTGGACTCTCGAATGAGTTATGCGCGCTCATTGTGGGCGCGGCCCACGAAGTTTCCTCGGGCAAGCTTGACGGCGAGTTTCCGCTGAAGGTGTGGCAGACTGGTTCGGGCACGCAGTCCAACATGAATGTGAACGAGGTCATTTCTAACCGCGCCATTGAAATGACCGGCGGCGCGCGCGGCAGCAAGAAGCCAGTGCATCCAAACGACCATGTGAATTTGTCGCAGTCGAGCAACGATACATTTCCAACCGCCATGCATATCGCCTCGGCGATAGAGATTGAGCGTGTTGTGTTGCCAGCGGTGGCGCAGTTGCGCGACGCGCTTGATGCGAAGTCCAAAGAATTTGCGAGCGTGGTGAAAGTGGGGCGCACGCATTTGCAGGACGCTGTGCCCTTGACATTGGGCCAAGAATTTTCTGGCTATGTGGCGCAACTTGATTTTGCTATTGGCGGCCTGAAGGAAAGTTTGCCGGGCGTGCGCGACTTGGCCATTGGCGGTACGGCGGTCGGAACTGGCTTGAACGCGCCCAAGGGCTTTGGCGAGTTGGTGGCCAAGAAACTGGCGGCACAAACCAAGATTCCATTCACCAGCGCCAGGAATAAATTTGCCGCACTTGCGGGCCACGAGGCCATGACGCAGGCGCACGGCGCGCTTGCGGTGCTTGCCACATCGCTTATGAAAATTGCCAATGATGTGCGCTGGCTTGCAAGCGGTCCGCGCTGCGGCATCGGTGAACTTTCTATTCCAGAGAACGAGCCTGGTAGCAGCATTATGCCTGGCAAGGTGAATCCAACTCAAAGTGAAAGCATGACCATGGTGTGCGTGCAGGTGTTTGGCAACAACGCCGCGGTGCAGTTTGCCGCAAGCCAAGGCAATTTTGAATTGAACGTGTTCAAGCCTGTCATTGCGCTGAATGTGTTGCACTCCTGTCAGTTGCTTGCGGGAACATGCCACGCCTTCCGCGAATTCTGCGTGGAAGGAATTGTGGTGAACGCCGATCGCGTGGCGCAATTGCTGCGTGAAAGTCTAATGTTGGTCACGGCGCTCACGCCGCATATTGGTTATGACAAATCCAGTTCAATCGCAAAGCATGCGCATCACAAGCGACTCACGCTGAAGCAGGCCGCCATGGAACTTGGCCACATTGATGAGGCCACCTTTGACAAGGTGATGAAGCCCGAGAGCATGACTGGGCCCATGTGACTTGGAGCGGCGTACCCAATGCGTACGTTTGTGTGTGGCGTGATTTTTTCTCGATATGTGAAAGTTTTAGGCGTGAATGAAAGACCATGAAGTCGCTCACCAAATTGCGTAATTAGCTAGTCTTTCGTGTATGAACTTGAACGCCCAGGAAATTCCGCAGCCCATGTCGCTTGTTGGCAAGCGCGCTCTGGTTGGCGGCGCCAGTCAAGGTATTGGTCGCGCGTGCGCCGTGGCGCTTGCGCACGCTGGCGCGTCGGTCACTGTTGTGGGGCGCGACGGCGCGGCGTTGAAGGAAGTGTTGGCGCAATTGCCAGCGATTCCTGGCGCAGCGCAAACGCATGGAACACTCATGGTGGATTATTCCGATTGGCGCGCGGTTGCCAAAGCTGTTGGCGAACTTGTTGCGCAGCATGGGGCGGTGCACATTGTGGTTCACAATACGGGCGGCCCCGCGGCGGGCGTCATTATGAACGCGGCGCCCGAGGATTTTGCCCGCGGATTTGAAATGCACGTGCTCACGGGTCAGGCCATTGTGCAAGCGTGTGTTCCAGGAATGCAGGCGGCCAAGTTTGGACGCATCATCAATATCACCAGCACATCCGTAGTGACTCCCATTCGTGGGCTTGGCGTTTCCAACACCATTCGCGCCGCGGTTGCCAATTGGTCGCGCACCATCGCGGGCGAACTCGGCGCGTTTGGTATCACCGCCAACACGGTGTTGCCGGGCTTCACGCGTACCGCGCGGCTTGAATCGTTGTTCAAGGGCCGCGCCGCAAAAAATTCCGTAACGGTGGACGCGGTGGAGCGCGAGGCGCTCGCCACTATTCCTGCGGGCAGGTTTGGCGAGGCCAGTGAAATTGCCGCGGTAGTTTTATTTCTGGCGTCGCCAGCGGCCAGTTATGTGAACGGAATTAATTTGCCAGTGGACGGCGGCCGTCTTGCCATGCAAAGCTAGGCGCACATGAATCAGAAATTAATCGATATTTCACCCGTGATTTCAGGCAAATTGGCGGTGTGGCCTGGCGATGTCCGCATGACGCGTGAAGTCGCCTTTGATATGAAGCGCGGCGATGTGGTCACGCTCAGCGCGCTGCGGGCCACGGTGCATTTAGGTTCGCACGCCGATGCGCCCAGTCATTACAGCGTTGATGGACGCACCATGGAGCAGCAACCACTTGATTTATATTGGGGCAAGTGTGAAGTGATTCAAGTGAATCCGCGCGCAGTAGTTGGCCAGCCGGGGGTTGAAAACCGATTTGGTCGTGGCGATTTGGCGGTTAGCGCCGCGTGGGTGCCAACATTGCCGCGCGTTTTGTTTGCAACGGGAACCTATCCCGACAACAACACATGGAACGCGGATTTTACGGCGTTCCAACCGCAGTTTGTGGATTGGCTTGCCGACCACGGCGTGAAACTTGTTGGCGTGGACACGCCCAGCGTTGATTGCGCGGACTCGAAAGAATTACCCGCTCATAAAAGATTTTTTGCGCGCGATATGGCCATTCTTGAGGGGCTTGTGCTGCGTCATGTGCGACCAGGCCGCTATGAATTATGCGCGCTGCCGTTGGCGCTTGAGGGATTTGATGGAAGTCCTGTGCGAGCAGCGCTGCGTGCGATTGAGTGAGCTGCAAATACTAAAGCGCGCCAGTCCAGCACACAACTTTTGTTTCAACCGCGATGGGCGTGGGAAGCGACACAATTTCAAGCGTGGTGCGTGTTGGATTTGGATTGCCTTGACCCGCAAAAAATTCGGCATAGATGCGGTTGTATGCAGCAAAGTCGCGCTTCATGTTGATGAGAAAAACCGTTACATCAAGAACGCTGCTCCATGCAAGGCCAGCGTCCTCTACAACCAAGCGCGTGTTCTCAAAGCACGCGCGGCATTGGATTTCAAAATCAAATGGCTCAAGACCGGGAATGATCGGGCTGCCACGCTTGCGCGGGCCAACACCGCTGAGGTAGACAAAGTCGCCTGCTCGCTTGGCGTGCGGATATGGGCCCACCGCTTCGGGGGCGCGTGTTGAATAAATATCTTGATTTTTATTCTGGCTCATATGATTTATTCTCCGATCAGGCGTGGTCTGTGTGCGGCCAATGTTGCGGCACAGTGCTCAGTCAATGGGGTGGTGTTTATTTGTTGTGCACCACAGTAACGGGTTCCGCAAAAAATCGCAGGGCTTCATTGCCGCCCTCGCGCCCCAAACCGCTGGCGCGCATTCCACCAATCGGAGCGCGCAAGTCGCGCACCATCCATGAATTAATCCACACCGTGCCGCAATCTAGTTTTGTCGACACGCGGTCGGCGCGCGCGGAGTCCGCTGTCCACACACTTGCGGACAGTCCAAACTGCGTGCCATTGGCAATCTGAATCGCGGCGGCTTCATCATCAAATGGAATAAGCGTGGCCACGGGACCAAAGATCTCCTCTTGATTGGTGCGGCATGTGGGCGCAAGATTGTCAAGAAGGGTGGGGGCAAAGAACGCGCCGGCGCGAACGCGCTGTGGAAGTTCATCCGCACCCACACGCGCACCACCGCACAAAATTCGGGCGCCTTCGCTCACGGCAAGCTCAACCGCATTGGTAACTTTTTGCAGATGCTGCTGCGACACAAGCGATCCAATATGCGTGGACGCATCAAGCGGATCACCCACGCGCAACGCTTGTGCGCGCTTGACGAGTGCGGGAACAAATGTGTCCCAAGCCGCGCGCTGAATCAAAATGCGCGAGCTGCAATGGCACACCTGTCCTTGATTGGTGAATATGGATCGAATCACACCGTCAAGCGTGGCGTTCAGTTGATCGGAAGTTGTTGCGTCGGCGAAAATAATCGCTGGATTCTTTCCGCCAAGTTCAAGTGCCACGCGTTTCAAAGTTGGCGCGGCGGCACTCGCAATGGATTGACCCGTGACGGTACCACCAGTGAATGTGATGCAGGCAACTCGTGGGTGCGAAACAAGCGCGGCTCCCGCCGTGTGCCCGCGGCCATGGATAATGTTCAGCACGCCGCTTGGAAAGCCGGCTTCGCGTACACGCTGTGCAAGCATGTGCGCGGTCAGTGGCGTCACTTCGCTTGGCTTTGCCACAACCGCGCAACCGGCGGCAAGCGCTGGCGCAATCTTCCAAGTCAATAAATACAAAGGCAAATTCCAGGGTGAAATACATGCGGCCACTCCCAGCGCGCGCCGATGCACATTTGAAACGCAAGTTTCATTCTGAAATTTTTCCGTGTCGTTGTGGGCAATCGCATCCGCAAAGAAGCGCAGGTTTGAAATGGCGCGCGCAATATCCACGCCAAGGGCAAGTTCAAGCGGCTTGCCGGTGTTGTCGCATTCCACGCGCGCAAAATCTTTGGCATCGCGCTGGATCAGGTCCGCAAGTTTATGTAGCGGCGCGGCGCGTTGTGCGGGGGCAAGCGCACTCCACATTGCAAACGCGTTTGATGCCGCGGTCGCAGCGCGATCAATGTCGGCAGGGGCGCTGTCTGGAATAGTTCCCATGACTTCGCCCGTTGCTGGATTGATCACTTCAAGCATGTCGCCACTATGTGCGGCGCACAAGGTTCCATTTATGAAATTACTGGCGTGGATCAATGATGACTCTAAATATGAAAAATGAAATGGGGCAATATGTTGGAATAAATGTTTATCACAAGAATGAATTTCATTTCAGAAGAAACCAAGCCACCACAAGCGCCGCCGCCATGATTGACCCCATGCCCGCCGTGGCCAACACGCGGTCTTGTTGGATTGATTTTGCCAAGGCATCTGCGTATGCAATGGTGCTGAAACTCACCAGGTCGTAGCGGGGAATAAAAAAACGTGGCGCAACACCGTGCAGAAAATGCTCCAATTTCTTTTTCCACTTAAAGGCGCGCGAAGCAGTCTTGTCGCGCATCTCCACAAAGTTCGTCAGCGCCATATCCGCGATCGCGTTGGCGTTGCGCTTACGGTCCAATTCATATTCGCCAATGGCAGCGGCAATATTGTCACCGTGCTTGGCAAGCGCGTCCGTCAATGATTCGCAATCCTCAAAGCTGGCGTTGGCGCCTTGGCCAAAGAATGGAACAATGGCGTGTGCCGCGTCGCCAAGCAACACCACGCGGCCGCCCTGCGACCATGGGTCACAACGAACGGTCAGCATGCTGCCCACGCGATTGGCGTCAAAATCTGCGTCAAATGTTGGCATGAGCGGCAACGCGTCGGCGTAGTGGCGCTCAAAGTGCGCGCGGCCATTGGCGGCACCAGAAATTTCCGTAAAACTTTCGCGACCGTTGTGCGGCCAGAAAAGCGTGCATGTGAATGAGCCATCTGGATTGGGCAACGCAATCATCATGGAGGCGCCGCGCGGCCAAATGTGCAGCGCGTTGGGATCCATTGCAAAGGGGGTGTGCGCGCCACTTGTCACCGGCTGAATTTGCATCTCCTTGTAGCCATGGCTAAGCCAATCTTGCGAATAATCAAAGCCCTCGTTCTTTTGCAGAATGCCCCGCACCACGCTGTATGCCCCGTCCGCGCCAACAATCAGTTCCGCCACAACGCTGCTGGTTTGCTGTGTGTTGTCGTCAATAAAGGTCGCAGTGCCAGAAGACGCGGCAATATTTGTGCAACGTTGATGAAATGTAATGCTCACATTTGGTTCGCTCGCCGCCGCTTCTAGCAGCGCAAGATTCAGCGCGCTGCGTGACACGCTTTGAATGGCGTGGCTGGGATCGCGGCTGTACTTATGAAACTCCTGCGTTCCCGCGCGGGTGTGAATCATGCGGCCTGGCATGCGAATGGCGTTGCGCATGATTGTTTCTTCAAGACCCGCGCGCCGAAGTGCTTTCAATCCACGCGCGCTAATGGCGAGATTAATGGAGCGGCCAGCAGCATGCCCGCGCGCCCGCGGATCTCCGCGTCGCTCGCGCACATCAACCGTCCAGCCCGCGCGCGCCAAATAGACCGCAAGCAGGCAGCCTGCAAGTCCAGCTCCAACAATGACTACAGATTTATTCACGCCTCAAGTGTAAGCAGTTCTTGTGTGGGCAACACTTAATGCAAATAACCCCACGTGTGCAGGCGGTCGGTGTCGTCATTCCATCGCTCACCAATGTCGTCGCGATAGTACATGTCTGGAATCATGATGTTTTTAATCCGCGCATACGCTTGCGCTTGCGCTTGGCGCATGGTTGCCCCCAGGCCGCACACCACCAATACCACGCCGGAGGTTCCTGCCACCAACCACTGTCCATCCACTTGCTTTACATCCTCAATATGCACCTCCTCAGGAATTCCCTTTTTAAATAAAATCGCGGCATTCTTGGAGACCGATTCAAATGTTGCCACATCGTCAAATGGAAATGGCGAAACCACAATGCGCACGCCAACTTGAAATCCGCTTTTCACCTTGAACTTGGCCAGCGTGCCCGCCGCCAAATCATGCAGAAATTCCCCAATTGGAGTGGTCATGCCTTCTTGTTGAATCATGATGGTGGGGTAGCCAAATCGCGCGGTGAACTCCAGCGGATAAATACCTTGGCCATTCACAATGCAGTTCAAGTCAATGTAGCCCACATATTTTTCGCGCGCCAACATGGGCTGCATCTTCAGCAGCGTGGTGGTGAACAAATGATTCGCGTTGCTCCAAAACATGGCCGTTCCCATTTCGCCAGTGGAGGGACCAACATTGCCTGGAAACAATTTTTTATTTTCAAAGTTTATATTGATGGGAAAAATAAATTCTTTGCCATTAAAAAACGCGCCCACCGCAACCTCAACGCCAGTCACGCGCCGTTGCAATTGAAATATCTTGATCTCCTTGCTGAGCGAGCGCTTATATGACTTCAAAACGCGTATCACATCGTCGCCGTCATCCTCGTCGCCCACAAAAAGACGACGCTTCACATTGCCGGATTCGCCCGATGGCTTAATGACATATCGATCTGGATGTTCCTTGACAAATTGAATGGCCTCGTCGAAGTTGTCAAATTGGCGATAGGGCAGAATGTGGATTCCAGCCTTGTGTAATTCGTCCTGGCCAAACGCGCGGTCGTCCTCCAAGCGATCGGTGTAGGGGGTGCCACCCACCACCAACTTCCCTTTTGCACGCAACTCATGCGCCAGCGTTCCGTGACCAAGTGTGTCGTCAAACACAATCACATCCGCCCAGTCCACATGCGAACGCCACTCGTTCACCTTGGGCACAAAGCCGTCGCCAATATCGCGTTCATTCACGGCGTCAATACAGTATTTCACTTCGTGTCCCTCTTTCACAACTTGCCACGCAATGTCGGTGATCAGCGCGGCGTACGAGATAAAAAGAAATTTCTTTGGCTTCATGGTTGAATCCCTTTCAAAATCAATGAACACAAGAGCAAGTCCAATACTTGCGCTATCGTACGGAAAGTGTGTTGCAATATATTTGATATTGGCGGCTATTGAAATTACTTGAAAGGCGCAAGCGTGGGATTTTTTTATGGTCATGGAAAACTCCAGGTTGGTCAGCCACGCGCAAGCGTTGCGGTTGCTTCTGTCGTGGCCGCGCTTGATCAACCTGCGTATATCTACGACTTGGATGATATTGCGTTGCGCTTTCACGCCATGAACAACGCGTTTGCGGGTGCGCGCCACACCATTCATTACGCCATGAAGGCCAATAGCAACGCCGCCATATTGCGGCATTTGTGCGCGCTTGGCGCTGGAGTGGACACGGTGTCGGGCGGTGAAATTGCGCGCGCGCTTGCGGCAGGTGTGCCCGCGGATCGGATTATTTTTTCTGGCGTGGCAAAAACCCACCAAGAGATTCAGCGCGCGCTCACGGCGCGTATCAAGCAGATCAATGTTGAAAGCCCGCAAGAGTTGCTGCGCATCGCGGACATTGCGCGGCAACTTGGCATGGTTGCCAATGTGGCTTTTCGCCTCAATCCAAATGTGAATCCCAAGACGCATCCCTACATCACCACTGGTTTTCGCGACAACAAGTTTGGCATGGACGAGTCGTTCATGCCAGAGTTGAGCGGCATACTTGCGGACTCAAGCAAGTTTTTGCGCTTGCGCGGTTTGACCATGCATATTGGCTCGCTGCTGTTCGATCTGGAGGTGTTCCGTGAGGCCATTGAAAAGGTAATCGCGGTGCATGACACATTCAAAGCCCAAGGGCATGCGCTTGATCGACTTGATATTGGTGGTGGACTTGGAGTTGACTATGACAACGCGGATACGGCGCGTGAATTTGAATTGATCGCGGAGTACGGACGCATGGTCATTCAGGCAACACGCGGGCTTGATGTTGAATTGCTCACGGAGCCCGGCCGCGTGCTTGTGGCGCGTGCGGGCGTGTTGGTTGGCCGCGTGCAATACATCAAGGCCACCGCTCAAAAGACATTCGCCATTCTTGATACTGGCATGCATCACTTGATTCGCCCCGCTCTGTATGGAGCAACGCATCGCATTCTGCCGCTCATCCAGGGGACGGGTCAACAAATTATGTATGACATTGTTGGACCCATTTGCGAGTCTTCGGATTTTCTAGCCAAGGGTGTTTCGCTGCCGCAGTTGAAGCAGGGCGATTGCATCGCTATCGCCGACGCTGGCGCGTACGGGTTTGCCATGGCAAGCCAATACAACAGCCATGAATTGCCCGCGGAAATAATGGTGGCCGCGGGGCGTGTTCTAGTTTGTGAGTGATTCCAATTTCTTGTTGTGGTTGTTGTCGAATACGCACACCTAACGCGCGCAGGAATCAATTGTGATTGTGTCGCCACTGCGAATGAAGCCAGCGCGTTCCACCAACAAGTGTTGACCAAATGTCACGCTATTGCCATCGCTGCGATAGGTTGCCAGCATTTCAATGGGCGCACGCCCGCAAAACTCGCCGGTGGTTTGATCAATGGTGATCACCTTGCAACGCTTGCAAGAATTGCTGGCACGAAACGCGGCGTTGTTGATGGTGATAGCGCTCCAGTGATCATCCGCCGCGAGCGCCGCTCCCTGAATCACAATGTTGGCGCGGAATCGATCCATGGGAATGGCACTTGATCCGCCAGCTTGTAGGCGTTGGTTCAGATCCGCCAAAGAAGTTTCGCTTGCCAGCAGCAGTGGGGCGGCATCGGCAAAACTAAGATTGCGCCGCGGCTCGCCGCGCGTGATGCTGGACAAGCGGGTCGTGCTGTCTGGCATGCACACCAAGCGGCAACTTTGACCAAGAAATTCGCTCAGGGCGGTGTCCGCATGGGGCCAAATTGCGGGAGCCAATAGAAAGTCATCCCAAACTTGCACGCGAATTGAATGACGCGGCGTGGTGCTGGTTGAAAATGTATTTTGTTCAAGTGGTATGCGCACTGTTTTGGGTTGCGCCATATCCCGCATGAGCCGCGCGCCTTGAACAGAATTCGTCATTTCATTTGCGAGTCTTGGGAAAGAAAGGCGCATCTCATTTGAAAAAATTTCCGCACGCACCCGCGCCAACTTCGGGCAGGTTCGCTGCGAAATAAAATTTCCCGTGTCGTCCACCAACATGAAGCGACGGTCGTGGCGTAAACCACGCTCATCAGCTGGCCAACTTTGCGGTGAAAATCCGCGCGCGCCCTTTAACGGATACACATGCAGCGATGCCACGCGGATGGTGGCGGACCCTGGCGTGTTCGGTTCACTGTGTGTAGCCATGAATGAGAAATGATATGGATGTTGCGAAAGCAGGAATGAATTATGTGGGGGTGATCGTGCCGCGGATTTGCGCCAAAAGGCGCGCGATTATGAATCCACGCTGTCAAATCCGCCACCGCCTGGCGTTTCAATTTCTATCGCGTCGCCTACTTCCATGCGAGCCGCCACAATTCCTGGAATTTCCTGAATTGTTCCATTGGCGCGCGCAATACGCTGCGCACCACGCGCGCCTGGCAATCCGCCATTCATTCCATATGGCGCCTCTGTGCGGTGTTGTGAAAGAAAGGACAAGTCAACGCCTTCAAGAAATCGAATGCGACGCACAAGGCCGTCGCCACCGCGGAACTTTCCTGCGCCGCCCGAATTATGTCGAATGGAAAATTGCTCAAGACGCACTGGATAGCGCCGCTCCATCACCTCTGCATCGGTGATGCGCGTGTTGCTGATGTGGGTGTGCACGCCACTTTCACCGTCGCCACTTGCGGTTGCGCCCGCGCCGCCGGCGATCGTTTCATAAAATCCAAATCGCGCGTTACCAAACAAAAGATTGTTGATGGTTCCTTGACTGCATGCGCCAAGATTGAAGGCCCTCCAAAGCAAGTCCACAAGCCGCTGACTGGTTTCCGTTTGTCCAATGGCGCAAGCGGGACAGTCGCGGGGTGGGCCTGAAAAATCTGGAGACAAAATTGTCCGAGCGGGCAAAATAATTTCAATTGGATCAAGCAGTCCCTCGTTCATTGGAAAAGCGGGGGCCACTTCGCCTAGAAGTTGTCCGGCCAATACGCGAATGCAATACATCACTGCGGCGCGCGTGACTGCCTGCGGCGCGTTCAAATTATTGGCGTGTTGCTCGGATGTGCCAGTAAAATCAACCACAAGCCGCGGCGGATTTTGCGTGCGTCGCATGTGCACGCGCAGCATCGTGCCATCATCAAGCCGTTCTTCAAGCGGCGTAATCACGGCGGGTAATAATTGCAGCGCGCGCTCAGCGGTTCGGCGCGCGGACATCCGCAACTTCAGGCATGCGTCGCGCAGAAATTGCAAACCGCTTTGCCCAAGCATTGTGTCTTGCGACGACATATGGTTGGGCTCAACCAACCGCAGCATGCGAGTCACCGCCAATGTGTTTGCCGCAACTTGGGCCGAAATATCCGCAAGATTGTCCGCCACCATGCGGCTTGGCCACGCGCCGCCGCGTAGTTGTCGCTCCACGCGATCCAAATGCGCCACGCCATGTTCAACAATAAGTGTTGGCATAATCACAACGCCTTCATGCTCGAGCGTGGTCGCATCCGGCGGCATGGATCCAGGACGCGTTCCACCCATTTCGGCGTGGTGCGCGCGATTGGCTGCGAAGCCGATCAGCTCACCAGTTGGCGAATCTTGGCGTGCTTGGGAAAATATGGGCGTGATCACGGTGAGATCCGGCAAATGTGAGCCGCCAAAGCGCGGATGATTGACAACCCAAACTTGGCCGGGCGCAAACGCGTGCGCCTTTCCCACTTCACGCACGCACGCGCCAAGTGCACCCAGATGAATTGGAATATGGGGCGCGTTCACAACAAGAAATCCATCCGCGTCAAGCAGTCCGCAAGAAAAATCCAGACGATCCTTTATGTTTGGCGAAACTGCGGTGCGCCGAAGTTGTTCGCCCATATCGGTGGCAATAGCGCCAAGCCGCGCCGCGACAAGTTCATGGGAGTACGCGCTAGTGCTGGGCGATTCAGACCCCACATCATGGCGAGAAAGAATGACGGCACCACTTGCATGCGTTGATGCGCGCCACCCGAGGGCAACAAACGCCGTTGAATGTGAAGATGTAAGGACGCTCGGCCCAATCATGTCCACAGATATCTTGGGATCAATAGCCGCACGCTGCAATGGCGTTTTTGAGATTTCAACCTGAAGACGAATGCGCTCAAGCTCGATTGCGCGGGAGGCATTGGGAAGAAATCCATATGTTTCATGAAAACGGCGTTGGAATAATTCACGCACAATGTCGGCGTTGAGTGGTTGCGTACGCGCAAGGGGCAATTCAATCTCCAGACTTTCCTCTTGTCCCAACAGGCGCATCAACGCCACGCGCCGAGTTTGATTGACGCCTGAAGGATCTATTCCAATGTCCCGCAACTCCCGCTGTGCGCGCCCAAATAATCCATCAAATTTTTCAGGCAGATTGAGTTGGTCTTCATCAATCACTTTCAGCACAAGTTCCCACACCACCCGCGTCACAGGCGCGTGGCAAATGCCACTCGCGCACAAAAGGCCAGCGTCCGCGGGAAGAACAATGTGTTGCATGCCAAGTTGTTGCGCAATGGCACAGGCATGAAGTCCTCCCGCGCCACCAAAGGCCACCAAAGCGTGATCACCTGGATCAACGCCTTTGCGAACTGTGACCGTGCGAATTGCCGCGGCCATGGATTCGTCTGCAATGGCAATGAATTCGCGCAGCATGTCATGTAGCGTCATCAGCGGCGGGATGCGTGGCGTTGTCAATGGCGTATGGCCAGCGTCTTGCTCCGCATGATCGCCATGCGAAGTGTCAAATCCAATGTCGCGCATAATTGCCGCGTGCAATTCATGCGCTCGATCGAGCGCGTGGCTCAGTGAAATTGGAATTGGCATCATGCGCGCGTCGATATGCCCCAAAATAAAATGCGCGTCTGTCAGTGTGAGTGGCCCGCCCGCGCCGTAACAGGCGGGACCAGGAATTGCACCCGCGCTTTGTGGACCAACGCGCCGGGCTTCGCCGTCCCACCACAAAATAGATCCACCACCGGCTGCCACGCTTTCAACGGCCACGCAAGGCGAGGCGATGGTCGCCGCGCCCACCGTTGTCTCGTCGCGCATTTCTGGCGATCCATCCACGCGGGCGACATCGGTGCTAGTTCCACCCATGTCAAGCGTGACGCAAGAAGCGAACCCACATGCGCGCGCAATGTCGTTGGCGCTGGCCACGCCGCCTGCCGGTCCCGACAACAAACTTTCGCGTGGCGCGAAGGCATGCGCGGGAGTCAGCCCGCCGGCGCTGGTCATCATAAAAATATCTGCGCCCGCGGCACCGCTTTGAATTGAACTTATAAATTCACCAACTGGACCGCTGAGCGCCGCGTCCACTACGGCGGCGCGCGCGCGCGGCTCAAAGCGGCTGGTTGAACCGCATTGATGTGAAACCGAAACCCAGGTGAAACCCGCGTCACGAAGAATTTGCGCCACGCGAATTTCATGCAAGGGATTCACCGCCGCATGCAGCAGGGCCACGGCAGCAATTCTGTTTCCAGCATGCACGCATTGGATCGCGTGGGCGCGTAGTGCATTCTCATCAAGAGATGAAAGTTCATTTCCATTCATGGCCATGCGAGCATTCAAACCAACATAATTTTTTTCAAGTGCTTGTGGCTTGCATGGTGCTGCCGCAAAAATATCCAGGCGTCGCTGGTCGCCAATACGCAAAATATCTTCCAGACCTTGGTTCACGCAAAGTGTCACCGCACTCACGCGCCCTTGCAACAAGGCATTGGTTCCACGAGTAGTGCCAATGCAAATGCGGCAATCCTCGAGCGTCAATGGAAATGGACGGTTAATAGCAAGTCGTGCGGCAAGAATTGGGGCTTCAAATGGCGCGACACAGTCCACAAATGAACCAGTCGGATGCAACTCATGCGCATGAAATGAAGTGAATGAAGTTGCATTTTTCCCATTCAAGTCGGGTAAATGCAAGGGAGTGGCGGGGCGCCCGCCAGTGTCCGCGCCAATTTCAAACTCAACAAGACTCGGCTGAAGAAAGCGCGCCGTTTGAACCAGCGCATTGCGCGCGCGCGTGGTCTGCACCTTGGTATCCCCGTTCACCATGGCGCTACCCACCGCGAAAATTTTAAATCCGAAAAAGAAATTATCTAAGTTTGTTTGCAATAAACCGCCAGTAAATTCAATCACCAGTGAACTCTTTGATCCACCGCGCACCACGCCACGAAACGCCGATGTGCTTAACACCTTGGCGCGTGCAACCTGACCATCCATGTGGCGCGCCACGCAATCCGTGAATGTTCCACCAGTGTCAACACCAATGTTCCACATGATTCTTTTGGGGGTGTTGTCACCCTTGTTATGCGTCTGCGTTTGATTCACGGTATGGCTGCAGCGTATCCGTGCGAGAAATAAATTGAATGGCTTGGTAGCGTGCCTTTGTGTCCGCAACTTCAACTCATCCACGTCCACATATTCTCGTGACAAGCTTTGAGCCCTTTGGGGGAAGTGGTATGAATCCCACGATTGAAATTGCGAAATTGCTGGCGCATATGAATCCTGAATTTGGAACACGCGATTATCTTGCTCTTGATGTTATTGGAGGCACTCAGCGGCAATCTGCCTGGCATGCTGCGCTTGAGCGTATTGAGGCAACGCGACCCGATGTGGTGGTTGCCCTTGGTGAATCCGCAAAGGCGGATTGCGTGCATATTGAAACTCAAGCGGTGAATATGCGCGACAGCCGCATCGCGGATAATGCCGGCCTTCAAATTCAAAATGAAGTGGTGGTTGCGGGCGCGCCCGCTTTGTATTTATCAACGTTGCCAACGCAATCCATGTTGCATTCGTGCGTATCGACGGGTGTGCCGGCGAAATTATCAACCGATGCGGGAACCTTTCTTTGCAACGAAATTATGTTTCGCCTTCTTCACCACGCACATAAAAAAACAACCTCATCCGCTTCACACCACAACTTCATCGCCGGCTTCATTCATGTGCCGCAACTTCCAGAGCAGTCGCGCTTGCGCGGTGGTCCCTGTATGGACAGCCACACAGGCGCACGCGCGGTTCATGCCATATTGAATTGTGTCGCGGCCAGTTGTTTGCCTGAGTTGGGTTGACCCGCGCATTCATTGGCACATTGCGTCGTATTGAACAAATGACAAACCTATGCAATATGTAGTGGGGTTCAAGGGTTCACGCCCCACGGGTCGCTTTAACCGTGTATTCACCATAAAAATAAATAGAAAAGAATAAATTTGCAGTAAACATTTGATTTTTGAACGGTGTATTTGAATTTAGATGCAGTACGGTAGTTTTTGGCGCTCATTATGCTCAAAACTGCCTTTTTTTACGGAGAATCGACATGTCAGCACAAGCACACCACCGAATTCAAAAAACACTAGTAGCTGTTTGCAGCCTATTAATAGGCATTTTATTTGCTCGACTCATTGGTTTTTAAATCAGTGCTTTCAAGCAATCGACCTAAGCCATTAAGTTTTAAGCCACTTATCACCGATGAACAATTGGTGGCGGCATCGGTTCGCCCGATTTGACCTTAACAGAGGAGACTTCGCATGAAGGGATTTGAAATTGTAAAGGGTTGGGCTCGTGAACTGATGGACATCATGATTTTGTTCATTGCTCTTGGCGTTCTTGTGCAAATTATCTTTGGCACAGACAGCACTGGTTTCTTCGGTAAAGTGACTGGAAACTTAATGACATTTGTTGGACAACTCGGACAAGGCGGTTTTGTCGGCTTGATCGCGCTTCTTGTGATTATGACCATCTTCTCGAAGCGCACCAACACGAACTAAGTTTGGTATTTCATTTGTAAGATTGTTCCCCTTCGGCGCTTCACGCCGAAGGGTGTTTTTTTATTGAGGTGCCTCGTGCTTGATCACTTGGACCACGCGCGAGATGCGACTGTGTTCAATGATCAAGTTCTAGTGAGCGCCTCAATTAGCCGCCAGCATTCTTGGAATGTGTTGTACAGCGGTGCGGGCGCGGCGCGCACAACCCCAGGATGGCGGAAGTCGCACACAATTCCTTTGGGAAGCAGCGTGTCGAACAGTTTCTTTGCGGTGGCGGTTCCCCCCTCAACCAGAATGGAAAGCTGACAGCCGCGCTCGCTTGTCGCCGTGGGCGTGAGAATTCGAAAATGTTTCTGGTCGCGCGCGCGTAGTGATAATTCAATAAAGCCCGTCATGGCGCGACTCTTGGCGATCATGCGCGCCAAACCCGCGCGGTGAAAAATATCAAAGCTTGCAAGCAGGGGAGCCAGCGAAAAGATGGGTGGATTGGACACTTGCCACGCATCGGCGCCCGCGCTTGGATCAAAGTCTGGTCCCATCTGAAATCGCGTGGCGGGATTGGTTCCCCACCAACCCTCAAGACGCGGCGGTGGATTTGCGTGGTGTCGCTCATGGATGAACGCGCCAGCCACGGCGCCGGGACCGCCGTTGAGATATTTGTAAGAACACCAGCAAGCGAAGTCCGCGTTCCACTCATGCAGAGCCAGGTGAACATTGCCAATGGCGTGAGCCAAATCCCAGCCACACTTTGCACCCGACGCCTGCGCTGCGGCGGTAATTCGCGCCATATCGAGCACTTGTCCCGAGTAATACTGCACGCCGCCAAGCATCACCAGCGCAATGGTGTCGCCCGCGCGCGTGATCGCCTCAACAATGTCATCGTTGCGCGGACAATCCTCGCCATCGCGTGGCGCTACTTCAATCACATCGGTGGCAGGGTCGCCACCCAGCATGCGCACCAATGAATGCGCGGCGAATCGATCGCTTGGAAATGCGCCGCGTTCTATGAGCAACTTGCGCCGCTTGCCTGTGGGACGATAGAAACTCATCATTAAAAAATGCAAGTTCGCCGTAAGCGTGTTCATGGCTACAACTTCATGAGGCAGCGCGCCGGTGAGTTGCGCAAGGCCCGAACGAAAAAATTCGTGATAGCGAATCCATGGACGAGTCCCATGGACATGGCCTTCGGCACCCATGCTGGCCCAATCGTTCAGTTCCTCTAGAACGCGCGCGCGTGCCGCCTTGGGCATAAGCCCAAGCGAGTTGCCAACCAAGTAGGCCTGCGCTGCGCCGTGTTGGTCGCGGGGAATTTCAAACTCATCACGAAACCCACTGAGTGGATCGTGCGCGTCGCACCACTTTGCAAACTCAAGCGTGGGTTTTAGGTCCGCCGCGGATAATTCAAGAATGGATGATGCGAGAGTGTGTGTCATGTGGTGTTGTTGAGTGAAGTCGTTGAGGCCAGTGATTGACGCGCTTGTGAACAGTTTATGATTGAGGCGAAAAACGTTTGGAAATGCCAAGAAAATCGATGGCCGTGCCCGCCAGCATGGCATGGCGTTGCGCTTGTGAAAGCCAATCCGCGTCGCGAATAAGAACGCCCGGCGGATTCTCGCCCAGTGGAAATGGATAATCGGAACCCATGGCAATGCGGTCCGCGCCAACAGTGGTCACGAGATAACGCAGCGCCTCGGGATCATGCACAATGCTGTCAAAGTACAAACGCCGCACATGCTCGCGCGGATTTTTTTGCGAATGTGTGGCGCACAAATCTGGGCGTACTTGAAAACCTTTTTCAATGCGTCCAAGCGTGTAAGGAAAAGCGCCGCCGCCATGCGCGAAACACAATTTTAGTTTTGGATGTCGATCCAGCACGCCACCAAACGCAAGCGCGCAAATAGCGCGCGAAGTTTCTGCCGGCATTCCAACAAGCCATGGCATCCAGAAGCGCGGAATTTCGTTGCGACCAAGCACATCCCATGGATGCACAAAAATTGCGGCACCTAATTCCTCTGCCGCCGCAAAAAAATCCGCAAACGCGGCGTTGTCTAGGTCCACACCATTCACGTTGGTTCCAATTTGCGCGCCAGGAAATCCAAGTTGCCTCACGCAGCGTTCCAGTTCGCACGCCGCAAGCGCAGCGTCTTGCATCGGCACCGTACCCAGCGCTATGAATCGATCAGGCATGGCGCGCACAACTCCCGCGAAGTGATCGTTGAGCAGTTGAGACAAATCATGGGCGTTAGCGGCATTGGCGCCATACGAAAACATTACGGGAACCGTGGAAAGAACTTGCATATCCACGCCAACAGCGTCGCACTCCAAAGCGCGCCGCGCGGGGTCCCAGGAATTCGATTCAATCTCGCGAAAAAGTTTGCCATCAATCATCATGCGCGCGCGGCAGTGGGCGCAGTGATCCAGCGAAACCCAACCTCCACAACCGTAGCGTTCGCGCAGGTCGGGCCAACGCTCCGGAAGCATGTGCGTGTGAAGGTCTATGGTGCGCGGCGCAAGCATGCTGCGATGCTATCGTGAACCTCCACGACAATCATTACGCACACCGCAACCAGCGCATTACTTGGTACGCGGTGTCGGCTTGGGAACGCGCGTTCCACACGATGGACAGGTGCAGAGTTTCGGGTCGGCCCAAAACGCCTCCATGGCCTCGCGGAAGTGTTTCACAATATCTGTGCATTCAAATTCCTTGTCGTACACCAGCGTGTCGCACTTGTCGCAATAAAAAATCAGGTGCTCGGTTTCAGTTGGAGGTCGACGGCGTTCCACCACAAGGCCAATGGTGTTGGGACCGCGCTGTGGGCTATGCGGCACGCCGCCCGGAATAAACACAGCCTCGCCCTCGCGCAGAATAATGTCGCGTATTCCGTGGGCGTCGCGCACGCGAATGGAGACATCGCCCTTGATTTGCATGAAGAACTCCTCGGAATTGGTCATGTGGTAGTCGTTGCGCGCGTTTGGACCCGCGATGATCATGACAAAGAAATCCTGCCCACTAAATAGATATTTATTGGAGACGGGCGGCTGCATCAGGTGCCGATTGGTGTCGATCCATTTTGGTAAATGAACAGCATCGGCAACGCCTCCTGCGCCGTCCCAGCCTGTTGGATCGCCCAGCGAAGTATGCGCCGGAAATGGCTCGGCAACAACGGCGGTTGGATTGATGGTCTTCATGTGCTTAAGAGTACCTTGCGCCATCTTTCAGTCCAACTCTTGCTTTGCCACGGTTTGCGCGCGCCTGCGTGCAGTGTGCAAGTATTTGAACATCAGGTGCGTATTGATTGGTTCTAATTCAATTTGGAATTTGCAAGTGTATTGGTTATTGATCTTGCATTGTCATGGTATTTCATGCCAAATCTACTACAAGTTTTTTGCCATCTCTTGCTCGATTCACCAAGATAGTGGTGCTACAATCAACCTGTCGCCAATTATTTAAAATTGATGACATACCTCAAGCCTTCAAGGAGTTTCTGTTTTGAATGAATCTGCAAATGCTGGCGTTCTGGTTGAAGATGAGCTTGCACACACACAAATAATAAAAATGCAAACAAGTGGCGCTGACGCCGCGGATGTTGGCATTAGCGAACCCGAATTTGACACGGCTCCAATTCAAACGCCGCGCAATGTAAAGTTGGCCATGCTTGCGGCCGTGGTGTTTCCGCCTCTTGGCGTGTTAACGGCCATGGGGTTGCTGTGGGGCGGCATGTTCAACGCCACCGATCTCATCATTTTGGCAAGCATGTATGTGTTGACGGGTTTGGGAATCACGATTGGGTATCACCGCCTTTGCACGCATAAGGCGTTTGCGACGCGCGGACCAATCGCTCTTTTCTTTCTAGCGTTCGGCAGCATGGCAGGCCAAGGTCCAGTGGTATGGTGGTGCGCAACGCATCGGCGCCATCATCAGTATTCCGACAAGCAGTTTGATCCGCACTCACCGCATGCTGGTTATGAGCCTGGCATTGCTGGCTTTTGCAAGGGCTTCTTGCACTCCCACATTGGCTGGCTGTTTGAGAAGGAACAACCCGACTTCAAGCGCTATGTTCCCGATTTACTCGAGGATCCAATGGTGATGTGGATTGATCGAATGTTTGTTCCAATTCTTTTCGCGGGACTGCTCTTACCCGCGGCAGTTTCTGGTTTCATCACGGGAACATGGACTGGCGCTGGGCTTGGACTGTTGTGGGGCGGCCTGGTGCGCATGTTCATGTTGCATCACTCAACATGGAGCGTGAATTCCGTGTGCCATGTGTGGGGTCAAAAAGAATATCGCTCTGGCGATGAGAGCCGCAACAATCCCATCATGGGAATCCTTGCGTTGGGAGAAGGCTGGCACAATAATCACCACGCTTTTCCTGCCAGCGCGCGCCACGGTTTGAAGTGGTGGCAATTTGATTTAAGCTGGATTGTGATTCGCTCGCTGCAACTTGTTGGCTTAGCCAGCAAGGTGCGACTGCCTTCCAAAGAGCGCATGCTAGAGCGTCGGCGGGTGAACACCTCAGCATCTTGATTTTGGTGTAATGCAAGTCAAAGTTCAAAGCCGCGGCGCAACACGCCGCGGTTTTTTATGGCATGATCTCAATTCAAGGTGAGACCGCCAATGCAAACCATTCAAGGCCAGACACAAGACACTGCGTCAACTTTCGCAAGCCAATCCGCGGAGTTGGGAGCAGTCGCCTTCCTGTGGCTGCCCTTTGCATTGTTGTACTTCGCGCTTCTGCTGTTAATTATCGTCGCGCATTGGCAAGTGTTCGCCAAAGCGGGGCGGCCAGGCTGGGTGATCTTTATTCCGTTCTACAACTTGTACGTCTGCATGAAAATTTCCAGCAAGCCGGGTTGGTGGTGGGTACTGCTTTGCATTCCTTTTGTGAATATTATTTTTTCCATCTTGATGATGCGCGGCCTTGCTCGAAACTTTGGAAAGGGAGTTGGCTTCACGATTGGAATGTTATTGATGCCGATTGTATTCTGGCCCATTCTTGCGTTTGGTCATGCGCGCTACAGCGCAACGCAATCACTCCCGCAAAGCTGATCTATGGCAGAAGAAAATTTAGACAATGTGCGAGAGCGTATTCGTCAGATCGACTTGGAGTTGATCGCGCATGCGGCTGAGCGTTCGCGGCTGGTGAAGCAAGTGGGGGAGATTAAGCGCCGCAAGAATATTGCCACGGTGGATTATTCACAGGAGCGCGCGGTGCTGGAGCGCGCGCGCATTGCAGCCAAGCAACACGGGCTGGATCCAAATGTGGCGCAAGATTTATTGGCGCGTTTGATACATGCGTCCGTGACGGCGCAAGACCAAGACAGTTTGAAATTTTCCGCCGCTGGCATGGGCAAGAGTGCGGTGATTGTTGGTGGCGCTGGTCGCATGGGTAAGTGGATGAGCCGATTTCTTTCCGCGCAAGGATTTCAAGTTGGATCGCTTGATCCAGCGGGAACGCCCGAAGAAAATGCGTGGTCACGCGACGCGCTGCATAACGCGGATTTTGTGGTGTGCTCCACGCCGCCCGCTGCCACAGCACAGTTATACGCAAGCTGGATTGCGCATGCGCCCAAAGGTGTTGTGGTGGATATTGCCAGCATTAAGACTCCCTTGATCGAACCCATTCGTGCCTTGCAAAAAACTGGCGCGCACGTGGCATCCATCCATCCAATGTTTGGTCCCAGCATTGTTTTATTACGGGACGCGGATGTTGTGATTTGCGACACGGGTGACGCGGAGGCAACTGAAGCTGTTGAGAAATTATTCAAACCGACCACGGCAAACATTGTGCGTTTGCCACTGGGTGATCATGATTGTGTTATGGCAGACCTGTTGAGTTTGGCGCATGCAACTGCGATTGCATTTTCGTTGGCGCTGCCGCAAAGTGAGCACCCTGTTCGAAGCACCACTTTTTTGGCGCTGGAAACCTTGGCCGCGAACGTGGTGCGTGAAAGTCCCGATGTGTATTACGAAATTCAAGCACGGAACCCGTTTTCGGGGGCGGCCATAGAGCGCTTGCGCAGCGCGATTGATCGAGTGGCCATGGCGATCGCCTCTCCTGATTCAGCGGCGTTCGCGCAATTAATGGGCGAAGGCCAAACGCGCACGCCAAGAACTTCGCAAAAATTATAATCTCGGCTTGTGCCATTCTCACCCTGCCGCTTGAGAAGTGCGGTCATGCGAAACGAGTTGGCTATGCATTACTTGATCAATAAATATAAAAATATGATATTATCTTTTGAGTTATTTGTTCATTTCAATCCTAAAGGAGACTGCTATGCGAATTCAATTCTGGTCTGCCATTCTTCTCGTTTGTGCTTTCAGCGCTTGCGCGGGCGCGCCAAAAGACGCCGAAGAAAAGAAATCCCTTGGAGATTCCGTAGCGAATGCCATTATGTTGTTGAAGAAGACCGATCCAACTATTGAGAAATTCTTTAACGACAATTACGCCTACGCAGTTTTGCCAAGCGTGGGTAAGGGCGGATTTATTATTGGCGGTGCCGGCGGCGACGGCGAGGTGTACAAGGGCGGTCGGCTGGTGGGTTATTGCTCCATGGGTCAAGGCACCATTGGTGCGACCATTGGCGGTCAATCATTTGATGAATTTATTTTCTTTAAGGATGAGACCAATTACAAAACATTCGCAGCCAACAAGTTTGCGTTCACCGCGCAAGTTTCAGCTGTCATAGCGGCTTCAGGCTCAGGCGCCGCAACCAGCTACCAAAATGGAGTTGCGATATTTGTAAGTAATGTGCAGGGAGCCATGGCGGAAGCCGCAGTGGGCGGACAGCAGTTTAAGTTTATAAGTTTGGATACTGCCGCCGCCAAAAGTACGAAGTAATTTGGGACTCGCTTGCGGCTGAAATTTGGGATTACTTTGTATTTATTGATGTTGTTCGAAAAGACGCTGGATATGTGAAATAGTATTGACGGACGCGGGCATGTTCCGCGTCCGTCTTTTTTTATTGGTTTATAGGTCGCCCCGCGATAGACTGACAATTGTGTTCATTAATATTTCCACTTATATTTTCGCTCCATTGACCGGCTTAGTTGAATTGCGCGAAGAGTTGCGCGCCATATGTGCCACTGGTCAACTGAAGGGCACTATTCTGTTGAGCCCAGAGGGCATTAATCTGTTTGTGGCGGGTAAGACCGCAAATATTGAAATTTTGTTGGCGCGATTGCGCGCCATTGCGGGCTTGGAAAATCTCACGCCTAAGGAAAGCCTCAGTGAAACTCAGCCATTTCGCCGAATGTTGGTGAAGATTAAAAAAGAAATTATCGCATTTGGAGTGGAAGGAATTGATCCCGCCAAGCGCACAAGCAAAAAACTTCCGGCGAAAGTTTTGAAGCAATGGTTGGATGAGGGCAAGACCCTCACATTGCTTGACACGCGCAATGATTATGAAATTAAAATGGGAACATTTCGCGGTGCGCTTGCCGCGGGTGTTTCTCACTTTCGACATTTTCCGGCAGCGGTTGAAAAGTTGCCAGAGAAGTTAAAGCAAGGACCCGTTGTTATGTTTTGCACTGGTGGAATTCGCTGCGAGAAGGCTGGTCCGTATATGGAGCGTCAAGGCTTTCAAAATATTTTTCAACTGGACGGGGGTATTTTGAAATATTTTCAGGAATGCGGTGGCGCGCATTACGAAGGCGAGTGTTTTGTATTTGATCGCCGTGTATGCGTAGATTCAGATTTGCAAGAGACTCGCTCCGTATCATGCTTCGCCTGTCAAATGCCGCTGACACCGCAGGAGCAGCTAGACTCGCGTTATGTGAAAGGTGTTTCTTGTCCATTTTGCATTGGTCAGAGCGTGCAGCAACGTGAGCGTGTATCGCAACTGGATCACTTTTAGAACATGAGCCATATGCAGCAACCACCTATTCATAATCAAATGCGGTGTCGTACAATGGGCGCCATGGCGCTCACCTTGGGGGTTGCCGCGATCTTTGACATAGCAACTTCAACGTCATTGAGTATGACTGACCAAGCTCCAAGTACCTCCGTGATCATATTCAGGTTAGCCGACGCCTACGCAAGTCCTGTTGCCCTATTTACAACATTCATAACTACTTTTTTTTGGCTGATCAACATTAAAAGATTATTTATGATTTTATTTGACCTCACCTTGGGACTTTCCATGATCGCGTTGCTTGATAATTTGGTGGGTCTGATCGTTTGCCTGTTCGACAAACAGGACAATCCTGGATACTTGTTGCTTTCAGCAAGTTTGGTGTACCTAGAAAATATAGCGGTATTCACAGCTTTTTACTGGAGATTTGACCACTTGTTGCAAGCACAAATTGCCAGTGGCGAAAAAATACACCCCGGAATTGTTTTTCCACACAACACATCGGGATTTCATTCGTTGACGGGTTGGCAACCCAAGTTTGTCGACTATTTATTCCTTTCATTCAACACGGCAAGCACATTTGGCCCAACGCTTCCAGTTCCTCTTCGAAGTTCAATTCAACTTGGAATGATGTTGCAAGTCACAATTGCTATGGCTGTGCTTGTTATGTTGACTGCGCGCGCGATTGGCTTGATTAATTAAATCTCGGCGCAATGTCCACGCGCGGAACGCGGCGGCAGAATTTGCTCATATCCAATGTCGTTCTTTATACCAACGCACTGCATCGCGCGTGGCCTCTTCAACCGATCTGGGTTGCAACCCAAGTTCGTTTAATGTATTTGATGGATCAAAATACATTGACCGCTTGGTCAAGCGAACTCCTGTGACCGTTGCCATGGGCGCGCGATGCGTGATGGTGTCAGCCCACAATTCACTGAGCCAACCGGCAGCCAGCGCCACAGCGTAGGGGACTTTTTTACGCGGTGCGGGGCGATTGATGATGCGTCCCAGCAATTCCAGCCAATGCACAAGCCGCATATTGTGCGCCCCAATTAAATATCGAACGCCAGTGCGACCGCGGTGCATGGCGCAGACTAATCCATCCGCGGCGTCGCGCGCATCGATTAAGTTAAATTCGCAATCCAAACACGCCGGAATATTGCCGCGGCAAAATGCAACCGCAAGCCGCGTTGGCGGAGTTTTATTTCTGTCGCCTGGACCTATTGGAAGCGTGGGGCTGCACACAATCACCGGGGCGCCGCTGGCTGCCATTTCAAACGCGGCGCATTCCGCCTTGAACTTGCTCAAGCAGTAGGGACCAATCATGTCTTGCTCGCAGAAACGCGCGCTTTCAACTGGTTCAATTTTGGGTTTTGCGCACGTAAGAATGCTTTCGGTGCTCACATACAGCACGCGCGCGGCCCCAGCATCAAGCGCGCTGCGCATTACATTCACCGCAGCGACATGGTTGATAGCGTCAAACTCGCTGCGATTGCGTCTCCACAAGTTGGGATCGGCCGCAAGGTGGTACACCTGCTCGCAGCCACGAACGGCTTGGGTGACCAGAGAATGGTCGCGAATATCGGCGCGTACAAGCTCAATGTGCGTCAATGGCAAATGATCAACTCGCGCGTTGGGATGTTCTAACACGCGTACTTGTTGCTTTTCACGAATCAATTGTTCTACAAGATGTGAGCCAATGAAACCAGCGCCACCCGTGACCAGAATCATGGTTGCGCTCGTATTTCGGGCCGCATGAAGAACCTGTTGTGCGCTTGCGTGGAATCAGCGCTGTAATCACCGCCATGCAATTGCTCCGCGAGTGGCGCAAGCAAGTTCATGTCAATTCTCCGCGTGACAGCGTGGCGGCAAGTTCATGCAGATGAGAATGGGCGGGAGTAAGCCGTTGACGCGAAATTTTTTCTACCATTGCAACCACCGCACGATTGATGGGACATGGAAAATTTCCAGCCAGGCGAATCAGGTGGCCGTTGTATGCGTCAATTTCAGTGCGGCCACTGCCCATGTCCGGGCTCATGGAGCAATAGGTGCCGCGCAATGACGGTCTAAAAAATATGCCCATGAGTTGTGGAAGCAGCGGGGTGCGCAATATTTTTATCACCGTGTGGGGATGAAATGGCCCAATGGTCGCCAATTCTAGGTTGGCATTTTTTAGAATGGAATAATTTTCGCGCAGCAATGCGAAAAACATCTTTTGTGCAAGTGGATCAATGAGTAGTTGAGCGTTGTCCACGCCCGCGCTAGCGGCAAGCGGTGAAATTGCAGCGTTGTACATAAGTTTCGTGGCCTTAAATGGGCGAATGTTTGCTACACATTGAACGGGAAATAATTGCCCGCTAGCAAACGCGCTGGCCAGCATGGAAATGCGTTCTTGTTGCGCCGCGTTCATGTTGTGGCGCGGACCAATGTGTAGCGACCCGGCACGAGTGATGCGTGTGAAAGGTTTATCCATATCGCATTCCGAAACAAATGAGGCGATGGCCTCTGCGGAATGCGCAAGCGACTCTAATTGCGCGTGGTATCCGTTTTGAATTGGCACCACATGGTCCATATTAGAAATCTTTTTCAATACGCTTGCGTTGTCAAAGGTCTTGACGCATAACAAAATCAATGTATCCGTTGGTGGCACCCACTCTTGAAATGAAACAAATGTAGCGCGGGTTTCCAGTTGGCCATTGATAGACATTCCATTACGCGCGCCAGCCTCAATCTTGCTTGGGTTTGTGTCCACCATGGTCACGCTCCAACCAGCGCGCGCCAGGCAAATGCCCGCTGCAATTCCAATTCCTCCAACTCCAAGAATGTGCGCGGCATGATTCATAAAGTTTGAACAAGCAGAGTCAATTTGTCTGACTCATGGTAGATCAATTTTGAACATTCATCGCAAGGAAGAATGAAGGCATTGCATATCGGTGGGCGGCGCCGCGTTATTGCGCCAGTGCTTGAAAGAGGTAAATTTCAGGGGGTTGCCGCGTTTTTTAGCACCTGCTCAACGGCAGACAGGGTTGCATCAATTTCAATTGGTGCGTTGGCTGGGCCATGACCATGTTCATTGTCTGTGTTCAACAATTTTTCAGGGTCTTTCAGAATGTGTCCCGTAAGCAATGCCACCACGCTTTCATGCGGCGCAATCAATCCACTTGATACAAGGGCACGCACGCCAGCCACGCTTGCGGCACTGGCGGGTTCACAACCAATACCGTTGGCATCAATTACTTGCTTGGCTTGCATAATTTGCAAGTCACTTACTGACGCCACCACGCCATTGGTGAAACGAATAGCTGATACCGCACGGTCCCATGATGCCGGATCGCCAATTCGAATCGCAGTAGCGATTGTTTCTGCGCGCACACGAGTGCGCTTGGCAAAATTGTCGGTAAAGTCATGCGCAAATGGCGCAGCGCCGCTGGCTTGGACGGACAAGAGCCGCGGGACACGCTGAATCAATCCAAGCGCCTGTGCCTCACGCAACGCTTTCCCAAACGCAGAGGTGTTGCCAAGATTTCCAGCTGGTAGCGCCACCCAATCAGGCGATTGCCACGCAAGTTGCTGCAGCAATTCAAACATAATGGTCTTCTGACCCTCAATTCGAAATGGATTGAGTGAGTTGGCCAGATACACCCCTAACTTTTCACTGGACTCGCGCACCAATCGTAAACAGTCGTCAAAGTCGCCGCGCACCAAAAGTGTGCGCGCCCCGTAGGCCACGGTTTGAGCCAATTTACCCATGGAAATACGGCCAGCGGGAACCATGACCAGCGCAGGAATTCCAGCTTGCGCGCCATACGCCGCCAAAGAAGAACTGGTGTTGCCAGTGCTTGCGCAGGCGATAGCTGTGGCACCGCATCGCTTGGCTTGCGTCACGGCAACGGTCATGCCGCGGTCTTTGAATGAGCCCGTGGGGTTGAATCCCTCATGTTTCAGAAGCAACTTATCTACGCCCGCATAGTTGGATATCGCTGGACGCTCGAGCAAGGGCGTATTGCCCTCGGGATGGCTCACAATCTTGACATCGGCGATTGGCAGTACAAGTTCACGAAATCGCCATACACCAGAACGCTGCGCCTGCGAGCCACGCAGGGCATGAATGCTGACGCGACTATCAAAAAGATTTTGCAACTCCTGGCTGCACAGGTCGGGAATCCCTGGCGTGATGTCAAGCAGACCGCCACATGTAGAGCATGTGGCAAGCGTAGTAGTGTCGGAAAATTTTGCGGAGCAGGAAGCGCACGCAATGGTTATTCCACTGGGCTGCATGTTCATGAAATCACCACGCGCAATAAATCATTCAGCACGCCTGCAGCCGTGACGGCAGGACCAGCGCCCGGACCAGAAATAACCAGAGGGTTGTCGCGGTAGCGGGTTGTGGTGAACACAAATTGATTATCCGTTCCACTGAGCGAGCCAAGCAGGCTTGCAGCGGGCACGCCAACAAGGCCCACTTTCAGGCTGCCGCGCGTGATATTGGCGCAATATCGCAGCACTTCGCCTTTGCTTGTTGCGGCGCGTACGCGCTCACTCCAGGCATCATCAAGTGAATCAAGTTGCTCAACAAAGTCCGCCAATACAACATTGCGCATCTTTTCAGGCACCAAACTTTCAATCGTCACATCGGTCAGTTCCCCCACGAAGCCAATGAGTCTTGCCAAAATCAAGCCCTTGCGCGCCACATCACGACCTGACAAATCCTCGCGTGGGTCCGGTTCCGTGTAGCCCAGTTGCATGGCGTTACGCAGCGCGTGAGAAAACTTTCTGCCACGCCCAAGCTCGCTGAATAAATATCCCATAGTGCCAGATGGACATGCGACAATGTTCAGTACGCGGTCACCCGAAGTGATTAGTTTTTCAACCGTATCAATAATTGGCAAGCCTGCGCCAACAGTAGCCTCGTGAAATACCTTACGGCCACTTTTTCGCGCGTCACAAAGCAATGCGCTTGCGGAAGCAGCATCCGAGGCCAGTGGAATTTTATTGGCAATGACTAAGTCCATGCCGTGGGCAACGGCGCGTAGTAATGTCTCGCGCGTGTCACCGCTTGAAAGATCAATCAAGACAGGACGCGTGAGCGCATGACTTGCAATGTGCTCAACGGCATTAGTTGGGGCGTCCGAGTGCGCGTTGGGCAATGTCTTGAGAGAGCCACCGCGTTGTTTGTGAGCGCTTATTGCCGAAAGGGCGCGTAAACTGAAACCGCGTTTTTCCAGCATAAAACCACTTCGATCAAGCACGGCAATGATCCGTAAAAAAGCCCGATCATGAGCGGGCAACTCGGCGATGTGCTTGAGCAGTTCCTGTCCAATGCGCCCGCAACCCAACAAAATGACATCCGCGCCACGACGGCGCACTGTGCGACCGCCTCCAACCTTGTCCAAACTAAATGTGGTGTGAATGGCGCGCACGGTCTTTGGCACGCTGGCCTTGTTCACAATGAATGAAATATTGCGCTCCGAAGATCCTTGCGCAATGGCGATCACATTGACCTGCGCGTCGGCTATGCAGCCTAGTACGCGCGCCGCGACGCCTGGTGTTCTTGCCATGCCGGAACCAACAACCGCAACGGTTGCGACACCAAGTAGCACTTCAACCGAGTCAATTTCATTTCTCTCCAATTCCACGGCAAACGCCGCGCGCAATTCCTTTTCTGCAAGTGCCGCGGCGCTTTCGGGAACAGTGAAACAAATTGAATGCTCTGAGCTTGCCTGCGAAATCAACGATACGGAAATACCCGCCTGCGCCAGTGCGCCAAATGTTCGCGCCGCAATTCCAGGCACTCCCAGCATTCCATTTCCTGCCACGGTCACAAGCGCTTGCGCGCTCATGGCGGAAAGGGCGCGCACAGGCGAGCCAGCCATGGAGCGACCTTGCACAATTTCGGTGCCCGCGGCATTGGGTTGATGAAATGGACGAATGCGAAGCGTGGTGCGCGCATCAAGCGGAATCAGCGCGCGCGGATGCAGGACTTTTGCGCCGTAATACGCCAGTTCAGAGGCTTCGCGCGGATCAAGCAGTGGCACCACGCGCGCCTGGGGAATAATGCGCGGATCCGCCGTGAGAAATCCCTGCACATCTTTCCAAAGCGTCACTTCCTTGGCGCCAAGAGCGCGCGCGATCACGGTGGCACTTAGGTCGGAGCCTCCGCGACCCAGCGTGACAACTGGGCCGACTGATCCATTTTCGCCAACAACGCCTTGCGCAATAAAGCCAGGAACAACAACAATTTTTCCAGCACTTAACTTGTCAGGGATAATGTTTTGCGCCGCTCTCTCTGTGCGCGCCATGTCTGGAGCGGCGTCGCCAAAGCGTCCATCCGAGTGTAAAAAATCGACTGCATCAACCACGCACACTGAATTTTTTTCATCGCGCAGAGCGTCAGCCACAATGCGCGCGGCCAATCGCTCGCCACGCGAAACGATTTGATCGCTCATTTGCGCGCTGAGTTGTCCGGCTTGCGCCACTTGCCCAGACAGTTGTTCAAGCTCTCGAAACGACTCCGTAATATAGGCATGGGTATCGCTGGCGGAGGCGAGTATGGACTTGGCCACGGACATATGGCGCTGCAATAGCGCGTCGGTTTCGGCGCGCGCATTATCTAGGTTGCCCTGCGCGGCGGCGCGAGCAATGTTGAGCAACATGTCGGTCACGCCCGCCAATGCCGAAGTCACCACCACTCTCTGACCGCTTGTTGACGCCAGAATGGTCACAACCGCACGAATTGCGCCTTCGTTGGCAAGCGCCGCGCCGCCAAACTTGTGCACCGAAATTGGGTTGGCAACGGTTCGCATGGCTTTCAAAGGATTGTTCATGCCCGCATGCAAGTCGCATTTTGAAGCGTGACAATCAATCTAATTCGAGAATATGAGGGCAAATTACGATCGTCAATAGCGATCAACTGCCACGGTAGGTGGAGTAGCCAAACGGGCTCAACAACAACGGAACATGATGGTGGCGTCCAGCGTCGCTGACATGAAATTCAATCGTGACGCTTGGAAAAAAAGCTTCAATATGTTGGCGGGCAAACCAAGCGCCAGTTTCAAATATGAATCTGTAGTGGCCGGCATGTAACCCGCCAGAATCTAAAAAGTTTTTTACGCGACCATCGTTGTCAGTCGCGCCGCTATGAATATTGCGCCAGTTTTCACCCTGTAAAATCTGGCAGTGGACCATCATTCCAGCGGCGGGCATGCCGCTGGAGGTGTTCAAGACGTGCGTAGAAAGACCATGTTGCGCGGGCAGTGCCATAGTGTCAGGCTAAATCAGATTCGCATGAAGGTCAATCATTCTGTAAGAGTGGACGGAGATCAGAAATATGGGTTGCGGCGAGCAAGAATTGCGCCAACGAGAAAGTGAAAAAACTCGCTGATGTGTATCTTGTTGTCATGAGTGGTGAATGTGAAGCGCAGGATATGAACAATGCGGATTACCGCGACTTTCTCTCTAACGAATTCATAGCCCATATTCAGCCGCACTTGCAACCAGTCCCCGGCGTGGACGATTTATTTCAAGTGGGTGAAAGCGGCGGGTTGGAAACCGTACCCGCGCTGCAATTTTTGTGCGAACTCTTTGATCTGGTCAAGGACAATTTGCGCGCCGTGTTGCGCCAGCGCGTATGTGACCGCGAGTTCATTGATCAACGAACGCGCGCATGCTTTGAGTTCAATCGCAAGCTGCGAATTGATTATGCCGACCGCGATTATCAAACCATCATTGGCCAAGAGGATGCCACTGGCCGTATTGTGATTGGTCCCAAGAATGAGTTTTATTGCAAAGCCGGGGCAGGCAAGCCGGTCGCGCCCATACCGGAATTTTTGCGTGGCCACCATGTGACTTTGTTTGGTCCGCCTGACGACGCCAAACTTTCCATCAATGCTATGAACGCTTTCTATCGTAAGTTGCCGGGCGAGCCCGCGCTCGTGCAGGACTTGTTGTGCAACTTCGCAGGCGCGCCCATGTGGGGTGCTGACGATGAGGATTCCAAAACACCTTTGCGCGCCGATTTTATTTTGGCGGGCCAGAATCTGACCAACTGCTGTAATCACAATATTTCATTCACGGATACGGGCACGGGCAAGCACTATGCGTTAGAAAGCACTCATTTATCCCAGCCAATCAAGCGGTTTCCAGGTCTCGCCATGCCGTGCGCGTTCTTGTTCTATAAAAAAAATCCGCTGCCATTGCACTTGTATGACTTCGCGCTGCATTTATGGAGCAACTGGAACAATCCCAAGGCGTTGACGTTTTATGTTCCAAAGTTGGAGAACGAGGAGGAGGCCGCATACATCCGAGTCATGATTGAGCACGCTGAGCGGTTGATCCAGCGCATCCACCCGCAATATCAAATTGGCACCGTGCGCCTGATGATTGTTTTAGAGAATCCGCGCGCTGTCTTTCGTGTGAACGAAATTATGGACGAGCTGCATCCCTATTTCGCGGGGGCTTCGCTCGGGTGGCATGACTATCTCGCGTCGACGGCGCGCCTTATGAAAGAGGACGCCAACTATCGCATACCGGTGAAAGCCGATCCCCACATTGTCATCAAGCACATCAAGGCCTCACATGATTTACTTGCGGCTGTTGTGGGTTCGCGCGGTGGGATAAAAGTTGGCGGCATGTACGGCGTGCTGCCTTCTGACAGCGACATGCAAAGCGATTCGTTTCAAGTTGCAATCAAAGGCTTTATCAAGGATGTCATTACGCAACTCAAGCGCAATCTAAACGGATTTTGGGTGGCGCACCCAGATTTTGTACGCTTGGGATTGGCGCTGGTTGAAGCGTGGAAGCGATTTCAAAATGCGGATCAGGCTGCTCTGGATAACTTGGTCAAGGCGCTTCTGCTTCCCAAATATCACGGCGACATGTTGGGCTTTATTCATGGTCCAGATGTTGTCGGCCTAGATCCAGCCGACCAGCTGTATCCGCGCGCGCTGCTGGTGGCCGACGAAAAGCAATCCAACTTTATTGCCAACAATGATCCGAATGAAATTCGCTATAACATTTTTCAATCGCTGCAATATCTCACCGACTGGCTGAGTGGCAATGGTTGCGTTGCGCTACCAGCGACCATTGACGGCGTTCCTATTCGAGTGATGGACGATCTGGCAACCGCAGAGCGTTCGCGCTGGGAGGTGTGGCATGAATTGCATCACGGGCGGTTTGATGTTGAAGAATTTGTGCGCATTGCCCACCAGGAAATGTATTTTATTCAAAAGAATTTATCCGCCGCCGGCAAGATCACGCAGGTGAAATGGAATGAGCGCACGCGCAAGTGGTATCCAGTTGCCATGAACATCATGTTGCAACTCATGAGCAGCCCCAACCCTGTGGAGTTTGCTTCTGAGCTGTTGCTTCCATTCACTTTGGATTGCATTCGTAAAGAAAGCGATCCATGGAAAATCATGGCGGAAATTGAGCCGCGCAAATATGAATTGCCGGCGCATGTAGCGCGCTATCACGCTTACTTCGGCGCCTGTGGTAGCCACGCATTTGCCAGCGCCATGTCACGCAAGCCGGTATTGGATATGCGCGCTGCGCAGAAACTCATCCAATCTTTTCGCTTGAACGATGTTCTGGAAGCGGCAAGCTTTCACGGAGATATTGGTGAAAATGCGCGCACGCTTGATGCCACGGCAGCGGGGGAGCAGGCTCAGATTTCACAAGCCAAAGCTCCACTTGAGCAACTTCGTCTACTTGGTGCGAGGTACTTGGACAAATTTAAATTTAAATTCCTCATTTCAGCCCAAGGAAAGTCAGGCCAAGAAATACTAGAAGTTCTACGGGCGCGCTTAGAAAATTCGGCAGAGCAGGAACTTGCCAATGCGCGTGAAGCATTGTGGCAGATCACGCGCAAGCGTTTGTGCGCGCACCCACTGGACTCTGTTGTTGAGGACATTCAAGCCGCATTGCAGCGCCACAACATTGTTGGGGCTTCGATGAGCCTGTCTTGCGCCGATGGCGCCACGCAATCACTGGAATTTGGCCACTCCGCCGTGGGAAAGCCCGTCACATCACAAACCTGTTTTGAAGTTGCGTCGTTGAGCAAAAGCATTGCCACATGTTTCGCCATGGAATATTTTCGCGCCGCCAATATTCCGCTTGATACATGCGTGAACGCGCTGTTGTCCAAGACATCGTCAAGTATTCGCGTGCTTTCACTCAACCCCAAACATCCAGAGTGGGCCGATCAAGTCACGCTTGCTCATTTGATGAGTCACGAAGCGCTCAACCTTCACTATGTCACGGGCATTCCCCTAAATCAGCCAATGCCGAGCGCAAGCCAATTGATCGCTGAGCACGATCAATTTCACTATGAACCAATTGAAGTACTCAACGAACCCGGCAGCTCGTTTCAATATTCCGGTGGCGGCTTCATTATGTTGGAACATGTCATTCAAACATTGGCCGCGCAGGACATTGCAACCCTCACAGCGCCGTTTTTGCGCGCGTTGCATATGAACTTGTTCACATTTGAGCAATCCAATCAAGCCAATATGGAATACGCCAGCGGCTACACCGATTCTGGTCAAGCAATCGAAGGAACCCGCATTATGTTTCCAGCTTTCGCCGCGGGCGCCGTCTCGTCTGCTGAAGATGTATCGCGCTTTCTACACAGCCTCACGAGCGCGTATCACAATCTTGAGGGGGCGGGTCCAATTTCGCATGACACCGCCGTTCGTATGTTGCATGGCGTGGACAAGGGCTCGCAAAAGTTCATGGGTTGCAATATGGGTCTTGGCATTTTTACGGCCAATGCCGGTCCGAATCGCCTGTGTATTCACCAAGGCGCTAACGACGGCTTTCGCGCGTTGTTTATTCATTGTTACGCGGGTCCTAACAAGGGCGCGGGCTTGGTCATTCTTGCAAACGGCGAACACGCTGGCGTATTGTTTATTGCGCAGGCCGCGCAAATAGCTTTACGCCACTTCAAGATGCAAGGGCTTGATGCCACGCGTTTCTCAACCGAATTTATCGCCAATCATATTCCACAAGAGCAACGTGTGAATGCCGGTTACCGTGAACTTATCTTTGGCGCGTTTGAAGCCGATCTGCCAGAGATCATCACGCGGCGTGGCGAGCGCGACGCGCTTGCGGATTTTAATCTTGCCGTTGGCGCACGCATTGCAGAGGTTTCAAATCAGCAATTTGCGCGTGCCGAAAATCTGCTTTCGCCTGATCAGCCAACATTTGAACCCGCACTTTTTGGCAAACAGGGAAAGATCATGGATAGTTGGGAAAGCGTGCGGCACAATCAGCGGGATTGTGACCACATGATTTTTACAATAAGCAAAGCGGCCGTGATTGATTGCGTTGTCGTGTCCACGCAATTTCATTTAGGCAACCACGCGTCTGCCATTCGTGTGCAAGGCTGGGACGAAAATCATAACTGCTGGCAAGATATTGTCGCTCGCTCGCCGCTTGCAGGGCATTCATTACACGCATTTCAAGCCGCTTCTCAGGGGAGCGCCTTCGCCCGCTTCAAAGTGTCCATGTATCCAGATGGCGGGGTCACGCGCCTGGCGCTGTTTGGAGAGAGCCTTCCGCCGCAGGAGAAAAAGAAGTTATTTAACCCATCATTCGTGACATTTCACGAATTTCATGCGCAAACTCGCAAGCCACTCACCCCCAAGTTTGCCCCCAGCATCAACGCCATTCAGCGCAATCTTGCACGCTTTGTTCCAGACCACGCCGCGGATTTGAAAGCGCGGGCGAATCAATCACATTCAGACAACCCACCGTTGTTCAATGTGCGATCTAAGAACTCGCGCGCAACTCCCAGTGAACTTGATCTTGCGTGCGCCGCGTTTGGCGCAACGATTGTGTCCGCGTCCAACCAACATTATGGACCCGCCGCGCAAGTGATTTCCCCATATCCACCGCTGAACATGTTTGATGGACTTGAATCCGCGCGTAGCCGCGATATCGGTCACAGTGAAAATGTGGTTATTGACCTTGCCCAAGCAGCGCGCATTGCTAAAGTTGAAATTGATTTCACTTATTTTGTGAATAACAATCCGCGCGAAATTACAGTCGAAGGGTTTTGCAACAATAATTGGGTCCCGCTGGTCGAGCGCACAAATGTGAAGGCTTATGCCGGGAACATAATTCAAATGGCAATTCATCACCATGAAGCTTGCGCACGCATACGCGTCACCGCGTTTCCGGATGGCGGCATGAATAGAGTGCGGGTCTACGCTCTGCATGAGTCTGATATCGAACCCTAATATTTTTTAATAGAAGCAACATCCCCAGCATCAATCTCGTAGGTTCATTATCCAAGTGCTATGTTGTTTGATGATTTCTGCCTTCAATAAAGGATATTTTATGAAAGTAATATTCATTTTTTTTTCACATGTATTTTTTTAGCAGCCGCCACTACACACGCAGCTACTTTCACCTTCACCAATCAATGGGCTGGTGGTGGCGAGGGCCGTTTTTATTTCACGAATGAAACGAGCCAGACCATCCAGGGTTGGACTTTGGAATTTGATTGGAACGCGGACATCACTAGTTTGTGGAACGGAACGGTTGTGTCGCATCTTGGAAATAACTACAAGATCATGAACGCCGATTACAACGCCACCATTGCGCCTGGCGCCTCGATCTATGTTGGCTGCGTCGCCAACTATGCAATCGCGGGCGTATTGCCAACAGCCATCACACTAAACGGAATTGGAGGCGGTGATACTGGTGGAGGTGGCGGCACGGTGATTGTGCCAAGCATGGTGATTGATGACGCCACCATTACTCTGGCAGTCGTAAGCGATAGCACCAATACGGCGGATGGATATTTTTCCACATTTGGCAATCAAATTATTGATGCCAACGGAAATCCAGCACGCATTACTGGCGTGAATTGGTTTGGATTTGAAACAAGCAATAAGGTGTTCCATGGCTTATGGACGCGTGGATATAAATCCGTTCTAGATCAAGTGAAGTCGCTTGGATTGAACACGCTTCGTATTCCCTATTGCAATGAAATGTTGGCCGCGGGCGCTAGCACCAGCAGTATTAACTTCGCTCAAAATCCGGACTTGCAAGGGCTCACTCCACTTCAGTGCATGGACAAAGTGATTCAGTACTGCGGGCAAATTGGCTTGCGTGTATTCCTGGATCGTCACAGCGCCAAGGCCGACAACTTCATTGGTGAAGATGTGTGGTACATACCTGGCGACGCGTACTACACGGAGGCGCGCTGGATTTCTGATTGGGTCATGTTGGCGCAACGATACGCAGGTAACTCCACGGTGATTGGCGCCGATCTATTTAACGAGCCCAAAAAGACCGCGACTTGGGGCAATAGTTCACCGGCCACAGATTGGAACAAGGCCGCTGAGCGCTGTGGCAATGCCATCCTTGCGGCCAATCCCAACTGGCTTATTCTTGTTGAAGGAGTTGAGAGATACAACAATCAAACTACATGGTGGGGTGGCAACCTGAAGGGTGCAGCCGCGTTTCCAATTGTACTTTCGGTGAATAACAAATTGGTGTATTCGCCCCATGAATATCCAAGCAGTGTATATGCACAGACTTGGTTTTCCGACGCGACCTATCCAAATAACATGGACGATGTTTGGAATTCGCATTGGGGCTTCATTTACAAAAATAACATCGCACCAATTCTTATTGGTGAGTTTGGAAGCAAGTTAGCCACCACCAGCGATCAAGTGTGGCTGGACAAATTAACCGACTACATGAACGGCGACTTTGATTTGAACGGCACCAACGATTTAGCCGCTGGCAAACTTGGAATGAGTTGGACATTTTGGTGCATGAATCCAAACAGTGGCGATACAGGGGGTATTCTGAACGATGATTGGACGACGGTGAACGCAAGCAAAATAGCTTATTTACAAGCCAGTTTGGCGCCTTCGCTTGGCGATGGAAGTGTTGGCGCCGCGCCGCAATACATGAACATTTCCGTGAGATTGTCTGCAGCGACTACGGTCCCAGTCACTGTTGCATACACAACCGCCAACCAAACCGCGATCGCTGGAATAAATTACACCAAGTCCTCGGGTACGCTTTCGTTCGCTCCGGGTGAAACTACACTATTTATCACCGTCGCCATTCCAAACCAAGCGACAACAACCGAGAAGCAATTTACCGTGCAGTTGTCTAGCGTTCTTGGGGCAACACTTGCTGATGCGACCGCGGTCGCAACTATTACACCCGCGCCCCGCGAATGCCAGGCAGATGTCAATCTCGATGGAATAGTGGACGCATCCGATGTGAGCGACTTGCTTTTGAATTGGGGTCAAGCATCGGAGTATGACCTTGATGGCAATGGTGTCATTGATAGCGGTGATTTATCAATTGTTATTCTTTCATGGGGACCATGTGTTTCAAATCCATTATCTGCACCGACGGATGGTTTCACGCAAGAGCCTTTCACGTATTCCATTCAGTCTCCCCACGATTTGGATTTGAGCGAGCGCTACTCACTGGTCAATGGCAGCCATGATTTCAAGGTGTACAACACAGATCAACCATTCCAGGTGGGCAACACCACAAAGCCGCGCACTGAGATGCGCATTTCCAATAATTACATCAGCGGAGTTTGGCAATTTGAAGGCGATCTCTTTGTACCCGCAGGCACCACAGGCGCTGCAGTCATGCAGGTATTCGGCGGTAGCGCCTCATCCACTTCCTGCCAGTTGCGGGTCTATAACGGGTCGTTGTGCTACTACACCACGCCCATCATGAATAATATTCATGACACTTGGATTCATGTCAATGTGATTCATGACGCCAATGCGCACACCATTTCGATTTATCTCAATGGAACATTTGTTCGCTCAGAAGCCGACCGAGGGCCGTCAACTTACTATTTCAAGTGTGGCGTATATGAACAGAGTAATTCGAGTTCCTTGATGCAATCCAAGTGGGCGAATATCAAAGTGTGGCGTGGTCAGTCTTAGGGACTTCGGGCACGCGCTTTCGAAGTCGCGGGTGGCTACGAACGCGGGAACCATTTTCAGTTCGCGCACGATCTTGATGAGGAAGTCGTTGCATTCGCAACCGATAGCGCATCCAAGGTCAAGGACTCCTTGTGACCGAAACTTGGCATGATAACTCAGCCTCCATTTTGGAAATCCAAACTCATGCGAAGACCTATGCCCCAAAGAGAATTTAGATTTCAATCAGTCACCATGAAGTTTGCGGACGTATTCGCATCAGTTTTTTTTAGATAGCGATATAAACAGAGTGCGGATCTTCGCCGCACGACAGTTTTAGATCTCATTAAAAATTTTATTTTTTTCAAGCAACAATTTGAGCAAACGGGTCGTAGGTTAATTGTCGGCTTGTATGCAATCGGAAACTCATCGGACGTAAGTAGCTTGCGTTTGACTCAGAGCGATTGATTGCAGCATGATCTTGATCCCAGTGATATGCCAGTTGTTCCTCTTTCATATGGACCACAGTTTTGAATTCAATTTGAAAGGTAATATCAATGAAAAATTTTTTAATTTCACTTGTAACCCTGACACTTTGTTCACTGAGCGCGCTGGGTCACGGATCCATGGCTGATCCGATCAGTCGTTCATATCAGGTGTATCTAGAAAATCCTGAAAATCCAAGCAGCGCCGCTGGTCGCGCCGCTGTCGCCGTGGCGGGAACCCAGGCGTTCTATGACTGGGACGAGGTGAACTTGCGCGTACCCAATTACGACTATCAAGCGTTGATTCCAAATGGCAAGTTGCCCGGCGCGGGCCGCGCAAAGTATGCGGGTCTTGATTTGGCCCGCACCGATTGGCCCGCCACAGCTATGGTTGCTGGTCCACGTCTGTGCAGATTTCATGTGCATACACCACATGATCCAAGTTTTTTTAAGGCTTACATCACCAAGGAGGGCTACGACCCAACACAGCCGTTACAGTGGAGCGACTTGGTTTTAATTCCTGGTGGCGAAACAGCGCTGCTGAACGGTTTTGACTATTTCATGACGCTGAATTTCCCACCGCGAGTTGGTCGCCATGTTCTGTATGTTATTTGGCAGCGCATTGATCCAGCCAATGAGGCATTCTTCTCCACAAGCGACCTTGATTTTGGCGGCGTTGATTACGGTGATCCATCACCACCGCCCGTCATTTCCGCTACCGTCGCCTTTGCGTACACATCGGGATGGAATGGTGGGGGTCAAGCAGCGTTTCGCATCACCAATCAAACCAATCAGAACATCGAAAGCTGGACTTTGGAATTTGATTGGACCGCCGACATCACCAGTTTGTGGAATGGCGTGATCAAGAGCAAGGTTGGAACGCGTTATGTTATAACCAACGCGGACTACAACGCGCGCATTCTGCCTGGTGAGACAATTGAAGTGGGTTGCGTGGTTAACTTCGCCACGCCTGGAATTATGCCAGCCGATCTTGGATGCGTTGGTATTGGCGGATTTGTTTCATTATGTGTTGGTGATGTGAACCAGGATCTGTACGTGGACGCAGCGGATGCCAGTCTTATGCTGCTGAATTGGGGTGAACCAGGCGCCTATGACTTAAGTGGCGATGGCACCACGGATGCGGCTGATTTGTCGCTTGTTCTTTTAAACTTGGGACCGTGCCGGTAAATTTATTGCATCATCCAATGATTTAATTTATGACAATCAACTCACTGGCGTCGTGGTTTGTTGAAGCCACATGTCTTGATACTCGGCTTCCAAATTTCGCGTGAAGCGTGTCACATGAGTCAGTGGCGACTGGCTCATGCGAGCGCGCATGTCAGAGCGCAACGCTGCGAGTTGTTTGGCATTACCCGCAAGTTCGGTCGCAATTCGCACATATTCATTCTCATCTCCAGCTATCAGTTGGGGCAACCCAAGCTTTTGCATTTGACTTACGCCTACTCGGCTGACATGCGTGTTGCCAGCAAGCACCACAACTGGAACTCCCATCCATAGGGCGTCGCATGTTATTGTTGTTGTTGTTGTTGTTGTGCCGTTGTACGGAAATGGATCAAGACCAATATCGATGTGGTGATAGCGATTCATATGGTCAACTTGCGATAGGTCCTTGCCAAGAATGTCCAACCGCTCCGTCGAAATGTCGTGGTTGAAAATTGTCCACGAAGTAGCGCACTCATATATGGCGAATCAAGACCCTGATATTTCAGAACAAGACGCGAGTGTGGAACACGCATAAGAATGCTTGACCACAGTGTGACAACATCACGCGTGATTTTTTGCGCGTTGTTGAAGGAGCCGAATGTAATGTGGCCGGTTGCAAGCGATGGCGGCGCGCCCACAGGGGAACAACCTAGCGGGGGCATGAAGCACGAAAAGCTTTCGGGCAGTCGATAGAGTTTTTCGGTGTGAAACGCTTGGGTTTCACCAAGCGGATCTGCAAGCCCGTCGGTGATTCTGTAATCCATGCTTGTGAGGCCGGCGGTGTTGGGATAGCCCAACCATGTCATTTGGATTGCCGCGGGCTTACACGCGAACACCATGAGTCTATTTTGCGGAGTGTGCCCAGCCAAGTCCACAAGAATGTCAATCCCGTCGTCACGAATTTGTTGCTCCACTCATTCATCGGATTGATTCGCAATCATGCGCCAATGTGCGGATTACTTTTGAATTCGCTCTGTGACTTGGTCCACAACAAAATCATTGGAATAGCAGAACACTTCAAATTTACTTGTATTGTGCGCCCCCAGCACAGGCTCAATAAAATGCGCCACTGAATGTTGCTTAAAGTCTGACGACACATAGCCAATTCGAAGCGGACGCTGTGGTAAGGCTGGCTGGACCTTGATGAACCGAATCGCACAGCCGGGCGTGGATGTCGTTGGTGACGGAAGCGATCTTTCCATGTTCGCCAATCAAACCGTTTCAGAAATTTACGCGGTGTTTGTCTATCAGCGATTTGGATTTCGGCGGGAGATGTCCGCGGCGCTCATGGAGGCCTTCCGCGTCCTTATTCCTGGTGGAATTTTGCGTCTGTGCGTTCCCAACTTGGAAAACATCGCGAAATTGTTTGCCGACGCCCCACTTGAAACACTTCATCGTTATCAACTGCAAACACTTTTATATGGCCAACAATTGGATGATCAAGATTTCCATCGGACGGCTTGGACATTTGAATTGATTGCAAACATGCTCGATATGAATGGTTTCAGAAAAATCGCCTCTCAGGCGCCATTTGATTGGTTCAAAGATGTATCAAGTCTGAATTTCAGCGATGTATCGCTTAGCTTAAATATGATTTGTGAAAAGGAAACGAATGCTGTGGCGTTGAATAACCGCGGCAACCAACTATTGGCGATCGGCATGGCAAAAGAAGCCGCTGATCAATATAAATTGGCGATGCAGATTGCGCCCGAGAAGTATTTTATTTACAGCAATTATTTGTACGCCTTGAATTACCAATCCGTTCCAAACTTGCAGGAGATATTTGCTGAACACAAAAAGTTTGGCGAGCTTCATGAACGCGCTGCCGCCAAATCCGTGACGCCGCAATCTGCGGTCCCTAATATTTCCGCCACCAACGCACAAAGACCGCTTCGCATTGGATATGTTTCAAGCGACTTTCGCCAGCACGCTGTGGCGCATTTTATTGAGCCAGTTCTTGCCGCGCACGATCGAAACAAGTTTCAATTGTTTGCTTACTACCACCACACCTTGGTCGACAATATGACTAACCACATCAAGGGCTTAGTTCCAAATTAGCGTAGTCTTGTTGCAAAATCAGACGATGCAATTGCAGACATGATTCGTATCGACGGCGTTGATATTTTGGTTGATCTTGCTGGACACACCGTCACCAATCGCTTGCCAGCATTTGCGCGCAAACTTGCTCCGGTTCAAGTGACTTGGCTGGGGTACCCCAACACCACGGGTTTGTCGACCATGGATTATCGAATCACCGACGCCTTTGCAGATCCGCCTGGAATGACCGACGCATTTTATACCGAGAAGTTGCATCGCTTGCCGGAATGTTTTTCGTGCTATAGCCCGCCTACGGACGCCCCAGCCGTCGCTCCGCTTCATGCCGCGCGCGCGGGTCGGATTACATTTGGCTCTTTTAATAACTTTGCCAAGCTCACTCCAGAAGTAATCAAGACATGGGCCCAAATTCTGAATCGTATTCCCACCGCCACTTTGTATTTAAAGTACAAGGATTTAGAAAGCGCGCAAATGACGCACAAAATCCAGCATGATTTCATGACTTATGGCGTGCTTATGTCGCAGCTGCGCATTCAAGGCGATGATCCCTTACATGTTGAACACATGGAGCGCTACAACTCCATTGATATTGCGCTTGATCCATTTCCATATAACGGAACCACGACAACACTGGACGCGTTATGGATGGGTGTTCCGGTGGTCACTCTTGAGGGCACCAGCCATGTCAGCCGCGTGGGCGTGAGCCAGATGAGTAATTTGGGATTGCCTGAATTGATCGCGAAAAACAAAGTCGAATATGTTGATATTGCCGTAACTTTGGCGGGCAATGTGGGAAAACTTGCCTTGCTGCGCGCGGGCATGCGTCAACGCATGTCAGACTCGCCGCTGATGAATGTGGAGCGTTTTACGCGCAATTTGGAGCGGGCATACGAAAGTATGTGGAGCGCGCGCGTTCAAAAATAAGTCGCATTGGCGTACCAAGTACATGCTATGCATTGCATGCAGGAGGGCTCTGCCGGAGGCCTGTCTGAACACTTCGCTTTGTATCTAGGAGTGTCCCACTCGTTCGCTTTAAGCGCTGGCTGTGATTTTTTCTATGTAGCGTGACCACATGTCGGTATACGCGCTCTCTAAAAAACGCGTGAAGCGGGGGACATTATTTAATGGTGAAGACGCCATGCGTTGACGCAAGGTGGCGCGTAGTTGCGCAACTCGCGGTAGATCATTGGCAAGCCCAACAGCAATTTCCACATACGCATCGGTGTTCTGCCCGATCAAATTCTGTAAGCCCATGTTGTTCAGCTGACTCACGCCCACGCGGCTGACATGGGTATTCCCTTCAAGCGTGATGACGGGTACGCCCATCCACAACGCATCGCATGTGGTTGTGGTTCCGTTATATGGAAATGGATCAAGCGCAATATCAATGGAGTTGTAACGGCTCAGATGTTGAGCATGCGAGCTGTCGCGTCCCAATATTTCAACGCGTTCCTTGGCAACGCCATGGCCATAAAAAATATTTGGAATCAGATCGAGCATATATTGCGAATCCATACCTTGATATTTGATCAATATCTTTGAATTGGGCACGCGCAACAAAATGCGCGACCAAGTGGCCAGCACATCGGGAGTCATTTTGCTGAACATGTTGAAACTGCCAAATGTGATGTGGCCGCACGCGTGCGCGGGCAACGGACCAATATCTGGAGTTTCAAGAGGCGCCTTGAAGCATGAAAAACATTCGGGTAGTCGCACCAAAGTCTCGGTGTGAAATGCCTCGGTCTTCCCAGGCGGATCTGAAAGCGCGTCGGTGATTCGGTAATCCATGCTCGACAAGCCCGTCGTGTTGGGGTAGCCAAGCCAAGTCACTTGCACTGGCGCGGGTTTGCGCGCAAATACTTTCAGCCGATTCAATCCAGCGTGACCGGCCAGGTCGACAAAAATATCAATTTCATCTTCGCCCACCATCTTCGCCACATGGTCGTCGGGTTGTCCAACAATATTTCGCCAATGTGGGACAACTGCGCGTATGCGATCTGTCGTCGCATCATTGGTCACATGATAGTAGTAGGCGTACAGTTCAAACTTACTTTGATCATGTTCAGCAAGCACGGGCTCAATAAAGTGAGCCACAGAATGCTGGCGAAAATCTGGTGATAGGTACCCAATGCGCAAACGACGATTTGGATCACGCTGTAAAACCGACATGGCAAGTTTGGCTTCATGAGTCTTTGTAAATACGGGAGCCTCGAACTTTTCCGCGTATTTTTTATGCTCGAGCAATAATTTTGTAGGGTCGGGGTGTGACACAAAATTCGAAACGAAAAGATAGTTGCTGTGAAGCATTTCATCCTGCGGATTTAATTCATAGGCCAATTTGTAATAATTCAGTGCCTCCACAACTTTCCCCTGCTTGTACAAGGCGCTTGCCAAGTTGCTCATGGCTGAGATTGATTGATTGGCGGGATAGAAGAGTACCGCCTTGCGAAAGCATTGCTCGGCTTCATCAAGTATGTGCATGTTCAATAAACTGACTCCCATGTTGTACCAACTACCCGCGGTTGCTTGAATGGCGTGCGCAGCGCGAAAGTAGACCAGCGATCCTGGTCCATCATGGCGCTCATCAAATACTATTCCAAGGCGCATGTGATAGTTGGCATTGGTTGTGTTATGAGCGCATGTCTGCTTCATTAACTCAATTCCCGCATCGCTCTGGCCGGTTTCATGCAGCAAGAGTCCATAGTAAAAGCGCGCCTCGTCAAATTCCGCGTCCGCGTTCAGAATGAGGCGAAATAATTTTGCCGCAGTTTCCAAATCGTTGATGGCGTGAAAGTGTTGTGCAATTTTTGTCGCATTTGCAATAGGCAGCGTTCGTGCGGGCTGCCCAAGTACAGGCGGAAATTGCACCACGGGGCTGCGTCCCTTTGGCACCGCAGGGCGCTGGCAGCAATTTTTGGCTTTGCGGCCGCTACCGCAGGGGCATGGGTCGTTGGTGTTTTGTTGGCTCATGGCTTCTGTGTTGAAAGATAGGCATTCCACAATTGTTTATATGCTGCTTCGAGATTTTTTATAAAGCGCGGTGCGTCTATAAGGGGCGATATACGCATGCGCTCGCGCAATCCGCCACGTAGTGCCGCAAGCCGAGGCAGATTATTGGCCAATTGGACGGCAATATCCACATAGTTGTCTAAGTTGCGCGCGATCAGTTCCTGCAATCCCAAATTGCTCATCTGGCTCACGCCCACTCGGCTGACATGGGTATGCCCCTCAAGCGTGATCACGGGCACGCCCATCCACAAAGCGTCGCATGTTGTGGTTGTTCCGTTGTATGGAAAGGGATCAAGACCAATATCAATAGAGTTGTAGCAATTCAAATGGTCAATGATGGATGTATTCGGATTCCACATTTCGACTTGTCCGTCCGTTGCTCCCTGCTTGGCGAATGCTTCCAGCATGAATACTTTCATACGATCATTGTCAAGACACCAATTTTTCAGAACAAGGCGCGAGCCGGGAACGCGCGTAAGTATGGCAATCCATACGCGCATAACTTCAGGCGTGATCTTTGCGAAATTGTTGAATGACCCAAAGGTGATTGTTCCTCGCGCGACGGCGGGAAGCGCATCGACATTGGGCGCGTTGCTCGGCGGCATAAAACACGAAAAACATTCCGGCAAGCGCACTAACTTTTCGGTGTGTAGCAACTCGGTCGCGCCAACAGGGTCCGCAAATGCATCCGTGATTCTGTAATCCATGGTGGACAATCCCGTGGTGTTGGGATACCCAATCCAGGTCGCCTGCACGGGAGCTGGCTTGTGCGCGAATACCAACAATCGATTCAATCCAGTATGTCCTGATAAGTCCACCAAAATATCAATAGTGTCATCTTGAATCATGCGCGCCACATCACCATCTGGCATATCCGCCGTCATACGCCAATGCGCCGACATGGCTTGCATGCGCTTTGTGGCATCGTCTACGCGGGATTTGTTGTAGTAGCAAAAGATCTCAAACTGGCTCTTGTCATGCGCGGCAAGAATTGGCTCAATAAATTTTCCAACCGCGTGGCTGTTGAAATCCGGCGAAACATATCCAATTCGTAAACGGCGAGAGGTATCTGCGTTTGCAATAGCTCTTTGCTGGGCATGCTGTGGATTGACATATATGCGCGGAACAAAACTTTCGAACTTGTCACCAAACTTTTTATGCTCTTGAAATATATGACCCACATTTGGTTGTTGGCCATAGTTCAATGCGAACAGATAGTTGCTGTTTATCATTGCATTGTCCACATTCATAGAGATTGCGGTTTGAAAGTTGGCAATAGCCTCGGGCAACACGCCCTTCAGTGTGAGCGCGTTGGCAAGTTCGTTGTGCGCAATGCCGCGTTCATGTGGTGCCAGCAAGGTGAGCGCCTCGCGGGCAAATTCAATAGCCTCATCCAGTTGCCCTGCGTCAGTGAGTTGCTTTGCGAGTGTGCAATGCCATTGTCCGCCGCGTTCCAGTGCAATTACTTTTCGATAGCACTCCACGACTGCGGGCATGTCCCCAACAACTTCTTGCACCAGTCCTAAGTTGTAGGCGTATTGGCTCTTGCCAGGATTGAGTTGCATGGCTCGCTTCATGTTCTCAATTCCCTGCGCGCTCTGACCCAATGTTTGAAGCGCCATGCCGCAATAGAACAAGGCCTCATCTTGATTTGGTTCACTATCAAGAACAAGGTTGTAAATACGCAGGGCAAGTTCATGGGAGTTCTCGGCATGATATTTCTGGCCTATGCGAATGGCTTCCAGAATGGTCACGCGCTGGGCGGGCGCGTCATTCAGCGATGGAAGCGTGACATAGCCTGGATCACTCATGCGCGCTGCTCCGCAAGATACTTTTTCCATATCGTTTGATACGCGTCCTCTAGATTCTTTACGAAGCGGGAAGTGTTCATGAGAGGGGATGTTCGTACCCGCTCGCGCAATCCACTTCGCAGCGCTGCAAGACGCGGCAGATCATTGGCCAATGCCACTGTTATATCCACATAATTTTCCGTGTTATGAGCTATCAGTTCCGGCAGACCCAAGTTATTCATTTGGCTCACGCCTACTCGGCTGACATGGCTGCGCCCTTCAAGCGTGATCACGGGTACGCCCATCCATAGCGCCTCACAGGTTGTGGTGGTTCCATTGTATGGAAATGAATCCAGCGCAATGTCCAGCATGTTGTAGCTATTCAAATGGTCTACGACAGAAATAGTGGGGCTGCGCAAGTCAATACGCTGCACATCCGCGCCATGCTTGCTGAGTTGCGCAAGAATGAATTCCTTCAAGCGCGGGTTGTCCAAGCTGCGGTTCTTCAAAAGTAAGCGTGACCGCGGTAGTCGGTTCAGTATGTCAATCCAAACGCGCATGACCTGCGGTGTAATTTTGGCGAAGTTGTTGAAAGAGCCAATCGTAATAAAGCCATTGTGCATGGCGGGAAGTGGTCCAATTTCGGGACTTTGAAGGGGCGCACTGAAGCATGAAAAACATTCGGGCAAGCGCAGCAACTTCTCGGTATGCAGCTGATCGGTTTCACCCGCGGGGTCAGCAAACGAATCGGTAATTCTGTAATCCATCCTCGACAAGCCCGTGGTATTTGGATACCCAATCCAAGTCACCTGGATAGGCGCTGGTTTACGTATAAATACGCATAATCTGTTCAAGGCGGTGTGTCCCGCAAGGTCCACAAGAATGTCAATGCCGTCCGTTTGAATCATGCGCGCCAAATCTTCGTCGTTCAAATCATTCACTTGGCGCCAATTTGAAACCAGCTCCTTCATGCGCGCCGTGGCGTTATCCGTGTGCGGATTATCGCTGTAACAAAAGACTTCAAATTTGCTCTTGTCATGCGCCTGCAAAATAGGTTCTATGAATTTTCCAACCGCGTGGCCGTAGAAATCAGGCGACACATATCCAACTCGAACCTTGTGATCGGCGCGGGCGCGTTGCGTGTTCTTGGCTTGCGCGCTCATTGGATTTTCGTACATCTTGGGTATAAAGCTTTCAAATTTGTCGCCAAATTTTTTATGCTCTTGAAATAGTTCGCCTCGATCTGGATTGTCCAAGTAAAGAGAGGCCAGCAAATAATTGCTATGCATGGACGCGTTTTCAATATCAGCGGCAACCGCCAGTCTGTAATTTTCAAGACCCTGTTCAATTTCGCCCCGCAGCGTCAGCGCGCTGGCAAGATTGTTGTAGGGAATGGCGCGCTGATTCTGCGGCAATCTTTGAACGGCTTCTCTGGCAAATTCAATCGCCTCATTGAGTTGGCCGCTGTCGGTAAGATTTTTGGAAAGATTGGAATGGGAATTTCCGCTTGGCTCAAGTTCAACAACGCGTCGATAGCACTCAAGCGCTTGCGCAAATTGGTTGTTGGATTCATAGATGAGTCCAAGGTTGTAATGAAATTCAAATACATTGGGATGACTTTGAACAGCGCGCTTGAGCAAGGTAAAGGCTTCGTCAAATTTCTTACTCTTAAATAAAATCATGCCTAGAAAAAAAATAGCGTCCCCGTGCTTGGATTCAGCCTCCAAGATCAACTTATAAATTTTTTCGGCGCCCACGCTATCGCCTTGTGTATTCAGTTGCTGAGCCACCGTCATGGCTTGGTCAATAGAAACTTTTTGTGAGGGCTGATTATTCAGCGCAGGAATCGTGATCATATTGCCTGCGCGTCCACATATATTTTCCACATGGCTTGATATGCGTCTTGGAGATTTTTGGTGAAGCGAGCCACATTCATCATTGGAGAATTTTGAAGCCGTGCGCGCAGGCCTGCGCGCAATTCCACAAGGCGAGGTATATCCCCAGCAAGTTGTGCGGCAATGTTCACATAGTCATTGATGTCGCGTGCGATCAACTCAGGCAAGCCCAAGTTGCTCATTTGGCTTACCCCGACGCGGCTCACATGGTTGCAGCCCATCAGCACAATCATGGGCACGCCCATCCAAAGCGCGTCAAGTGTGGTGGTCGTCCCGTTGTATGGAAATGGATCGAGCGCAATGTCGATGCTGTTGTAGCGATCCAAGTGGTTTGATTGCTCATCATCTGGAATTATTAAATCAATCCGTTCAGGAGCCACGCCACATTTAGCGAAGTTCGAAAGTATAAATGCCTTCACATGTTTAGCACTCATGCTTTTATTTTTTAACATCAACTGAGAGTTAGAGACACTTTTGAGAATGTCAGCCCACACTGCGATCACCTGCAGCGTGGTCTTAGCAAAATTATTGAAGGATCCAAAGGTAATGAAGCCATTTTTCACGGCTGGAAGAGGCCCTATATCGGGAGTGTTGTTTGACGCTTGAAAGCAGGAAAAGAATTCGGGCATTCTCCACAATTTTTCTGTGTGTAGCTTGTCGGCCGCGCCCGGCGGATCCGTAAACGAATCGGTGATGCGGTAATCCATGGTGGTTAAGCCGGTGGTATTGGGATAGCCCAGCCAACTTACTTGCACGGGGGCGGGCTTCATGCCAAAGAGTGTCAATTTGTTCAAGCCCGTGTGCCCGGCCAAATCAACAAGTATGTCAATGCCATCTCGGCGAATGAGTTCGGCCACATCAGTATCTGAGCGCTGAAAAATCAAGCGCCAATTGGCAACCAGACTTTTTATCCGCGTGGTGCGCTCGTCAATGATTGAATGGTTGTAGTAGCAGAACACCTCAAACTTGCTTTGATCGTGCTCCTGCAAAATAGGTTCTATAAAATGTGCAACCGAGTGCTGTCTAAAGTCAGCCGACACATACCCAATCCGAATCTTGCGCGCACCATCGGCTTTGGTGGGGGCTGAGCGTGGTGGCATGGGGCGGTCGAAGCGTGCACCAAAGTTTCTGTGCGCTTTAAAAATATCCTGTAAGTTTGGCTGCGGCAAAAAATTAAGCGTGTAAAGATAGTTGCTTTGCGTCAGCGCGTCCGTGGGATCAATTGAAATTGTTTTTGCAAAACATTCAATAGCCTCCCTTAACTTTCCTTGTTGCTGGTAAATATTTCCAAGGTTGTTGTAGGCAACTGCGTTTTGATGATGCTCCTTCAATTGAATGACCCGCTTACAGCATTCCGCGGCCTCATCGAGTTGCCCAAATTGCTTCAATACGTTGCCAAGACTAATCCACGCGTTGGGTTGCGGATCAATGGCTATGGCTCCACGAAACGCCTTGATAGATTCCTCAAGCGCCCATACTTCTTCGCAAATTAATCCAAAGTTATATTTATATTTGTATACATTTGGATACTTTTCAATTGCAAGTCTGAGCAAGGTGAACGCCTGCCTTGATTTGCCCATTTGATGCAGCACAATTCCAAGAAAAAATAAAGCGTCGCCATGGTTTTGGTCGAGCGTCAAAATAAGTCGATAAATTTTTTCAGCGCCCGCCAAGTCACCATGTTGCTGGCGATCCTGCGCGATCAGTACAGCCTGGCTAACCGGCACTTCTTGCTCGCGCAGTCCTGACATGGCCGGCAGCAAAACCTTGGGTAAGTTTGTGTCGCCACGAGCGGCGCTCTTAGAACTTTGGCAACAGTGTTTGGCTTTGCGCCCGCTACCACAGGAACACGGATTATTGCGACCAACAGTGCTCATAGCTTGAAAACCCATGAATAAGGCGACAGTGAACTCATATCATTTGCGACGCCTGATTAATATATACGGATTTCGTTGAAATCTGATTCCCGCCAAGTCAGTGCGCTGCGAAACTCCATTAGAATTAAACGCATGATGAATTCCATCAATACCTAGTTTACAAGTAGCAAGCCAATTCGCCTGCATCTTGGCGGTCACGATGTGAAGGAGGGTTGGACTCTTTTGAACGCACAGCCGCGGCCGGGCGTGGATGTTGTTGGTCTTGTTACCGATTTGTCTATGTTCGCGGATGGCTCGGTGACACAGATCTATGCATCCCATGTGTATCAGCACTTGGGCATGCGCCAGGAATTGTCAAAAGCTTTGTCTGAGGTTTCGCGCGTATTGAAGCCAGGTGGAACTTTGTGTGTCGCGGTGCCGGATTTGGAAATACTTATGAAATTATTAATCACTCCTAAACTCCCAATAGAGCAAGTCCAGTATTTGCAAATGATGATTTGTGGCGGCCAAATTGACGAGTATGATTTTCACAAGTGTGGCTTCACATTTGATTTACTTGGTTCATGCCTGGACTCTCATGGATTTTGTGATATTCAACGCGTGAAATCTTTTGATTTATTCAATGACACCTCTCAAAAGATGTTTGGCGATGTTTGCATTAGCCTGAACATGCAATGCACCAAAAAATAGCCGTTGGTGACGCCACAGACGCTTCATGTGAACAATCCGCAACTCCGTAACTATGCTGGCTATATCGCGCGGATTTATTGGTTACGCGCCAAATATGTGCTCCACATTTCCTCAAACTCCCGCTCCACATTGCGCGTGAATCGCGGCGCGTCCATCAATGGGCAGGCGCGCATGGTTTCACGCAGTGTCGTGCGCAACTTTGCAAGACGCGGCATATCACGCGCCAGCGTTACGGCCAATTCAATGTATTCGTCCGTATTCTTGGCAATTAACTCCGGCAATCCAAGGTTGGTCAATTGGCTTACTCCCACCCGTCCCACATGCGATTTGCCCGCAAGCGCGATCACGGGCACGCCCATCCACAGGGCGTCGCATGTTGTTGTTGTTCCGTTGTAGGGAAATGGATCAAGCGCGATATCAATGTTGTTGTAGCGGTCAAATGGTCATATTGCTTTTCGTCATTACCAAGCAACACAAGCCGATCGCTTGTCACGCCATGCTTGGCAAATGCCGCGCGCACAATAAATTGAACCGACTCGGAGTTCAGGCTTCGGTATTTCAAAGTTAAACGCGAATTGGCAACGCGCTCAAGAATACGCGCCCATGTGCGTATGACTTGCTCGTTCATTTTTATGAAATAGTTGAACGATCCAAACATGACCAGGCCCGTGCGTAGTGCTGGAAGGGCGCCAACGCTTGGAGATTGAGCGGGGGGGGTGAAGCATGAAAAGCAATCAGGTAAACGCGCCAGTTTCTCCGTGTGCATTGCGTCCGTCACGCCCACGGGGTCGCACAACGCGTCGGTGATTCGGTAATCCATGCGGGAAAACCCAGTGGTATTTGGGTAGCCCAGCCATGTCACTTGGACTGGCGCGGGTCTGCGCGCAAACATCAACAAGCGATTGAGATTAGTGTGTCCCGCCAAGTCCACAAGAATGTCAATCTGATCTTCTCGTACCTTGCGCGCCGCTTCGTGGTCTGAAAGTCCTGCAATGACGCGCAAGTGCTGCGCCAAACTTTCAATGCGCCGCGTGGTGTCATCCGCAACCGTGTCGTTGTAATAACAGAACACCTCAAATTTTTTATTGTCATGCGCCGCAAGTACGGGTTCGATGAAGTGTGCCACGGAATGTTGGCGAAAATCAGGTGAGACATATCCAATTCGTAAAGGGCGCGCATTGATTGTGTCCGCGTCATTATGCGCGGCCGCAGCCAGCGAGCTGCCCGCCTGATACGCGCCGCGCGTAAGCGCTTGCGGATGATTTTTTATATCGCGCGGAGCAAATTCAGCGATGGGGCCCTCAAGGTGCCGGCCAAACTTTGCGTGCATTTCAAAAATATCCTCGGGTTGCCAGTGTGGCGCGTAGTTCAGGGTTGAAATTAAATTCTGCCCCAGCTTTTGTGTGGCTGGTTGCAGCGCCACAGCGCGCCGCAGGCTTTCAATTGCCGCTTCAAATTCACCAATTTCCCGAAGCGCAAGACCCAAATTATTGTGCGCCAAAGTGTGCTTGCCATTCAACTCAATCGCGCGTCGATACTCAGCAATGGCCTCGGGGTAGCGCTCCAAATCGTCATACAACTTGCCCAAGTTATAATGCAGGTTCGCAACTCCCGGCAGTTTCGCTATGCCGCGAAGCATAAAATCTAAGGCCTCCGCATAGCGCGATTCTTGATGGCGCAATACTCCAGTAAAAAATAGCGCCTCCGCGTTCTGCGGGTCGGCATCCAGTATCAAGTTATAAATCTGCTCAGCACGCTCGCGATTTCCACTTGCGTGCGCATTCTGCGCCAGGTTCACAGCCTCGGTCGCAGCGCACTGACAAGCTGACTCCCCATGCAAAGCCGCAATGGCAATCAGATTATTTTTCCCGGGCGCAGCGGGGGAGCGCTATCAACAATTCTTAGCCTTACGGCCACTGCCACACGCACAAGGTTCATTACGATTGTCTTGGTTCATAGGCAGGTGCGCTTTCAATGAAATGATAAAGCGCATGTGATGCGGCTAGCCATAAAAATATCATAGTGAAACCCCGCGTCCAACTATTGCACGCGCTCAAGCAGCTGTTTCACGACCGTACGCCGCTGGCCTTGCGAGTTCCCCGCTTGCGAGCCCACAGGTGACACCACATTTGAATGCGGGTTACCGCTGATAATTCGGGACCCTTTGCTGTAAGTGATGTACGAAATGGCCCACGACAGAAACACCAAAATCCGATTATTAAAGCCCACCAGCAAAATTAAATGAATGAACAACCATGCGATCCACGCAAAGAACCCGTGAAATTTTAAGCCCGCAACTTCAGCCACGGCCTGAGCGCGTCCAATAGTGGCCATTGATCCCTTATCGAAATACACAAATGCACCTCGCTCGGCCAACATGTTTTTTTGTTGCGTCCCATCGCCATCGAAAGAGCGCTTGGTTGTGCGGTTGGCATCCGCGCGCTTGGCTTGTTTATTCCGAGCCGCGACTTCATGCGAAATTATGCGCGCCACAAATCTTCCCATTTGCTGCGCGGCTGGTGCAACGCCTGGTACGGGCTTGCCAGTCTTGGCGCAATTCAATGTAACCATGTCGCCAATTACAAAAACATTTGGAGCACCTTTTACGGAGCAATCGGGTTCCACTTTCACGCGGCCATGACGGTCCAATTCAGCGCCCAATGAAGCGCCCAGCGAATTCGCCTGAACCCCGGCGGTCCACACAATGGTGTTGGCAAAAACCCGCTCGCCATCAATTTCAACAGAGTCGGCGCACACATTGGTCACCGATTGTCCAAGACGCACCTCTACGCCAATGTCTTGCAACGCTTTCAACGCCGAATCAGATGAACTATGGCTCATACTTGAGAGCAAGCGATCGCTCGCTTCTACCAAAATCACCCGCGCACTTTTGGCGTCAAAGCGGCGGTAATCCTTGCAAATGGAATCCACGCCAAGTTCCTTGATTGCGCCCGAAAGTTCCACTCCAGTTGCGCCGCCGCCAACAATCACAAATGTCAAGTGAGCACGCAGCGCCGTAGCATCGGTTTCAGCCTCTGCGTCCTCAAAGGCCCGCAAAATTCTGTTTCGAATCACTGTGGCGTCTTCGAGCGATTTCATTCCAGGCGCAAATTGTGCCCACTCATCATGTCCAAAGTAACTGGTGCCCGCGCCCGCAGCCACAATCAAATAGTCGTAAGGGGCTTTTCGATTGTTTGCAAACACAAGTTGGCTGGATGGCAGGTCAATGCCAATCACCTCATCATTAAATATAAATGCATTTTCTTGCTTGCGAAAAATTCGACGTATGGGAAACGCAATGTTGGATGTTGGCAGCACGGAAGTGGCAACCTGATAAAGCAGAGGTTGAAAGAGATGGTGATTTTGTTTGTCAATCAACACCACATTCACGGCGGCTTTGGCCAACGCTTGAACCGCAGCGACGCCGCCAAATCCGCCGCCAATCACCACCACAATAGGAGCATCGACAATTGACATACTGCCATAGTAGGCAGTCGGCATTACTTTCACCAACGGATCGGTCATGTAGCCCCCAAGTGCAATGAAGTTTTATATCAAGCGCGATTCATTGCGATCGATGCGCAAGTCACAACGGCACCACCTCGCCCAAATATTCCATGAATTTCCACACGCCTACTCGCTGTTCCACAATACCGTCGCGGTTGGCGCGCGCCTGTGGAAAGGCAATACCCACGCCAAATACACCAGGCGTAATCTCGCCGGTTGCTGGATTGTGTTGCAACTCCATGTTGCCGTTCAAATTTATTTTGCGCGGCGTAAAACCCGCCGCGTATACCACCTTGCTGCAGTTTGGCAAATGCTTGGCTACATTCTCTGGCGTACTCAGGATGCGCTCCAGATTTTTGGGGCAATTCACATCAATGTTGTCCAGCGCCTATTGCGCGGCGAGGCCTTTCAAGCCGGTGTCGTCGTAGCGAATCCAGCCATCCAAATATTCTGCGTATCGAATGTTTGTTCTATAAAAGTTCACCACGCGTTTCACTGAAAACTCCTCGATCAGCGATCGAATATTCATGATCGCCGAATGGGACGAGCCAAAGACCGCCACGGTGTCGGTGGCCAAAAAGCACTGGCTGGAGCGTTTGGCGATTAACGCATCTGTTACAGAAATCTCTGGCACTCCAGCTTGATTGAGCGACTTTGGTTGCGCACCGAGAGCAAGAACCACATTGTGTGAGGTGATTGAGGATTTTTCCAGCGCAATTTCCCAGACCAGTGGGGGCATCACGGATTTGTTGGATTTCAAAGAGCCGACATGCCCATGGAAGCAAACAACTTGTTCGCGTAACTGCTCAGTCACCCATTGCAGCGGCTTTGCCATGAATTCCAAATCACAGGTTTTGAGCGAATCCAGTTCATGCAACGAAACATCTCGCGGCATTGAACATAGCGAAATGCCTTGCACTCATGAAGAAACTTCACAAATAATCCAGCGCGCGTGTTGCTGGAAACGCCGCGCCATTTGGTGCCGAAATCCCCCACGGTGAAGTGCGGATCAATCCACGCAATACGCTTGCCATTCACGCCGGCATCAATCAAGCGACCAACAGCGGCCATACCGGCTGGTCCCGCTCCAATGACGGTCCATTCAAATTGAGAACCGTGTTGTTGTGTTGATTCTTTCATGGTGTCCCTCAAGTCAAGCACAGGATGCGTTGTGCTTCGATGTTTTGTAAGTCATTCTGAATTTGCGTTTATTGACACGCGTCAAAATAAAACCGCCCATGGCGCGCGCGGCACCACAGGCGGTTTTTAATCTTCAGTCTTGCGCGAATATTAGCGCACGCAATCTGCCTGACTATTCAAACTATGGAAGGAGATCAATTCTTTTTACCACGACCTCGACCACGGCTATTGCGCGGCGTAACTGGCGCACCCACGACACCGACGCCGGGAACCGCGCCACCCGCATTTGGATCTTGCGCCGTAACCGCACTTGCAGCCGCATTTTTCTTTTTCAATTTCTGCGCAATTAGCGTGTCATCAGCGGGCTGATCCATGCGCATGCAGTGAACTTCACTGCTGCGATACGCCATTGACCTATTGGCCACTCGGCTCCACATTTCGTTGGCACCCGCTTTGTTCTTTCGAAAGAACGCCGCGTTGCTCGCGTCAATATTTAAACTACTGCTGTCGCTGATGGCACTTTCATCCGCACTTAAAAACACAAACTGCCAGCCTGCCTTTTTTGCATCCGCAATCATCTTGCGTACTTGCTTGCCGGTGAACTCGCGGCTGGCGTTCTCTTGTCCATCGGTCACAATCACTATGACAACTTTCTTGGGTCGCAGCGCCTCTGGCAATGCACCCATGCCCGCCTTTAAATCATTTATGCCACGACCCACCGCGTCGTACAGTGGGGTGCTGGCACGCGGCATATATGTTTGCCCCGTTAAATCACGAACCAGTTGAATGTCGACGAATTTGTGGATCACCTCAAATGGTTCCTGACTGTCAAACTGAACCAGCGTAAATGTTGCGGGGGTGGGCAGCGCTTTCTGCGCCGCGATGAAACTGTTGAATCCCCCAATCGTGTCATGTTTAATGCTCTCCATGGATCCTGTGCGGTCCAAAATCATGCAGATATGCGTGCGATCGCCTTGTGACTTGTCTTGTGACTGCGTCATGCGTGTCCCCTTGGGTTGGTGTGAAACAAATTCAAATCTGGCCTGAACCAACATGGCTCAGCCTGCGGTTAGCGGGCTCACAATAGGCTTGAAAAAACAAAAGTCAATGCGCAACACAAACTATTTCACACCACTACCCAAGCTTCCCCTACGGGGAAGAATTTTTTTATATTTTATTTTTATCAGCGCTTTGAAATGGTTCGCCAGCCGTCATTTTAAAATATCGCTAATTCTTTTAGAAAAAGTGTCACACTTTCCTCACGCCACTTTCGCCATTATGTTGCCGTGGAGGCCATGGTCACGGCGCTGTTGGTATTCGCCGCATTTATAAAATCTACCCTGCCGCTCTTCACGTTGTACATGGCGCCCACAACTTGAATCTGACCCGAGTCAATCATGTCTCGCAGCGTTGGACTTTCTTGGTGAATCGCCAGCATGACATTGCGCACATGGATCGCCGCCACACGGTCAACAAAATCGGCGTTACTACTATTGCGGTTTTGCTTGGTAGTGTTTTCCATTTTTACGGCCTGGCTGATTGGCTCCACCAAATATGAAAGGTTTGTGAGGCCTGTTGCCTGCACCGTATCTTGATCTTTTTCAACAATGTCACATGTGGCCTTGACGGCGCCGCAACTGGTGTGGCCAAGCACTAAAATTAATTTAGAGCCCGCCACCTTGCAGGCAAATTCCATACTGCCTAGCACTTTGCGCGACAACACATTTCCCGCCAAGCGCACGCTAAAGATGTCGCCAATACCCAAATCAAACAGAATCTCAGTGGGCGCGCGAGAATCAATGCAACTTAACACCACCGCTATGGGATGTTGTCCAACACTGGTGGCAGACACCTGGCGAACTAAGTCGCGTTGCAAGCGCCGCCCAGAGGCAAATCGCTCGTTGCCTTCTTTCAATACCTGCAATACGCGCTCGGGCGTGATTTTGTCTTGCACTTCGCGCGTGGTCACATCTACATATTGCACTCGATCTTTGAGGTAATATTGATTTTGAAATCCAATCAAACTCACCACCACACCGCGCGCTGGTCCAGTCTCATCACGGAATGTTTGAATAATTCTCAATATATCCCTATCAAGATAATCCGTTGTGCGCGCATCAATTACAACCTGCGCACCCTTTTGAAAGCTGGCCAGTATTCGATTCAGCGCCGCACGATTTAAAAAACAAACTTGATTGGCCAATTCCACTCGATGCACCATACCACTCACATGTTCCTCGTTGATAATGGTCATGCTATGGCGCGCGTTGCTTGAAAGCACAAATAGCAGGCTTACCCCAAGACCAATGATCACCCCCACAAGTAAATCTGTGAAAATAATGGCAAGAACGGTGACCGCGAATGGAATGAATTCAGCGAGGCCTTGCTTGGCTATTTGCACAAAGAACTTTGGGCTTGCCAGCTTCAACCCCGTCACCACCAGAATGGCCGCCAATGCCGCAAGCGGAATGCGGTTCAGCAGCGTGGGAATTCCAAGCACGCACGCAAGCAGCAAAACTCCATGAAAGATTGACGAAATTCGTGTGCGTGCGCCCGCGTTGGCGTTTACGGAACTGCGCACAATCACTGAAGTAATTGGCATACCTCCAATCAAACCCGCCGCCACATTACCCACACCTTGCGCCAGCAACTCACGGTTGGGCGGCGACACGCGCATTTGTAAATCCAGTTTGTCGGTGGCCTCTAAATTTAAAAGTGTTTGCAGCGACGCTATAATCGCCAGCGTAAGGGCCGCGGTGTACACCTTTGGATTACCCCATTGGCTCCAATCGGGCATGCGAAAAATATTGTCCCAGCCTTGGCCGAGAGCCCCCAGAATAGGCACCTCCACCAAGTGGCTTGGGCTCATCGACCAACTGGAGCCGCTTATGCGCAGCAACTCGCTTATGGCAACACCAAGCAGCGCTGCGGCAAGCGGGGCGGGAAAAGCACTTTTCTTCAGCGCGCTTTTGTCCCAAACGAACAACAGGACCAAACATGAAAGTCCAACCAGCGCCGCGCCCGGAAGAAACGAGCTCACAGCTGAAGTAATTTCAGTGAATGTATTGTCTCCATTGGCCTGAAGAAATGCCATCTCGCCCTCAAAGTCGGTGTCGTCTCCCACAAGATGTGGCAGCTGCTTTAAAATTAAAATAATGCCAATGGCCGCCAACAATCCGCGAACCACATTGGTTGGAAAGTAGTTGGCCAACACGCCCGCACGCAGAATGCCAAAACCTATTTGCAAGATGCCGCTTATAACCACCGCCAACAAGAACGTCTGGTACGAACCCAGCACTTGAATTTGCGAAATCACAGTGGCGACAAGTCCAGCCGCTGGTCCAGACACGCTGATGTGCGACCCGCTGAGCAAGCCCACCACAATGCCGCCAATAATTCCAGAAATAATTCCAGCGATCACCGGCGCGCCAGATGCGTGCGCAATGCCCATGCACAAAGGCATCGCCACCAAAAATACAACCATACCAGCTATAAGGTCTTTTCCAAGAAATTTCATGGGTAAGATTTTAGCACCAACTTTACTGTGAGTCTATTCCTGATCAGTGCTTGAAGTACTGTATTTCTATAACAATACGGCGCGTTCATTCGCCAAAAACAAGCCATGGAGTCGCCGAACTAGGCTCGCGCCTAGGGGTCAGTTATGGCAATCGCAACCCCGCAAATACCGCGTCCAGTAGCGAGGTGCCGGTGGCGCTTTCAGTGTCCTCGCTTAGTTCCCAGAACATGGCGCCGCCAAGCGCTTGTTGATTTGCAAAGTCCATCTTCACTGCCATGGATTGCGCGTCGTCGTAGGTAATAAATTTCTGTGCGCTGACTGAATACAAGTAGGGCACTTTCGCCGTTGGGTGCCAAAAGCGCGTGTAGCCGCCCGCGCCGCTGTACACGCCATTGGAATACGCAAGCACGCCGCTGCTAAACAGCGAGTTGTACGGAAACTCTGTTTCGCCCAAGGTAGGTGATGTTGCCTCAGAACCACTTTGACCAAGTCCGTTTCCATTTGGCCCTGCGGCAACATTTTTCCAGCCGCGTCCATAGAAAGGTACGCCCAACACAAGTTGCTCGGGCGACACGCCGCCTTTGCCGTTGAGGCCAGTCAAGTACGCATGTATGGCGCCCGCAACCGACCATTGAGCCGCGCTCGGACTTGAATCCACATTCACCATGGGGGCGTTCATTCCAGTTGTGGAGTCCCAACCTCCATGAAAGTCGTACGCCATGACATTGATCCAATCCACAATCTCCGCGATCTTCTTGGCGTCAATATTGGCAATCTTTGTGTCGCCCCCTGGACCGGCAATGGACAAGTAATACTTTTTGCCATCGATCAAAGTTTGCCTGTTCAACTCGTCGCGCAACGCTTGCAGCAGCAGTAAATAATTGTCGCCGTCGGTGGCCGTGTCGCCAATACCACTTGGCTCTAGACCGCCGCCGCCGGGATATTCCCAGTCAACATCAATGCCATCAAAGCCATAGCGCTTGACTACATAGACCGCGCTCTTGGCAAAGTCCGCGCGCTTTTGCGCGTTACGCGCAATACTGAAGAACGGCGTTGACAAAGTCCAACCACCAATAGAAATCATGGTGCGAAGCTTGCTGTTGGCGGCCTTGAGCGTCTGCAATTGCCCAAAGTTGCTGTTGGCGTTGTACGCGGGGGACATGGTCAGCGCTGAGGCCGCAGTGTCTGCGCCAGCGTCGGCCCACTCATCAAACAAGCCAACGCCAGCGCTCAGCGTGGAGCCCGCGGGTTGCTGCAAGTACGCGGCGTAGTTGGCGTAACTCCAACCGCGATAGCTAGACACAATTCGATCCCACGCCGAAGGCATGGTGCGATCCAACGGAATGAGGAACGCGTAATTAATGACATTCACCCGGTCGCCGCGCACCTTAGTCACGGGAAAATTCTTTTGATAGATACCCCAGTTTGGGTAGTAGCCAACAATCTTGCGCTGCTCCACCGTAGGCATTTTCTCGTAGCCAACCGGATCGGTGTTGGGAATTTCGCAAGGCCCAAATGACAAAAGTATAATAGACATGTCGCCGCTATCGGTTACGCCGTTGCTATCAAAGTCATAGATTGATTCTTCACCCCAAGAGAGAAGCAGCAAACTCGCATCCGCGCTGTCCACCGTGTTGTCGCCGTTCAGGTCGCCAACACATTCTGACGCCGGTGCGACCGACAGTGCAAGAATTGCCGATGCGTTGCCAGCGGAGTTTGCGGCCGTTATGGAAATATTTGTCAGTCCGGCAGTGGTTGGTGTTCCAGAAATCAACCCAGTGGATGTGTTCACCACAAGCCCCGCGGGTAAAGCTGTTGCGCCAAATGAAGTTGGCGCTCCACTGGCCGTAATTTGATAGGAAAATAAAATGCCGGCACTCGCATTGGCGCTTGTTGCGCTGGTAATAACGGGAGCAGAAATTGTTCCGCCGCCGCCGCCACCGCCGCCACCATTGCCCGAACTAAAAACTAAATTTGTGGGGGCCACGCCGGGTGCGGTGGTGTTGAACACGCAACCAACTTCCACCGCCGCGCCCGCGGTAATCACGCCATTCCAACTCGTATTGATCACAACATAATGATTGCCAACTTTACTTTGAATGCTTCCATTCCAAATACTGGTTATATCCGCGCCCCAATCAAACTCAAGCGTCCAGCTTGTTACGGCGGCGCCAGTGTCATTGCTGGCGCGCAATACTCCTTGACCGCCGGTGGCCCATTGATCGGTGTAAGAAAAAGTGCTAGCCGCGCGCGAAGAACTTGCGATCAAAACAACGCACACAATTTTTGCCATCAAGGTTTGCCATGACTTTTCATTGATTTTGAATATCATTATTTCATTTTTCTCATAGGGTCTTTGGGCAAAACGCCGCAAGCAACCATCATCAGCAGATATAATCCACTACGAGACGCGTCAAACGGTTGTTGCTTGCGTACCAAGCAATTTTGCAATAATTGACAGACATATTTACGGCTTCACTCTGAAGCGAGTTAGACAAGGGTCGGTAATTCGCGCTCGCGCCTCATAATTTTTATATTGCATACAAAGTTGCAAATCGTGCGACACATCTTGCAAATGCTGGTTCCAAAAACCTTGCGCGTTGTAAGCACCAGAGGCTAGGTATTCATTGGCTGGTTGCGTTTACACGACCAACCAGAAACTCATGTGAGCGATCTGCATTGTGAGCGCCAAAGCATAAGATCAACCAGACACCCGCCCAGGCTCAAGCGCAGGGGGGAAGGGCAAAGGCGGATACCAGCGATCAAATTCTGTACCCTTTTCGTGGTATGCCAACCCTACTTTTGGCTAATTTAATTGGAATATAGCCTTTGGCATGCCAATAAGCCAAGACCGGCGTTACCTTAACTATTACCGTAAATACGGTCTGTGGCATTGGCGCCGCCACGGTACTTCATGGTCTTCATTTCAAGGGGCACACGCATGAATCTGGGACCGCTGGATATTCAAATGCCGGGCTTGATTGATCTGATTCTGGACTTTCCAACCATGTCATTATGGGAATTACTGCGTCGATACAACAAGCCACTGGGCGTGGCACAGATTGCCAAGTGGTCCAATTCCGATCCCACCACGGTGCGTATGAGCTTGGATAGGTTGATTGAGTTTGGCTTGGTTGAGCGGGTCGGCGCGGGTGGTCGCAGCAAAACCAGCACCTTTCGCACCACGCCGCAAAAGTTGGTGGTTACTTGGAGCGCTGACGATCCTCAGGACAAAGCCCTTACACAGCGATTGGTGCAGCGTTTAAAAGATTATAACGCGGAACTTTTTGAGGATGGCTCCGTGCAAAAGCGCGCCTACAAAAAAGGTGACTGGATTAAATTTTACTGCACGCCAGTTGGTTTAAATGAATCCGATCTTGTTGAGTTGCGCAGGCGCATTGGCGAGGTGGTGAGCTTTGTGAATATGATCATTGACACGCCAGCCTACGAAATCAGAAACGCCAGCAAGTTCACTTTGACCAAGACTGGCGCGAAATCCAACCCTGGTACCAACATCAGTCCAAACGCCGGCGCGTTTACTCAACCACCACCGTTGTGCAATTACAATGTGTCCATTCGAGTGCAGCCACTACACCATCCGGTGGCACCGCAGCCCAATATTTCTATTGTGCCCCGAGTCGCCTCAACACAAGTGCCCGCGCTTGGCTCGGAGTCTCAATTGGGCAGTTCCTCAAAGTTGTCACACCGCGAAAAGCAAATTGCAGTGGCGCTTGGAAGCGGCCGCACTCAGCAAACTATCGCGCAGCAGTTGGGATTGTCACCCTTTACGGTGGGCACATTCACCAAGCGAATTTACCGCAAGCTTGGTGTCCATAGCCGTGTGGAATTACTCAACCTTATGCGCGGTCAAATCATCAAGTGAGTTTGCGTTTGCACCGCAGGTTTGCGATAAAATAGAATGAGCCCCAAGCGTGCGCGGGGGCTTGTAACTTGCCGCCATAATTACGCGTGCCGCAGCCAGATAATTTGGTAAGCAAACTTTCGTCAACTCGCTCAACTTCAATTCCTAGTCGACCCTCTTTTCGAGCTCGCTCTGACGCGTAATACCAAAATATTTGTGCCTTTTTTGCGGTACAGCAGTGGGTTATTCACTGAATCACGCAAAATCATTGGGTTAATTATTGACTCAGATTCAGTCAGTGGCAAGTTGAAGGGAGTTACTTTTAGTTTTATTTTCCCGTTCCCTTTCCCTTTGCTCCCCTTCAACATTCTGGAGTTTATTTCATGCATACATTTTCAAAGGTATTTATTGCCGGCGTTGTTTCTGGTTTGGCCATGAACGCATCTGCGGGCGTGATTTACTCAACTAATTTTAATACTTACATCACCGGTAATTTAAATCAAAATGCCGCATGGACCGGCACCGGCGGCTATTGGGCCACAACAGGCGTGATGAACACTGGTCAGGTGGCTATGACGGTGGAAAACAGGCCATCTGGTTCAGGAAAAGCGATTAAAGCAACCACGGAAAAATACCTCAGCGCTGGTCGCACCAAGGGCTACTTAGATCTTGGCAACAGCGGCAAGTGGGCTGCGGCAAGCACGGGCGGCAACAACATTCTTCGTACTGAACTTGATGTCTATGTGGGGGGCGGTCAAAGCTTGGCGTCAAGCTTTGGATTGATGGCGCACAAGTCATCGTATGAAGTTTCCGCTGGTTTAATGATTAGCAACACTGGCCAAGTGTGGACAAGCAATGGCGGCTACGCGCTGGCGAGTCGCACCAACACCAGCACCGTGGTTGCGCTGAATGCATGGCATTCATTGAAACAGGATTGGAATTACCTGACTGGCGAAACGAAGGCGTATGTGAACGGCGCGCTTGTGGCCTCTTATACCACCACCTTAAAGGGCAGCGTATTTGCCAGCATGTTGTTCACCACCACCGATCTTGCCTCTGGTGGCACCACCACCAATAATGCGTATGGCTTTTTTGACAATTTGACTATTTCCGCAATGCCAGTGCCCACCCCAGGCGCAGTTACGCTTGTGGGTTTGGCTGGCCTGTTTACAAAGCGTCGACGCGCGTGATGCAAATGCGCGCGCGCGATTGGCTTGTTGGGTTGCTTTATTGTTGGTGAGTAGTCGCGATGTGAGCTTGAATTTTTAAATAGGAGTCTTCATGATTTTCAAATTCACTGCGATGTTGAGCGTATTAACGCTTCTATCAACGGGCGCGCTGGCTCAATCAGCGGGATCAATCACTGTCTTTGGTGAAAACTATTATTCACAAATCACCAACGCGCCATCGGATCGCAGCGACATTACGCAAGTCGCGGCGGGACGCAGAACGGGCTACGCGCTTTTGGAAGATGGAACAATTTTGGCCTGGGGTAGCAACATCAACGGCGAATGCCAAGTGCCTTTGGCGGGCGTGGGTAAAAAGTTTGTGAGGGTTTGTTCGGGTCCCAACACGGGCTACGGCTTTACAGATGATCATCGCTTGTTGGCGTGGGGACGCAACGCGGTCGGTCAGTGCGATGTGCCACCGCTACCCACGGGCTTGTATTACACCGAAGTTTCGGCTGGTTATTCTCATGCAGCGGCCGTGCGTAGCAATGGAACTTTGGTGTGTTGGGGTGCTTATGAGCCGGATTACACGGCGGCCCAGCGCGTGCAATTGCTCACGCCGCCAGCGTTGCCAACTGGCATGACATGGACCGATGTCGTGGTTGGCTTTCGCGTGACCCTTGGTCTGCGCAGCGACGGAAATATTTTCGCTTGGGGCATTCCTTGGTTTGGCGAAAACTTAATTCCAGAGTTGCCAGATGGCGTGATCTACACCTCCATTTCTTTCAACGGAACTTTTGTGCTTGCAACCCGTAGCGACGGCGAAGCTGTGGGTTGGGGCGACAATTTCTTTGATCAGTGCGAAATTCCTGGGCGACCCGATGGAACCTCGTGGACAAGCGTTTATGGCGGCGCGGATCATGCCGCTGGCATGCTTGACACTGGCGAAGTGATGATGTGGGGAACCGACTTTGAAGGCGAATCCGACGTCACATCTATTCCTAGTGGCCAAGTATTGGACATGGCGCTTGGTTCGGGCTTCACAATTGCCTTGGTGAAGAGACCATGTGTTGGCGACCTGAACGAAGACAACATGGTGGACAGTTCGGATGTGAGCTTGCTACTTCTCTTTTGGGGTGAAGACTCCATGGCTGACTTTGATGGCAGCGGGATCACCGATAGCGGGGACATGTCTGTTTTACTTTTATCATTTGGGCCCTGTTAAATTCTTAACACGGATCCTGTTGGCTACAAGAAAATACCCGCGGTGTAGTGGTTCAAGTTTGTTCGCTATTACCGAACTGGGGCATTTATTCAAATAATTTTCTGGTGACGACAGTGGGCGCGGACAAACGCCAAAGGCGCGGTGAAAGTTTATTTTTGCAGAGTGAACTGCATCACATCATTGTGACCAGTGCGGAAATAATGGGCGCACCCCGTGAGATAATGCATGTACATGTCGTAGGTGTGCTTGTTGGCAATGGGGATGGCTTGCTCTCGGTGCGCGCGCAAATTGTCTGCCCACATGTCAAGCGTACGCGCGTAGTGCGGACGCAGCGACTCAGTGTGCGTCACGGTGAATCCGGCGTGAGTGGCATGGCGCGTGATCACTTGCGGCGAGCACAGTTGCCCGCCAGGAAAAATGTTCTTACAAATAAACTTAGCAAATAGAACAGCCTCGTGGTCCACCACAATGCCGCGTTGGCGAAGTTCATTGATGTCTGGTTGCACAATGGTGTGCAGCATCATGCGCCCGCCCGGTGGAAGCAGCGAAAACGAGCGCGAGAAGAATGTTGCATAGCGCTCGGCGCGGAAATGTTCAAACGCGCCAATGCTAATGATGCGGTCAACGGGTTCGTTGAATTCCTCCCAGCCTTGCAGGCGAAAGTCAATGCGATTGGCAGGCGAGTTGGCGAGCGATTGCACAATGAGCGCGTGTTGTTCTTTGCTGAGCGTGAGGCCGATCACATCCACATTAAAATGCTCAACCGCACGGCGCGCGGCGGCCCCCCAACCGCAACCAATATCAAGCAATTTCATGCGTGCGCCATGGCTCGCCGTACTCGTGCGCGGCAAATCACACTTGCCCAGCGAAAGATCAATCTTTGCAAGTTGCGCCTCATGCAGCGACATATCGGCGCGCGCAAAGTAGGCGCAGCTGTAGGTCATCGATGAATCTAGGAACAGAGCGAAGAAATCATTTGACAAGTCGTAGTGCGCTTGGACTTGTTCATAGAACGGCTGATATTGAGCCATAGTTGAATTCTAATATAAATCCAAATTCACTCAATTGGCATGCTCATCAGTTCATCATGTGCGCCACCGTCACTTCAATGTCATGGGCAATATTGAGCAGCAATCGTGGAGTGATTTTGCGGGCAGAAACTGCAATGGTTGTGCGCTATCCACTTGCGTGGCGAAATTTTTCCCACGCTTGGCAACTGTGAGTTGTTCGATTCTTACACATTGTGCTTTAAGTTTGGCTTTGCCCGCATGATAAATACAGCTTTGTGCATCGCCGCGAAGAAGAATTGGATATGGAAATTTTATCTAGGCGTATTCCAAGAATGCAATGGTGTGGTTTTCTTGCGATTGAGTTATTTGCGTTTGGGCTCAAGCACTAACTGGTCAAACGATTCAAAGGCGTCCGCGCCCCACTGCGGAGTTTTTGTAATACGCCCCTGAATTTTTGCGGCGCGCGCTACAAGCAGTGGTGGATTGAGGGCTTGCACGGCGGCCACTAGAAACAGAGTCGCTAGTGCGGCGCGCATGGGCCAGCGAAGTACATCTGTTCGCGGAGCAAGCATGCACAAAGCATCAGCCCCCAGCGCGGTCAAGGCAAACCATACTGGCGCAATGGACACGGCTTGGCGTGCGTAGCCATAAAATGCAATCGTGACTGCGATTTTGTACACCACAACGAAAAGTAAAATCAAGCCACCACGGCGCAGGCACGCAAAGAACGCGCCAATGCCAAGCGATGTCAGCACGGCATAATTCCACACGGGCGCATCGGCGCGAGTGGGCGTGGCCAGATCAACCGCGCGGCGCACATGCTTTGGATTGTGCGGCCAATCGTTGGCGAAGAATCCAAGCGTGGCGCCATCTTGAAAGCGCGCAAGCTTTTCACGCACCAAAGTGAACCAGCCCTTGGGATCATTGCGAATGTAGTCCACGCCAATTTCGTAACCGTGATTCACCAAGCGCGTGTGGCTGGGACGCGCCAACGAAAAGACCGCGTTGGTGTCGTGGTTGTCGGCAAGACCCGCATTACTAAACCCGCCATCGGCTTTGGGGTGGTTGGCGAGCGCAAAATCAAGCGGACCCTTGAGCGAAATCAGTGACCACTCTTGAATTGGTTCCGGTGTGTAGTTCCACTGTTGCTCAAAAAATGCGCGCACATCGCTGTCGTCTACAACCATCAAGCCACCGCGCTTGTTCAAGTCGCACATGAACGCAAAGTTTCCGGCGCGCGCGAAGGCGGGCAAGCGATTTAAATACGCGATCGCCGCCGGAGACCACGGCGGTTGCGCCGTGGCAAAGAAAATGGGGGGCGCGTCGGTGTTGAATTTATGCGCGGCGATGTGCGCGCGATTGATCCAAGGAGCGCACAGCGCAAGGGCGCCGGCAAGCACCAGCGTGCTATGTATTGCGACGCGTGCAAGTGGCGCTACCCGTGATTTTTTATTGGAATACGTGTCAGACTGATTCACGGCTGATGGAATCTCTGCCATGGTTGTGCGCGCTCGCCACGCGGCGTAGAGCAGCAACATGGCAAGTAGCAGCACGTGTTCCGCGCGCAATAACAGCGCGCAGCCATGCAGCGCACCCAGTAAAAGTGACCAGACCAAGGTTGGCCCATCAATCCAGCGCAGCGTCGCGCCAATAATTCCAACAATGAGCAACGCGTATGGGGCTTCATTATTGAGCGAACTGGCCAACACAAACGATCCATAGGAAAGAGCGAACAGCGTCGCGGCTATTATTCCGGCGCGCCGTGAGAACCACCTTGCGATGACCAAATATAAAAGTCCGGTGGTAATGGCGCTGATGACGCACCAGATTACTTTTGCGCTGGTGAAGGGCGGGCTGCTCAATCCAAGCCAATGCAATATCCACGCCACGCCTGGCGTGCGAAATGCAAGGTCGTATTCAAACGGTTGCGCGAGCTTTAATTGCGAGGACCAGCGCGCCCAAGTCGGCGCGTCGCCTTCGAACACAACCGAATGTGGCCAGGTGAAATCTTGCGAAGAAAGCAAATACATCAGCCGCAACCCGAGCGTGAGCGTGGCGAACAGGAGCGCAATAAAGTAATCTTGGCGTGAAAATCGAGTCAAGGAAAGATCGGACGCCTTCATGCCTAAATCGTATCGCGGCGCAGCAAACACCTAGTGCAATGGTAAAGTTCAGGGGTGGAAATGCCAGCCAATTTGATTCAAGCCACCGGCCTACGCAAGAGTTTTGGCACGCTTGCGGCAGTACGCGGCATTGATCTGTGCGTGGCGCGCGGACATGTCTTGGGTTTCTTGGGTCCAAATGGCGCGGGTAAATCAACCACCATGCGCATGCTCACAGGTTTTTTGCAGCCCGATGCCGGCACCGTGAACATTGCCGGCATTGATTTGGCCATGAACCCACTGGGCGCAAAGCGCAACCTTGGATATTTGCCTGAAGGCGCGCCGGCCTATGGCGAAATGCGTGTGGAGGAATTTCTGGCCTTCACCGCGCGCGCCCGTGGGTATCGCGGCGCTGAAGTTGCGCGGCGCGTACACAGTGCTGTGGCGCGCGTGCATTTACAGCCGTGCCGTGGCCAGCGCATTGAAACACTTTCCAAGGGCTACAAGCGTCGCACCGGAATTGCCCAGGCGTTGTTGCATGATCCGCCAGTTCTTATTTTAGACGAGCCCACCGACGGTCTTGACCCCAATCAAAAGTTTGAGGTGCGCCAACTTGTGCGTGACTTGGGCAAAGATCGCGCCATTATTTTGTCCACGCACATTCTTGAGGAAGTGGAGGCGGTATGCACGCGCGCGGTGATTATCAATCATGGTCGCATGGTGTTTGATGGCACTCCCAAGGAATTAGACGCGCGCGTTCCAGCTGGAGTGACGCACAATCGACTGGACCATATTTTTAGAACGCTGACGGCGGCCAATAGCAAGGAGCGCGCATGAGCGGGGCGCGTGATCGATCAAGTCATTCAGATGGCGGCAAGATGCCTGAGCAGGCGGCGCGCAATAGTTTTGGCCCGCCCTCAACGCCAAGCGCGTTGGCGCGCGTCATAAGCGTGTTTCGCAGGGAATTTGCGACCTATTTCGCCACGCCCGTGGCGGCAGTGTTCATTGTTATGTTCGTGGCAATCGCCGCGCTGCTGTCGTTTCAAATGGCGGGTTTGTATACGCGCGGTCAAGCCGATCTGCGCGCATTCTTTCAATGGCAACCATGGCTTGGAATGCTTTTCATGCCAGCGCTTGGTATGCGCTTGTGGTCCGATGAGCGTCGCAGTGGATCGATTGAACTCTTAATGACATTGCCATTGACTACCCGCGACATGGTGCTGGGAAAATTCCTGGCGGCGTGGGCATTTGCGTGCGTGGCGTTGCTGCTGACAACTCCGTTGTGGATCACCATCGCGTGGTTGGGCGAGCCGGACCACGGTGTGATCTTGGCGGGCTACTTGGCAACCGCCATGCTGTTTGCGACATTGTTAAGTGTCAGCGTGTGCTTGTCAGCATGCACGCGCAACTCCGTTGTGGCATTCGTGCTTTCCGTGGCAGCATGCTTTGTTTTGTTATTAACTGGATTTTCAATCGTGCAAGATTTCTTCGCGCAGTGGTCGTCCAAGTGGGTGATTGAATCCCTGGCATCCATGAGCGCCATGACGCACTTCAACGGGCTCACGCGCGGCGTATTTGACGCGCGCGATGTGCTGTATCCGCTCTCCGTGGTCTTCGCGTTGTTGTGGGTCAATGTGTTGCTGCTTGATTGGCGAGGTTCCCAATGAACACCAACGCCATGCCTGCGAAACCATTGAATCGATTTGGAAGCCTGAGCGCCATCGCGCTAATTTTGGTGGGCGTGATTGTGTTGAACGCCGTTGCCACATTTGCTCTGGTGGGTTGGCGCTTTGATTTCACAAGCGAAGGCCTTTACAGCTTTTCCCCTGGAACACGCGCTATTTTACGCTCGCTCAAGGACCCAGTGAGGCTCGATTTGTATGCCTCGCGTGAATCCACCGCCGACATTCCAGAGTTGCGCGCGCACGCCCAGCGTGTGCAAGAATATTTGGGCGAGCTTGCAAGTTTATCCAATGGCAAGTTGGAATTGCGTGTGATTCATCCGCAACCATTCAGCGAAGAAGAGGACACTGCGCGCATAGCCGGTCTTGTTGTGCAACCCGTCAACAACGCTGGTGGCACCGCCATTCTTGGTCTTGTTGTGACGGGACCAGGCCTTCGTGAAAAAGTAATTTCGGTATTCGCACCAGATCGCGATTCATTTATTGAATACGAGGTTGTCAAAGCCATTGCCACGGTTGGCCGTGCCGTGAAACCAAAAGTTGGTTTGCTTTCATGCATACCGCTTCAACCAGCGCGCATGTTGCCAGACGGCTCCATGGGCGGTCCAAGTCCCGTTCCGTTTGTGATTGAGCAAATGCGTGAATTGTTTGACATGGTTGAAGTAGCGGACAACGCCGCGCAGTTACCAGTTGGCATAGACGCGTTGTTGCTTGTGCAGCCGCGCAAATTGCCAGAGTCCATGTTGAAATCGATCGACGCTTGGGCCGTGGCGGGCAAGCCGCTGGTTGTGCTGGCCGATCCATTTGCGGAAACTGATCAACACCCAGATTCACGCGCAATGGGCGCCAAAGTATCCGCAACCACATATGACTTTCCTTTACTGCGTGCGTGGGGCGTGGATATTCCGCCCGACATGACGGTGGGGGATATGAATTTCACCACGCGCATTCAAACGCCGGGTCCTGGCAACACCATGCGTGAATTAAATTATGTGGCCTGGCTTAGTCTTACTCGCGCGGCGCTGAATCAATCCGATCCGCTGATGAACCGCTTTGAGGCGATTAATTTTAAAAGCGTTGGTGAAATCCAAAAACTGAAAGATCGGCCCGAAGGCGTTGCGCCCAATATTGAGCCTCTGATTTTCTCAAGCGACAAATCGCAACTCATTCAATCGCTCAAGCTTGGCTACTTTGGTGACGCCGAGCAATTGCTGCGTGACTTGAAACCCGACGGTGTGCGCCGCGTATTTGCAGCGTGGATCACCGGGCCCATTGGAAGTTTGTTCACGCCCGCCATTGGCAACGCCAACATCGTTCTGATCGCCGACGCGGATTTACTGGCCAACGAAACATGGGTGAACGTGGACCCGCAAACTGGAATCCCCCAGGCGTTCTCTGACAATGGTCCGCTGATCATTGGCCTGCTGGAGCGCATGGCTGGCGATCCTGCCGTGGCAACACTGCGTTCGCGCGGTGGGTTCCGCAGGCCATTTGAAATTGTGCAGGAGCTTCGCAAGGCCGCCGAAGCCAAGTACATCGCTCGTGAAAAAGATTTACAACTGGAAGTGCGCGAGACCGAAATGAACATTGCTCAACTGCAGGAGAAAGTGACTGGCGGCGAAACTGGCCCCGGTAAATTAAGCCCCGAGCAACAAGCGGAGTTGGCCCAATTACAAATCAAAGTAAACGCATACCGCAAGGAATTACGTGGAGTGCAATATGGTTTGCGTCAAGAAGTGGACGCGCTGGGTCAGCGGCTTCTCATTCTAAACGTGGTGTTATGGCCGGTCATCGTGGCCATTGCCGCGGGCCTATGGTGTTGGCGCGCCGCGCGGCGAGTGGATCATTCTCGGTCGCAAGGCAGCTGAATGCATTGATCACGCCGCGTGGCCACGCTTGGGTTTGCACTTCAAAGAGTGCGATCGTCCATTAAAAGCGCAATCTTGCCAATAAAAATTGATCAGGCTTTGATACGGCATGTTCAGCTCTTGCGCCACTTTCAAACATGTCATCTTCAAGATAATTTGTGCCTACAATGTCAAACTTTGACAAACAATTCGCAACTTATTTTGGTCACTGGAGCCACCGGCTATGTGGGTGGGCGCCTTGTACCGCGCTTGCTGGCCGCGGGCCACCGCGTGCGTTGTTTAGTGCGTGATCCCACGCGCCTTCAGGGCCGCTTGTGGTTGAAGCAGGTTGAAGTTGTGCAAGGCGACATGTTGCAAGGGGACACACTTACGCCGGCTATGCGCGGCGTGGACATGGTGTATTACCTAGTTCATAGTTTGAGCGGCGGCAACAATTTTTCCGCTCGCGATATGTCCGCCGCCCGCAATTGCGCGCTGGTCGCCAAGCAAGCGGGGGTAAAGCGCATTATTTATTTGGGTGGCTTGGGCGATCCGCAAAGCAATTTGTCGCAGCACTTGGTATCGCGACACGAAACTGGTGAGGCATTACGCGAGGCGGGCGTGCCCGTGACGGAATTTCGGGCTGCTGTCATTGTGGGTTCTGGCAGTTTGTCATTTGAAATGATCCGCTATCTCAGCGAGCGTTTGCCCGTGATGATTTGCCCCAAGTGGGTGTATACGCGCACGCAACCCATTGGCATTCGCAATGTGCTTGACTATTTGGTGGCCGCCATTGATTGCCCGGAAAGTGCGGGGCGAATTGTTGAAATTGGCGGGCGTGATGTGATGACCTACGCAGACATGATGAGTGGCTACGCGCGCGTGCGCGGTTTGAAGCGTCGGTTGATTGCAGTGCCCGTACTCACGCCACGATTATCCTCGTACTGGGTGCATTTGGTCACGCCCATTCCCGCGGTGATTGCCCAACCGTTGATCAAAGGCCTGGGCAATGAGGTCATTGTGCGCGAGGACAGCGCACTCAAAATGTTTCCCAACATTGTGCCAATGGATTACCAAACCAGCGTGCGCTTAGCGATGGACAAAATAGAAACGCACGGCGTGGAAACTTCGTGGAGCGACGCGCTGGTCTCCAGCCAAGGTGACCGCACGCCGTTGACTTTGTTGAGCACGCAAGGAATGATCATTGAAAAGCGTCAGCTTGTGGTGAGCAAGTCCGCGGAGGCGGTGTATACAAGTTTTGCGTCGCTTGGTGGCGCGCGCGGATGGCTATGTTGGGATTGGACTTGGCAATTACGCGGCAGATTTGACCGATTGATTGGCGGGGTGGGCATGCGGCGTGGACGGCGGGATCCAATTGATTTACGTGTGGGCGATGCGGTGGATTTTTGGCGCGTGGAGCATGTGGTACCGGGACGCACGGTTCGCCTGCGCGCCGAAATGTTGGTGCCAGGACTTGCTTGGTTGGAGTTTGATGCGCGTCCCGAACCCGATGGAAAAACACTTTTGTTACAGACCGCCATCTATGAGCCCAAAGGGTTGCTAGGACTTTTATATTGGTACGCGTTGTATCCAATCCATGGCGTGATCTTTAGCGGACTCATTCGCAAAGTGGCGCAGCAGGCATAAACTCATGCAACTTTCATCCAAATAGGTAAACTAGCCTTCGCTCTAAAGTCAATAAATTTCAATGTGTTCGTGTCTTTTTTCTTCATTCTCTAATGAAAGCGATCTTCCAATGATCAATTTTGAAATACGCTCCGCGACTTTGATCCTGTCCTTCATGGTATTTGCGACCACGTCTTGCGTGATAGCGCAAACCACCAAAACGCAACCCGCCGCCAATACAAACGCAGCCAATCAAGACGCGGATGCGGGCAAAGCTGGCGCTGACGGTGACGCCGACCTTGCCGCCATGGATAAGGGCGTCGCAGCGAAGTCCGCAGAGAAGGGCGCGCCAAAATCGGAGGATGATTCGCAGCAAAAACTGATCAAACAACTACGCTCCGAGGCCGAACTGCGCAACGAGCAATTGTCCGCCAAGCTAGCCTCATTGAAGGCGGAGAATGATCAACTGCGACTGGCCAACGAATTGGCGCAGCAAAAGCAAACGCAAGCACTGCAGCAACTACAAGCCGAAAAAGGAAGGCTGGAGGCGGAACTTGCGTTGCTCAACGCCAAAGATTCAACCGCCTCCGCGCCAGATAAAACCAAGATCGAAACACTGCAGCGCGCGCAGAAATTGCGCGATGCGCAACTGACTGACGAGCTTTCAGGCTTGGCCGCGGAACAAGATCGCTTGAAGCAAATAAATGATGTGAATGCAGCCAAATTAATGGCGGAACTTTCTGGCAATAAGGCCGAGTTGGAGCGCGTCAAGACCGCCGAGGACATGCTTGATATGCAAAGCCGCGTGAAGATTGCGGGCTTGAAGCGCGAGCAAGATCAAATTGCGGCCGAGAATAGTTTGGCCGCCGAAAAGCGCCGCGCAGAGCAATCAAAAATGGCTGACGAGCAAATACGCGCCACCTCTGCAGCGCTCACCATCACCGCCCAAATCACAAACCGCGACGCAGAGGACAGGTGGCGCGACGCCGTGAACCTACCGCCGGCTTACACCATGAATCCTTTTCAGGATGGCGTACTCACCATCAGCGATCGCAAGATTGAAATCGACGGACCCATTGTCACCGGCAGCGCCGACAATGTGTGCGACCGTATTGATTACTTCAACAATCAGGATCGCACCAAGCCCATCTTTGTGGTGATCAACAATTCGCCAGGCGGCAGCGTGATGCAGGGCTACAGAATTCTCAAGGCCATTGAAACTAGCGACGCGCCTGTGCATGTGGTTGTGAAAAGTTTTGCCGCAAGCATGGCGGCAACCATTGCCACGCTCGCGCCCCACAGTTACGCCTATCCCAACGCCATTATTTTGCACCATCAAATGTCAAGCGCGGCCGTTGGCAACATGACTGACATAGAGCAAGAAGTGAAGACCTTGCAGGAGTGGGAGCGACGCCTTGCCCAGCCGATCGCCAAGAAAATGGGAATTACCTTGGATGAATTCAAGGCCAAAATGTATTCCGCCAAGAAAAGCGGTGATTGGGATGAGTTTGCCGATAAAGCGCTCGAACTGCACTGGATCGACCACATTGTCAACGAGATCCGCGAGGAGGGTATTCGCAAGAAGCCAACTGAAAATAAAGTTCCATCATGGATGTTCATGATGAAGACGGACGACAAGGGCAGTCCATATATGGCGCTGCCACCGCTTGAACCCTACGACTGCTACTTCATGATCAATCCGCGTAATTTTTACAGGGTGGATGGGCGATGATGAAAGTAAAAGAGAGTCGCTGAAACATTCTGTCAGACCGCGTTTGGTGTTGTTGATCAAGGACTTGCGCCAATCACCAAGCCCATGGCGTTATGAAGTCTGGCCTGAGCGATGGCCGCATCCGTCATGTAAGCGCACGCGTCGCGGTATCGACAGCGCGGTGCATTTTCTGACATGATGTGCATCATGGAAATGACACGACGATTTCAAGCGTTGAAGTCCGCTTCGCGCGTGACACGCACTCCAGCCGTGCATGCCAGGGTTAGAAATTAATCATGTTCATTTCACCACTGGTTCAATCATTGCGTGTGCTTCGCTGGCGCAAGGACCCCGTGGTGTGTGTTGCGTACGCAGTGTTCTTGGCTATTTTTATTTTCTTGGCGTGTCTTCCTTTTTCTGTCGCGGCGCAAACTATGCAAGTGCGTAAGTTTCATTTTGCATTGCATCCGTTTGGGTCGTGGGCCGTGGGCCAGTTTATTCCATCCATGTACAACTTTCATAACCGTCTTGTTGTTTCGTACGCGCCACTGCACGAGCTTGACGCGGCGCAGGAACAGGCGCCACGGCGAATCACGACGGTGAATCATTATTCATTTCACCCAATCTATTTTGACAGGGATCGGCAGCGGTTAATTTCGGACCAGCCGCTGCATTTGTACGCGCTCACAAATTACCGTGGACGCGAGTGGATGACTCCGTGCGTGCTGATTAGCCAAGGGAATGTGATTCACATGCAAATAGGAGCAACGGATGAGCCTGCCCAGCGCTGACGCGTTTGCGGAGCGCGTGGTTGTGGCCGCGCGAATAGTGGTGGCCATGTGGCTTGTGGGTTGGACATGCAAGTGTGTTGTATTGCTGGAATACTTTTTCAAGACGCTGGTGAGCCACCCAATGGTTCACGAATTTTTCCCGGCAGTATTTCGCTCGGCATTGGTGGCGCAGGCGGCTTATGTACTTCCGGTATTGGCGCTGCCCGTATTTTTTTCAAGGCGGCAAGCTTGGTTTTGTGTGGCGGCCGTCGTCATGGCTGTGTCGTCCGCGTTGTTGCTTATGCACCAAGACAGCGCAAGCGATGCGACATTTGAAACTTCATTTTGGGTAGGCGCGTGGCTTGTATGGTTTTCATTTTCCATGCGCCGCCGCGACCAAGAATTTTTGACGCACGCTCGCTCCTTAGCCTTGTGCGTGGTGGCCATTCAATTTTGTGGCGCCTTTGTTGGCAAATGCACTCCCGAGTATTGGAGTGGTCAAGTTCTGGCGGACATGTTTATGGAGCAGAAGCAAGGGCTCTTTGCAAGCTGGATTGGATCGCACTTTGACCAGGCCACAATTCGCATTTCATTTCAGTGGATCTCTAAATTTCTGATTGTGGGCGAAGGCGTATTCGCGTTGGCTCCATTGCTGCCGTATCGCCTGGTGTGTTGCGTCGGCATTCCATTCATGCTGTCATTCGCGCTGTTTCGATCTTGGATGATTTATTCGGTGTTAATGTGCTTAATTGGATTATTGATCGCGGGTTGGTGGCTTATGGCAAAAGCAGTTGCTGATATAAGTTCAGCATCTTCGTCCCGCAAATATCCCATGTGAACTGGCTTTCAATGCGCGCCGCCCTGGCCGCGCGTAACTGCTGTTGGTCGGGGCGTGTACGCAGAACCTGAAGCACGCATTGCGCCACGGAGTCATTGGTGAGCGCGCAGTTCAAGCCAAAGCTTTGCTGTTCCAAAGTGTCCCAAGTTGATTCGCGCGAGGCCACAACTGGAGTTCCCAGGGACAGTGCCTCCAGAATGCCAATGGAAAAACTTTCCGCGCGTGAAGGCAGCGCGAAGCAATCGGCGCGTTGCAGTAGCCAGCGGGCTTGTGGGCGCGTGATATCGGGCAGCCATGTGATGTTGTTTGAAACACCCAGTGAGTTGGAGCGCCGCAGCAGCGCCTGCTGAATGTTGTCGGGGTCACCGCCCGCAATCGCTAGGCGCGCGTTGGGTTGGTTGGCAAGAATGGCGGGCAGCGCATCGATTAAAAGATCCAGTCCTTTGCGATACGACAGGTAGCCAAAGAATGCAATCAGCGGAAATTGGTTATTCAGTACGGGAATGATGTGCGGCACTACATCATTCCATTGCGCGCGGTTCATGCCAATAGGAACGACTGTGCATGTGTTGGCCCAAATGTGCGCGTAGACGCTGTCGGTGCGCTCCACTTGGCTTACAAAGTGCACGGCGTTGGCGCGGGCAAGCAGGGGGCGCTCCACAAGAGTGTCGTAGATATTTTTTTGAAGGGTATTACGCGCCATGGTGAAGGGCATGAGCTGTGCGTGGGGAGTGACCACCACGGGAATGTTGTTGCGCGCCGCCCACGCCGCGGCTTGCGCGTTGTGATAACAGCGCAGCCCGTGAATGTGGATTATGTTTGGCTTGTCCTGAAGCTGTTGCAGCCACCGCGCAACGCTTGTGCGCCCAAGAAACGCGGGCCACTGCCGCGCAAGTATGGTGGCGTTCGTGTTGGTGGCGCGGCCGATTGTGTCGCAAGCAACCACGCGAGATGTGATTGTGTTTTGGTTGGTGGCGGTGGCGCTGGAAGTTGCGCTTTTTTCACACAACCAGGCGTGTAAATCCCAAATATATTTTGCCACACCGCCGCCAGCCGCGCCTGCGCTTTGGGTGACGTGCAGAATGTTGAGCTGTTGTTCCATGGAATGGATCATGCCGCGGGGGTGATCAATAAATTGCCTTGGCGTGGCATGTGATCAAGCATATTGGGGGAGATGATGGGTTGTAATTTCCAATCAATAAAAAATACTCTATAGCGCGGTTGAATGCGTTGTAGCAAGCGCATTAGGTCCGAAGGCAAGTGGCCCGCGCTGGCGCACGAGGCTGGATTGTGCTCCACAATGAGGCTTGGTGGATTTGGAGATTGCAGCATGCGGGACATGCCTTCAATCGCCGCAAGTTCCGCGCCTTCAATGTCTATCTTGACGAGATTTGGAACGCCCTTGAGCACATCGTCCAGTCGCGCTATTTGAACGCTGAACTTTGTATCAAGACCTGATCCATCTGGATACAAACTGGACATGCCATGATTGGACTTGGATTGAGTTGGGTGAAACAAGTCAACCATGCCGCCATGATTTCCAAGCGCCAGGTCATGGGCGCGTACGCGCGTATCCAATGCGTTTGATTTGAGATTGGCCAGCAGCGTTGCACGGTTCATTGGATCGGGTTCAAACGCATCCACTTGTCCAGTTGCGCCCACATGCCTTGCCATAAGAAGCGTGAAGTAGCCAATATTCGCGCCGCAATCAACAAACCAATCCCCGGGTCGCAACAACCTACGCATCTGTCGAGTGGTATCAAGTTCATACAAGCCAAACACCATGCAACAATCTGGATAGGTGGCAAGATTCAGTTTCATGTGTAAGCCGGCGGGAGTGGTCCATTGTTTAGACCACTGATCTTTGCCAATCAAAGACCGCGCCAAGCGCGCCAGCCGATATCCGCCGCGCTCCGTGGGTGCGATACGAGAATACGTTTTAAGAATTGAGCAAATGCCAGCGGAAATCGCACCCATACGCGCGATGATACGCAGGTTTGCAGCCAAGTATGTTGATGAAGTTTGATTTGCAAGGAATTTGATATGGGGCATTTCAGTTGTTGTATTCAACGCTTTCGCCATGTCGGGCGGGGTACTGCAATACAGCATTCAGCCAGTCAGATTGCAGGAGCGGTTGACATTTGTGTTGGACACATATTCGGGAACAAGTTGTTGGTCATGGGGCTTCGGATAGGGTCAAAATTCTTTACTATGAACACGCAATGCAAATGCAACAGAATCATTTCAAAAAAGCGCTCAAGGAAGGTCGTTTGCAGATTGGTCTTTGGAGCAGCATGTGCAGCACTATTGCGGCGCAGGTGTTGGGCGAAAGTGGCTTTGATTGGATTGTGATTGATGGCGAGCACGCGCCCAATGAACTGTCGGACATTGTTGCGCAACTTCAGGTGCTTGATGGCACGCATGCGTCTGCGGTGGTGCGGCCAGCGTGGTTGGACACGGTGGTGATGAAGCGCATGCTTGATAGCGGCGCCCAAACCATTCTGGTTCCGTTTGTACAGAACGCCAATCAGGCCGCGCTTGCGGTTGCCAGCGTGCGCTATCCACCCGCCGGAATTCGCGGCGTTGCGCCTGTGATTCGCGCCAGTCATTACGGCCGAGTGGATCATTATTTCAAATTGGCCGATGCGCAAATGTGTTTGCTTGTGCAAGTTGAAACCAAGGAGGCGCTTGCTAATTTGGAATCAATCGCCAAAGTGGATGGCGTGGACGGCGTGTTCATTGGTCCATCGGATTTGGCGGCGTCACTTGGTCACATTGGCAATCCGGCGCACGCTGATGTGCAGGCGGCGCTGCGTGATGCGGTCACGCGGCTGAAGGCGCTTGGAATGCCGGCAGGAATTCTCACATCCAATCAGAATGAGGCGCGCTGTTACATTGAATGGGGCTACTTATTTGTGGCGGTTGGATCGGATATCAATGTGCTGCGCCAAGGAGCCGACGCTTTGGTGAAAAACTTCAAGTCGTGTACATAGTCGGGTTCAGGCGTACGCGTGAACTGTAATCGCATCACAAAGAGGGTGAGAGCATGAGTAAAGAAATAACCCTGCCAATGGTGGACGGCGTACTGGTGGTTGTTCCAGATTCGTTGGAGTTGATCACCTCATATATGTTGCAAGAGCAACTGGATTGGTTTGAGCCAGAGATAAAATTTCTGCGACACGCGTTACAGCTAGGGCAGAAGGTCATTGATATTGGAGCAAATTATGGTGTATTTGCCTTATCCATGGCGCGCACGGTGGGTTCGGCTGGAAAGGTGTGGGCATTTGAGCCCGCCAATCCAACAACCAATTTACTTGAAAAAAGCATCGCGGCCAATGGCTTTCAGCATTTTGATTTGCAGCGATGCGCGCTTGCAAACGAGATTGGATTTGCGCAATTTATTGTTGGAGAGCATGCGGAATTGAACTCGCTCGCACGCAATAAACCGCAGTCGGCACACAACTTGGAGACGGTGCAGGTGCGAACACTGGATGAGCGCATGGGCGCGCTTGGTTGGACCAAAATTGATTTTATAAAAATCGACGCCGAGGGCGAGGAGGCAAACATTTTTCGTGGCGGCAAGTTATTTTTCTTACATAATTCCCCACTGGTCCAGTTTGAAGTGAAGATTACTGGTGATGCCGACCTATCCCTTATTCCAATGTTTGTAGACATGGGATATGAACCATATGAATTGGTTCCTGGCTTGGATCTATTAGTTCCATTTATCGCCGGCAAAAAACTTGACACCTTTCTCTTGAATATGTTTGCTTGCAAGCCTGATCGCGCGCAGTTGTTGTCGCAGCAAGGTAAATTGGTCACGCGAAGCGCTTTGGAGCAAATAGAAAATCAAGAGGCGGCAATTTTGCAAATTGCGCGTGCGAATTCCGCCTATGGATGGCGAAATTCATTGGCAACCTTGCCATATGCGGCGTCGCTTGCTTCGCAATAGGATCAGGCAATATCCACATCGCAAAGCCTGGAACTGCAAGAAGCGTTCATGCTGCACGCCAAGTGCCAAGATTTGCAGTTGCCACCAGCTCAGCGCTACGTGGCTCTCTTGGGCAGCCTTGCTCGCATCGCACGCGTGATTGAACAAAGACCATCGTTTCGCCACCGCTCCACGTTCTCCCGCATAGCAAGTAAGGCGGGCCAGCGCGAAATTGCGGCAAAGGTTTTGATCGAAATGGTCGAAAGTGGACATCAAGGAAAAGAGCTTGATATGAGCGAGCCATTTCTGGCTCCATGCGAGCGCTTTGAAAACATACCTTTTGGCGAGTCATCCAAATCGTGGGCAATGTGCGCCTTGCATGAGCAGTTTATAATTCTTCACGCGCATTCATCGTTCTATAAAACGCCACAAGCTATTCACATGTTGCAATTTGTGGAGCAGCAGGGTTATTTAGGGCCAGACATGCGGCGTCGCCTGGCTGTTGCGCGTCGACGATTAGAGAGAAAATAAGCTTGCGTTGAAGCGCGGACCGAAACACCTCAGTGGTATCGGGATGTATACCATGACCATGTATGCGTGATTTTGCTTTGCTCTATATAAATGGTGTGCGGCGAGAAATTCGTGGGCGCGAGGCGCTCTTGATGCTCGCCGATTGGCTTCGTAAAGAAGCGGATATGACAGGCACAAAAATTGTGTGCGCCGAGGGTGACTGCGGTTCCTGCACGGTGCTGCGCGCGTTTGCAAATTGTGCCACGCTCACACAGGCCCATACGCAGGCCAAGGTTCATGTTGGCGTGTCCTCAGTTGATGGTCAGAACGCTACGCATGTTGCGCCGCTTGATTTTGAGGCTATGAATTCATGCATTGCCACGGTGGCGCAAATGGATGGCTCGCACATTGTCACCGTGGAGGGTATGCAATGCGGTCAGGAATTATCGCCCGCGCAAGTGGCCATGCGGCAATGCCACGCATCGCAGTGCGGATTTTGCACGCCTGGATTTGTCATGGCAATCAGCGGCATGTTGGAAAAACATGGAGGTGCAGGTGGCGCTGGCGTAGACGCAAAAATGGCCGCGAATTATCTCACTGGCAATCTGTGTCGTTGCACCGGATATACGCCCATTGTGCAGGCGGCGCTCACAGTACGCGCAACGGAAAAATATTCAGTGGCGGGGCGCTACTCGAACGCCGCGGCTATTGCGGATGCGTTGGCAATAACCAAGCAACCATTATTGATCGAACACGATGGCGTGAAATTGTTCGCGCCAACTTCCTTGCGCGAGGCACTTACTTTTGCCGCGCAGAACCCCGGCTTTCGGGTGCTTGGCGCGGCGACGGACTTGGGCGTGCAAATAAACAAGGGCAAGCCTCTGCCACGCGTGGTGTTAAGTTTGCATTTGCTTGACGAGTTGTATCAAGCCAAGCAAACTCGAGCCGGCATTGTTATGGGTGCGCGCGTCACACTGGCGCAAGTACGGCGCATGTGCGAAACCACCGCGCCAGAGTTGGCGCACTTTCTCAACTTATTCGCATCGCCGCAAATTAAAAATGTGGCCACGCTGGTTGGCAACATCGCAAACGCATCGCCTATTGGCGACACGCTTCCGTTTTTGCTGATCGCTGGCGCGGTGGTGCATGTCGCGAGTCGGCCTAGCGGCAAGGGCCCAATTCAAAAGCGTAAAATTGACATGTGCGATCTGTATGTTGGCTACAAAAAACTGGCGCTTGAGCCTGGTGAAATCATCACGCATGTGTCTTTCGATGCCACGAGTTCCAACGAAATCCTGCGGCTTTATAAAGTTTCCCAGCGCAAAGACATGGACATCAGCGCCATCAGCGGCGCGTTCTCACTCACCATGGCTGGTCGCGAAAAACATCCGGCCGCAAGCGATCACAAAAAAACCGATACCAAGCCGCCTATTCGCACAGGTCAAAAACAAACCACGCCGCGCGTTGTTTCTGCGCGCATTGCTTTGGGTGGCGTGGCGGCAACGCCTATTCGTATGCCAGAAGTAGAAGCCGAACTGCTTGGTGACTTCACTTTGGAAAAAGCCGAGCGCGTTGCGCAGATGATCACGAACTCCATTGTGCCTCTGTCCGATGTGCGCGCCAGCGCGGCGTATCGCCGTGTCACGGCCGGGAATATGTTTCGTCGCTACGCCAAAGAGGTGCTGCATGGCTGATGCCCCAATCGGACAAGTTTCTAGTTATTCAGGTGCGCTCACACCAACGACATTGCTGCCAGACCTTGGCTCTCTGCCGCACGATTCCGCCACCACGCATGTCACGGGCACATCTGAATTTATCGACGATCGGCCAATGCTTAAGGGCGAATTGCACTGCGGACTTATCTACAGTCCATTCGCGCGCGCGCGATTGCAGCACCTGGACACCGCGCCCGCGCTTGCAATTCCCGGTGTGGTCTGCGCCATCACGGCGGCGGATGTGGCGCACAACATGTGGGGCGATGTATTCGCTGATCAGCCTGTGATTGCGGCGCAACAAGTGAACTTTGTAGGCGAAGTGGTGGCTGTGATTGGCGCGCAAACCAAAGAAGCCCTGGCGCGGGGCTTGGCTTCCGTTGTTGTACGGTGGGAAAAACTTCCGGATATTCGCAGCATTGATGCAGCCGTGGCCAATGCAAGTTTCATTGGGCATGAACTTCAAATTGCCAAAGGTGACGCGTTGACCGCGCTGAAATCCTCGCCTCACACCATTGCTGGCGTGTTGAAGATAGAAGGCGCGGACCACTTTTATTTGGAAAGTCAGGCAGCCGTGGTGTATCCGCGCGAGGATGGACAACTTGAAGTGCATTCATCCACGCAGCACCCAACGCAAACGCAGCATGTGGTTGCAAAGGCGTGCGGTATTCCATTCAGTGATGTGGTGTGCGTGGCTAAAAGATTGGGTGGCGGCTTTGGCGGAAAAGAAACGCAGGCCTCTCCTTTTGCTGCCTACGCGGCGCTTGTGGCTAAGCGCACCGGTTGCGCCGCTCGCATTGTATTGACCAAGGATGAAGACATGATCATGACGGGTAAGCGCAATCCGTTTCAGATTCATTACGAATGCGGCTTTAATGACGCTGGAAAAATAATTGCCCTTGACGCCATGTTGTATTCCGACGGTGGCGCGTATGCGGATTTGTCCACGGCCATTATGGCGCGCGCAATGTTGCACTGCGACAACGCTTACTTCATTGAGCATGCCAGATTGCGCGGCCAAGTATGTCGAACCAACTTTCATCCCCACACTGCGTTTCGCGGCTTCGGCGGTCCCAAAGGTGTGGCTTTGATCGAGATGATTTTGGAGGACATTGCGCGCGTGGTTGGCCGGGACGCATTGGATGTGCGCAAGTTGAATTGCTACGCTCCCGACCGCGACACCACGCCATATGGACAACGGGTGGAAAATAATTGTCTACCTGATCTTTTTGAAGCGTTGGAAACAAAGAGCAATTACCGCGCGCGCCGTCAAGAGATTCAGGCATGGAATCTAGATCGCGCGCGCAATCCGCACGCTCATGCGCGCGGACTTTCCATGACCGCCGTCAAGTTTGGTATTTCATTTTCAACGCGTTTCATGAACCAGGCCAATGCGCTTGTGAATGTGCACATGGATGGCACCCTGCAAGTTTCAACCGGCGCCGTTGAAATGGGTCAGGGCGTGAACTCGCGCATTGCCGCGCTTGTGGCGGAGCAATTTGGCTTGCCATGCGCGGCGGTTCGCATCATGCCAACCTCAACCGAGAAAAATGCCAACACTTCCCCAACCGCGGCCAGCTCGGGCACGGACATGAACGGATCAGCGGCCGTGATGGCGTGTCAAAAAATAAAGCATCGACTCGCAGCTCTTGCGTGCGCCTTGCGCGCTATTGCTCCAGAACACTGGCCCACCAAGACCGCGGGTGCAGCCACTCAGCCAGAAATCGCAATCTCTGATCGCGCTGGAACATTCACTATGTTTCCAGACGCCACACTGCATGACGCGCGAGTTGATGGCACGGGCGCCACGACAAATGTGAACAGTCCGCATGCAACGCGTGTGATATTCAAAAACTCAAATGTCATTGTCAGCGAACCCGCCCAACCAGATTTTCAAATAGAATTTTCGCAATTGGTGAGCGAGGCCCATTTCAATCGCACATCTTTAAGCGAGTACGGCCACTACGCCACGCCACACCTGGCCTTCGACAAGGTGAAAGGCCAAGGCCGCCCGTTCCTGTATTTCACGCAAGGAGTTGCGGCCAGCGAGGTGGAAATTGATCGCCACACTGGCGAAATAAAAGTGCTGCGCGTTGATATGTTGATGGATGTTGGTCGCCCCGTGAACCACGCGCTTGATATGGGGCAAGTTGTTGGGGGATTTGTGCAGGGAATGGGCTGGGTCACCACCGAGCATTTGTATTACAACGACAACGGCTTACTTGTGTCGCATTCACCAAGCACATATAAAATTCCCTGTGTTCAAGACACGCCGCGCATCTTCAACGCTGATTTTATTGTGAACAATGCCAACGCAGTGAATGTGCGCGCAACCAAAGCCACTGGCGAGCCGCCGCTGTTGCTTGCTATTTCCGTGTGGACCGCCGCGCGTGACGCAATTGCGCTGGCGCGGCCCGTGCATGCTGGCGTCCCAACCACAAGCACTCCTTTCAGCGGAGCAACCAATCACACGCATTCATCCAGCGTAAATCTTGGGTCGCAGTCCACCGCCAAGAAAAATCTTGTGCGACTGTCCATTCCCGCCACGGCTGAACGGGTGTTGCGCGAATTGTCGCCAGAATTATTCGCGCGCTGGGACGCGCCCTCCACGCCATGAGCTGCGTCATGGCCGACTATCTGGAGAAAGCCAGCAAGCTCGCCGAACAAGGAGTGGTTTTTGTAACCATCACCCTCGTTCAACCAGAGGGACATGTGCCACAGGACATTGGCGCAAAGGCGATCGTCACGGAAAGTGGACTTGAGTGGGGCACCGTTGGCGGCGGACGACTTGAAGCGCGGGCCATTGAGCATGCGCTTGCCATGATCGCGCGCGTGATGGCTGGCGCCGAAACCAATAAAGTGGTCGATTCAGAAATAGTGCGCTACGAATTGCAGCGCGACTTGAACATGGTCTGTGGCGGAGCGGCGACTTTGTTCTATGAAATTTCCGCGGCACGCAACTGGAGTATCGCCATTTTTGGCGCAGGCCATGTGGCGCAAGCAACCGTGGCGTTGCTCTGCACATTCGCGTGCAATGTAATTTGCGTAGATCATCGCCAAGAGTGGTTGGACAAGATCGCGCCGCGTGGGAACCTGCGTAAAATTATGGCCGCTGATATGTCGCTTGAAGTTGCCACTTTACCCGCGGGAACTTTTTATGTGTGCATGTCGCAAGGCCACGCCACCGACCTACCCATTGTGCGCCGCATTCTCAAACGTGATCAAGCGGCATTCATTGGCGTGATTGGTAGCCAGGCCAAAGCCAAAACTCTGCGTGGCGCTTTGCTCAAAGAAGGTTTCGCCCAGGAAGCGGTGGACAAAATTCATTGCCCAGTGGGTCTGCCTATTGGAGGCAATTCGCCAGCCGAAATTGCCGTCAGTATTGCCGCACAACTTTTACAAAGACGCGATAATTTGGCTTAAGTATTCGGATATATTTAATAACCATGAAAAATGAAACCGCCGCAACGTCGTCTACAAAAAAATCTGGCTTCCTTAAAAAAATAATAATAATTTGCGCTGCCGCGATGGTGTTGATTGGCGTCACAGCGATTTTGTTTTTAGATGTCGCCGCCGCGCGCATTGTCACCATTGCGGCAACACGCGTGCTTGGCGTGCAGACAACTCTTTCATCCGCGCACATCGCCATTTTGGGTGGCACAAGTTCCTTGAAGGAATTGGTTGTGGGGCAACCGGCGGGCTTTGGAACGGAGTCCATGTTGAAGGTCACCTACGCGGGAATTACCGTCAACTTGCTCGAGTTGCTTTCGAGCGACATTGTGGTGGAGGAAATAAATATTGACGGCGTGTTGGTGACCTTAGTGGAGAAAGATGGAAAAGTGAATTTGCAGGTGGTTGCCAACAGCCTCACCCAATCCTCGGATGCCGCTGCAAAGCCCGCGGCCACTCCTAGCGCAACCAAAGGATCTTTTGAAACGGTCACCATTAAGCAACTCAAAGTCACAGACATCAAAGTTTTGTTGGAAGGCAACGCGATGGTCACGACTGGAAAAACTTTAGAAGTCAATATTCCAGACATTCTTGTGGCGGATCTTGGAAGCAAGACTCCCGTGAGTCAAGTGGCCTCCCATGTTTCCGCTCAATTAATAAACAGACTTTTGCTTGCCATTGTGAAGGCCCAGATTGCCAACTTGCCAAACGCCATGGTGAGTGGCTTGGAAAACGCGGCTGGGCAAGTCGGAAATATTTTAAATGGAAGCTCTGAAGCTCCAGCGATTCAGGGGGCTGGGTCCGCCATCATGGAAGGTATTCAAGATATTGGCAAGGGCATTCAGGGCATATTTGGCGGCAGCACTCAACCTCCCCAGTGATCGTTATTTCACTTTACTCGCCAGTGGATCGTTGGGCATTTTATAAATATGGGTGGCGTTCACAATAAACGCGCCGCCGTCGGTGGGTTGCAAGGTGCCCTCAACGGCGATCCACATGAGTGGCTTTAATGATCCATCGGCTGCAAGCGACATGGAAAGCGCCTTACCGGTTGGGTCAGTGATGCATACGTAAGCTATTGCTTTGGACAACTCCTCCTTGGGTACGCAGCAATAATCCGCGGGAGTTGGGCAGTGGTCATCGTCCCCCATTTCGGCGCAGGATTTCATGGACGCATCCACCATGGTGAACACGGCGCGGTTGCTTACAAACGGATTGACCGATCCACCAACTCTGCCAATCATGGCGACACGGTCGCCCGCCTTGGCGCTTTGGCGAACTTGGAGCACGCCGACTGCGCCGGCTGGTGCTTGCGTTATAAATAAATCTTGGGGCAGCGCTGATGTTGCGCCAGTCTTGGTCGGTGTTGGCGCACTTTGTTCGCATGCCAAAGGCGTGATGACAATAAGAGCGGCAATGATATAAGCACATGATATTTGTTTGGATTTCATAAGGCAGATTCCTTTGAGGTGTTATACAAGATCAGATTTTAACGCCAACGGAATGTCGACGCGTAGACAACGCAAAGCGGGGGGCAAACTTCCAATCAGTCCAAGCAATAAACCGGCGGCAAGACCGCTGGCAACGCATGCGGCGTCCACGCGCAGAGAAAATATTCCCATGGAGAAGCGCACGCCTAGACCATCAAGTAGAAACGCGGCAATCATGAGCGCGGGAATTGCGCCAGCAGCCACGGTGATGATGGATTCTTGAATTAAATTGACGAACACCGCGGCGCGTGAAAATCCAAGCACTTGCAGCATGGCGATTTCGCGCGAACGCGAGGCGAAGGCGGCATCAAGCGCGTTCAGTCCGCCAAGCATGGCGCCTAGCGCCACAATCAGTGCGCTGATAGCGATAAGAATTTGAACCGGCCTGAAAAACCTAGCAAGACCGGCGTAATACGCCGGCTCATCAATGGCTGCCAGTTCCAAGTCGGGTCGCAGCGCCGCGAACATTTCCAGGTCGCCAATGTCGGCACCGTCGAGCGAAATCACTGCCACCGAAATTGTTTGCCGCTTGGTCAGCACCAGCAAGTCGCTGATGGGCGCCCACGCCTCGCCGTCAATGGCAACGCCGGGTGCGTCAATGATGCCGGTGACGGTGAATGGAATGTCGTCAATTAAAATTCCTGGAACAGTGGTTTGGTTCGCACTATCCGCGCTTGAACTATTTTGGTTCATATTGGTTGTAGTTGCAAAGTCGTTGTCGGATATGTCGAGCCTTGCGGCCAGTGATCTTCCAACAAGCGCTTCAGAGCGGCCAATTTCTGGAAGGCGACCAATGCCAAGACGCGCTTGCGGGTGAACCATGAAAGCACCTGGCTCAACGCCGCGCACCATGACCAAGTCGCGCGCGTTGCCAGTTGGCGCAGGTTGATCCGCGCGGCGCAAGGGCAGTGGAACATGAAGTTCAGGTGAAATAAACGCCGCGCCACCCAATGATTTCATCCCGCGAATACTGGCGGCAAGAATGCCGGGCGTGCTGGCGGAAATTTCGCTGCGCTCCACGCTCTCTTCGCTGCCAGCGCCAAGCAACATGACATTGCCCACGGTTCCGCTGGCGCGAATGCCGCGGTCAAGCGCGCGCACGCTGGCCACCGCGCTCACCACCAAGAACACAACAATCGCTCCACCACTCGCGGTCAGCGCCAGGCGCAGTGGACTGCGTCCAATGTTGCGTGCGGCATAATGCAGGGGCAAAAGCTTCATACGTCAAACTCCGCGGCACAGTGTTGAAAATGCGAAACGCGATTGCTAGCGGCATGAAGTTGCAACTTCATGAGCGAAACCCCGCAACAATGGTTTGACGCGCTGCAATGATGGCGGGAACAATTCCCGCAAGAATGCTCAGACCAATCGCAATCGCCACGCCTATGACGGCATTGCCAAGCGATGGGGGAATTGCAATGGACACGCCTTCCATGGTCATGGCAGTACGCGCCAATGAAACCGCCGCGTATGAAGCGCTCGCGCCAAGGACTCCACCAACTCCGCCCAGGATGAGCGCCTCCAACAACACCAGTGTTGCCAAGTGAAAGCCCCCAAATCCAAGTGTTTGCAGCACGCTGATTTCTTTTTCGCGGCTGCGCATAGACAACACGATTGCGTTGGCCACCAGTGCGAACACGGCAACCAACGCCGCAATTCCAAGCGCTTGTGCAAAGCCAACTAACACAATCACATCGGTGGCGGCGCGCGCGACATGTGCGGTCTCCGCGCGCGTTGTTGTTGGAGATTGATCCTTGGCAAACTGCTCATCAATGGCCTGCGCAACCGCGTCCATTTGGGAGGGATCCTTCACGCGCACATCAAATTGTGTCACCACGCCGCCAGTGCCGCCGCGTTTGGCTTGCTCCTGCAAAAAAGCCAGATGCACAAACGCGCTACTTTGGTCTTGCGGTAAATCGCTTTCAATAATTCCGGCCACAAACGCGTCCACTCCCGCGGCGGTGAATCGGTCGCCAGCCTTGAGACGCCGCCGCTGTGCAAGTTCGCGGCCAATCAACGCGCTGTCGCCGCGGCTCAGCCAGCTTTGCATGTCTTGCGAACTGGCGCTATGACTGTGCGAGGCAGCGAATTCCTGCGGGGGCACTCCACGAAAGGTGACCACATCAAGCGAGGCGCGACAGTTGGATACCACTATTTTCACGGGTGTCACATTGGCCACGCCAGGTATTTTTGCAATCGTGTTTTCATAAGACTGGGGTAATTGGCTCGTAAAGGGACAAAATCTATTTTGTCTGTACACAATCAGCGCGGTTTCGCCGGCGGATTGGCGTGTGGCACGATCAACTCCGCTGCGCATGGCTTCCACGGTGCAGAATAAAAATACCGCTACCGCAACACCCGCCAGCACCAGCGCGCTGCGGGTCGGACGCCGTCGCATGCCGCGCCACGCCATGGTGGCCATACCCATGCAGGATTGAGCGCGGCTCATACGCGCACCGCCACATCTTCCACAAGTTGTCCTTTTTCAAGGCGGACCAAGCGCTGCGCATGCGTGGCGGTGGCGGGATCGTGAGTGACCATGACAATGGTTTGGCCACGCTCGCTGTGCAACTGTGACAGTAGTTGCATAATGCTTGCCGCCGCAACGCGGTCAAGATCACCCGTTGGTTCGTCCGCCAGCAACAATGCTGGCCGTGTGACAATAGCGCGTGCAATTGCCACGCGTTGCTCTTGTCCACCAGAAAGCTGGCGCGGATAATGCGCGTGACGGTCGGCAATACCCACGGCTTCAAGCGCCTCGCTCACGCGTTCGTGGCGCTGGGCGCGTGAAAGTTCATGTAGATAAAGAGGCAATTCAATATTTTCATACGCTGTCAACACGGGGACCAAGTGATACAACTGAAAAACATATCCCACGCTTGTGGCGCGCCACTGCGCAAGTTGCGTTCGCGAAAGTTTGGTTAGATCTTGGCCATCCACCAACAACGCACCCGCAGTTGGTCGGTCAATACCAGCGAACAGATTCAGCAATGTGGTCTTGCCAGATCCCGATGGACCCATCAATGCAACAAACGCCCCGCGCGCCAGCGTTAGGTTGATGGACTCAAGCACGCGCACGGTTTCACCGCCGCGTGCATAGTGCTTTTCCAAATTTTTGCAGACAATAATGTCACGCTTTCCATACATATTTGTGAATGCCTCAGTGGTTTGCATGTGGTTCTCCCTTTGAATTGGTTTTTGGTGAAGCAGTCTTGTCGCCAGGCGTTTCTGAGTTGCTGCGCATGAGTGCGTTGCTTGCCTCTGTTGTTGCAGTTGCGTCGTCCATACGAACCAGTTGTCCATCGCGTGTGGTGGCAGAATTTGGCAGTACAACAAAGTCCCCAGGTCGCAGACCACTTTGAACAGCGGTCCACTCGCTTGTGGGTAGCGCGCACACAATTGCACGCGACTCAATGCGGCCAACGCCATCGCGCACATCCACCATGACGCGCACGGAGCCGGTCCGTGTGCCATTTGGTTGCGTGACGGTGTTGGCCAACGCAATTTCTGGCGCCGCAATTTCTGTTCGACTTGTGGCGCCCGAATTGATGCCCGCATTCATGTCCGCATTCATCGCTTGCGCCGCTTCGGCGTTTGCCGCCGCAGTAGGCGCGGGTGCGCTATCCAGCAAAATACGAACGCGCGCCAGCATGTCTGGCACCAAACCAAGCGGGGGATTTTCCAGCAACACTTTGGCTTGCAGGGTGTTCTTGGCAATATCTGCTTGCTGCACAAGCCGTAGCACGCGGCCACGCACGGTTTGCCCAGGCAGGGAGTCAAATTGCACTTGCGCTTGTTGGCCAACAAGCAACTTGCCCGCGTCAGCAAGTGGAACATCCGTTCGCACCTGCAAATTGTTGGGATCAAACAATTCCACAACCGCCGCGGTTAATGCGTCCATGCCAACAAGAGAGCCGGGCGCGGCAAGACGAGCCATGACAACGCCCGCAACGGGCGCGCGAATTTCAGTGCGCCCCAAAGTCAATTCCGCGTCGGCACGCGCCGCGTCGGCTTGTTCAACCACGGCCTCTGCCCCAAGCACCTTGATGCCAAGCCGCGCAACTTCGCCTTCGCTCACGGCTCCGCTCGCCACCAATTTTTGCTTACGGACAAGCTCATCTTGCAGCATGGCAAGTTCGGAGGATTTCATTTTCAGCTCCGCCTGACGCCCACGCAGCGTAATTTTCGCCTGATCATTGATCAAACGAGCCACGACTTGGCCTTTCTCAACACGGTCGCCCTCGAGCACCAGAACTTCGCTCACAACGCCGCTTGTCAGCGCCGATGCCGCGATTGGAAATGGAGATGGCTCCACCCATCCCGGTGCTTGCACAACCGCGCCGCGCTCGAAGGAAGTTTGATTGGCATGCATGGGCATGGCATTCCGTTGTGCCGCGCGCAGCACAACAGGAACAGCGCGCACCGTTGTCAGCGGCGCCCACGCGCGCCAACTCGACCACGCAAGAATGGCAACTGCGCTTAGAACAATCAGCGCGGGCAATACCACGCGTGTACCAATACGGGCGCTTGGTAGGGGAATATCGGATGTCGGACTTGATGTGAATATCAAGCTCGCGTTTCCTGTCATGTTTGACTTTTGTGTCATGGCAATATCTCCGCTGGAAGAAATCCTGAGGCTTTCACTAATGCCAGTCGCGCGCCGCGTCGTTGCCGCTCCAAATCATTCATCGCCAGCTTGGCGTGATTCAAAGCGTGTTGCGCATCGACGGCATCGCGACGCGAGCCTTGACCCACATCCGCCGAAATTTTCGCGCGCTCGGCATTTTCCATGATTGGGGCCAGCGAATTTTTTTGGCTGACGTCGCGAATCTCTTGCACGGCAAGAGCCTTCACCATGGCGCCACGCAGCTCAAGAATTGCAGCTTGTCGCACACGCTCCGCTTCAATAGAGGCGGTTTGCAATTCGGCCTGGGCTTTTTCAATGCGCGCTGTGCCAGTGTTGAAAATGGGTAATTCCACGTTGGCGCTCAACATGGCTGATTCCATGCCCTCCATGTCGCGGTCAAAGCCTCCGCCTAGTTCAAGTTTGCTGGAGCGAGTTCGCTGCGCAAGTTCAAGCCGGCTCTTGGCCGCGTTCGCCTGCGCTTGCGCGGCGCGTACATCAAGGCGGGTGTTGGCCAATGCCGCGAGTAACTTTTGTTCATCGGCAATGGGCGCATGAATTGCGAAGGTGGCAGATGAATCAGGCGCGCCCGTTCGCCAGTCTGTGGACGCCTGCGCGCGTCCAAGTAACCCCATCAGTGATAATTTTGCGGTTGCAAGCATCTCACGCGCCAGCGTTAGGCGATGATGCGCGTCGGTCAATTCCACTTGCGATTTTGTAACCATGTCGCCAGTGGATTCTCCAACGGCGAAACGCTCGCGTTCAATCATCAGCAGATATTCGGTGAGCTCCAAGTCATTTTGTGCAAGATTGCGCTCCTCGTTTCGAAGAACAACATCATGCCACGCAATGCGCGTATCAACAGCCAGCGCAACCGCACTTGCACCCAACGAAAGGAGCGCCGCTTGGTAATTATCCCGCGCCACCTCGCTGCGCAGCGGTTGCTTCCACAACTCGTCAATTTGAAACAGCAGCATTGCAAAAATTGGAACCATGCTTACGGAATCGAGCGGCACGCCAGTGCTGAAATTCAACATTGGATTTGTGGGCGTAGCGATATCAATAGCTTCGGCGCGCAGTGCGGTGGTTTGCGAAATCATTTTGGCAATTGCGGGGCTGGCATCAAGTGCGATCGCCACCGCGTCCACCTCATTCAATGGATTTGGAAGCTCGGTTGCCGCGGCAGCATGTAACATTTGCGCCTCAATTGCCTTTGAATTGGATTGAGTCCAACTTGGCGCGACGCCGGTATTGCGTTGTAAGTCCGCGTTCAGCGTGGTTGGTTGCTCAAATGTGTGCGTGGCGCAACCGCCAACCAACATCATGATGACTGCGAGAATGGCGTTATGAGTTGTTGCCAGAGCGCGCGATGGGATTCTGTCTATTCCATTGGCGCTTGTGCGGCGCATGGGCTGTGTCAAAAAAGGAAGAAACTTTTTCATAATCGAACTCCAAATTTAAAAATAAAACCACAAGACAAAGTGCGCAGGAGAATTCCTGAGCACCTCAAACGTGATTGGAGTTCAAATAATCCAGTGCGAGTGGATGGCGCAGCGTTGGTTCACGCTCAGCGGTGGACCTGGCGGGTCGTTTTGGAACAATGAAAAGGCTCTTATGTCATGGTCAATTTGTACGGCCGTCCAACTAGCAACCCATGAATTTTGGAGGCATTTATGCAGGCTCAGAGCGTCAAGATCAATACTGACCGATGGTGGAGGTGGGGCTTTGGTTAAGCAAGACGGACAGGATTGGCAAGGTGCATTGTGAGAATGATTCTGTTCATGATCGCATTCACCATCATTCAGCGCTGGTGATTGGCAAATCACCTTGATTGGTTGGGCGCAACAATTCAATTTCGGTTCTTGTTGCTTTGGATGGTCTTGTACTGAGTCGCTTGTCGATAAGCAACACATCACCTCGCCCATTAAAAAATTCGTAAATTGACAATGGCACACTGGTAGCCACAGCGCGGCGAACAAAGTGATCAGGACTCTAGGAGTGATCAACATGCTTCTAATGAATAATAGATACATATTTGAAGTTTGCAAACCCTGAATCAAATTTTATAAATAAATCAACGGAGTACACCGTTTCATTGCCCCAAACTGGTGTTCGTGTAGTCCGAAATCCAACCATGAAATTGGTTCACCCCGCGTAATCACCTTCAGGAGGCTTCGAAAAAGTGGATTTGAGAAGCCGCCAGCCCAAAATTATCATTTTATTTCAAAATTAATGCGACTTATAACGCATTGCCACTACATTATTATTGCTGAAGTGATGAACTCGCTTGGTCGTTGATTGTTCTTAAAGGAGATACTCAAAATGTTTTTAATCCAAATCCAATCAATCTTGACTGTTTTAGCAGCCACACTCCCATTGGCCTGCGTGATCTCAAGCGCACACGCTGGCGAAGATAAATACAGTCAACAAATGACCTATCCCTTGACGGATGGCGCAGCATTGCCCCGCATGCCAACGGCCGCGGAAAAAGAATGGATGCATAAAAACCCGCAATCAATTGCGAAGTTGGCAAATGTGCAGCCTCAAGGAACTGTAGTTTCGTCCACCGAATACCAACCCAGCGAGGCGATCATTTATGGATGGTCTGGCTCGACCAGTTGGAAAACTATTTTGGCACAAATGGCCAAACAAATCACAACGGTTGGTCAGGCTGATGTGATTGTTGTGGTGGCGAATGCAACCGACCTTGCGGCCATGACCAGCTTATTCAACACCAATAATGTGAATATGAGCCGCGTGCGCACAATCACTGGAGCCCTGAACAGTATTTGGATGCGCGATTACGGTCCGCGCATTCAGTATGAAAGCGGCGTGCGCGTGATTGTGGACAGCATTTATTACAGCACGCGTCCGCTTGACAACGCCATTCCAACAGTGCTTGCGGCCGCATTAAATAAGCCCCATTACGCGCTGAATTTGCTTCACTCTGGAGGCAATTACCACATGGGCGAATCGGGTGTTGGTTACGCCACACGCTTGGCGGTGGATGACAATCCAAGCCTCAGCGAAAGTCAAATCTCGGCGCTGTTCCAGTCGTATTACGGAATGTTTACGCGGTGGCAAACGCAACTTCCTTGGAGCGTGGATGCCACAGGTCATGTGGACATGTGGTTCATGCCAATCGACACCAATAAAATTATTATTAGTTCATGGCCCGCAAATGTTGGGTCGGCCCAGGCTCTGACATGCGACGCCGCGGCGATTGATATGCAGAATAGGGGCTTCACCGTCTATCGCGTGCCCGCGCGTTTGATCAACGGCGTGCATTACACCTATGTCAATTCTGTCATTTGCAATAATTTAGTTTTGATTCCAAGCTATACCAACACCACTGTTTCCCAGTACAACGCGCAGGCGTTGGCCGCTTGGCAAGCCGCGCTGCCTGGCAAGACCGTGGTGGCTATTCCATGTCAGAACATTATTTCCGCGGCGGGTGCCATGCATTGCATTGTCATGCATTACCCCACGCATACTGGTGGCAACAATCCGGTTGTGTATGTGCGTTCTCCCAATACAGCGCAGCAACTATCTCCAACCAACGCAGTGAGTGTGCAGTGGATCAGTGACCATGTGCGTACCATCACTTCAGTCGATATTCAGTTGTCCCTTGATGAGGGCGTTACTTTCACAACCGTGGCCGCCAATGAGGCAAACGATGGCGCGTATACATGGATTGTCCCCGATGAATACTCCACCAGCGCGCGCATTCGCGTGTTGGCGCGTGACGCTTTGGGCAACACTGGTTCGGATCAGAGCGATGTTTCATTCGCCATCAATGGCATGCAGCAACGCAACGGCGACCTTGATCATGATGACTTCATCACAATCTCAGACCTCAGTCTGATGTTGCTTGAATGGGGATTGTGCCCGAATGCAGCGGATTGCCCATCCGATCTTGATCGCGATGAGGAAACAAGCGGAAGCGACTTAGGCAATCTGTTGTTGATGCTGGACGAATCGGTGGAATGATGTCCAGGTTGGCGGGTGCCTGCGTGATTTCACATCGCGGGTTATCTTGCCACCATGGCTATAGAACATCTTTCAGAGGAGCAAGTTCGTACCTGGACGCGTGAGCAAAAGGATCGATGGTGGCTGGAAAATGTCTACCGCGGCAACATGGCGCAACTTACGCTGCGCGCCGCCGTAACTGGGTTTTGTCTCGGCGGCATTCTTAGCGCAACTAATCTTTACATTGGCGCCAAAACAGGTTGGACGCTTGGCGTTGGTGTGACCAGCGTGATTCTTAGTTTTGTCATGTTCCGCGCCATGTCGCGCGTGCAACTGGCCAAGGACCTCACCATTCTGGAGAACAACGCGGTGCAAAGCATCGCCACCGCTGCCGGCTACATGACTGGTCCCCTGATCTCCGCGCTGATGGCGTACATGTTCATCACTAACAAGCCAATGCTGTGGCACCAGATGTTGTTGTGGAATGTGCTGGCCAGCATTTTGGGCGTGCTGGTTGCGTTTCCCATGAAGCGCCGCTTTATCAACGATGAGCAGCAACCATTTCCCGAAGGCCGCGCCGCCGCCGTGGTGCTTGATTCGCTCTATCCAAATGCGCCGCGGGGCGGGACATTGCATCTGGTCAATGGCATGCCTGTAGAAAAGCCCGCGCCGCAAAGCGGTGGTGGCGTGGACTCTGGATTATTCAAAGCCAAAGCGTTGGCATGGGCCGCGGGCCTTGGCGCGGTGTTGCAGCTTCTAGTGGCCGGCGGCTACATGGCCATGCTGCAAATTCGCGTGCTTGGTATACACAAGGCTAAGGAATCTCTGTGGAAAATTCCTGAGCGCCTTGACGAGTGGTACTACAAACTTGCGCACGCGGGAAAAGTTCCGCTACCAAAATCGTTGGGCGCAACTTTTGAGCAACTCGGAGTCACGGTGGCTTTTGACTTGTCCATGGTTGGCGCGGGTGGACTCATGGGCATGCGCATCGCTAACAGTTTAATGGTGGGTATGGTCGCCAACTTTCTAGTGCTGGCTCCGCTCATGATTCGCGCTGGTGAAATTGTTCCCAAAAATTGGTCCAAGATTGTTCAAACTGATGCCACATACGACATGGCCGCCGCCATCTTTGGCCGTCCGCACTTAACGAATAGTTGGTGTTTGTGGTGGGGCGTGTCCATGATGGTCACAGCCAGCATGGTGAGTTTGTTTGCAAAGCCACAGATGATCGTGTCCGCGTTCACAGGCATCTTCAAGCGCAAGGCCGCCAATGTTGATTGCGTTGCGCACATTGAATTGCCGCTTAAATGGAGCTTTGTTGGTATTCCTATTTTCAGCGCCGCCATTATTTGGCTGAACTGGATGTGGTTTGATGTGAACCCTTGGCTGGGCGCGCTTTCCATTCCAATGATTATTGTGTTGACGCTGATTGCCGCCAATGCCACGGCGCTGACCAGCACCACGCCCACCGGAAGCTTGAGCAAGATCACGCAGTTCACATTTGGCTCCCTGCAACCCACCAACCCCGCGACCAATTTAATGACCGCGGGTGTGACCACGGAGGTGGCCAGCAACGCCAGCAATTTATTGATGGACATCAAGCCTGGCTACATGCTTGGCGCCAAGCCGCGTCAGCAAGCGTGGGGTCATTGCATTGGAATTGTGGCGGGCGCGCTGGCAAGCACTCCGCTGTTTTATCTTTTGTTCCTAAACAAGTGGAAGCCTGGCGGCGAGGCGACAATTGAAAGCACAATCACCGAAGCGTGGGCGGTACCGGGAGCGATTCAATGGGCCGCTATTAGCAAAGTGATTGAAGGCATGGGCAAAAGCGGAACCATGACCAGTATTGTGCAAACGGGTCCCGACGGAATTGCGAAGTTGTGGGGCGTGCTTCCGGTATCGGCGGCGTGGGCCATGCTTGCGGGTGTTGTGCTTGCGTTGATGCTTGAAATCATTCGCATTGCGCGCAAGGGTCGCTTTCCATTGTCAGCCGTGGGTATTGGTCTGGGCGTGGTATTGCCGCCAGAAAGCACAATCATGATGTGGATTGGCGCGGCTATTTTCACCGGCATGGAGCGCAAATATCACGACCGTATTGGCGACTTTGGATATCGCTTGTGGGTTGACTCCAAAGAGGCGGTGTGCGCCGGCTTGATCGCGGGTTGGGCGCTGCTTGGAATTGGCGATGGCATTATTGCGGCAGTGACGGATTTCCCAGAGACCATGGCCGAAGTTGTGAAGATGGAAAAAGAAGCGCTGGATTCCAGCGCACCAAAGCCTTGATCTCCATTCGTGCCGCCTGCTGTGGAAATTGGTTTGCCGTTTCAAGAATGATTTGGAGCCCCGCCATCACTGAATGGGGCCAAGTCCTGGGCGTGAAAGGGTCTTGTCGCTGACGCCGTCAAGATCAACACTGTCAAAACAGTAAATGGTCAGTCTGTCAAGATTGCAATCGTGGTCGGTAAGGTGAAGTTGAACAACGCCACCGCAACCGCGACGGACATGATTTGTGGCAATGGTGTAATCCATGTAATCGACACAGTGCATTTACCCACCTGATAAAAGAATGCGTTGATCGCATATTGGGGGGTTGTTCGAGTTGCATATTTTTTAAGTGCAACATCTACACCTACTCACTCCGTCCCGCGGGCCTCCCAAAGCGAAGGTCAGCGGGGGTGTCTTTTGAATTGCTGTTTTGAGTGATTCAAGTGGTCGCAGTTTCTATCAATAATAATTTCGCTGTCCCGGTATTGTGTTCAGGATTACGGGTCACCCTTGACCACAAAATTGCGGCCTTGAGCTTGGCACTAGAGTCGCTCGATGTTGAGAACATTTGGGCGTATAAAGCCCTGCCTCTCAAGTGTGAATAATTCACAGTCTTTGGTCGAGCGCAGAGTTGTAACGCACAAACCGCCCGTGGCTTGGAATGGTAAGCACCCTAAATGATTTTATTGTTGCGGGAGGCACACTCAAAAAGAGCGTGAACTATGAGCGCTTGTTGCCACTCTTCTTGCATCGATTACTGCAGTATTTAACCGACTCCCACTCTCGCTCCCACTTTTTACGCCATACAAACGGACGCCCGCAGGTGACACAAATCTTGCTCGGCAGATTTTCTTTTTTTACACCTTTCATTTTACTTTCCGTTTACTTTTCACCGCCACTCGTTTGCTGGAGGGCCTGCTGTGTTTTTTTAACACACGCATTTTCTCTACTTGAGCGAATTCGGTTTTGCGTAGGGCATAAATTCGCGACACCATCGTACTATTTCGACCTTGCAATTCAACCACAGGAAATGGATAGTCTTTGCCAAGTTCTACGCCAAACATCAAACGCTCCATATCCGACATAGTCCACGGCTGATGGATCAAATGATTTGGCAAGGCCGCAAGCTCGGGAACCCACAATCGCACAAATTCGCCGTCGGTATCGTGTTCTAGCCCGTTTTTTACAGGGTTGTAAACGCGAACTGTATTTGCACCCGTTGTTCCTGCCTGCATTTGAAATTGTGTGTAGTGAATTCCTGGCTCGTAATCCAAGAAATACCTTGCTAAATGGTAAACACCTTGCCGCCAATCAATATTCAAGTGATGGGCTAAAAAACTAACCAACATCGCACGCATTCGAAAGTTAATCCACCCCGTGGCAGCGACTGCCCGCATATTCGCATCCACCATTGGATATCCCGTTTTACCATCTTGCCAGGCCTTCAGTAATTGCGCATTATTCTGCGCACCTAAATCTTCGAATGCTTTATTGACTGCACGGAACTCATAGGTGCACTCCTGCTCGAACTTTTGAACGAAGTGGTCGTGCCACTTGATACGCGATAAAAATCCCCTCATGGCTTGAGCATTTTTCTGCTCCTTTGGCCACGCATTCGCTGCCTGATACACCTGCTTGATCGACATATTTCCCCAAGCGAGATACACAGATAATCTGCTGCACGATTTTCTGCTCAACCCAGGTTTTGAAATATGAAAGTGATAGGTCTTGTGGCGCTCAGCCAAAAATCCTTGCAAATATAAATTTGCTTGAGACTCTCCACCCACCTGCATCCCCGTCGAGGGCAGGTTCCAATTCGCCACAACCTCGGATGGAACCATAAAGGGATGGCATAGTTTTTCTCGTTCTGCATCTGACGCTTGTTGATAGTCATTCACCGTGATTGACCGACTCATCACTTCAAACCACCGCTTGTCCCAGTCCACTCGGTCTTGAATGCCTCTGAATACCCCGTTGCGCTCATACTCCTTCCACTCCACGCGTCGCAAAGCAAACATATTGGATATCGCTTTATCGCGAATAAATGTCTTTTGAATTCCCGATTCTTGATACGACAACACTTTTGAGACCGAATATTTTTCCATTAGCCAACTCAATACTGCTTCGGCCTCACCCCAAAAGACATCCACTGTCCGCCCAACGCTCGCCCAACTTTTTTGCATATCGAGAATTGATTGCCACTGAAATCGTAAATGCCGCTGCGAACAATCAGGATGCGCCATCAAACTTGGTTCAAAAATATAAATCGTTCGAAATGGAAATCCCGACGCCTGCGCTGCAGCCAGCGGGGCATGGTCCTGCGTTCGTAAATCGCGTTTCAGCCAAACTAACTGCATGGACACTCCTTTCACTATGATTCGAAACTTCCTGAACTGTAGCCCGCATATTCTGGGTCGCTTTACAAACACACCACTCAGTCGCTCCAAAGCCAATCAATGAGTCGGCTCCGACCAATGCTTGTTAAAAATTCTTGCCGCAAATGGGAGTGCTACTATTTTATGTCTAGCCATCGTGTATCTCATAGAGATCTTTATGCACCAGCAACTCATTGCATCTATTTTTGCTGTTTCGATTATTTCGCTTGGCGCGGCAGTGGTCGCTTTGTTTGCACGACCACGCGATGTATACCGCGGGTTCTGGCTGATGGTTGGTTTGTGGGGCGTTCTTGATGGGGTCATTATTTGGCCGGCACTTCTTCAAGAGCCAATGTCACCAGCGGATATGCGCCTTGTGCTTGGAATTAATCTTCTGCTTCAAATCATCTATCTACCCACCGGAATCATTATGGCCACCCGTCTCAAGCCGCTGGTCAAGGGATTTGGCTTTGGCATCTTGGCATCTGCGATTCCGCTCGGCATCATCGATGCGGTGTTCTACATGCTGGCGAGCGCAGAGATACAGTAAATATTTTGGTTCTAGCCAATACTCATCTACATTCGAAATTCATCTACAAGTTGTTTGCAGACTATCTGTCTCAGTTTTCAGAGGAGTTCGTAACTACTTGCCCGCCCAAAGCGCGCGGTACGCGCCATCCGCGTCGTAGCGCTCCGCCTGATCACGCACATTGAATACGCGGTTGCGAGGATCATTACCAACACCCGCGACATACTGCCAGTTTCCCCAGTTCGGGCCCACATCGAAGTCAATCAACTGGCTTTCAAACCACGCAGCGCCCCAGCGCCAGTCAATGCCTTGTGTGCGCGCCAGCCAACTCGCCACATTCTGCCGCGCACGATTGGACAACTGTCCAGTCGCACGAAGTTCGCGCATACTCGCATCTATGAAAGGTTCGCCCGTCGTGCCTTCACACCAACGCAAAAATGCCTCGCGATCTTGCGAACCACAGGGGGTCCGACCAAGCACGCCTGTGGCCTTGAACGCTCTGCCTTGCCAGCGACGCACCCAGAGATGGAAAAAGTCGCGCCAAAGCAACTCGAAGAAAAGCCAGTAAGTCGAATCATTTGCAACTCGCTCGCTCTCATAACGCCGGATTTCGGCCGCAACTTCGCGCGGTGAAATTGTGCCAAGCGCAAGCCACGGCGAAAGTCGCGATGAAAAATTTTCTCCAACCAGTCCGTCACGAGTCTCCTTATATCGCGCGAGACAATCTTTCTCCCAGAACCACTTCCGAATGCGCGTCAGTCCGTGCGAGCGTCCACCGTGGGCAACAAATGACGCGCGTGGGTCAGGTGTCGCCGTTCTCTGACGCGCTTCAACAAATACAGACGCAGCAAGAATGGCATCCGCTTGTTCGTTTGCTAAAGTGCGAATTTCACGGGGAATTTCAGAGATATCCGGCACGGTCAGGGGCGAGCGAACGCGGCAGTGCTTTTCGACAACGCGTCTGAAATTTGAGAACACATCGGGAAGTTGATCGATCACAAACGGTAGATCCTCCGCAGCAAACAGCGTGGTCTCGTCGTGCACCACAAGTTTCGCGCCACGGGTATTGAGAATTCGCTCAGCTGATGTATTTTCGTTCAGTTCGTCGAACGAAGGACATGGCGCGGTATGAACTTCCCGCACCCCAAGTTCGGCCGCAAGCGTTGAAACACATTCTGCCGCATTGCCACGCAATATGAATAGCGTTGAGCCACGCGCTCTCCACTCCGCGCGAAGTTCTTCAATCGCTTGCAGTAGGAAACCAATCCGCCGTGGACTCGAGCGCGCCACTTCGGGCGGCGCACCCAGCAATGCCGCGCGACTGACCGATCCCGACGAACCGACCGCGCCGCGCTTGCGCGAAAGCACCGCGACCTCATATGGATCTGCGGGCAACACGAATACTCCAGCTGTCAATCCTTGTGATGCCGCAACCGCAGCAGTCATGGCGGCATTATCGCAAAGCCTCAAATCAGTACGGTGCCACACAAGATTGATCGGTGATGCGAGTGCGGACATAAGACTGAACCATAGGCATTCATTCAGAGCATCGCATCATTTTTACTCGTTTGTCATTTATTGCAGATCAAGTCAAATTTTGGAATTTCACAAAAAGCCCAACTTGCAATATTCGGGGCAAGCCAACACTTATCGACGCCCGTGTACTACCTATTATCTATGAATTATTCAATTTGTAATTTCGCTTCCGCGGATCTTGGCGTAGCAGTTCAACTTCTCGAAGCACAGAGATTGCTCCCCGATAGCCCATCGAGATCGCTCAATTCATTGCGCATGTCAACGAAGGTGCAACCGTAGTTGTCGCGCTTGCAAGTGGCAACTTGGTTGAAGTGGCGAGTGCTTGATTTGCGGGTGACAGGGCATGGACTCAGATGTTTGCTATCTCGCCAAGTTGGCTAGCCATTTGTGGAACTACTGCCCTCCAAACTTTCAACAGGAGAGGGCACGCGTGCCAATATGTTTCAAGAGGCGCTTGTTGAACTTGGCCAACGCGATCATGTCGTCATTTTCATCGATGAATTCGATGAGATTGCGCTAGCTCGCGATTCAATCAAACCAATCCCAACACTTACGCCATGACTGGCTCAGCCACCTGGACTGGGCTGACTACTACCAATGTCACATCACTATTTAGTAGTGGTCTATATGCAAATTTCCACAGTTCAGCTAAGACCGGTGGAGAGTTGCGAGGGCAATTTATTCAAGTTCCAAGCCCCGCCGCGGCGACTTTGTTCGGTTTCGTTGGTCTCATTGGAAGTCGCCGCAGACGCAACTAATTTGTTTATGTATTGACTTGAATCTTAACTCGTACTTGTTCGCTTATAAATTTATATTGCGAACACATATCCCCTAAGCTACAAAGTTTGGGGACTTTTGTTTCATAGTGCTCGTAAACAAGAAAGCCAACCATATTCGCCTCCCATTTGTATTGTTTGTTTAAGTTGTTTTTTCTCGGTTGATAAAGAGTTGGAGTGGAGGTCTTGTTGACATATATCCACAATTTTATGACTTGGCGATGACGGGAACCTCAGACCTGTAACTTGATTTTTGGAACCTTGGCGTTCATGGACTCTCCTAGCGCGTTGGTTGCCTCCAGCATAATCGCGTTGTTGTATGCCGGCCAGATATCCGGGCCGAGTCCACGGGCGACAACCCGCGCCAAAATTCCGTCAACTTCTTGCCAACTCAGTTGAAGTTGGCGGCCAAGCGCGGGTTGGTCTCTCGCAGTCGGTCGATCACAACGCAATCGAAATGCGCCGCGAAGTGTGAACCTCAATCCGCCCACGGCGGCGAATTTGTAGGACAGCCGCTTTCGATATCGCGGCCACTGCTTGCTCTATGCCCGAAGCTTGGCGTGCTTGCCGCCCAATTTCTTTTTCTCTACTTCTTCCAGGTATTTGCGAGTGGCCGGCGGGAGGACATTCCATATTTTTATTGCGAACACTAGGCCAAGTACAGTGAATGGGAGAAGGAACATTGGCCAATAGGACCAACTTTGGGTTGCAATGAATCCGATGATAAATGATTGAATGGCGCTGCCGGCATAGGCGAAGGCATCGGCAATACCCGTGGCGGTTGCGGCCGCTTTACGACCTCCAAAGTCAGCCGTGGCTGTTCCCGACATGATGGAATGCACGCCAATCACCGCCATCATAATGGTGACCGCGCACACGCCCATCACCAGCATTCGGTATTGCAAGAACAATCCCAACATGTATCCATCGGCGGGAGAGGCCTTTGCGGAAAGTGGTTGCAAGGTCAGGCAAGCGATCATCAAGGCGGTGCTGATGAGCATGATCACTTGCATAAAGCCCGCGCTTGGCGCGCGGCGTGAATTGAAAAACTTGTCGCTCATAAATCCAGCGGCAAAGCCGCCCGCAATTCCGGTGACGCAGCCCCAGAAGCCCCAATTAGATGTGATTTGTGGCACGCCCAGTCCGGTTTCCTTGGCAAAAGTTTGATACCACTGCATGATGCCGTTGCGCAGAATGCCCGAGGTTAATTCGATTACGCCAATCACCAGAATAATTTTGTTGGTGAAAATTTTTCGCATCAATTCCCAGTAGCTATATTTTTTGTCGGCGCCATCATCATGCGACGCGTCATATGTTTGAAAGTCGCTGAAGCCCGCCTGGTCGGGCGTGTCTTTCAGCAGAACAGCGTCAATAAACGCCCACGCCAGCATGATTATGGATGGAATGACAAAGATCAGCCAGAACGCTGGAATTGTGCGGCCATCGAGAGCGAAGACATAGTTCAATAGCTCGTGCGTCATGGTGGGGGGAGTGGGTTGCGCCAATTTCACGGCTTCGGCGATAGCGCCGCCCCAATCAAACGCAAAGTAAACTCCCAGCGAAATAAGCGTTCCAAAGATGGCGCCAAAGGTTCCGCGCTCGCGCACATGGAACCAGAATGATTTCACCTTGATGGTGGATACGGCACCAAAACTTTGAAAGAGCATGTTCAATCCATAGAGAACAGAGAACGCAACCACAAGATTCAACTTCAGCGCACCATTGAGAAAGAGATACAGCACTCCTGCCATGGCGGCGTTCATAAGGCTTGAGCCAATCGCGCCCACAAGTATTCCGCGTTTTCCGCCCACGCGATCCACCAGCGGACCAATAAAAAACAAAGCGACCGCGTATACGGTGAATCCCACACCGCCGATGATTCCAAAGTCCTCCTTGGTCATGAGATCGCCAAGCGCGCCCTTGGCGACAACAAGGTTGTAGCGACCCATGTACAAGAACGCATAAGTCATCCCCAGCGGAAACCAATTCATAAATCGCCGCCACATGAACTTGCGCGTGTGGTGCAGCGGGTTCGTGAAGAAGTACAAAACAATGATGTATGTCAAAGCCAGGCTGACAAGAAAGAGTTGCATAATTGTTCTTCGGATCCTTGGCTAGATGGAGAATGTTGAAATGTGATGTTCAATACGCGCTTCAGTGGCTGAGTGACCGATGGTGTCCAAACGCGCGGATGCGGAGTTATGTGCTTGCGAAGTGGTGCAAGCGCTTTTGACTTAGTTTGGACGCAGCGCAAGCGCTTGTCAAACTCCCTCTCACAGAATGGCGAGGGCGGATTGCGGTCAATCTTTGTGGTGAATGACCTTGGCGTTGTCCGCGCCGGATGCGGCGGCGTTCGGTCGGCCATCATCTTTGACATCACCACGCAAGGTTTCAACGGCGTGGGGAAGAATGTCCGCAATGGCTTCAAACATTTCAGAGCAGCCACGCGGCGATCCTGGCAAGGTGATTATTAAAGTTTGATAAATTGTTCCGGCGATGCCACGCGAAAGAAATGTGCGGGGCGTTTTTTGTAGGCAGCGCAGTCGTGATAAATCCATGAAGCCCGTATGTTCGCGGTGCATCACCTTGCGCAAAGCTTCTGGCGTGATGTCGCGTGGCGCAAGGCCGGTTCCGCCGGTGCTCAGGATCAAGTCAATTTTTTTTAATGGGTCTGACCAGTGTGCAAAGAACACGGCCAGCGCGTTTAGATCATCAGGCAGGCATTCGCTGTGCGCTATTTCCGCTTGCAGATATTTCACGGCAAGCGCCGCCAATGTCGGACCGGATGTGTCGGTCGTCTCACCGCGCGAGCAGCGATCGCTCACGGTTAATATCACAGCGCGGGTGGGTGTGCTCATGTGTGAACTTTAGGCTATTTCACGCTTGGTATTTGGTTAGAATTGTGCCATGGCGTCGCTCAAAAATTATCCACTTGGCGCTACCGGCTTCATTGCGCAAAGCGCGCCAACGCAAATTACGCGCGTTGATTGTGGGCAAAGCAGCGAAGTGCTGGACCGGGTTGCGCTGGAGGAACCGCTTGAGATTCGTCTTGATTGGCTTGACGGTGACGCGCGCGTGCAAAAAAGTATTTCCATAACAATGCGTACGCCGGGCTTTGACGCGGAATTGGCGGCGGGATTTCTTGTGAGCGAAGGTGTTGTGCGCTTGCCAACGGACATTGCTGACATTGTTGGTTGCGGACCGGACAAGGGCGCGTATGGCGGGCAAAATATTGTCAAGGTGCGGCTTGCGGATCACGCCAAAGTGGAGTGGCCAAAATTACAGCGCCACTTCTACGCAACAAGTAGTTGCGGGGTGTGTGGCAAGGCCTCGCTGGACGCGCTGGAAGTTCCGGGTACGCGCGCGATTGTGGGTGATGGATTTCACATTTCGCCAAAATTGATTTGCCAATTGCAAGACAAGGCGCGCGCGCGGCAGTCCGTGTTTGATCAGACGGGTGGGTTACACGCGGCGTCGTTGTTCAATGCGGATGGTGAATTGCTTGCCTTGCGCGAGGATGTTGGTCGACACAACGCCGTGGATAAGTTGCTGGGATCGCAATTTTTGGCGGGGCGCGCGCCGCTTTCACACCAGCTTTTATTTCTCAGTGGACGCGCTAGCTTTGAGTTGGTGCAAAAAGCGGTGGTGTTGGGCATTCCCATGATTGTGGCGGTGGGCGCGCCATCCAGTTTGGCGGTCGAGTTGGCCAAGCGTTTCAACATGTCTCTGCTTGGCTTCGCGCGTGGCGGGCGATTCAATATTTACCACGGAGCTTTTCGAGTGGGCACTTTGGCGAGCGAGCCGGCTATTGGCGTGGCGAACCAATCCGCAACAGTTCCAGCGCATTCCGTGGCCAACATGCAATGAGCAGGAAGCGCAAGCCAAAATTTCTAAGTCCCGAAGTGCTTGACACGCATCTACGCGTTGGCGAGCCGGCGCAATCCGCGGGTGGTCTGACAGCTGTGAAAGTGGCGCTGAGCATGTCCGTCGAGCAAATGGGTTTGGCGCGCACGGCAAAAGTTTTGCGTGAAGTGAACCAAAAGCAGGGGTTTGATTGCCCAGGTTGTGCATGGCCTGACCCGGAAGATCACCGCTCCATCGCGGAGTTCTGTGAGAACGGCGCGAAAGCCGTGGCGGAGGAGGCCACGCAAAAAAGAATCACCGCGGATTTTTTCGCGCGCCACAGCGTGGAGGAGCTTTCGTGCCAGACGGATCATTGGCTCAGCCAGCAAGGCCGCTTAACGCAACCCATGTATTTAGCGGCGGACGCGGCGCATTACACCCCTATTTCATGGCATGATGCGTTCGCAAAAATTGGTGGCGCGTTGAAGGCATTGCCATCGCCCAACGAAGCGGTGTTCTACACCTCGGGCAGAACCAGCAACGAGGCTGCATTTTTATATCAGCTATTCGTGCGCCGCTTTGGCACCAACAACCTTCCTGACTGTTCCAACATGTGCCACGAGTCAAGCGGTCAAGCCATGCTGGGCACCATTGGCACAGGCAAGGGCACCGTGTCACTCAAAGATTTCGACAGCGCCGATTGCATAGTTGTCATTGGGCAAAATCCCGGCACCAATCATCCGCGCATGTTACGCACGTTGCAGCACGCCGCGCGGCGCGGTTGCCAAATCATTAGCATCAATCCTCTTGCCGAGACGGGGTTGAAGCGCTTTCAATATCCGCAAGAGGTTTCGGGCATTTTTGGAAAGGGCACGCCGCTGGCCACGCGCCATGTTCCAGTGAAGATCAATGGCGATGTTGCGCTACTGAAGGGAATTCAAAAAGTAATTTTGCAGGATCATGCCGCCACTATTGCCAAAGATTTTATTCAGCGCAACACCGAGGGCTTTGACCAGTACCGCAATGACCTTGCGGCTGAGCCGTGGGAAAATATTGTGCGCGGTAGCGGTATTTCAGAGGCGCAGATTCGCGAAGTTGCCGCGGTCATCGCCAGCAGTAAGGCCATGATTTGTTGCTGGGCTATGGGGCTGACACAGCATCGCAACGCCGTGGGAAATATTCAAGAAATTATCAATTTACTTTTGCTTGGTGGACACTTTGGTCGCGCAGGCGCGGGAGCGTGTCCTGTGCGGGGACACAGCAATGTGCAAGGTGATCGCAGCATGGGAATTTGGGAGCGACCCACGGCGGAATTTTTGCGCGCCTTGGGCAAGCAGTTTCACTTTGATCCGCCGCAAAAGCATGGCTACAGCACGGTTGAAGCTATTCAGGCCATGCGCGTCGGCGCCGTGAAGTTTTTCTTCGCGCTTGGTGGAAACTTTCTTTCCGCCACACCAGACACCGCCTTCACCGCGGCGGCGCTGGCCCGCTGTGATTGGACGGTGCAGGTTTCCACCAAACTCAATCGCTCACATTTAATCACCGGTACACAGGCGCTGATTCTGCCGTGCTTGGGTCGCACTGAACTTGATATGCAAGCCACAGGCGCGCAATTTGTGTGCGTGGAAAATTCCATGGGCGTAGTGCATTCGTCGCGCGGCAATCTTCAGCCAGCCTCGCAACATTTAATGAGTGAGCCCGCGATTATTGCCAGACTTGCAAGCGCGACGCTTGGTGTGGATTGGAGCTCGTTCGTTGGGAACTACGACTTCATCCGTGATCACATAGCCAATGTCATTCCAGGATTTCAAAATCTCAACGCCAAAGTGCGCCAGCCTGGCGGGTTTGAGTTGCCCCATGAAGTTCGCGACAACAGGAATTTTGCCACGCCCACTAAAAAAGCCATTTTCACCGTTCATCCAATTCCACATCTTGAAGTTGCCCGCGGCCAATTTGTCATGACCACCATTCGATCACATGACCAATACAACACAACCATTTATGGAATGCAGGATCGATACCGGGGCATTCACAATGGGCGGCGCGTGGTGTTGATGAACGCGCAGGATATCGCGGAGCAAAACCTTTCCGCCGGCGACGCAGTTGACATCGTCAGCCACTTCGGAGGAGCGCGGCGACGTGCTCAAAATTTCCGCGTGGTGGCATATGAAATTCCGCGCGGTTGCGTTGCCACTTATTTTCCAGAGGCCAATGTCTTGGTGCCCATTGATAGTTTCGCCGAGGGAAGTCTTACGCCAACCTCAAAGTCCGTCATCATTTCCTTGGAAAGAGGCGCTGTTGCTCCCTGATGTGCGCGGACTCATTTTGACGGGCGGCGCAAGTTCGCGCATGGGCCAAGACAAGGCGGACATGGTGTATTCGCAGCAGCCACAGTGGCGCGCGCTTGAGGAAATGTTGCGGTCACTGTGCGTGGAAGTATTTTGGTCGTGCACGCCTGCGCAACAGTTGCGCTGGGGCATTGGCGATCGCGCGATTGTGGACGCGGCGACTGGTCACGGACCCGCCAGTGGTTTGCACGCGGCGTTTACCCAAACAATTTGTGGCTCAAAGAATTTTGCGCAGGGTTCACCAATGGCAAGCTCCCAGCAGTCGGCGTCTGAAGCGGAAACTCCAAGAAGTGAGGTTGAGGCAACGACGGCATGGCTGGTGGTTGGATGCGATTATCCGCTTCTGGAAAGGCGTGACTTACAAAGTTTAATTCACATGCGCGCGCCTGATGTGGACGCCGTGGTGTTCTTAGATCAACACAAAAATGAAATTGAACCCATGATCGGATTGTGGGAGCCACTCGCGCAGGCGCAATTTCTGGCGGCGTTCGCATGTGGAGAGTTCAGTCCACGCCGTATTTTACGCTCGTGCAAATTAAAAACGATCAAGCCCCGCGACATTTCCGTTTTAAGTAATCGCAACACGCCGTGAGCGCGTCGCCTTTCCCGCCACAAAATGTCCACTGCGGCCGCCTTCTTTTTCAAGCATGCGCAAACCCTCAACAGTTATCCCGCGGTCGATGGATTTACCCATGTCAATCACCGTCAGTGCCGCGATCGCCACCGCCAATAATGCTTCCATTTCCACGCCGGTCTTTGCGGTGACTTTCGCCTCCGACCATAGATAGACATGATCGCGGCGCAATTGCGCGCGCACTTGAATGGAGTCAAGCGCAAGCGGGTGGCACAACGGAATCAACTCGTCGGTGCGTTTGGCGGCCTGAATGCCAGCAAGTCGTGCCACATTCAGCACATTTCCTTTTGTCAGCGAATTCTTGCGAATGCGTTGCGCAAGTTCGGGTGAAATCATCACGCGGGCCTCTGCAACGGCGCGGCGCGCGGTCACGGCTTTCTGGCCAACATCCACCATGGCAGCGCGGCCACGCGTATCCATATGCGTGAGATTTTTTCTTGCGTAGGCGGGGGACTTGGGCTTGCTGCGAACGCCGGGGCGATTTTTCATGGCAATTTTTTTTACTCGTCTGCTTGATAATATATTTTTCTTCGCCATGATGAAATTCTCCTAGTGCATCCACGCGTAAAAATTGTGCGCGCCAGTGGTGTGTTGGTCGGGCGGTACTTCCACAAATCCCACGCTTGAAGCCGCAGCGGCAATATCGCCAGAACCCTTGCTCGAAAGCAAATACAGTTCGCTGTTGCCGTTGGCGTTCACGCGTTCGCCCACAAGGCGATGCCACCATAGTGGCAGTGTTGCATTGTCGGGGTTGGATACTTCGCGCGCGTGCGCGGCAAAGTGGCCTGCGCCAACCCCCGCAAGCACGCCAAGCATTTCAATGCCAAGTCGACGCGCCGTCACCATGACGGAAACAGGATTGCCTGGAAGACCCAAAATCATGCGCGGCGTTGTTGCGCCAACCGCTGGTCGAACCGCTGCCAGCATTGGCCTACCTGGTCTTTGCGGAAGTTTATGAAAGATGGTGCGCGCCCCCAATTCAGTGACAACATGCGGCACAAAATCTTTGTGGCCCATTGAAACTCCGCCCGTCAATATCACCGCGTCCGCAGCTTCCATTGCGTTTGTGAGTGTGGCCGCAAGCTCGTTGGCATTATCACGCGCATGCGTGCGCGAAACAATTTCAATCCACGCGTGTGCACCAAGAAGCGACTCCAGCACCGGACCATTGCTGTCGCGAACTTGCCACGCTTGCGCTTGCTCTTGCGCGTCAACAAGTTCATCACCCGTGGTCACCAGCGCCACGCGAACGCGTTTATGCACCACAACTTGCGACACGCCAAATGAAGCCAGCGCGCCAATGATTGCCGCACCAATCACCACCCCAACGCGCGTAATCTCATGACCGCACTGGGCGTTTTCGCCGCGGCGACGAATGTTCGCACCACTTTTGATGTTGCTTGCTTGCATCATCAATCGCACGCCGCCATTGGTCGCCACCACATCCTCGTGTCGCACCACAACATCCGCGCCAATAGGAATCGGCGCGCCCGTGACAATACGAACAGCGTGACCCACGCGCATCGCTACGGGCGCATGGCCAATAATGGCTTCACTTTTGCTTTTAGGCGTACCGCCCGAGTCTACATCGCCATCTCCAACAATGGCGTACACGGGCAATCCATTTTCGCTCTCCATCACACTTAAATCCCTCATACACACGGCAAATCCATCCATCGCGCTCACATCAAGCGCGGGGCTATCTCGATCCGCATGAATAGCCTGCGCCAATACTCGGCCATGACATTGCGCAAGCGGTAATGTTTGCGTTGCCACCACTTGCACTTGCGCGCGCACCGCGTCAATTGCCTCGCGTGGCGAAGTTGGCTGCTTCATTTCAGACATTGTCGCGATTGGATTCATGTTCGAGCGCGCGTTCTGCAAGTTCAATATGAACTTCCTTCAAATCAAAGCGTCATGATACGCTTTCCGAATGACCATTCGCGTTCTTATTTTTGGTTCACTGGCGCGTGAATTGTCTTGTAAAGATATTGTGATTGAAGTCTCTGAGTCCGCCACCGTGAGCGATGTCAATCACGCGCTTGCCGCAAAACATCCTTTAAATGCAGCGTTTTTTCAATCAGCGCGCCTTGCCGTCAATCATGCTTTTGCTGCGCCAAACTCGCCTGTGCAACATGATGACGAAGTTGCGTTGATCGAATTCGTAGGTGGCGGGTGAGCGTTCTTGTCCGCATTTCCCAAGGCGCGCTTTTAAGTGATCGCTTGCGGCATATTCCAAGCGTTGCGCCTGTTCTTCAGCAAGTTGGCGCCACGCTTGTATTTGAAGGCATAGTTCGCGCCACTGAATTAGGCCGCGCTATTCGCGCGCTTTCATACGAAGCCTATGAGCCCATGGCCAGCAACACGCTCACCGAGTTGGCGCGCGACATTCTTTGCAAGCATGCCTTGATCGCCATCACGGTCGAACACAGCCGCGGCGAAGTGGCGGCAGGGGAGAGATCGTTCCGTCTTGCCATTGAATCCGCGCACCGCAAAGAAGCGCTCGCCGCCATGGATGAGTTCATCGATCGCATGAAGCGCGATGTGCCTATTTGGAAGTCCGCGATTTATATTTAATTGTGTTGCCGTAAGCCGCCAGCGAAAATGGTTTGTGGATCGCATATTTCCGCAGCATGCCAATCGTCAGTACAAATGCCTGGCATATCGTTGCGCTTTTCCCTATGAGTTCAGGGCATCAACCACCAACCGCTGACATGGGACGAGCAGGTTGCACAAATTCTGGTGACGCAATGTTGTGCCCCGCAAGTTTGGTCCATGTTACGTCAATGAAGAAGTTGGCTAACTCCGAATCGCTCGCGCCCTTGCGCAGCAACTTCATAGCGCTCCACTCTGTGGCGCTGAATAAACACGGCCGCACATTGCCGTCCGCGGTCAAGCGCAATCGACTGCACGCTCCGCAAAACGGATTGCTCACCGGCGCTATAAATCCAATGCGTCCCGGCGCGCCATCCGCAAACACATAGGTGCGCGCGGTGCTGTGCCTGTCATCCGTATTGGTGGGCGTCAAGGCAAACACGGCCTCAATCGTCCGGCGTGTCTCTTGCGCCGTCACCATGAGCGAGCGGTCCCATGCGCGCGCGGAATCCAGCGGCATGTATTCAATGAAGCGCATCTCAACCCCAAAGCGACGCGCCAAACGAGCCAACTCCACGGCCTCGTCGTGGTTTTGTCCGCGCACTAACACCGCGTTCAACTTCAGTGGCGTCAATCCCTCGGCTACGCACATTTCAATTCCCGCAATCACAGCCTCAGGCATCAGCGTGGAACGCGTCACGCGCGCAAAGCGGTCGGGGCGCACCGAGTCAATACTGATCGTCATTCGGTCCAATCCCGCGCGTTTCCAGGAGCGAAGTTTTTCGCGCGTCAGCAGCGATCCATTACTAATCATTGCAATCTCCACATCTGTGGCGGCGCGAATGCCAGAAATAATCTCCGTCAACTGTGGATGCAATGTTGGCTCGCCGCCAGTCAAGCGAATCTTGCGCACGCCAAGCGACTGGGCCACACTTGCCATGCGGATTATTTCGCTTGGTGTCAGCAAATTCTCACGCGGCTGAAATTGCACATCGGGTTCCATGCAATACACGCAGCGAAAATTACAGCGATCCGTAATGCTGATGCGCAAATCCAAAATTGTGCGTCCGTGCGAATCCATCATGCGCCTGCCCGCGCGAATGTGCGCTGGCGCCGCAGGTAAATGCGCTGGTATTGATTCCTGCATTCGATTGCCCACGGAAGCGTTTGAAGCAACACTGGGCGCACGCAATTGCGGCAGTGAAACAGCGAGCGCATCGCTGGCATATTCAACTTCTCGCACATTAAATTGCATCACAATGCAAGGCTAACATATTGCCCGAAATCAACCGTTTGTGGATGGACATGGGCGACAAGCAGGGCGCCGCTGCCGGCGAATTACTTTGGCTTGTTCGTGTTCGCCAAGGCGATCACTTTGGCGGCGTCGCCCGCGCCTTGGAAAACAGCCAAAAACGGTGCGGGATCCTCGGGCAATGTGGTCCATCCAATTTTCTGTCCCATGGTCAAGTTGCATGTCACCACCAGCAAGTCGCCGCATTGCGTGGCGCGCGTGTCGGCAATCTTTGGTTCCGTTGTGGTCGCCATCTGGGCGCCCTTTATGATGTCGTCGCGTATTTTTTGACCCTTGAAATTGACCACCTGCATTCCTTGGGCAAGCATTGCCTCAAAGGCGGGTAAATCTTTTTTGTGCTGCGCCATTAAAAACTTGGTCAACATTGCAGCGCCTTGCGTGTTCAACGCGGTGTCACCAGGGAATGTCGCAACACTCGGAGCTGGCCGAATCGCCGGCGAATTCAATGAAGCCCACGCAGCAAGTTTCCAGGCACCATTGACAATTTGCCACACTCCCAAGCGTGGCATGGCATTGGACGAAAGTTTCTTTCCATCCTGCATCTGTTCAACGTTGACTAAACAAGTCGCCACCAACGCGTCGCCAACTCGTGTGGCGATCACATCGCTTATCTTTGGGGACTTGGTTCCCAGTCCAGCAATCTGGCTTATTGAACTCGCCGCATCAAACGCGCCCATGAAGGTCACCGATTGAAAGTTGGGTTGCATGGAGTCCATAACGCCCTTCATGTTGTTGGACGCGATTTGTTCAAACCATTCGCTGAAAAGCTTGTTGGCAAGCGTGTTGAAGCCAGCGCTATCCGAAGGCCATGTGGCGGCGGTGGATGTCTGTGCACCAGGAGCGGTAGGGTTGAATTGCGGGGCGCTAGTGGCTGAAGACCCCGCCTGTGCAAAAGCCAATGGGCTTAAAAACATTGGAGCTATCAGCAAAATAGACATGAAGAATGACAGTGAACATACTTGACATGATTGCTCAAACTCTGGTTTATTCATTGACTATGTCTACCACAGACCCAAGCAGCATCTACTCATGTAAATATTTTGTGTGATTATTTAAAAATATTTACACAGCGTGAATTTTATTATTGACGCAACTGTTTGCGCTCCAGTGTGTTATGTTTTCCGTCAGACTTTAAACCCATGATTCAACTTCAATAATGCGGGTTCCCTAAAAATTAAATAATTAAAAGTAAAACATTTAGTTTGGCACATCCAACTTATTGTTGGATTCATCGCTTAGTTCATATTATGAATTAACTATTTGGTTACATATGAAATTGAGTGATTGCTGATTTGATGCTTTCACCCTTTAGGATTCAGAGCTTCCAACGTCTTTAACTAGACACTCCCAAATCCTAAATCATTGGCTTTCTAGGACCAGCTTGGTCCAAATGTTTCCATTTAGGACACATTTTACTTTCAGCGTCTCGAACTTTCCAGGATATTCACAATGAGCATCACAACACCAAGGGTTTCTATCATTGTCTCTATTTCTCAAGCATTTTGTGCTTATTCGGCACTCGCTGGAGTTTCAAGCACGGGATCATTCGAGCAAATCCAATTATTCGCCAATATCTACTCGCAGCAATCAATCACCGCGCAACAAGCCGAGGGCAGTTTCAATATTCATGGCGGGCGCCCTATACAAAATGTTTATTTCAACCAAGTCAATCAGTAGGGATTTGCTCAATACAACAATCGGAGCAATGAAATGGTTGGCAATCCATGTTCAAACAATCTTTCAACCGCATCATTGTCGACGCCAAGCTCGATAATTCTGCTTGAGGGGTCAGCGGCCATCCCACAGTAACAAATTCAATGCAATTGAAAATAACTACATAATTTCACACGCTGGAGTTATTTCCAGCAACTTTACTTGTTCAGTTCAATCTTGCTTTGAAAATTTAATTGGGAAAAGAAATGAAATCATCGGCATTCAAAATCAGTTCAGTAGTTGCAACCATTCTCGTAGCATCAAGCGCATTTGGAGCCATGACCTTGACCGCCTCAAACATCGCAGGAATTGGCGTGTACCTACAGACTCCAACTGTTTGGACAATTCAATTCAGCTTTGATGGTGATCTGAACCAGACCAGCCTGAATGGCAAATTTGGTAATTGGACGCTTACTGTCACAGGGACTGATGGAACAAATTGGACAAAGTCCAGCAACGAGACAGAAGGTGGTTCCTTCACCAACATTGCCAATGGCAAAATATTTAGTGTTGAACTTGGAAATAGCGGCATCTCAACTGGAAGCATCATTCCCACGCTTACAATTTTGAGTTGAAGTACACCACTAAAAAAGCTTTTGGCACGTATATGACCTTAGGTGAGGCCCTTGATTACTCCGCCTTCAACACAACCCCAGCCAGTCAACAAGGGCGCTTGACAGTGGGACACCAAAATGTAGAAGGTGTGGGTGATGGCCAGATTTCAGGTTTATTTACGGTTCCTGCGCCAGGGTCAGTGGCGTTGATCGATTTGGCGGGGATTGCAGCCAGTCGCCGTAGGCGTATTTGAATGAAATGTGAATAACGCCTTTGGTGCGTTATCGGCTTGAACATATTAAAGAAAAAACTACCGACTTCAAAAAGTCGCCAGGTTTGTTTTTTATATTTATTTCTAAATACTCTATAAAAAAATTGAAATTGTTGCATTCATTTCAATATGTACCGCGTAAGTGCATGTAGAAATCTTGTTCGGAGCGTTGGGAAGCGCATCTGACAAAATGTAGTGCTGGAAGGCCATGTCGGAGCAGTTGGGAATATGCACCAGACAAGCCCGCCAGATTGGGAACATATGTTTGAGCACGGTTGAAAAATCGAATTAAACAAGTTAACCCAAAGTCGAGTCGCCCGTAATTGGGTGACTCGTTTTTTTTGCGCTTTGAGCTCCCGAAAAAAACCGTTTGCCATGCAAACTGCGAAGCTGTGTGGAAACTTGCATACATACAGTGGCGTACCCCTCATTCCAGTGCGCTAACCAAATAAAAAGGCCGATTTACGCCGCGTACATAAACTTTGATAGATCGAATCGACTAGCAAAACACACATGGCTATACTCAAATTCACATTTATCGACTGTTATTGAAAGGATTTATTGCGTGACCCGCTCGCCAATTCAACTGCCACAAGCTCGTGGATTTTTACAAACTCAACGCACCGATTACTGGTGGATTCAGCCCATTTTGGTGCTGCTTGGTCTGGGAGGTTTCGTGGTGTATTCCACGTGGGCCGCGTTTCAAGGTTGCAATTATTTCATTGGCGGCGTGGATCAACCTGGCGTTCAGCGCTTGCTCTCGCCGTTTTATTCACCCGTGCTATGGGATCCGCCTGGCATTCACTCTGGCCACGCCTGGTTCGGACAACTTCCGTCCTGGTGGCCCGCGTGGATGTTCTTTTCTCCCGCGCTCTTAATTCTTCCGTTTCCCGCCGGCTTTCGCTTCACGTGCTACTACTACCGCGGCGCGTACTACAAAGCATTTTGGGGTGACCCAGTCAATTGTGCGGTTGGCGAGCCGGGCTTTCGCGGCAAGAATTATCGTGGCGAGCAAAAGTTTCCGTTGATCATGCAGAATATTCACCGCTACTTTTTATATGTAGCCGTGGTGTTCATTGGCTTGTTGTCGTGGGACGCCTTCGCGGCCTTATGGCACTACAACGCGGATGGTACGCGCTCGTTTGGCGTAAGCGTGGGTTCACTCGTTCTCATTCTCAATCCAATTTTCCTGAGCATGTACACATTTGGTTGCCACTGCATGCGCCACTTTGTTGGCGGCAAAAATGATTGTCTGTCATGCAGCATGGACGGCGGCGGGGCGTACAAAAAAGTCACATGGCTCAATCAACGCCACATGTTGTTCGCGTGGATTAGTCTGTTTGGCGTCGCATTGACCGACATTTATGTGCGCATGTGCGCCAATGGAACTTGGTCTGATTGGAGGATTCTGTGAGTTTTTCAGAGCAATTCATCGTGCATGAACATGATGTGCTTGTCATTGGCGCAGGGGGCGCCGGTCTGCGTGCCGCCATTGAGGCGTCAGCCGCGGGTTTAAAAGTTGGAGTGATTTGCAAATCACTTCTTGGTAAGGCGCACACGGTTATGGCGGAGGGCGGCATGGCCGCGGCCATGGGCAATGTGGACGACCGTGACAATTGGGAGGTTCATTTCGCCGACACTATGCGCGGCGGCCAATACTTGAACAATCCAATCATGGTGGAGCATCACGCCAAGGAATCTCCGGCGCGCGTACTTGAACTTGAATCATGGGGGGCGGTGTTTGATCGCACCCAACAAGGAAAAATTCTGCAACGCAATTTCGGTGGTCATCGCTATCCGCGTCTAGCGCATGTTGGCGATCGTACTGGCCTTGAACTCATTCGCACGCTGCAAGATCACGGTATTCACCAAGGCATGGAAGTGTTCATGGAAATGACCGTGGTGTCGCTTCTGACAACTGGCGGCAAAATTTCCGGCGTGTTGGGATACGACCGCGAGCGCGGCCGCATGCGAATTTGGAAGGCAAAAGCTGTCATTTTGGCCACCGGCGGCATTGGTAAATCGTTCCGCATCACCAGCAATAGTTGGGAAGGCACTGGCGACGGACACGCGCTTGCGTATCACGCTGGGGCCGAACTCATGGACATGGAGTTTGTGCAATTTCATCCAACTGGAATGGTGTGGCCGCCAAGCGTGCGCGGCATTCTTGTAACCGAAGGCGTGCGTGGCGAGGGCGGCGTGCTTCGCAACAGCGAAGGCAAGCGCTTTATGTTTGACGACATTCCCGACATGTACAAAAATCAAGTGGCCACAGATGAGGAGGAGGGTTGGCGCTATGTGTGTGGCGACAAGAACGCCAACCGTCCGCCGGAGTTGCTCACGCGCGACCACGTTGCTCGTTGCATCAATCGAGAAATTAAAGCTGGCCGCGGCTCGCCCCACGGTGGCGTGTATTTGGATATTGGTTGGATCAAGGAGAAATTGCCAAACGCGTCCGACCACATCAAGCGTAAGTTGCCAAGCATGTACCACCAGTTCAAGCAACTCGCGGGCGTGGACATAACGCAGGAGTGCATGGAAGTTGGGCCCACCACGCACTATGTCATGGGCGGAGTGGCCGTTGATGGCGACACGCAAATGTCGTGCGTTCCGGGCTTGTTCGCAGCAGGTGAAGTGACCGCGGGCCTGCATGGCGCCAATCGTTTGGGCGGCAATTCACTCTCTGATTTGGTTGTGTTTGGAAAGTTGGCGGGAGAGCACGCGGCCAAATACGCCAAAAACAACGCGGCCGTTGAAGTGGATCAAGCGCAGGTGTTGGCGCACACCAACGCCATCATGGAGCCGTTTGAACGCACCACGGGTGAAAATCCGTATCTCATTCAACACGAGTTGCAGAACACCATGCAGGACCTAGTTGGCATTGTGCGAACGGAAAAAGAAATGCAAGAGGCGTTGGTGAATCTTGACCAGTACAAAGCGCGTATGAAAAAAGTCAGCGTGATTGGTCACCGCGAGTACAACCCAGGTTGGCACACCGCCATTGATTTATCGGGCATGTTGGTTGTGTCCGAATCCATCACGCGCGCCGCTTTAGAGCGCAAGGAAAGTCGTGGAGCGCAATTCCGCGATGACTATCCAGACAAGAGCGCGGAGTGCGCCACATTTAATTTGGTGGCCAAGAAAGCCGCCGACGGATCTATGCAAGTCACGCGTCGACCACTTGTGCAAATGCGCTCGGACCAGAAGGCCATCATTGAGAAAATGAAATAAGGATTTCAAACATGTCTACACCAACTAGCCAATCAAAGCCCGTGGATGAATCGCGCTCCGTACAATTTCGCGTGTGGCGCGGCAACAAAGATGGCGGCGAGTTTGTGAACTACCAAGTCAATGTCACCGAGGGCATGGTGTTGCTGGATTGCGTGCATCGTATTCAGGCCGAGCAAGCCCCTGATTTGGCGTGCCGCTGGAATTGCAAGGCCGGCAAATGTGGTTCTTGTTCCGCGGAAATCAATGGCAAGCCAAGTCTTATGTGCATGACGCGCATGGACACACTGCCCAAGGACAAGGTGGTCACCGTAGAACCCATGCGCTCGTTCCCATCTATTCGCGATTTGGTCACGGATGTCAGTTGGAATTTCCGCGTGAAGAAAACCATCAAGCCATTCAAGCCGCGCAAGCCCGACAACGCCGACGGTTCCTGGACCATGTTTCAGCAGGATATTGACCGCGTGCAGGAGTTTCGCAAGTGCATTGAATGTTTCCTGTGCCAAGATGTGTGCCATGTGATTCGCGACCATCAAAAGGCGGATGAATTCATTGGGCCACGCTTTTTAATGTACACCGCCGCGCTAGAAATGCATCCACTGGACACGGAGGATCGTGTTGGTGATTTAAAGAATCGCGATGGCATTGGCTATTGCAACATCACCAAATGCTGCACCAAGGTTTGCCCCGAACATATTGGTATTACCGACAACGCGATCATTCCAATGAAGGAGCGCGTGGTGGACCAGTTCTACGATCCGCTCACGCGCTTGTTTCGAATGTTTAAGGGCAAGTAAATCGGGCGGCGCATGTCGGTCGCGCGCCGCGCCTACGCCAAAGCCTGCCAGGGCAAGCAAACTTCGTACGAATACACTTCACGGCGCCTGAGTGGGCCACAGTTGGCACACAATAGCCGCGCAGTCCAGCTTGTTTTTAATCTCTATGCGTCCACTGCACATGAAAGTTTGTTCTTCAATCAGTAAGCAAACTTCGGGTTCAGCGGGGGTGCTCAACGCAATTTTTCCCCGCGCCGCATGCACCAGGACTGTTGGCGCGTCAATCAGCATGCGGCCGTTTCGCACAATATGCAGCGAGCCACGCCAACGCTCGCGGCGCACCATGAAGTTCACATCGCGCACTCCGGGACCGGCTGGAACGCCAATCACTTCCTCCTCGCCTGCGAATGTCAGAGCCGAATCAATGCTGGGCACCAGGTCAATTTTTTCACCGCGCTCAATCGCAAGGCTTTGACCATCAAGCACCATCAACATTCGATCAATACCGTCATACCGTGAAAAAAAACCGCGTTGCGCCACGTCCGCTATGGAGAGTCGCCACGACCAATCACCATCAACAGACTCGGCGTCGGACGCAATTTCCAATGTCATGCCACCTCCGTTTTTCCACGGAACCATCCGGCGATTCAAGGCATTCAGAATCGGCACAGGATAAGTATAAAGAATGTGGAGCATTTGTATCATGGCTCTCAGTTGTCAAAGACACGCGCGATTGGGTCCGACGAGCTCCACTTGCCTAGCATGATTGTCACTCTCTTGCTTGATCAACAATCAATTCTTCAAACATCCCTCTCTACGTTACGACTTCACAACCGCATATTGACAAGGATTCCATGACCGATCGCGACCCACGCTTTGCTGACCCAGTTGCAATGCAGCACAAACTTTTTGGCGAACTGTCCACCATGTTCGCCAAAGAGGTTCCCATGTATGACCGCTCACTCGCGGTGAATCAGGTCTGCAATACAACGGTGTGTGCTTTGGTGGCGCGCCTGCATGTGGGCTTTGCTATTTCACCGCAGCAACTCAATCAAACAAGTGGCGAGCGCCACGGCGCCATTCGCATTGGCAGACCTGATGAATATCGCTGGATTACTCGTTATTTTGCGGCATTCGCAATGCAGCCTCACAACTTCTACAACATGACCACTGTGGGTGCTAAGAGTAAGCCGGTCATCGCCACGGCGTTTCGTTCCATGGTGAGGCCCGAACATCGTATGTTCACTTCGCTGCTGGTCACGGATTATTTCGACACGGCCACCCGCGCTCGTCTGGAGGCGCTTCTCTCCACTAGGGAAGTGATTTCACGTGGCGCAAAAAGTCTGATAGAAAAAAATGAGAGTCAAGGCGGGCTAAACGCGACGGACTTTCATGCTTTGGTGCGCGAGGGCGTGGATCGCATCTTCAAGTGGACTGGCAACGCGCGCGACCAAGTCTTATATAGCGACTTGTGTGGTGCCGGATTTAAAATAGCCGCAGACATCGCCTGCTTTGATTCGCATTGTCTGAACCATCTCACGCCAAATACTTTTTGCATGGACTTGTACACGGCGTCCATGAAATTTTGCATGGGTGAAATCCAAGAGCCAGTATTTCGTAAGCGCGCCAACACAACGCTCACGCGCCTATGCCACGCGGCCGACCATGATTGGTTGCTTCTTCACTTCAGGCATCTGGATCCCGAAAGCATGGCGTTGTATACGCGCTCCACGGTTGCAACCGACGATGTTGCGCGCTTGGTGGACGGGCTTGTGCAGGCGTTCCATGCACCGCAATTTGCGCTGGACACTCTTGAGCACGCCGGCTTCAAAGAATTCACTGAAGGACCGTCCGAAGATACGCCCATTCTGCTGCGACAAGACGCCTACAAGGCGCTCACCGAGTCCGTGCAATTTCATAACCCCAACGGCGGCGTGATTCACGCAACCCACACCGCGCGCTTTGGAGAAATAGAGGAGCGCGGCTACGCCACAACGCCTGTGGGCCGCGAGTTGTATGACCGTTGCTTGCAGCAGGCCGACGCTGCGCGCGATTCAGATCCATCGCTTGCCAAGCGCGACTTTGCCGCCTTTGAAGCGCTGTACGCCAAGCCATTCGCTGCATTTCCAAAAACTTTGTCAGAATTATTGCAGCAGGGGCTGGTCTATGGTCACTACAGCGCAACCGCCAAAGGCATTGCCGCACGAGGTGCAATTCACACCAGCGACATTCATCAGCTGGTGCGACTTGGCTTTGCCCAAGTGCAAGGTCTGCGTTACGAAGATTTTTTACCCGTCAGCGCCGCGGGAATTTTTGCCAGCAACTTGAATCAAATGGGCGCCCAATCCACCGCGGCCGTGAAGCCTGTGTACACGCGTGCCATGTTTGAGGAGATTCTTGGCAAGCCTGTTATTGATTCCGACGCGCAGTACCGCGCCGAACATGAGTTGTCCATTGCGCAAACATTCGCGCAGTTGGGTTTGTAAGAGCGGGGGACGGAGTGAAGTCACGCATTCGCTGTCAAACTCAACGCCACCGCCTCGGCAATTTTAATGCCGTCAATCGCCGCGCTTAAAATGCCGCCAGCATAGCCCGCACCTTCGCCAGCTGGAAAAAGTCCGTGCGTATTCATGCTTTGCAAATCGTTGTCGTTACGCGCAATGCGAATGGGCGACGATGTGCGCGATTCCACCGCGGTCAACACGGCGTCGGGCAAATCGAAACCTTTTAACTGTTTTGCAAACACGGGCAAGGCCTCGCGTATGGCCACAATGGCGAAGTCCGGCAATGCCGTAGACAAGTCGCACATGCGCACGCCCGGTGTGTATGACGGCAACACTGCGCCCAACTTGGTGGATGGCCGCCGCGCCAAAAAATCTCCAACCAATTGTCCTGGCGCCAAGTAGCCGCCACCGCCTAGCTCAAACGCGCGCGACTCCCAGAAGCGCTGGAACTCAATGCCCGCAAGCGGTCCGCCCGGATAATCCTGCTCCGGAGAAATCTCCACAACAATTCCCGCGTTGGCGTTGCGCTCGTTGCGCGAATATTGGCTCATACCATTAGTCACCACACGGCCGGCCTCGCTGGTTGCGGCAACCACCGTTCCGCCAGGACACATGCAAAAACTGTACACCGAGCGCCCATTCTTGGCGTGATGCACCAGTTTGTAATCCGCCGCGCCAAGTAGGGGACTGTCGGCGTTTTTCCCGTAGCGATTTTTATTGATCAGCGACTGCGGATGCTCTATGCGAAAGCCAATGGAAAACGGCTTGGCCTGCATGAACACGCCACGCGCGTGCAACATGTCAAATGTGTCGCGCGCGCTGTGGCCAACCGCAAGCACAATGTGGTCGCTAGCAATGCGCTCGCCGTCAGCAAGAATAACCGCGCGCACTCGGCCAATTTTGTTGGCGCCATTTGCGTCGCTTGTAGAGAAATTATCGCCGCCCACAGAAATATTCCCAACGCCTACGCCACTCGCATTGCGCTCAATTTCAATGTCAGCCACTCGGCAACCAAAACGAATCTCGCCGCCCAGTTCAATAATTTTGGCGCGCATTTTTTCCACCATACCCACCAAGCGGAATGTTCCAATGTGCGGCTTGCTCACATATAAAATTTCCTCGGGCGCGCCTGCATCAACAAATTCGTGCAGCACCTTTCGTCCGTAATGCTTTGGGTCTTTGATCTGGCTGTACAACTTGCCGTCGGAAAATGTGCCGGCGCCACCTTCACCAAATTGCGTGTTGGATTCAGTATCGAGCACGCCTTGGCGCCACATGGCAAACGTATCCACGGTGCGTTCGCGTACGGCTTTGCCGCGCTCCAACACTAAAGGTCTGAAACCTGATTGCGCCAAAATCAACGCCGCAAAAAGTCCGGCAGGACCCATGCCAATCACAATTGGGCGTGGTGCGCCGTTATGCACCGCGTCTGTCCGCCCCACGCCTCGGCTTTGCATCTCTGCGCCATGCGCCATCTTGTCCTGCGCCCGCGCCACAAACTTGTATCTCATATCTGGCGCGACATGCACGCGCTTGTCCGTGTTCAGGCGCGCCAACACTTTCGCCTGATCGCGCACTTGCACATCAATTGTGTAGACAAACAAAATCGCATTCGGTTTGCGCGCATCAACGCCGCGGCGGAAAACTTCAAAACTCTCCAAGTCGTCGGCCGGTATTTTTAAACGGCTCAAAATGGCTGGCCGCAGTGCGCTTTGCGGGTGCGTAAGCGGCAGGCAGATTTCCGTTAAACGCAGCATGTGAGCTTAAATGTAGCGTGCGGCACACTCTCAGCAGAAAGAGCGGCACCCGTGACACACACAACCCCCCCCCACGCCAGCGGGGCACGCATGAGTTGCAAACGCGTATTAGTAAAGTGGGCGGTGGGGGACTCGAACACTCGACCTCACGGGTGTGATCCGTGCGCTCTAGCCAGCTGAGCTAATCGCCCAAACGAAACAACCTAAATCCTGATCAAGTAAAATATTATAACGACATCAACATGTTCTCATCAACGGGCAACTCCATATTGAGCGCGGTTTCACAGTAATACGCCTCAACCGCGCAATTCAAAGCTTGTTCGAAGCGTCTGATTCCCGCTTCTGCGAAGGCTCTTGCCCCATTGCATTGGAGGAATTGTCGTTTGGCAGTTTGGCGGCACCACCCAAATTATGATTGGAAGCCTGATCCATTGGCTCCTTATTGATCTCGCTGGTCACATCGCTCATACCTTTTTTAAACTCGTGGATACTCTTTCCAAAGCTGCGCGCCACATCGGGCAGGCGCCGGCCAAAGATAAGCAGGGCGACCGCCAGCAGAATGAGCCACTCAAAGCCTTGGGGCAAGCCAATAGCCAGCAGGTAGGAAAAATGGGTGGATAGGAAAGTTTGCATGCAAATATGGTAACCGACTTCGGGAAAATCGCTATTTTCTCCACATGCCCAATTTCAACTATCGCAAGTTCTCTTTCGCCTTCATGTGCGCGGCGCTGACGATGCCCGTTTTATTTTTTGGCGCCTGCAAAACAGACGAGCCGGTGCCAGAACCTACTCCCGACTATACGCGTCAACTCGGTCCAGGCGAAAGCGGTCTACGCAGATTGGGTCCCAACGATCCGCTTCCAGATATCGGTGCCGCATGGCGCGTGCGCGATCCATTCTTGAACAAAGCCCTGGCTTATTCGCAGGGGTGGTTTCAAATGCCGTCAAGCAAAACCAAATTTCCATTTATGAATGTCTGCACATGGGATCAATCGTCCTCCAGCGTTGTGGCCTTTCAACAAATCCTGAAGGACAGCAAAAGCGAGGCGGACTTTGTGGGTGCCATCAAGCAGCAATTTGAAATTTGGCAAACCGTTGGATGGAACGGTAAGGGCACGGTGTTGTTCACCGGGTATTACAGCCCAGAGTTTCAAGGCAGCATGACCGAGACGGCTGAATTTAAGTTTCCTCTCTTTAAGCGGCCCGCGGATCTTGTCACGGATCCTTCAACTGGCGAGCCGAAAGGACAGCGCACCGCCGACGGCTCGGTGCGTCCATATCCAACGCGGGCGGAAATTGAATCAAGCAACATGTTCAAAGGCACAGAGCTTGTGTACTTACGCAGTCCACTTGACGCGTACATAGTGCAAGTCAATGGGAGTGCAAAAATTATGTTGCCCGATGGCAAGCCAATGTTTGTTGGCTACGCGGGTAAAACCGATCGGCCGTACTCTGGTCTTGGTCAAGCCTGCATTGACTCTGGTTTAATTCCAAAGAATAAATTGTCGCTCAAGGCGATTATGGACGAGTACAAAAAGGATCCCGCTAAAATTTCCGCAATGATGGCAAAGAATGAGTCGTATGTGTTCTTCACCACTTACGATGGCGGCAATTGGCCCGCCGGTTCGCTTGGCTTCAAGGTCACAGAGAAGGAGACCTTGGCGACCGACAAGAAGGTGTATCCGCCAGGCGGCGTTGTATTGGTGGATACGCAAGGCATTGATTTTGGCGGCAAAAAGCAGCGTTTCCTAAAGTTCATGGTTGATCAAGACACGGGCGGCGCCATCCAAGCGCCAGGCCGCGCCGATATTTACATGGGTATTGGTCCAGCCGCGGAAATTCTGGCCGGTGGTCAATACGCCGAAGGCACCATGTATTACTTCTTTCTGAAGCCCGATGTCACAAGCCAGTATCCACTACCTGCGGGCAAGTTTGGCGCGGGATCAGCGACCAAGGGCGCTAAGCCTTCAGTAGTAGAGCCCTCCAAATAATGTTGGCGTATTGATTTCGGCGTTTATATAGAGAACTATTGGCGCGCGCGTAAGAAATTACGCGCGCGTTTTATTTTCGGCGCGCATGGGTGGTTTGGTTTGAAGCGCGCAGTGGATGCGCTCACAATGTGCTTGGCGCGCGGCGCGAAAAGAACTGAGTTGCTTCAATGCTTGAAGTGGCGCGTACCTGTCACCAGCAGTGTCACGCCGCGATCCTTGCACAATGTTTCAGTATCGCCATCGCGTTTGCTACCGCCAGGATGCACCAGGCATTTCACGCCGGCTTCAATCAATAAGCGGGGACCATCATCAAAGGGAAAGAATGCATCGCTTGCGGCGCTCACAATGAGCGCGTTTGTGGCTCTACCAACACGCGCGGCCTGCAATTTCAATTTGGCTTTTTCAATGGCGTGCTTGCACGATGCCACGCGGTCCATTTGGCCCGCGCCCGCGCCCCACAATGTTTGTTGTGCGCCTACGCACACCGCGTTGCTCTTTAAGTGTTTGGCAATCACCGCTAAAAATTCTGCGTCCCGCTTCAAAGCCTCGCTGGGCGCCGGTCCGGCGGTCAATTGAAATTGAGCGGAGTTATCAATGCTGCCATCGCTTTCTTGCGCCAGCATTCCGCCAGGCACACTTCTGAGTTGCAGCACTTTGGCGGTTTCTTGGCGCATACAACCTACCGCTAGCAAGCGCACGTTTTTCCACCGCGCCGCCAGAATTACCACGGCTTCAGGCTCAAATGATTCGGCAACCACCACCTCCAAAAAGCGATCGGGCTTGGCAATGTTGCTGGCATCGGCTGCGGTCAATCTAGCTGAAATAGCCACAATTCCGCCGTAGGCCGCCAATGGGTCGCCTGCGTAGGCGTGGTCAAATGCCTCCGTGGCATTGGCACCAATGGCCGCGCCGCAAGGATTGGTGTGCTTTACCACGCACGCCGCAACTTGATTTGTACTGACGGTGTTTGTTTGGATTGAGCCGCCATGCCCATGCGATCCATGACCACCCGCGACTGTGTTGACCGCCACTTTGTTATTGGCGCCGCGCGTTGTCAACGCCACTAAATCTTTCACCAACTCAAAGGCCGCAGCAGCGTCCAAGATATTGTTATAGGAAAGTGGCTTGCCTTGCACGGTTTGCGCATCCACAATTGCGCCGTTTATTTGGGCCGTGTCGCGATAGAGCGCCGCATTTTGATGCGGATTTTCTCCGTAACGCAATTGCGCTTGGCGCGTCAGCGATACTTGAATTGTGTTTGGTAATTCACTCGCGCCATGACTCGCGCCATGACTCGCGCCATGACTCGCGCCATGACTCGCGCCATGACTCGCGCCATGACTCAAGCCCGTGCGCGCCATCCATGCGGCGATCATGGTGTCGTACTTGGCGGTGTGGTCAAATGCCTCGGCCGCCAATTGCTTGCGCAACGCTAGCGTTGTGGCGCCATTGTTGGCCGTCATCTCACGCATAATGCGTGGGTACTGTTGCGGCGAAGTCACCACGGCCACAAATTCATAATTCTTTGACGCGCTTCGGATCATGGCTGGGCCGCCAATATCGATTTGCTCAATCGCCTCCTCTTCAGTTACTCCAGTCTTGGCAATGGTGTTGGCGAATGGATACAAACTGACGCACACCAAATCAATTGGAGCAATTCCGTGCTCTTTCATGGCCGCCATATGCTCAGGCACATCTCGCCTTCCGAGTAAGCCACCATGCACGCGTGGGTGCAGGGTCTTCACGCGTCCATCCATCATTTCTGGAAAGCCCGTCAATTTTTCTACCGGCACAACCGCAATGCCCGCGGCCATAAGCGCCTTTGCGGTGCCGCCGGTGCTGACAATTTCAACGCCGTGCGCCGCCAACATATTTGCAAATTCCACCAAGCCACTTTTTTCACTCACCGAAAGCAGCGCGCGTTGAATTGGCGTGTGGTGATTCATGCGGAGAATAAAATGAATTGGAATTTCATGAAGAATTACGCTTCGATTCAGGAGTGAACGGACGAAGCAACTGGCTTACAAATGCGCGCCCCAATTCGCGCCCCAATTCGCGCCCTGTCTCGCTGGCAACATTCATCAAGGCGTACTCTCTGCGTCGCCCGCATCGGCATCGTTGGCGGGCTCGCCTTGCGATGCGCCTTCATTTTCGGTCGCAGCAGCTTCCATGTCAGGGGTGGCGGTCTTTGGAGCTGGCTTTGGTGCCATAACAGGTTTCATCATTTCAATCGGGTTCAGTTGTTGCATTCTGCCATCTTCGCAAAGCAACACAATTTTTCCATCCATTGAATCGGTCGCAGCCACCCATTTTGCGTTGGGAAACTTCGCTGTCGCAGTAATGCCGCCGGCTTTGGTCTCCACTAAATTCATGGTCCGGGTGGCATCGTCCCAAGTAATAAAACCACCCTTGGTGCGCGTAATAGCGTTTCCAGCGGCTTTGGATTTCCACAACACAACTCCATTCACTTTATCGCCAGGCGCGGTGCTGAAAGCAACCAAGCCTTGTTCTGGAACTTGTAACAACACCATGTCGCCAACGGCAAGCGGGGAATTGGTCAATGGAGATTCGTTAAACCAATCCCATTTGGATTCACCACTCTTTAAATCAATCGCATGCAAGGATTGATCCTTGCCCGCGACATAGGCGATTCCATCGCAGACCGAGGGCTTGCTGACAAACGGCGCGTTGCTTTTATATTTCCAAATTGGCTTGGAATTGTTCGCGTCAAACAATGCAATCTCGCCGCCAGTGCTGACGGTCACAATGCCAAACCCTTCCACGACCACGGGTGGGGTTTCCACTCTCCCAATTGACATTGCTCCAAATGCCTCAATGCAGCGGGCGTTTCGGCGTTGACCGCGCTTGCTGTTGGAATCGTAGTCGCCAGCAGCGGTGCGCTTGGCGGCGACATCCCTGATATTGGATTCAACAAGCTTCATCCAAATCACCCGGCCTTCGGAATCACCAAACACAACATAATTGCCGCTGGTCGCTCCCGCCGTTGCGGGAACTCGTCGCAGTGATTCCTGCGCCAACAAGGTTCCATTGCTGTCCTCAAATGCAATCGTGTTGGAGTCGGTCAGAGCCACGGCCGCGGCTGTTATGCCGGCTGGCACCATATTCACACTAAAAATTTTGTCTAATTTGCTTTGCGTGGAGCCTTGCCAAAGAACAACTCCCGAATCTGATTGCACACGCGTGACAATGCCAAATTCATCCCAGGCAAAAATTTGCGTTTGATCCAAGCTCAAACCAATTATGCGGCTTGCCGACTTGCTTGGAACTTTTGTTTGCCAAAGGTTGCGTAATCCCAGTGGAGTAATGCTTTGTGGACTGGCTATAAAGTTTGCCTCGGCTTGGGCCTTGATTATGTCTAGATTTTGTTTGCTCGATGGAAATGGTTCAGTTGATTGCAGACTATCTTGCGCCAGCAGCGAGCAAGTGATCAACCAATTTGCGATCAACATCATGCTGGCGGGAATTGAAATTTGAAAAGGCTTCATTGAAATATTTTCATGACAAGAGTGCGTAGAGAGGTTGAAAGTGTATAGAAAATGCTCCAAGTAATTGCGCGGCACCAACACGGCAAACGATCAATTTCAACTACGAGTTCAGCGACCAGCCCCAATTGCTTGGACAGGATTACTTGGCAATATTGAGCCAACGCGGGTGAACATTAAATAATAAACCCCAAAAAGGAGATCAGCCGAACCCTTTCTGAGTTTCGGCTGACCGCCCTTTCCTTTATTCCCTCCAACCTGCTCGATTCGCTTAAATTGGCACTCAGCTTTTCAGCCCAGTGACCGGAGAGATTTCCCTTTCCCTCACAGTCTTAATTTTGATTAGAGATCCCTTTTCTCACCTCAAAAGCCAAACAACATTTTGCGATTCAAACAAGTGAAGTAAGAATTTAATCTTACAAGAATATATTCGCATGTAAATTGTCAATGTATCCCTAAAGTATTGATTTTTTTAATAAATTTTCAAATTTAAAAAGCTTGTTTTTGATTCAAAAAAGCCGTTTGTGGTACGAATAGCTCTGAATTCACTTCCTTCAAAGGCCGTGTTTCGCTTGGAATTTAGGCATTTGCAACATCAGTGTTGATTGTGAGGAAAATTCCACTCAATTCCAGGCGTGTAGCCAAGTAGGGCATATAAGTCCTTGCGCGTCTGCATGTGGGGAAGAACTTCCTTCACCGATCCATGCTGCTTGAGTGAGGCCAGGCCGCGCGTCACTTCACCCATAGCTAGGCGCATCATGCTCAGCGGATAAATCACAAGGGAATATCCAAGTTCGCCAAATGTCGCGGTGGAAATATCGGGGGTCTTTCCAAACTCCGTCATATTGGCCAACAAATATCCAGGCGATCCTTTTGCAAACTCCTTGAACTCGGTCTCGCTTTGCAAGCCTTCGGGAAAAATCATATCGGCGCCAGCCTCTCTATAAAGATTGGCTCGCTTGACGGCGTCGGCAAAATCCGTCACATGCCGAGCGTCGGTGCGCGCAATAATCACAAAGTCACCATGCACTCTGTGCTTCGCCATAGCGCTTACTTTGTCGGCCATGTCTGCCGCGCTTATAAGTTCCTTGCCATCCAAATGTCCGCAGCGCTTTGGAAAAACTTGATCTTCAATGTGAAGCGCCGCGGCGCCAGCGCGCTCATATTCCACAACTGTCCGCACGCAACTTTCCACCTCGCCGTAGCCAGTGTCGGCGTCGGCAATCACGGGCAATCCGCTGGCGTCCACAATCTCGCGAATGGTGCGGCACATTTCTGTGAGCGTGATCAAGCCAATATCTGGATAGCCCGACACATTGGCCGTGGCTCCACCAGAAATATAAACCGACTCAAATCCTGCTTTTTGTACCGCTTTTCCAACGAGCGCATTGAATGCGCCGGGGGCCATGACAACACCTTTGTCCATCAACGCGCGCAGCGCGGCGCCCGGGTGTTGCCGGGTGGTATTCAACGATGTGTTTGAAGCATTCTTTTTTTGCGAGTTATTGTGTTGTGGAGCGCTCATTGGGTGTTTGTATTTTATGGATTTCGTTATACGGCGTCACCACAAAAACTTTGGGTAGCGGAAACTATTTCTGCTGCTTTACAAATTGATATGGTCCTTTGGTGGCTCCCCAAACCTGTTGCCCTGCGCTGTCAAAGCCGCGGTCCCAACTGGTAATTGCCTGTTCGGTCACCGTCACTTCGCTGGTGGCGTAGGCAGCGCCGCGCAGCGAGCTGGCGCACATGTCGCCGTCCGTTGATCCACTCCACTGCGTGGCGGATTTTGATTTGAGTTTCACGCCGCAACCAGATCGCGGCATTAACTGCGATGGCAGTAGTTGATTCAGAGGCTTGTCTTGCTTCCACGCGCCGGCGTATTGCAGTGGGTCGCCTGGCAATTCAAAGACCATACTTTCAACCACGCCATCATCGCGGTGAACCAAGTGATACACGCGCTGGCGATAGGGCTTGTCGGCGGCTTCCTGCATGGCTTGCTCAACATACAGCCAGCGGCCGTCGGGTTGATCCTTCCAAATGGGTGTCATATGCAGCACAATATTTTTGTATTCGGGGTCGGCTTGGCTTTGGGCCGCGCTGGAGTAAGAGCCCGCCATCCAACTAGCAATCATGTTCACCTGCGCGCTGTTTTGATAGGGAAGCGGGGGTTCATACTGCGTCACGGTTCCACAGGCTGTGAGCGCGCATATTGCAACCCATTGGACAAATTTTTTCATAAACGGATGCTAGCATCGAACGCTTTCAGACCCGACCCACTGGAGAACCCATGAGCGCAACTACCTCAACCGCCAAGCAACCTGACACCCGCGGACTCGCAGGACAATCTGTTGGTGAAACTTCCGTGTGCGCCGTCACACAAACCGAACTTTTATATAGAGGCTACGAAATTGCGGATCTTGCCGCCAACGCCACCTTTGAGGAGGTTGCGTTTTTGCTGTTAATAGGACATAAGCCCAGCGACATCGAATTGAAAAAATTTCAAAGCGATGTGATTGCTTTGCGCGCCGTGCCCGCTGCCGTGCGTGACGCCGTGGCTAAGTTCGCCGTGAGTTGCCCGAACGCGCATCCCATGAGCATTTTGCGCACCGGAGTGAGTTTGCTTTCACATCTTGATGCGGATTGCGAAGACAATTCACCAGCTGCCGAGTTGCAAAAGAGCATGCGTTTACTTGCGCAAATTCCAACTCTGATTGGAATTTGCCAGCGTTCCCGAGAAAACAAGCCCGTTCTGGAGCCAGACGCAACCCTTAGCCATGCCGCCAATTTGCTGTGGCTTATTCATGGTCGCAAGCCCAGCCAACTTGAGGCGCGCATCATGGATGTCAGCCTTACGCTGTATGCCGAGCATGATTTCAACGCCAGCACATTTGCGTGCCGCGTGATTGCCAGTACCGAATCCGATTTGCATAGCGCAATTTGTGGCGGTATTGGCGCACTCAAGGGTCCGCTTCACGGCGGCGCCAACGAAATGGCCATGGAAATGCTCAAGGAAATCAACCACGATTGCGCGGGCGGCGCCATGACCGTGGAAGCCTGGATGCAGAAGGCATTTGTCGACAAACGCAAACTCATGGGCTTTGGTCATCGCGTGTATAAAAATGGCGATCATCGAGCGGGCATTCTTCGATCATGGGGGCTTCAACTCGCGGATCAACTTGGACCAGACGCCAAGAAGTGGTTTGATATTGGCGACCGCGTGCAAGCCATCATGCTGAAGGACAAAGCCATTCACCCCAATGTGGACTTTCCTTGTGGCATGACTTATTTCATTCTTGGCATTCCTGTGCCGCAATACACGCCTATTTTTGTGGCTAGTCGTATTACGGGTTGGGCCGCGCATGTCATGGAACAGCATGCCAATAACAGAATCATTCGCCCACTTGCCGATTACAAAGGTCCAGAACCACGCAAGTGGAAGGCGTAAGCCTTTTTTGTGGTCCAATTTCACACGACCTTGTGTCATTGATTCCACCTCAATATCAAATCAGCGCTGTCCAATTTCTCCGCTCGTGTGCGGGGGCGATTCAATACGACTCAGGTAAAAATAAAAAGGGGACGAGTCTCTTTTCAAAGACTCGTCCCTAGTGCTGTGCGAACCATGCCCTCCGCGGTCCGCAATTGTGTTCGATTCAAGATGCTGCGTTCCCGCGCAAGCATCTTGTCATGGGGCGGTTTCCCTTAAATACCGCCACAGATCGAACTTCTAACTCATGGTGTTTCCCAATACCATGACCCCCCTTGTAAACCCCTTCGATTTTTTCCCAAATATCGAATGAGATCAAGTAAATCGCATTGAACCAATGAAATTCAATGCGAAACTTTTCGAAATTATTTCCGACGACGAACCGTTATTAAAGCAGCCACTGCAACCAATGCCGCCGCACTTGGAGATGGAACGGCAAATGTCCAAGCTGCTTGGCCAACTTGCGTGCCTGTAAAGCTGGAATTGAATGTCCAAGTCTTGCCTTG
>SXGQ01746168.1_pt1 | contig 166518 bp, 168 predicted proteins | sample 3178371 | NCBI WGS metagenome assembly SXGQ01 (sample SAMN11356859, study PRJNA531348) | freshwater metagenome | isolation source: freshwater sample F1-20 | place: China: Fuxian Lake, Yuxi | collected 2017-12-25 | reverse complement strand
CGTGATGAGGTTGCCTGACATGTACCGTACACTTTCCGAACTTCGTGACACTATCAATCAACTGATTGAGAGTCAAGGTGAGAACGCAGGATGTGCTGCGTTCGTGTTCACTCAAAACGATGTGTTTGAGTATAATGAGGAGATGACTCAAGAGGAGCATTTCCCTACACTTTTCACTCAAGATGTACTCTGTGATGTAGGAGGTTGCGACTACATCTACGAACAGATTGGTGATGTATTAGAAGACGCAATCCGTCTCCGTAAGAAACTCCCACTCTACTCTAACTGATGACTCAAACTGACATTATTTCAGTTCGTGAACAAATCCAAGAGGATCTGATCTGCCTGTTAGAATCACAGTTCGGTCAGGCAGATTACCTCTCTGAGGTCCAAGACCTTGCCTGCCAAATTGTTGTTTCCAACTTCACCCAACTTCTGAAATGAACGCTGTAGAACGTGACACACTGATTCAATCATACATTGATCGTGTGATTGATAACATGAACACCAAAGATTTGGTTCGTATCGTGTGGGAACAATTAGAAGAGAATCTCTCACTGTATTCTGATGAAGAATTGAAGAGTGAGATTGAAGATTACTATCCCGAACTGTTGGAGGGTTGATGATGCTGCAGGACTTCTATTTCACTGAAGAACAAATTGATTTTCTGATGCACATTGTTCGTGATAATGCACAGTATGAAGATGAAGAATTGCGTGATTGGATGAATGAATTAGCTAACAGTATCGAGGATCAGATTGTAAACCATCCAGCATACAGTTAGCTATACTTAGGGCGGCCGCTTCGCTGCCCCTTCCCTCCCCTCCCGCCCTCCAGGTTAGTCGCCTGGGGGGCATCTGTCTACAGGGCAGTGGACAGTTTGAGAGGTGGCACAGCATGGGTGGCGTCCGATCGCCTGACCTGTAGAATTAACGCATCAACCACAGACAACCATGACCCGCACCAACGTCCTCCCCCTTGACCTCGCCACCGTCACCCTGACCGAAGCCCAGTGGTCCACCATCCGTACCGCTGTGCTCTGCCTGGCGGGCGCTGAGCGTGTGAAAGGCAACCACAGCGACGCTGACTACTACCTGAAAGCATACCACACCCTGGTGGAAGCGATGGGCATGTGACACCTGACATACTGGCACAAGGGGGCGACCGCTGCCCCCCTCCCCACTCTATACTGATTCCATCAACCAAACGAAACGAACCATGACCCGCCTCAGCGTGATCTGCCCCTCCGCTCCCTGGGAGAACACTACCACCGATGAGGACCGTGCCTGGGATCTGTGCCTGTCGCTCTCTGAAGAGTACGGGTACGCTCAGGTCCGCCAGAATGGCATCATCATCGGTGAATACACGGACGGTCGCTGAACTGGCACAAGGGGGGCGCCAACCCCCCACCTGACCCTCTATACTGAACAAGTCAACCAAACAAACCAAATGACCATCACCTTGACCTCTAACTACAAAGAAGTTCTCGCTGCTGTTACTGTTGAGAAGATCGAAGAATTGATCGAAGAGAACTATGCTCTCGACGACATGCTGGAGTTCATCGATGAGTACAATGAGAATAATTTTGTGGCATACTACGAAGAGTATTGCCGTTGTGGTGAGGCAATCGGATACGATGCTGTAGATGCTCTCATCGGTGAGATGGGTTGCGTTTCTGACATCGAGAACTGCGATGAACGCTTCCGTGGTTGGTATCAGAGCGAAGCAGATTTCGCTGAGGAATTCTACAGCGAACTCTACGAAGTTCCCTCTGCTCTGGTGATCGATTGGCAGGCAACCTGGGATACTGCACTTCGCTACGATTTCACCGCTTGTGAGAAGTCCTACCGTCAGGTGGCGATCTTCAGTGACTATTGAGTGACAGTCGGGGCAGTGTCCACTCTGCCCCTACTCTGCCCATCTCTGCCCCTATACTGAACAAGTCAACCAAACGAACCATGATCGACTTCGCTCTGAACCACCTGCCCGTGTTCATCAATGTGCAGCGCCCTAGCTCTGCCTGTCAGCGTGTCATCCTGTCGCCTCTCACCCGTTCCGCCATTGTACAGTGGCACTCGGGCAGCGTGTCGGGTCACCACTGCCGCCGCCGTGACATGCTGCGCCTGATGATCGATCGCAACGGCAGCATGGGACAGTGGGTGAACCGCACACTCCTGCAGCGCCACCAGACCGTGACCCTGTAGAATTACAGCATCAACCAAACGAGACGACCCATGACCCGCCTGATCTTCCCCCTCGGTGCCCTCGCCCTGACCCTCTGGGTTGGTGGCAACGCCCTCTCTGCTGGTCTGCAGATCACCAAGGCACACGCCGACCGCCTCGCTGTGACGATGTGCGAAGTGTCCGAGACCGAGTGCCGCTGAGGCAGCGACCCTGTAGAATTGACTCATCAACCAAACGACCCATGAACGACTTCTCCATCTTCGACGAAATTCAAGACATGCCTGGCGAGATCTTCGACTTCGACCGCTTCGACTTCGACGACCGCTTCGACGCTGACCAGATCGACCGCCGCCGTGCAGAGCGTGACGGTTGGGCAAGTGACACCGAGGGGCGCTGGTGAGCGCCTCCCGCCTGTAGGATACTTTCAGATCAAACGACACCGACCCATGATCTTCTCAATGGCAACCGACCTCACCACCCGCCAAACAGTGTGGGCAGGTCGCAAGACAGACGACGCACAGCAGACCATGGGGCAGGATCTCCCCATCACCATCGAAGCGGTGTGGTTGGCAGGCAGCGCCGCCGCCACCTGGCACGCTGAGGCGATCGCCCGCCTCCCCCTGTTCACCCACGAGGACTGACCCATGGCACGCCGAGACATGATCGCCGCCATCGCTGCCAAGTACGGATTTGTCGAGGTTCGGCACAAGCGGCACCGTGTATGGCAGCACCCCAGCGGGGCAGTGGTCACCACGGGCAGCACCCTCAGCGACCACCGAGCACTGGCGAACATCGAGAAGCAGTTTCGCCGCTCGCTGGTCAGCGCCTGACCCGCCATCCTACCATGCCCCCCACCGAGCAGGGGGGCAGTACGACAGTTACGGTATAACGTTATCGTTATAGCGGGGCGGCCGAGCGAAAAGTCATAGATACTATTAACCTACAAAACTTTGAAAACGCTCGATCGATTACACGTTCATAAAAAAAATTTTTCCCCCACAAAAATGACTCAAAAACCTCTAAGTACTCGGACCACGCCAAGCGAAGAATTTTCGTATATCTTCATAGTTCTCAAAGAACTTGGAAAAATGTTTCTAGAGAGCTTGACAAAGCGTAGTAGACCTGCTAGTATTGAGACAAATCAAAAGACAACATCATGAAAAAACTCGGTATTCTCGGAATTGCCGTGGCAACGCTTGCATCACCTTTGAGTGCTTTTGCCGCCGCCTCATATGCTCAGCAAGCTGCTACGGAATGGTCAGACAAACCATATGGTGCAACGTACTATAAAAAAGATGGTACAAAGATCTTTATTTCTCCTGGTCCAGGCATTAATGCCAGAATGCGAGAAGTCGAAGCAATGCTGAAAAACGAACAAATTGCTCAGTATGCTCCACCTGCTCAGGTACAGTATCAACCTCCCAGCTTCTTTCAAGGATCGTCTGGTGCGCCTGTGGTAGTTCCTCCCACTGTAATTAACACACAACCGAACAAGTGTCGTCAAAAGCGTATCAATCTTCTGCTGGTGTTTGATGTAGAATCGTCTGATTGCTGATGGAGCAAGTAACACATCTGTTTGTTGATCACAACACTCATAGTATTACAATATGTGGCAACATGGGATCTCAGCGAACATTGAGATTCCATTTTGTTATGTTTTATGATGTATTAGAATATTGCCAATCTCGTGTTCGCCCTGAACATATTTTGTACATAAGTTGATATATAATGAAGTTGTACAATGATTATGACCCCACACATTTACGAAACAACCGTAGAATACAATGAAGATTTTGATGAATATTACATGACATTACCCGATGAACTGACTGGATTGCTTGGTTGGGAAGAGGGTGATGTAGTAGAATGGAAAATTAATAAAGATGGTTCAGTGCTTTTAGAAAAAGTAGACGAATTTTTTAACGAAAGTGAAGAAAATGACTGAAGACAAAACAATACAATACAAAATTGTAGACAAAGAAGGCAAGGTTGTAGAAGATGTATCATTTAATGATTACGAGAAACTAGCAGATCATATGCTTGGTTTGGCGGAGAAATGGTACAATGGATTATATGATGCAGATGATACGTTAGAGATTTCTACATTTGATCAAACTGGAGAATTGATTTACTCTGATACGGCAACATTTGGAGAAACGATGAATGATGAATCAAATTTGGAAGACGAGCTTAAGCAACTTGCTGCAATTCAACACCAACCCTCAGGTGAAGGATTTGGAGGAAAAACTACAAAATCTAGAAAAAAAAGTAAAAAGAGCTGAGAGTCGATTAGCACAGATTCCACATCCCTTCATAATACTATACAGACCACCTAATTCGGAGTATGTAAAGCTTAACGAGGCTTTGGATTCCTTGTTTGATCGTCTAAATATTGTAGAACAACAGTTGAAGTAATGCCAGGAATCGCAAGACAAAACGATACTGTTCTAACTGGTCACGGATGTGACACTACAACGACGATTCAGCAAGGATCTCCCGATGTTCGTATTAACGGAAGGGGGGCGGCTTATGCAGGTGCTGCGTTGGCATCTCATACGATCACAAATCCTGCTCCTCCACCTGCTCCTCCTTGTATTGGACACCCAGCGCAAGTCAATGCAGGTTATGGAAGAGTTCTCGTAAATGGCAGACCAATCGCCCGTATCGGTGATTCAGCCGATCTTGGGCAAATCAGCACTGGTTCAGGCGATGTCTTGACAAGCGGGTAAAAATATTGTATACTATTGAAGTTATTGAGGTAACGAATGTCAAAATCACCAACTTTTAACAAGTTAAGTTATGTTCCTAGCAAACCTAAATGCACTCGTCAAGGTCGCAGTAAAAATACAAACCTTGCTGCATCCTCACGTAATGGACGCAAAAAGCGTTATCGTGGGCAGGGAACTTAAAAAATAATACAATAGACGCTCTTTAGCGTCTTTTTTTATGTTTGACGGGATAGCAACCCCGTAAAAAGTTCTGTTTTCACTCATTTTAGAAGAAAAACAGATGGCTATACATCCAAATCCAGACAGAGACACGAAATATATGCAAGAAACGTGGGGAACGACTCGTTTAATTACTGATTATGTTCCTCAAAAGTTAGGAACTCCGTCAAAATTAAGAAAAAATGATCCTCCAGAAAATAGAATGTCAAAAATGTGTGGCGGTAAGGAAGGATTTGATGATTATGTCGAATGGTGGGTATAAATAATAGAAAATAGTATATTTCTATGCCTGTTAGTAGGTCGTTTAAAGATCTTAGCATTACTTTTGATAAGCATCCGATCACCGACGACCTAATGGTGGTCAAGGATTTTGTCGCAATTAAAAAATCTGTGCAAAATTTATTGACCACTTACCCAGGCGAACGTTTTTTTAATCCAAATGTCGGTAGTCGTATTACTCGATTACTATTTGATCCCGTAGATTACATCAACTCTACCTCAATTCGTTCGGAAATTGAATATACAATTGGTGCATTTGAACCAAGAGTGCTGCTAAACTCCGTCAGTGTAGAACCAAATTTTAATGAAGATGGTTATGATATTGTAATTAATTATTCAATTGTTGGATTAGAAGAAAAAACAGACAGTATAGACCTCTTCTTAGAGAGAACTAGAGGATAATGGCATACAATCAGTTAACAAGTTTAGATTATTTTGAAATAAGAAATGCTCTTAGGGACTATCTGAGAGCTAATTCTGACTTCAGTGACTACGATTTTGAAGGATCTACCCTTGGTATGCTGTTGGATGTGTTGGCTTACAACACATATTACACATCATTTAATGCGAACATGCTTGTCAATGAGTCATTTCTTGACTCAGCAACGCTCAGAGACAACGTAGTGTCGCTTGCAAAGCAGTTAGGATACACTCCACGATCAGCAGTTGCTGCTTCATCTGCTGTAAATTTAAATATTACTTTGTCAGGAAACAATTTACCTCAATCAGTTTTTCTAAGAAGAGGAAATGCGTTTCTTACAAATGTAAATGAAAGTTTGTATCAGTACGTTTTATTGGATGATGTCCAAGCATCAGTACTTCCAGATAACTCAGTAAACTTCGAAAATTTAAAAATATACGAAGGAACATATATTTCCAACAGTTATACAGTTCCAGCGTATACAGGGTCATATAGCGTAGTATTACAGAACTCAAATGTTGATACTTCAACTATTCGTGTGAATGTGTACGAGAGTTCCAATTCTTCTTCCTTCGAGAAGTTTTTTCAGTCAGATAACATTCTGAATGTGGGAGCTAATTCTCCGACATATTTTGTCACGGAAGTTGAGGACGAAAATTATAAAATTACTTTTGGTGATGGTATTTTTGGTAAAAAACTAAATGCAAGTCAAGTGATTGAGATCAGTTATCTCACCACTAATTCTACTGCAACAAACGGTGCCTCCGTTTTTACTTATAACGGAGTAATTACTGATGTTGCTGGTACTGGATCATTCACAACGACTGTAAACAGCGTCACATCGCTTACGAAGGCATTTGGTGGCGAAGATATTGAGAGCATCGACAGCATCAAGAGGAATGCTCCTGCTTCGTTTGGTGCTCAAAATCGTGCGGTTACCTCTTTAGATTACGAAGCAATCATTCGTCGTATCTATCCAGCAATTGCCGATGTAATCTCATATGGAGGCGAAGAAGAAAATCCACCCGAATATGGAAAAGTAAAGGTTGCTATTAAGCCAAGAAATCTAAATTTCTTGTCATCCTACACCAAAGGGATTATTCTACAAGAATTAAAGAAATATTCTGTTGCCGCAATTACACCAGAAATTGTTGATCCCTCAATTATTTTTGTAGAGTTATCTTCAAGAATTTTTTACGATCAATCACAAACTAATTTGACATTCGATCAAGTAAAACAAAAAGTAATTGCTAATTTGACAAACTATATTGAACTATCTGGAACAGAAAAGTTTGGTGGTAAATTTAGATACAGTAAAGCAATCAGTACCATCGATGCTTCAGATAATTCTATTCGTTCTAATCTAACTGATATTAGAATGAGAAAGGACTTTTATCCTTCATTAAATAATAGTGCATATTACGAGTTTTGTTTTAATAATCCTTTTGATGATGACATTGATATTCAAACTTTGGTTTCTACTGGTTTTGTAGTTCAACAATATCCAAACTATATTGTTTATATTGAAGATAGAGATTCAAAGGTAGTTTTATATCGTCTTGATTCCCAAACTGGTGATAAAATTATATTAAACTCCGAACAAGGTGAAATTGATTACGCTAAAGGAGATGTGAGATTATATGATTTAACAATTATCAAAGGATCATTTTTAGATAATAAAATCGAAATTCGTTTGAAACCACAATACAATGATATTATTGCAAAGCGTCAAGTTTATCTTGATGTAGATATCGAAAAGAGTTCATTTACTTTAATTCAAGAATAGAAATAAATGGCAACTAAAGTAAGAAGTTTATCCGCTCTCATTGATGGTCAGTTACCAGATTTTATCTCGTCTGAGTATCCTAAGTTTTCTGCGTTTATGCAGAAATACTATGAGCAACTTGAATTGCCAGGGCAACCAGTTGATTTAATATCTAACTTAACAAAGTATCGTGATATTGACACATACACTCACGACTTACTTAATCAGCAAACAGTTTTAACTCAAAATATTAATGGCACAGTAGGAACAATAAATGTAGAAAGCACGTCTTCATTCCCAGAAGTAAATGGATATATTTTAATTGATGACGAAGTTATTTTTTACAAAACAAAAACCGCAACGTCATTTTTGAATTGTTATCGTAATATTAGTTCCACAACAAAACTAGGTGATTTATACAATCCCATAAAATTTAAAAATGTAGATAATTCTGGCACAGGAGTTTTGCATTTAAATGGTAATCCTGTTTTTAACATCAGTCATTTATTTTTATATTCTTTAGTTAAAAATTTTGAATCGGAATATCTTTCATCTTTTCCTGAAGCAGCACTAAAATCTACTGTTGACAAATCTTTATTAATTAAAAATATTAAGAAGTTCTATGCATCCAAGGGAACAGAATCTTCGATTAAATTTTTATTCAATTCATTAGTTCCTTCAGATGGTCCTAACGATCCAACCGTATATTATCCAAAAGATTCGACTTATAAAGCATCAAATGGGGAATGGATCAACAATTATTCACTTAAAGCTAGAATTGTAGGAAATGTATCTGACATTCGTTATTTAATTGGTGGTAAAATTCTTCAACAAGAAGATCAGAACGATTCTACTATTGGTTTTGCATCTGCTGTAGTTGATAATATTATTTCTATTGGCGAAGGGTATTATGAGATCATTCTTTCTCAACCAAGTGTCGTTGGAGAGTTTTCTGTTGTTTCGGAAACATATTTGACTTCTTCGCTATTATCAAACTCTGGAGTTAATAAAAGAATTAATGTTTATTCTACAAGTGGTTGGAGAACCTATGCGGGGACTCTGATAATAGGTTCAGAAGAAATTAATTATAAATCAAAAACAGTCAATCAATTTATTATTGGTAATCGTGGAGCAGTTCCTGGTACATATTCTGCCAACACTCCTGTCTACAAGAAATCTAATGTTTCTATTTCATATATTGATGAAAATAATCAACGTCAAGAAAGAACTATTTTAGTACTTGGAATATTGTATGATTTAAATCAAAAAATTTCAACACCATATTCGGTAGTTGGTGATGCGATACAAATTGAACCATCTGGATTTGATAGCAAAAATCCAATTATTTTTAATAAGTTATCAAATTCAATTCGTTGGAATTTAAATGAAAATAACACTACATCAAGCATCACTTCTTTATCTGATGTATTAGTAAATGTTTCTGCAATTTATGAAGATGAGCAATACTATTACATTGCTTCTTCAGGATATCCAAATCATTCTATCGGAAAAAATAACTGGACTATTACTTTAGAGGATCAAAAAAATCTAAAATTAATTAGAAAATTTCCAACAAGAACTACAGAAATCTACGGCACAACAAATAAAGACGTTGGTGTGCTTGTAAATGGTGTTCCTATTCGTGGTGTAAAAGATGATGAGGTAATTACTTTTGGCGAAATTGAGAAATTTGATCTAGTTAAAAAAGGTAGTGGTTATTTGGATCCTCCAAAAGTTTTAGTTATTGACACAGCAGGTGTTAGTGGAGTTGCAGAAGGCAAAGCAGTTCTTTCTGGAGACACTGTTGATAGAATTGATGTAGTTGAAGGAGGAGCAGGATTTTTCCCACCAGTACCAACAATTATAATAACTTCTGGTCGCAATGCTACCGCTGAACCAGTTGTTACTAACGGCAGAATAACAAGTATTAGAGTTACAAATCCAGGGGAATACTATACCACTCCACCAAAAGTAAACATTATCGATTCTTCGGGTAAAGGAAGATTTGCTAGATTTACTTCTGTAATTTCGGAAGAAGGGCAATTAATAGGATTTGAAAAAATTGAAGAGGGAAAAGCATACGATCCAACAACTACAACAGTAACGATAGAAGCAGTTGGTTCTGGTGCTGAAGCTGTTTCTGTGGTTAGAACTTGGACTAAAAATAGATTTGAAAAATTAAAAACAAATCTAGATGATAGTTATGGACACTATTTTTTAAATAATAATCCTGCATTGGGTTATGGTTACAATTATGTTGCTAATCCTAAAGCACTACGAGTTTCTTTAGGAGATAATCTTGATAATTTGGGTAATGTTCCTAGCAATTTGATACATTCTCCGATTATTGGATTTGCATATGATGGGAATCCAATTTACGGTCCATATGGTTATCAAAATTCTGGGAATGCAAGTTCACCAATAGTACGAATGACTAGTAGTTATAAATTAAAAACTAGTAGACCAAAAGGACCATCGGTAACTTCATATCCATTAGGATCTTTTGTTGAAGATTATGAGTATCTTCATAGATCTGGAAGTTTAGATGAAAACAACGGTAGATTTTGCGTAACTCCAGATTATCCAGAAGGAGTATATGCCTATTTTGTAACAATAACAGCAAACAATACTCCCGAATATCCATACTTTGTAGGAAAAAATTATTATTCGATACCAGTAGATTCAAATTATAATAAAACAATATCTCAAGATGATATTCCTTTAAATATTACAAGATTAAGAACTTCAAGAACCAAAAATAATGGGGAAGGTGTGGTAGCATTTGTAGAAAATGTAAAAACAGGTTCGGTTTCTTCTGTAACGCCAATATCATCGACACCGACATTTGCAGTTGATGGAATAATAGATGTAGATTATTCTGGAACTGGTGGATCTGATATTTTAGCAAAAGTTTCTAGTATAAAAGGAAAATCCGTAAATTCTTTATTATCTTCTTTTGGTATTTACAAATTTTTTGATTATTTTACTGCAACCATTGATTCTGCATTAATTTCTGCTGGTGTGACTAGTTTTCCATTGAATGTAAATTCTCTAGGATTTTCTACAACTATAGATGCAAACAATATTCCAGATTATACATTAACCACAACTGATGTTTTATTACGTAATAATTCTATTCTGGTTTTACTGCCACCTTCTTTAGATAAATGCGTAAAACTTACTACAGAATCTCCATGTTATCTATTTGAGGGTGATATTATTACTCAATCTGGCACCTCTTCAACTGGGCGTGTAGTGGGAAATGTTTTTAATTCAAAAACGATTATATTAAAAGAAGTTACCAAGAGATTTGAGAATATTAATTCTGCAGGAACAAATACTGTATCCTCTTCAATTGAAGTGCTTAATTTAGTAGTTGATAAAATCTCTAGTTATAGTTTAGGTTCAGAGATTTCTTTGACCAATGGCAAACAATCTATTATTTTATCAATATCTAATAACCGCATAAGATTAGCATCAAACACTTTTGTCAACAACGAACCAGTAATTTTTTCTTCTTCTTTTTCTGGTTTGGCAATTGATAAAATTTACTACGTTATTGATTCCGATCCCACTAGTTTCAAAATTTCCCAAACTCCTAGCGGAAATCCTATCCCATTATCGGATACTACAATCCCTGGATCGGTTGTATTAAATCAAAAAGCATTAGGATTAGTATTAGAAGCATCAGAAGAGAAAAACACATGCAAAGTTAAAGTATTACGTGGCAATTTTGATACTTCTTCGGAATACTTCTTAAAAACAAATAATCTTCGTGATACTGTTGGTAGTAAAATTGTACAGAAAAATTCATTAAGTTCTGGTATTAGAATTTTAACCAATACGGATAAAATTGCAATATTAAAAACTAATACTGAACATAATGTTTCAGTTGATGATTTAATTAATGTTGATATCGTGCCAGATGATACGACTACTACCACAACAATTTATGTGAGAAAGACAATATATCAAAAATTAAAATTAAATGCACCAGTATACAATAAAGTTTTAACTGATAGTGGTATAGGAAGAGTTTTGGTATTAAATAGCGGATCTGATTATGCTTACGACACGTTGGGGAATGCCACATATACAAATGTAGAGTTAATTTTTGCTGATCAAACAAAATGTAGAGGAGAAACGGGGCAAATTGTAACTGATCTTTCTATGGCAGTGATTGGCAATCCAGAAAATATTAACAATGCAAAAGCTACCATTAAAGTTACTAACGGATTGGTTACATCAGTTGTAATTACATCTAAAGGAAAATTATACAAAAAAGGTGATATATTAACAGTAGCGCCAACTTCAATTTATAGAAACCCTTCTTCCTCTACATCTAGATTTCTAACTATTGAAGTAGATCATGCTGGATTTTCTTCATCAAACACTAGATTATTTTTAAATGAAATTACAGGAATATCAAATAATGATTTGATACAATTGGGGACAGAAATTGTAAAAGTTACTTCTATAGATACTTCCACAAATTCTGTTGTAGTATTAAGATCTCAAGAAAATACAAATAGTTTAGACCACATCGATAAATCTGTTGTATCTTCTTATTTACCAAAATATTTACTCAATTTTAATTATCAATTAGGGAATACTCCATCAGATCCATACGTTTCTTCATATAATACTATTAATAGAGAATTAATAGTATTTTTTGATCCTGGAAATACTTTAACAACTATAAATCCATTATCTGCATCTAGTTTCTTCTATGATCAAAATACTCCTAGAAAATTAGTTGGTGTTGTAGATATTTTAGAATTGCCAACTTATAAGTTTGAATTTTCGTATGATAATATAAATTGGTCAAAAAATCCAATAATACCTATACAAAATTCATACAAATATAAATTTGATACTTCACATCCATCATTATCTGGCAATTTTCTAGAATTTTCTCCTAGTGGCAATTTTAATATTCTTACTACTGAAGTAGAAAAAAGTTCTGCCATACCAGGGTTTGCTAATTCTTTCATAACTTTAAAAATTGGATTTGGACCTAACATTACCTCAAATTCATTTACTAACAAAAAAGATACAGAATTTACAAACTATTATTATTTTGATAAGAATGGCATAGTTGATTCTGAAAAATCATATTTGAAAATAGTAAATGATCCTCTACAGGGCGAGCGCAAAATTATTTACAACACACCAACTGAAATGGTATATGAAGTTGAAACTTATCCACAACACTCTGGATCTGGTTCTATTTCATACACTACGACCTCAGGAAATGCTACTGGTGAAATTAACAGCGTAAAAATTGTTAATTCTGGTAAAGATATGAGTAAATTGCCAGTAGTTATTGGTGCTCAACCATCGGCAGAAAACGAATGTATCGTTTCTGTTGCTTGGAATAAAGATACTGGTAGTATCACTGGATTGGAAATTATAAATCCAGGAGCAAATTATTCAAAACCAAAAGTTATTCTGTCAAAAGGAGATGGAAGAAATTATGCGTTTGATGTGAGAAAAAATGCAAATAATTCTATCTCTGCCGTAGTGTTATTAAATGGCGGAACTGGATTTACTATTAAACCAGAAGTAAGAGTTATAGAAACAGATTTAAAATTATATTTTACAAGTAATGAAATTGGTATTCCTACTAAAATTTCATTAATTGATAACGGTAAAGGTTTCAACCGTGATATTACTACTAAAAGAAAAATTACTTCTGATAGAATTTTAGTATTAAGAAATTTTTCGGAAAAAGCATTTTTTGAAAATGAGATAGTAGAACAATTTGATGGTAATACGAAAATTGCGTCTGGTTATGTCTCAAAGGATGGGTGGCGTGAGGGAAGCAATATTCTTAGATTGAATAGAGTGCAAGGAGAGTTTAAAAATAATTTACAAATAATAGGGAAAACACAAAATAAAACAGCATTAGTTGTAAATTCATTTATTGGAGAATTTAACTATAATATTAAGTCATATTTTGATAATATTGGTTATTATGCATCTGATAGATCAAAAATTGGTGCTTCTACTCAAAAATTAACTGATTCTTATTTCTATCAGGATTATTCTTACGTCGTAAAATCAAGAACACCGATTGAAGTTTGGAGAAGATTGATAAAATCTTCAACTCACCCAGCTGGTTTTAAATTATTTGGAGAAGTTGCTATTGATTCTTTTGGCGAAGCAAAAATTAATCAGCAACAACCAAAATCTGATCACATTTCGACGATTCAACTATGGGATCCAGAAAAAAATAAAATTACAGTTGAGAGATCTTACAGAACTCTTACTCAAGTTCAGTTATCCTCTTCTGTCGTAGATAAACAAAGAGGAAAAGGATCTCTATTTGTCAATACTTTTGATGATTCCGAAACACAAAGTTTTGAAATTTATTTGACACCAGAGTTTAATGGTTATTTTGATACAAATGGAAATAGAGCAGGAAATAAAACATTTACCATGAGAATTTTAGGTAGTAATAATTTATTATCTGTTCCAAAACAAGAAAATTTAATTATTTCTTTAGATGGTATTGTTCAACAACCAGGAAGTGCATTTACTATTTCTGGAACACAAATTACTTTCAATGAAGCTCCTCTAGGATATAGAAATTCTAATGGCAAATCAATCACCTTTTCCCAATATGTAGAAGGGTCTGATGTACCAAAACAAAAGTTTTTAGGAAGAGTTTTAAGGTACAAAGACACCACTATTAATTCTACATATTTTAAAAAAATTAAAGATATATCTTCTCAATTTGACGGTATAAAAACTTCGTTTAATTTATTAAACTCTGTTGATGATTCAAATATAATTTTAGAATCTAGTGATAACTTGATAGTGACTGTAGATGGAGTTTTACAAAATTCTGGAATAACTCCTGTATTTCCCGTAGATAGATCTTATTATATCAGAAGAAATACTACTCCTAATCAAATAGTTTTCGTAGAACCACCAAAATCGGGTCAAATTTTTGGTGCTTATTCTATATCAAATTATGAAATAGCAGAGATTGATGAAACATTTGTTACTGGATCTTTCTTTGGTCCATTTATTATGCGAAGAAAACTCAATAAAAAACCATTAGAAGTTTTCAATGATAATAACGTTATGGTATTTGTTGATAGAGTTTTGCAAAAGAAAACTAGAAACTACAATATTCAAGGATCATCAATTACTTTCACTAATCCTATTCTTCCTGGGCAAAAAGTTTATATTTTATATTTCTATGGAAGATCTGCGTCTACTTCGGTTACGGCATTTAATTATGAAGAAGACACTTATTTTAATTTAGTTAAAATTAATTTAGATTATGTTCCGCCACTAGCACAGTATGCTGATAGAATTTGTTATCAGGGAAATGATATTCATAGTTATACTGCAATAGGAAAAGCAAAAGGAATATCTGTTACTTCTACTGGATCTACTTTAGTTGTTGAAGCTCAAAATGCTCCTTTTGTTACGAATAAAGACATTACTATTATTAATGGATTGGCATCAGGATTAGGCGATTTAGTAATACCAGCATCGTCTATTCTCAGTGTTGGAGCATTTGAAATTGATGAAGAAACGAACGGTATTCTTCAAAAAACAAATTCTGGATGGTTAATTGGATCTTCTTTAGGTAAAAAAATTCCAAATTTTGTAGATATTGGAGATAAAATTAGAATTGATGGCGAAACTAATTATAGAACCATTATTTCTTTGCCAGAAAAGGTTCTTAAGAGTCAATACAATACTAACTCATCCATAGCAAATAATTTTTATGGTAAATTAACCGTAACACCAAATGAAGAAACCTTCAAAGGGGAAGGATTGACTGTTTTTGCTAAAGTTGAAAATGGTAAGGTATCTGAATTAGAGTGGAATGATAGAAAATATGGTCAATATGGATTTGGTAAAATTCAACCTGGAGCATACGGATATGAGAACGCTCCAAAATTAGTATTTGTTCCCCAACCATTGCGTGATGAGGGCGGAAGTATAGTTGCTCCTGCTCAGGGAGGTGGTGCTGAAGGATTTGTTGTTGTTAGCGGCGGTGAAGTTATTGATGTTGTATTATCAAGTCCTGGTAGTGGTTATTTAACTTCACCTAAGGTGTATGTAGCGAAAGGTTATGATATTATTAAAAATCCAGAGAAGCGTGTAAATAGTAAATTTGAAATTACTTTCTTCCCCGCTATTTCTACTACATTATTAGTTTCATCCATTGTCAATTTAGAGTATGGTTTTGCTGTTCACGAAGCAGAATCTATCATTAGTCCAACTGAATTACTAGAAACTTTTACCGTAATTACTACGGGAATTCATACATTACGTGATAATATAATCGAAACAAAAATTCAATATGATTCAATATGGATTAGTCGAGAAATACATTTAACTGCGATATTAGATTCTGTTGTTTCTTTTTCAAATGAAATTATTGTAAATGTCCATACCTCTTGGGAAAACGTAAAACAAACTACAATTAAAGATATTGGTCAAGAAATTGTGAAAACAATTCCAACAGGATTTGTAGATATTTTTGCTGAACCTGTTAATACTCCAATTTCGTATGCTTCTCTTACTCTAGGATCTACTTTGAGTAAATTTGAAAATGGAGCATTTAATGATATGGGATTTGTTAATATAGGTGGGATTAGTTTAGATCAATTTGAAAGAACTTATGGAGATATTACTATTCAAGATTTTGAATTGAGATCAAATAGTGCTAAAGCAGTAGCAGAAGAAACTTTGATGAATCTTGGATATGGATCAACAAATGAATATGGTGCATATTTACAGACATCATTAACTACTAATAGTACAATTGTTTATATTTCAAATACAAGTAGATTCCCAACATCAGGAAAACTTTTGATAGGCGATGAGATAGTTACATATAGTTCTAAGTTATCCGATCGTTTTATTGGAGTTTTGAGAGGACAATTTAATACAACAGCAAAGACACATGATGCTGGTGATTATTTAAGAACTCTTAATTGAGGGTATAAATATAAATAAGAATTACGGAACCAATTAGCAAGAGAGAAGTTTTCAATGGCCGCAATCATTTCTGAAAAGTTTAGAATTTTTAATGCCAAGCAGTTTTATGAATCTCTAACAGAACCTCTTGGTGGTTCTGATACTTCCCCAGAGAGAACAAGAATGTATTTCTTTGTAGGAAGACCTCAGAGATGGTTTGCATTTCTAGAAGTTTACAATAGATCAGCAACAGATTTTGTTGCTGGTAGAGATAAAGTTTTTGTTGGTGCTAATTACGCTTCTGCAACGTTTAGAGCAGATGTGGTAGCATCATACCCAAATAGTTTACTACTTGCTGCAGTTGGACCAACAGCATCAGCTGTTCCTCCCACTGGTTCTACGTTAGTAGGTTACAATCCAATAACAAGTACAAATACAACTGCAACAGCAGTAAGTGGTGTATATCGTTTTGCTACTGATGATATTCCACCCGTACCATATGATAATCAATCCGAAAAATATATTTCTTACGCTGATATTTTAGCAGCAAAAAGAATCACTGGTGAATTTGCCCGTCCTGTAGTAAGAAGATATAATTGGGATGTTTCTACCAACAGTAGATTTGATATGTGGAGACCAGATTATTCTACTCAAAAAACTTCTGCCGTTACTATTCCTGGTGGATCTTCTGGATCTCAAAATATTTCAACTGCAAAATTTTATGTAGTAAATAGTCGATATGAGGTATTTAAGTGCCTCTATAACGGCGAAAGACCTGCTTCATTGCTTCCTGGGGGTGTTCTACCTACAGTAGCATATGAACCATCTACTGCACCTTCTAGTGGCACCTACGCTGGTGGTATTTACAAAGAACCAGCTGATGCTAATGGTTTCACAAACTACATTTGGAAATATATGTATACTATTTCCACAAATGATGTTTTAAGATTCCTTTCTACTGATTTTATTCCTATTGTTACTGATACCACTGTTCAAACTGCAGCTGTTGATGGAGCAATCAGTGCTGCTGTATTAAAATCAATTGGTTCTGATCTGCCAACCAGTCAAACTGCTTTATATGCTCCTATTTTTGGAGATGGAACTGGAGGAATTGTTAAGTTTGGTACTAATTCTTCAGGGCAAATTAATTATGCATTCTTGCACACAGCTGGATCTGGATATACTTATGCAAATGTAATTTTCAAAAATGGCAACGTCTATTCTGATGCAGCTTTAACAACTCCCGTTACTCTATCATCAAATGCGACTGCTGCTATTGAATGTGTGCTTTCGCCTCAAGGTGGGCATGGAAAAGATCCTATTGTTGAATTAAATGCAAAACGCATTATGACGAATATTCGTCTAACATATGCTGAAGGTGGTGGAGATTTCCCAGTAGAAAACGATTTTAGAAGAATTGGTATTCTTCAAGATCCTCTACTATATGGCACTTCTAATTATGCCACGGTTGATACTTTGTCTAATCTAAGAGCAGTTAAATTAACTGGCGTTACTGGTCTTTTCCAACAAGACGAAGAAATCACCCAGAGCTTAGGCAGTGGAAATACAGCTAAGGGCACAGTAGTTGCTTGGACTCCTGATGCAGGAACAACAACATCTGGTGTTCTAAAATATTTCCAATCACCTGACTATCATTTAGATAATGGTGTTGTTAGACCTTTTGCGTCTAACGCTGCCAATCCTGTTACTGGGTTGACCTCAAATATTACTGGCACAGTAGATACTACTTTTAATTCTTCTGCACTTGGTTCTACGTTCACGGGTGGTGTTGCTCTACCAGAGATTCAACCAAATTCTGGCGAGATTGTTTATATTGAAAACAGAAGATTAATTACAAGAGCACCAGACCAAGTAGAAGACATTAAACTCGTTATTGAGTTCTGATACAATATTAAGTAAATTCGCAAGAGATTGAGAATAAAATGCCTCAAAAGACACCCCTTAATGTTCCTCCATACAACGATGACTTTAGCGTAGGAAAGGGATTTTACAAAGTATTATTCCGTCCTGGATATAGCATCCAAACCAGAGAATTAACAACTCTACAATCTGTTCTCCAAAATCAAATAGAAAATTTTGGCAGAAGTAGATTCAAGCAAGGGCAACAAGTAGTACCTGGCGAAGTTTCATTCAACAACAAATTAGATTATGTAAAATTAGCATCTGTTTCTGAAGTTGCTGTGAATAATAATGGCAACATTGTATTTCAAAAATATGATATTTCGGAATTAGTTGGAAAAACATTAAGCGGTTTGTCTTCGGGTGTTCAAGCTTCTGTTATTTGGTATTCAAAATCTTCGGAAGTTGAATCTGATGTTTTGTATGTAAAATATATTAATAGTGGTGATGCCAACAATGAATTTAGATTTAGGCAAGGGGAAGAATTAGAAGTATTAGATTTGACGGACACTCCAACTTTAGTAGTTGGAACAGATGGGAGTGTATTGCCAACTACTATCACTGTAAAAAATTATGATACTGGTGTTAGTGAAGTTATCGACAGTCCAGCAATGGGTTATGCTTCTGCTGTAAAAGTAGAACCTGGCGTTTATTTTATAAATGGATATTTTGTTAATAATCCAGAAGAATTAATTATTGTAGAAAAATACTACAATAAACCATCAGCAAAAGTTGGTTTCGCCATTAAAGAAAGTGTAGTTACTCCAGAACAAGATAGTTCTTTATACGATAATTCTCAAGGATCTTCTAATTTTTCAGCTCCAGGAGCTCATCGTTTAAATATTGATTTAAGTTTAGTTGTTCTTGACTATGATTCTTTAACAGATAGTCAATATGTTCAATTAATTACTATCAAAAATGGTGAAATTCAACAACTTGTTAAATCAACTGATTATAATGTTCTTGAAGAAACTTTAGCAAGAAGAACATTTGATGAATCTGGAGATTATGTTGTAGATAATTTTTCTTTAGATTTGAGAGAATACTATCAGAAAGATAATAACAAAGGAGTTTATCCTTTAAATCAAGAAACGGGATTAGTAAATAAAAAATCAGCATCAGCTGCGTCTCAACTAATGCTTGCTGGTATTGAATCTGGCAAAGCATATATTAAAGGTTATGAAATTATTAATAAAGAAAAAAAATATTTAGAAATTAATAAAGCAAGAGATACAATAGTACAAAAAAATAATCGTACTAAATTTTCTTCACTAGCATATTTTAATATTTCTAATGTTTATGGCAGTATGCCATTAAACGCAGATGGTCAAGAATTAACAGCATACCCAACCATTTATTTAAATTCTACATTTAATGATGGATCTGTAGGATTAAATAATACCGAAACGCCTAATTATATCAAACAAACTTTAAATCGAAGAGGTCAAAAGTTTGGATTAGATGATGGTATTATTACATTATATCTGTCAGATCCAGCAAATTTTGCATCAAGGACTTTTCCAACAAATTCTGAATTTGGTGTTACATTTACAAAACTTTGGTATGTTGTCAACTTAGGTACTTCTTCTGCGGCAACTATAGCTAGAAGTGTTGATGTTTTATCATATTCTGTTGTTAAGCGTTCTGACATACCTTTTACTGGAACTACTGAACCAAGCTACTTAGAGTTAACTGTTATTGCAAATAAAGAAGATTTACAATTTTTCTTAAAAGAATATGATGATTTTGATACTGTCAAGAGAAGAAAATTATTTTTAACACAAACTGATGCAAAAGATTTTTATTTTCAGGGTCAAGGGCAAAATGCAACCATTTCTCCTTATTCGCATATAGTTGATTATAATGAAATAATTACCCCCATTGTTGGTGTAGCAAAACCAAAAGATTTTTCTCTACAAAAAGTTGGATCTGGTTTTAATATAGACACAGATATTATTTTGTCTAAAGGAAGATTAAATTCTGGGCAATCTACATACAATTCTATTTTTAGATTATCTTATTTCAATCCAACATTTTTTACAAAAATTATACTAGATCAAAATATTGCTACTCAAACATTTTTACCTGGAAAATATATAAATGGATTAACTTCTGGAGCATATGGTGTAATAGAAGGATCTGCATCATCAAAATATACTTCTGGGAGTATATTATATGTTAGAGTTTTATCTGGTCAATTTTTATCAGGTGAAACAGTTCTTGATGAATCTGGAAACACACTAAGAATTGCTAGAGAAGGAACAATTTCCCATTTTATTGTTAATCATAGAGGCGAAGGATATCCAGCAGCAACTAAGTTAAAAATAAATGGAGTAATATACGATAACTCTGCAGTAGAAATAGGAATTAGTGGTAATAATATCTACAAAATTTTCATCAAAGACCGTAATTTGGTTTCTCAAATTTATGCAACTACTCCTGCAATTTCATTTGATACAGGAGCTATTAATGTAATTTCTTCGGCAGTGGTTACTCCTGTTCTCTACAGAAATACAGTACAAACATATGGAGCAGAGAATGTAAAATCATTACATTCTTCTTTTGGTGCTGGTTCAGTTTACACTTTTACAGCAGATGTAGAAACATTCGATTCATCTTACTTATCAACAAAAGTATTAACAGATTTTACTTTCTCTGGAACAAAAGGATCTAAATTTTTGGAGTGTAACGGATTTTCTGGCAATCCATCCACAGAATTAGCACCAGGAGATTTAATACAGTTTACTGATTCTGCTAATAACGTAATTAGAGTAATTGTACAAAGAATAGATTTACCAGAAGGACTAATTAAAGCAAGAATTTATTTTGATAATGTTTTACAAAATGATGTAAATAACACTAGTGTTATTCGTGTTCGTCCTTTAATTGGTAGTGCATCTAAATCTTCTCTAGTAATTCCAACCACGTCAAAATATTTAAGTAAGATTGTTCAAGATCCAGAAAATTCTGAAATTTCTTATTTCTTTAGAAGAGATTTTGTAACAACTGCTTCTACTAGTGGTGGCAATATTACGTTTGCTGCTCAATTACCATATGGAACGCAAAGGTTTGCACCATTTTCAAAAGAAAATTTTGTTCTTACGGTACTGGATAAAAAATCCTCTACAACTGTAGAAAATGGCGATATTGTTTTCTTAAAAGATGATCAAGTAACGATAGAAAATTCCATAATTACTGAAGCAGGTGGCGTTACTGCTGGTAGTGTAACTATTTCTTTGCCGAGTACTTTTTTCGGCACTTCTTCTAATTTCCCAATTTTAAAACTAACTGCGACTGTTGAAGTTTTAAAAGCAAGACCAAGATTAAAAACTTTCAATGAGAATAAAAGAGTACTAATTATTACGCCAGGAGATAAAGTTGTTCCTATTCGTGGTATTGATATTGACTCAAGTAGTGATGAAGTTATTTCTTATTCTGATGTTATAAAAATTAGATATATTTACGAAGGGACTTCGCAAACTCCCCCAGTAGTTTCTTCCACTGGAGATTTAGTTACTGGAACAGATGTTACCGAAAGATTTACATTTGATGACGGACAACGTGATACATTCTATGATGTATCTAGATTAGTATTGAAACCAGGATTAGAAACTCCTACGGGACAATTAATTGTAGCGTTTGATTATTTTGAACACAGTCAAGGAGATTTCTGTACTGTAGATTCTTATACTCATGAATCTGGTGTTTCGCTATCACAAATTCCTGATTTTAATTCTGCGATATACGGAAGAATTTCTTTAAGAGATGTATTTGATTTTAGACCAAAAGTAGATTCTTCAGCAATTATTAGTGGATATCAAGATAATTCTATATTATCAGTATCAGATTTTAATAGTTTTACTGGATCATCTGGCGTAACATCAAACACTCCATCATCAGATTCTAATCTTGCATACACTATTTCTTACTCCGCTTCTCAATTCTTAGATAGAATTGATGGTATCTTTTTAGACAAGAAAGGACAATTTATTGTAAAGGAAGGTAATTCTTCTTTAAATCCAACAAAACCAGCAGATGTAGATGACGCCATTCCACTTTATTATTTTTACATTCCTGCATATACTTCAAAAGCAGAAGATGTAAGAATTATACCAGTTGATAACAAACGTTATACTATGCGTGATATTGCTAAGTTAGAAAAACGTGTAGAAAGATTAGAAAAATATACGTTACTTAGCGTTCTTGAACAACAAGCATTAAATATGCAAGTTAAAGATGATATTGGATTGGACAGATTCAAGAGCGGATTTATTGTAGATAACTTTGAAAATCATGGTATAGGAAACATAAAATCATTAGATTACAAATGTTCTATTGATACTCAACAATCTCTAACACGTCCTCTTTCCTACGAAACTTCGTTAAGATTAACAGAAGTTAATGTTAGTGATGATCAACGCAATCTTAATCATTACAAAAAAATAAATCAGATTATCACATTGCCATATGAAAATATTGTATTTGCAAAAAATCCATTTGCTACTAAAAAATTACCAGTAAACCCATTTGTTGTTCTGCAATATGTAGGTGAAGCAAGATTAACACCGAATTTGGATAAATGGTTTAATCAAACAGAATTTCCTCTAGTTCTAGATAATGACAGCAAAGTGTTTTCTGCATTTTATGCAAAAAATGATTCTAGAGATGCTTATGCAAGCTTACATAATAATTTTATCGTTAATTGGGTAGGAACAAATAGGGTATTTTACAATACAACATCATTGAGCAATATTGCAAGAAATGTAGCAACAACAGGAACTTCTTCTGCTTCATTATCAAGCAGTTCTAATATTAGTCCACAAAATAATCAATTGGCTCAAAATGTTTCTTCTAAATCGGTTGGATCAAATACAGTAACAAATTCGTTGCAACAATTCTGTCGTTCTGTACCCGTTTTCTTTACGGTTACTAGAATGAAACCGTTTACAAAACTATATTCTTTCTTAGATGGTCAATCTGTAGATAGATGGATAGCACAAGATTTTAGATACACGGGTGTTCCTGGTAATTCTTTAAGCACTTTTAATAGCGGTATTGTTACGGATGCTAATGGTAATGCTAGTGGTTTATTTTTGGTTCCTGCTGGTTATGCACCACAATCTGGTTCTTCGTGGTCAGGGAGTATCCAAACAGTTCAATATGACGAGACAGTAGAACTGTTCTTTACTGTAGGAATAAAAAATTTGAAGTTTACTTCAAATCAAGCGGGATTAATTGATAGCACAGTTGATTCGTTCACTGAAGTAAATTACTATGTATCTGGATCATTGCCAGAGCAACCATCATCTATAATTTCAACAACTCCAGCTATTTTTAAAGGAAAAGAAGGAATTCAATTTATTGAAAATACGAGAGCACAAGTAAAACCAAATCCATTATCTCAAACGTTTAAAATTGAAAAATTTCCTGGTGGAATATTTTTAACTGGGGTTGATTTATTCTTTAATAGCAAAAGTTCAACTATTCCTATCAAAGTATATTTGAGTAATATTGAAAGTGGAAAACCAGGAAAATATATTGTTCCTGGTAGTGAATCTGTATTAAATCCAGATACATATTTGAGAGTTTACACAAATGGAACTTTAAGTGTAACGAAAGGAGAAGATTGTGTCGGTGTTTCTTCGGGAGCAAGCGGACCAATCAAAGACATCTATGATAGAAATAATATTGCATTAACACCATCAACAACTGGATCTTACACTTTGACAAATGATCAAGTATATACAATTGTATTAAGTAATCACAATGGTAAATCTTTTATTGGAAATGATAATACAGGGGAAGAGTTAAAATTTAATTCACTTACTCGTTTTAATGCAGCACAAAATACAAATCTTCGTGTCACTATTGCAAGAAATTCTGGTAGAATTGTAGAGTTAAAAGTAAATAATTTAGGATCTGGATATGACAGTGTTTCTATACAGGTAGAAAGTCCACAACTACCTGGCGGAGTACAAGCAAGAGCAGTGTGTTCTGTATCAAATGGAAATATTTTCGATACTGATATTTTAGTTGCTGGAAGTGGGTACACTGATCCGCCTTCAATTATCATCAATGGTCAAGGTGTTTCCGCCTCTGGTGCTTCAATACAATCTTATATCGAGAAAGATACTCCTTCGGTTAGAATGGGTGTTGCTGTAGATCCTACTGGAGGAAGTGTACTTAATTCAACGACTCCAACTAAATTTACATTTGAATATCCTGTTTATCTCCAAAATGAAACAGAATATGCTTTAGTTATTGAATCAGATTCAACTGATTATAATTTGTGGGCATCAAAATTAGGAGAAGTAGAAATTGCATCTAATTCAGTAGTTACTTCTCAACCACTATTAGGATCTGTATTCAAATCTCAAAATGTAGATGCGTGGACAGAAGATCTTCTAGAAGATATTAAATTTACTTTATATCGTGCCGAATTTGATATTACTAGATCTGGGGTAGTAGAATTATCCAATAAATCTTTGGGATATGAATTATTAGATATCAATCCATTTGAAACTGATTCTTTATCAGATACAACTGCTACATCCACTCTTTATAAAAATAATAATAGTGTAATTAAAGTAAATCACAAATTAAATGGTTTTGAAGATTCGGGCAAATCTTTCGTAAGTTTTAAAAATTCAAATAGTTTTGGTGGATTTGATAGTTCTCAAATTAATAATGTATTATATCAAATTAAGAACTCTGGATCAAATACATATAATATTTCTACATCCACATTGGCTTCTTCAAATGCTTTTGGTGGTGGTTCTAAAGTTTTGGCATCCTACAATAGAAAATATGAAAAACTATTTGCTCAATTAGAATTTTTAAATTTTGCAGAAACAAAAGTTGACGCTCAAGTAAAGACCACTAATATTTTACCACTGGATACAAATATAATAAATTATCAATCATATGATCAATCAGATTATGAAAAGACATTCTTGAATGAAGAACACTTTTTCAATAATCAAAAAGTGGTTTGTTCTCGTGTAAATGAACTTAAAAATATCACAGGTATTAACAAAAATTCATTAGAATATAAATTAACACTATCATCAACTAAATCTTATCTCTCTCCTGTAATTGATTTAAGATCTGCTAATGTCATATTAGTTAATAATCATGTAGAAAAATGTGGAGGTTTTGAAGATAGATATGGTAGAAGAGACCAATTATTAGAATTTTATCCCGTTTATAAATTTACTGTAAATGGTACAAATAGCAATACAATTAATCCAGGAGATGCTGCTAATGTAAAATTAGTTTCTGGAAATACTTCAAAAGCGAAAGCAGCAATTGTCAAATTTGATTCTGCCACGAGTCAATTGTTTGTAAAGATGCTTACTGATACATTATTTACTCCGAGCGAATCACTAGTATTTTCTTCACAACCTTCTTTAACAGGACTAACAATTGCCTCTGATGGATTGAGTGAAGTCGCTTTCTTCTTTGAAGCAAATTCAACCGTTACTTGCGTGGACAGAACAGATACAACAAAATCTTATGATAATTTAATTAATGGTAAAGTTGTTTTTTGGGATTCCAAGAAAAAAATTCTTAGAGTTTCTTGCAATAAACAACCAATTAATAATAATTTTGTATCTCCATCTGTAGTTGGTTCTGATTATGCTCGTATATCTATATCTAGTTCTTCAGGAACCCAAGGAAAAGATATTTTCCGTGTTAGTGATTTAGTTGGTTATGAAAATCAACCAACAGATACTAAGTCGTTCTTGGAAGTTAAAAAAGTATCATATGCAAATGGCGTTCTATTTGTACCAGAGAATAACAACAATAGTTCATCTTTAGCAAAATACTTAACCAAAGAGATAACATTAGAAACCCCAGCAACTTCTATTGATGTTAGATTAACTGCTAATATGTTTGAAATTGATGATGTGCAAGTATTATATCGTGTAAATTATGCAACATCTCAATATAATTTTGATGATCTATCTTGGGAGTTTTTCAATGGCACAGGAAAACCAGACATTGAGGTTATTCCTTCTACCGACAATTTAATCGCTGGTTACATTGAAAATCAAAGTGCATATAAAGAATATAAGTATTCTGTTGCCAATTTAACTGAATTTACTTCTTTTGCCGTGAAAGTAGTTATGAGATCTTCAAATCCAGTATTTGTTCCTAAAATTCAAGATATTCGTATTGTTGCTTCGTTCTGATGGATTATTCTAAAATAGCAGAGCACGACAACCTAGTGAAAGATAACTCCACTGGTGCGGTTATAAATATTGATAAAAGCACATTTGAAGATATAAAAAAAATTCGCAGTGGTAGTTGTTCTATGAAGCAATTACAATGTGAAGTTGAAAGCCTAAAACATGAATTGTCAGACATAAAAAATCTTCTAAGAGAATTAATAAGACATGGCGGTTAGAGAAGTATTAAAAACGTATACGTTTGAAGAGCAACGTCAAGAAATTAATAATCTATCCAGCGATGTTGGAGATGCTAATTCTCTTACGACCACATCAAAGGTACTGACACAAGCAATTAATGATATCGTTAGTGGATCTCAGCAATTAGTCAACGCTACATTGACAGGAGATCTAACAATTCAAGGCGGGGACATTTATCTCCAAGATGCAGCAACAGATGTTTTTATAAGAGATAATGTTCTTAATGCTCTTTTAATAACTGAAGGTGCCAATCCATACATTAGTGTGGACACTATTAATGGTTCGGAACTCGTAACCATTCATAAAAACGCTTTAATTGGTGGCAATTTAACTGTTAATGGTGATATTACATTTAGAGCTGGTAATGGTTCGGCGGGATCTATTACATTAGGTGATGGCAACACCGATAATATTGTATTTGGTGCTGATGTAAATTCCAGTATTGTACCAAATACAAATAATACTTATAATTTAGGTTCATCTTCTCAGATTTGGTCTAGTATTTTTCTAAGCACTATTTCTGGAGGAACAAATGCTGATGTTACTATTGATCCTAATGGTACAGGAGATTTTATATTTAAAGGTGGTGCAGGTCAGAACTTTATTGTTAATGATGGCACTATAGAAAAATTCAGAATTGAAAGTGAAACAGGAAGTGTTTTCTTCAGTGGTCCTATTAACATTCCTGGTGGTATTGCATTACAAGATAATACTGCAAATGCTTTTACAATCACCGAAGGAACAAATTCATATCTGACAATTGATACTGTAAATAATGCAGAGAAAGTTACAGTTCACAAAAACTTAGATGTTCTTGGTGATCTTTATGTTGCTGGTAATGTAACTACAATTAATTCAACTACCGTCACGGTAGATGATAAAAACTTAGAACTTGGTTCTATTGCAACACCGACTGATATTACAGCCGATGGCGGTGGTATTACTCTAAAAGCTGCTCAAGATAAAACTATCAAGTGGTTGCAATCTACTAATTCTTGGGAATTTAATGTTCCGACAAGAATTGAAGATGGTTTAAAAATTTCTCAGAATGCAATTACGAATACTAATTCAACTGCTTCTGATATTACCTTTACTCCAGGATTAGATCGAGTTGTTATTCTTGACACTCGTGCTGGTCTTGTTATGCCAAAAGGAACTACCTCACAGAGACCAAACACTCCTATTGCTACTGATGGTCTTGTGAGATTTAATACCACAACAAACGAAGTAGAAGCATTTGTTGGAAATGAATTTACTTCTGTAACAAAACAATTTAAGTATGGTATTACTGCTCCTGGTCCAGCATTAGGAAATAATGGAGATTTTTATTTTGATAAAGTAAAACAAGAATTTTATGGTCCAAAAGAAGGTGGATCTTGGCCAGCACCTATTTGCATCAAAGAAGATAAAGCAGAGAATGTAATTTATGTTTCCAAAGGAGGAAGTGATACCATATATGATGGATCGACTCCTGCAAAAGCATTTAAAACCATCAAGAAAGCAGCAGAGGCAGCAAGAGCAACTACTGGAAATACAACAATTAAAGTTGCTTCTGGAGATTATTATGAAAATAATCCAATTTATTTGCCAAAAGGCACTACGTTAATTGGTGATAACCTTCGTGAAACTTTAGTTCGTCCGTTAAATCCAGGCGTAGATATGTTCTGGGTAACAAGTGGGTGCTATATTGCACAACTTGTTATGAGAGATAACTATGGTGATCCAAGCAACTCATCAGATTCTCTTCGTGGAGTTGGCACATTAAATGCTGGTGTTAATCCATTTATTACTTCAAGTGCTTCTACGTTTAACCTTTTCCCAGGTCATAATTTAAAAGATATAAATGGTATTTACAAGGATGGTGCAAATATTCTTCAATACAGAAGAACCAATCTAATTACTTTTGCATACGCTCAATTAGTTGCAGGATATCCATCTTTAGTTATTCCACCAACAACTTTTATTGGTAATTTAACTTTAGGAAACCCAGTTGTCACTGGAGTAAGTAGTACAGAAGGTCTGGAAGTTAATGATGTAGTAACTGGGGTTAATATTGCACCTGGAACAACAATTCTTTCTATTGACAGTGCCACTCAAATTACTTTATCGGCAGGAGCATTATTAACTAATAATGGAGAGTTAATGAGTGTTCCTGGTGATGGCAAATGTAAGAGAGATTTGGGTTTGATTTTAGATGCCGTTATTCACGATTTAAAAGTAGGTGGAAATGTAAAATCTATTTTAGCAGGTGAATCTTATAGAGATGCGAATGGTAATTTACAATACATTACTACTGAATTTGTAGAAACAAAATATGCAATTGATCAGTTGCGTTTGGCTGCTAGACAAGATGTAACAAATACTTCTATTATTTCTGAACCAGGATTTACTTCTCAATTCCCAGCAGTTACTGTCGGTGATTGCACTAATGTTCAAACAAATATTGATAACCTATTTGGTATTGTTGTTTCTATTTTAGATGGTGCTGATAGTCCACAATTCAATCCAGGTCCAGGATATCTTCTAGTTGATCAAGAATGGATGCGAGTTGATGATATCACAAATAATGTCGTAACTGTTTCTAGTAATGGAAGAGGAGTTCCTAATCCAATCACAGGTGCTACCTCAATTGCATCTCCACACCCAAATGGTGCTGTAGTTACTCAAGGTGGTAGAGTTTTTAGATATGCAGTTTCATATCCAGATCAAACTGGTATCAAAGGATCAGGAAGAATTACATTACAATCTTCCACTTCAATAGTTCAAGGTGTTAATACTAAATTTACCTCACAAACTTTTGCTGGTGGATTTATTAACGTAGGTAATACTTCTTATACTATTCTTTCAGTTCAATCTGATACTCAATTAACACTTGCGACTACACCTTCCTCCTCAATCTCACTAACCATTTATAGATTTATTCCACCAAAAGAAAGAATTTTCTTATCCCCATATATCCAAAACTGTTCAGTAATTTCTGTTCTTGGAGAAACTTCTTTCAACGCAAGCACTAATGCATACGATGCAACCAAGACAAGAGCTGGCGGATTGCTAATTGATGGCGCTAATCTACTCTCAGATACTCCATTGAAATCAATGGTTGCTGATGCATTTACTCAGGTTGTATTTAATTCGGTTGGTTTCCACCTCAAAAATGATGCATATTCTCAGTTGGTATCGGTGTTTGAAATTTTCGAAGATGTTGGGGTACTTTGTGAATCTGGTGGATATGCATCCGTAACCAACTCAGCTACAAACTTCGGTAACGAAGGTTTAAAGGCAATCGGATTTAGTCCAGTAGCTTTACCATTCTATTCTAACGGTAGAGTCGCTGGTATTACAAATATCACCAAAACATCGTTTGCTACAACTGCGTCAGCAATTACTGGAACAAGTTTTAGTTCTGTGTTGAGTGGAGCAAAAACTAGAGTAACTGTTCGAGTTTCTGCCAATGATATCAGTAAATTTGAGAGAGGACAAATTATCACTATTGCTGGTCATACAGCAACTCCAAATATTAATGCTAGTGGCATTGAAATTGAAACTGTTAGATTTAGTGATAATTTCTTCACTTTCATTTTAAACACTCCGTTTCTACCACAATATGGACCCCCATATGCAGGTGGATCATCAGGAAGCGTAACAGTTACAAGTGGATCTACTTATACGAAGGTTACTGCAATTAATTTTCAAAAGGCACCACAAGCAAATCAAATTGTTAAAATTGATCAGTTACCAGCAACTCCCGATGGTGAATATATTGTTGATGAAGTGTTTGTTTTTTCTCCACCAAATCAAAATAATACATGCGAATTTAGTTTGGTACAGAAAGTTCCAAATGCAGATATTAGTTTAGTTCCAAATAATGCTCTCTGTGAGTTGCGTAGTCCATCCAGTGTTAATAGTTCTGGTCATACATTTGAATATGTTGGATCTGGAACTAATTACATGTCTCTTCCAACAAATGGCGGCAGAGCAGTCACAACAAAACAAAGTGTTGAGATTAATTCTGGTAAGTGTTATGTTTCTGCTACTGACCAAGATGGTAACTTTACAGTGGGTCCAAACTTTAATGTTGATCTAAGAACTGGTAAAGCAACATTTACTGGTGCAGTTGCTATTGGTATTCTTGATTCTCTACAACTTAAAGGATCTCCTGGTACACCTATTTTTGCGTTCTCGACAAATACAGATTTGGGTGGATCGGCTAATAGATCTGATACTGTTTTACCAACACAAAAAGCAGTCAGAGATTTTATCGTTGATAAAGTTGGTAATTTCTTTGATTTGGAAGTAGGTACTGTATCGCAACCTGGCGTCGTTGTTCAATTAGATGGTACTGGTAAAATCAACCGAGACCAGATTCCTCCACAGGAACCATTCAATGTATACGTTGTAGATACAGATGCTGAGCGTCTAGTAGCAGCAATCCCAACATTATCAAAAACAGTAACTGCTCATACTATTGGCAGTAATGTACTAACATTAAACAATCTTGTTGGAGTTGCAATTGGTTACGCTGTAACTGGTACAAATGTTCCTCCCAATGGATTAGTTGATGCAAAAATAGTATCTTTCGACACTGGCAATAATACTATTACTCTTGATGTTCCTGGTGCTAGTTTTACATCTCAAATTAGTGGAACTATTACTGTTAAAAATGCTACTCCACTAAAAGTCGGTGACTTCGTTGTACAAACAAATACTACAAACCCACCTTCAAGATCATACATTCTTGCAAATCTACCAGCAACAGTAAATAATAACTGGCAGGTTATCTCATCGGAACAAGTTGATGCTAGTCAGATTGTTTCTGGTATTGTATCTCCTTCACGCTTAGGTACAAGGATCTCCAACGAGAATACATTCCTTTCTGGTCTCAGTAAGTATGTTCCTCTGCCAAAAGGCATTAGAGCGGTTCCTAACAGCGTCTCGGGGACAACTATCATTAGCTTAGGTAGTGATGGTCCAATTTCCGTAAAGAGAACAGGATCTGCTATTAATATTTCATCCGCATTCTATACTGGAGGAGGTAATCCAATATTCACATTCAATACTGCAACAAATCATGGATTAGTAACTGGAAATTATGTTGAAGTTGATGGTGTATCTCCAGGATCGTATAACGGATATTATCAAGTTACAGTAATTGACGGGGACACATTTACTGTCCCCGCTGCTGTTAATCCTGGCGTATATGTTACTGGTGGTACAGTAACTAAAGGTGATCCATACAGAACTGGATTCCTAGATTTGGATGTTAATATTGCAAAATTCTCTGCTGGTCAATCTGCAGGAAGTAGTGAATATGGTGTTGCTAGTTTTGACTACAATACTTTTGAAATGCTGTCATCTACAGGATATTCAGTTACTCTGAGAGACAAAGGTGTTTCCCTATCAAAAATTGAAAACATTGGTCCTCGTTCTATTCTTGGCAATACATTTTATACCGAGCAAAACGTTGCTGAAGTTCCTCTTAGAGGTTTTGCTGCAGAAATTTTTGAATACGAAACAATTCCCAATGTTAGTGGAATTTGGGAAATTAATGAACTAGTAACTAATAGATCATTAGGAGCAAGACCACAACTTCAGATGGTTACTGGTCAGTCAATTAAATTTATTTTGAAGGCATCGAATGCTGGTCATCCAATGTTTATTACTACGGTTCCAGGTCAAACAGGAACGTTGTCAAATCCACCAGCTTCCGTTTATAATACAGGAATTACAAAATTTGTAAGTAGTGTTCAGAGTCCAGGTTCGGGCGTAGAAGTTGGTGAATTAGTAGTCACAGTAACTCAAGACACACCATCTGTTCTATATTATCAAGATGGTTCTGATCCAGCAAACTATGGTGTTATAAACATCACTAACTTTAGAGGAACAACAGTTAATGTTCTACAAACATTTTCAACTATCGCACCTGTTGTAATAGATACGTTCTCGGCAAAAGATATTTACACAGCTAAATATTTGCTTCAAATTCATAATAAATTTATTGGTCCAACCAATGTACAAAATCAGGAAACAAAATATTTACACTCCACAGAACTCATGATTGTTCATGATGGTGTAGATGTAATGATTAGTGAGTATGGTACATTATGGACAAAGAATTTGGGAGAATTTACTGCAACACTTGCAAATGATATTGTATCAGTTGTTTATACACCTACTGCTGTCAATGGAGTTCCTGCTGGAAATCCTGGAGGATTCTGGAGTGGCGTTACGGATGTTATCTCCAACACTATCAGATTAAGCAGAGATTTCTTAACATAAATAATGCGTATCGTAATTCTTTGATCACTTATGAATGCTGAAACTTTAAGAACTAATTTTAACAATCAACTAAAAGAAACTGAAGGTCAAATCGCTAAACTAAAAGGCGAGTTAGAAAAACTAGAAGAGTACAAACTAAAGTTACAAGGTGGACTAGAAACTTTAGAATTGTTAACTGCCCAAGAAGGTGAAGAAGAAGTAGCGCCTGCGGCAGAATAAAAAAATAGACCCCATGGGGTCTTTTTTTATCGGTTGAAATAACCTCTCGGGAACAGTTGACCGTAAACTGGTCTGCGTCCAGTAAGGACTCCTGGTACAGATGAACGATTTCCTGTAACGGGAGAATCTAAATTTGTAACATTGTAATTGTAAGATATTGCAATATTATTTGATGTTCTTGTCACCGATGAAATAGTGGGATTAATAAACCCAGTTGCAGTAGTTTGAGTAAATGCGATTGATTGATCTACTGCTGTTGTTACTGTTGTTGGAGTTTCTGATAGGATAATTTCTGGCATTAGGTTGTCCTCGCTGCGAAAATCATACCAATTGAATTATTTCCACTTACATTATCCAATCCATTTTGTGAAGTTTGATAACCAGATACAATAATTTCATAAATTTCTGATGGACTTACAGTAATGGTGTCTCCTGGTCTAAATTGTGTTAGTCCTGGTGAAGTAGCAACTTGAAGCATAATAAAATCATCTGGAATGTAATATGGGCAAGGCATTAAATTATTGCAAATAGGAATTCCTTTAATTGGTTTATAATAGTTAGCTGAAGATGATACTTGTTTGTCTCTATTTGCATAACTATTTGTTTGATCTGCACTAGAAATTCTATCATAAGTAGAATTTCTATAGTATGTTAATACTTGATCATACTGATTATCAGTATCGATATTTGCACTGTAATTGGATACGGGGAATGTGTAATTCCAACCATTGTTAGTTTCTCTCAAATATCCGTAATTTGCTTCTCTGGTTAAAGAGTATCCTGTGGTTGGTTCGGCTTGATTATTGAAAAAACTATAATAATAACCAGGAACAAGATGCGTCATTGACACAGTTCTTCCGCTAGTTGTATACAATGTCATACCACCATTCCACACATGATTTAAATCCCAAACATTTGCGCCAAAATTACTTCCTCTGTGTATAGAAAAAGTACCAAATGGAACAATTACATTATTAATTGTTTGTGTAAATTGTATAACTGCAAAATTAATATCTTGTGGTGATTGTGCTTTGTAAATTCTTATTGAAAGCGGGTAAGCAGTGGGAGTAGAAGAACTTGCATAATCAATATTTGTAAAATTAGTATCAGTTGCTGTTGTATAATTTACAAACTCTTGATAATCTAAACCCTTATCTCCAGTATATGCTCCATAATCAATATTACCATTTATATAATTAGCGTTAGTTCCTCTTCTATTCAATGCCGTCCACATTGCTCCACAACTTAAATACATTCTATAATTATTTGCATCCAATCCAAATCCGTAAAAAGTGGTTCCAAATGTTTTTGTATTATCATTTACATTTTTCAAAACTGCAAAATGTCCAAATGAACTCTTTTGGTACATAGTACTTCCAGATCCATAATTTGTAACTATAATATCGCAAACTCCATTTTGTGCATTTTGCTGTGCAGTTGTTGCGCTATTTACACCCACCAAAATATCATTGGTTACATCAACACCACCAATTGCAGAACCAGGAATTGTTACAACTTCATTATTACTCCATCCAGATCCAATACTATGGATTGATATTCCAGCTACGCTGCCAGTATGTGAAATTGGGAATGAAGGATAACGATATACTCTAATTTTTAATGATGATCTACCACCTGATGCGGGAATTGTGTATTTCCAATATGGATAAAAATTAGTAGCATTATTTGAGTTTACTGCTGGCAAAACTCTAATAATTCCACGCATTGATGGATTTGCGGAATTGATATACCCATACGAATAAACACCTGGAAATCCAGTACCAGGAATTTCATCTGGGTTGGATACTTCATCTTCCGTTTGTGGCCAACCTTTTACCTGCCAAGTCACACTAGAAGTTCCTTGACCAGTAGGAAATGTTTGATATATTTGTCCTTGATAATTAGATGTATTTAAAATTTTATTAGTATTATATCCTGTAGTTGGATTATTAACTAAAAAGAAATTACCACCACTTGTTGTATCATTGACTGCAAAATTGAGGATATCTCCCATCTCAACATCAATTTGAAAATTATTATAAAGAACATTGAATGCTCTTCTCAATGGAATTAAATTCCACGATCCAGTAATTGCAGTAATATTGATAGCAGTGCCATTTGTTGCATCATCAAGAGTTGCTGCTAATTTGATAGTGTTACTATCGACTCTAATAACAAAATAAGTAGTGTTGTCAACTAAAGGACTTATGCTTCCAGATGCGCTATCTGGATTCCATACAACAGGATTTCCTGTCTGTAATGTATGTTTGGTTAATGTTAATGTATCATTAGAAATACTAACATTAGAAGCAAACCATTGCTCCAAAACACTATAAGATGATGTTCCGTTGTTGGTAACAAAGAAATATCTATTAGTATTTTGAGATTGTGTTACTGCTGGACCACCACAAAATCTCCAGTTTGCATCTCCTACATTAAATGCATTATTTCCAGGTGCTTCAAATGCTACAGGAGAACCAGAAATAGTACTGCCACCATTCATACCAAGTTGACTGAAAGCAGTTTCTAACGCATCTAATACATGTTGACGGGTCCAACCAGTGTTTCCGTTATTAACATTAATAACTGATTTAAAAATTGCCATTTTTTATTCTCCGATCTTTAATGCTGTTAGAGTAACTGTAATTGGGGTGGAAGAGGTACTTCTGTTTGTAACAGAAAGATAAATTGTAGTCGTTCTTGGGTTGTCATTATTAAAACCTAAGATTCCAGGACTGATTAATACTGCATTTGTAACACCATCAGTTCTGATTTCACTAATTACACCAGTACCAGCAGCAGGGTCTTGACCTTCACTTCTGGTAGTATCAGCATCTCTCGATGCATCATCTGTATAAACACAAACCCATGCTTCTGCAGAGGTAGTAATTTTAAATAACGAATAGGCTTTGTATCCTGTAATATTTAGTTCTGCCGTTGCGTCAGGAGCGAGAGAAGCAGTAGTTCCTGACAAATCTTGAATTGAAGGAACACTCGATGCAACAGAAGCACTTACAACTCCATTACCATCAATCGTTAATCCAGAACCAATCTTTATACCACCAAGAACACTTGCGGTTGCAGTTGGTAATGTGTACGATCCAGGATTAGCATCAAGTACTCCTGTTACTGGGTTGATTGATAGGTTGGCACCTACTTTAATACCACCCAATACAGTAGCAGATGCTGTTGGTAAAGTATATGCTGCAGGAATTGATGGTTTATTTTTAATGAAATCTAATGAAGCATTATTAGTTTGATTCCAATCTGCTTGCACAGGAGCAACACTACCAATTGTAATTCTCTTATTACCAGAATCCCAATTGACTGTAGTGCCAGCACTTCCAGCAATTTCTACACTATCTGTTAAACCAGAACTAGGAACGAGATCAAGGAAAGCATTGTTACTCGTAGTATTTCTTCCTTGAAAATCATACGTTATAACCGTTCCTCCTCCACCGCCACCACTTACGATGGTGTTCATTACTTTATTGACACTATCATAAGTATAAGTAACACCCACTTTACTTCCATTAATTAACATTAATGCAGCAGCATCTTTTGCCATGCCGTCAGTATATTGAGTTACTGTATTTGCAGGTGCTCTAAATGTAATTGTAGTTGCATTTGTTCTTTCAACTTGCAATCCATCTGCTCCAGCAAAGGTAATATCTGTATTAGTTGTAGCAACTCCAATTTCTTGTAGTCGCAATCTTACTTGATTACCAGTTGCAGTTTCTGTACTAAAATTATAAACTCTACCAGTTAAAGTTAATTCATTACTGACTCTGGATATTGTAATACCAGATGTTGCTCTGATAGTAACATCACTAGTAGCACCCCCAGAAGCAGATAATCTAAGAATTTTTCTTTCTGCATTCTGTTGGGTAGTACCACTGGTAAAATCTTGTACTGATGTAGAATAAGTTTGTTGGAAGTTTCCAATTAGCGTTTGGAGATCAGATGATGTTGAACTAGTAGTTGTTACAATTCTTTGGTTAGTCCAACTACTATTGTGTGCATAATATAATGCTCCGCCAGATTCTGTATAAGCTACTGCGCCAGCGTTTGCTGCAGCAGATGGAAGTTCTGCTAATGAGGCATAGTAAAATGGAATTAGATTCTTTACTCGGGGAGCAGTAATTGCTCCATCATCTCCAATTGTAACTGGTGAGTTTTGAACTTCTAAACCATTGATTCCATTAAATCGAGCGATTGCTTTATCAGTTGAACTGATAGGACCAATCATAGTGCCGCTTCCACCACCGCCACCAGATCCACCAGCTGATGCTGGTGCCCATTGCGTGCCATCCCAACGAAGAATATTACCTGTTACTGGTGCTGCACTAGAAACATTACTAAGATTTTGCAGTAAAGTTGGAATCGTTGGTTTACCAGTGAGATCAGCATATGCTCCACTAAACAAAGTTGGTTTATTAAGAATTGCTGATACACCAGTAGTAGCACTCCAATCAGATTGAACTTGTGCTGCTGGTATTGTTGGTTTATTTAAAAGATTATTGTAGTTGTTGTAATCTGTAGGAACTGGAATATTAAAATATGTAGTTCCATCATTTGTAAATTCCCAACGATCACTAGATTCGTTCCAACGAAGTTCTGTATCAAGCAACGATCCTCTGTTGACAACTACATTTGCGTTTGATGTTGGTTGTCCAACAACATTATCATTTAAAACAATTTGACTATTTTGAATATTTAAAGTTGTTAAATTGTTAGTTGTGATAGTGCCAGAAACATTTAAATTTCCAGTAATAGTAGCATTACTAAATGTTGGAGATCCATTTTCTGATACAAAACTAACAGTAGACCATGTAACACCTGTACCAGTGCTTCTTAGATATTGACCAGAAACACCAGTAGATCCATTAATACTTATTGATCCCGTGTTTAGTCCATTTGGAAAAGAAGGAGCTCCAGTTCCATCAAGATTGCTAATTGTATTAGTTTGTGTGCTTGCTGAAGAAACACTAGTATTTGATATAATAGAAGTAAAAGATTCGGCAGCATTTTTTACTGCATATCCAGAAAGAAGGGGTGGAGTATATGTGAGAACTCCTGATGTACTATTATATGATAATGCTCCAGATCCCGATGCACCTTGCGTGGTAATACTTAAACTAGGTGGAGTCGATCCTCCACCACCTCCACCAGTTGCTGTTGCGTTAACTCTTCCATTTACAGAATCATATGCAAAACTAATGCCACTATGAAATCCATTTACCAAAAGATTTGCAGCAATTTTTTCAACTGTTGACCAAGGAAATTGGTTTGATGATGGCATTATATTTCCCTATATTTTTCCTAATAGATATTTATGTTTTCGGATTTTTTTTCTTATAAATAAACATAGAAAAATCTAGCGGAAGGGGAGAGTGAACCTTCATGGCAACGAATGCTAAGGCGTTCGTCGTTAAAAACGGCGTCGTCGTACAAAACCAGAATAAATTAGAGTTACAAGAATTATCTGCCAACGGTGACAATTCTGTATCACTAAGAGCGCCAGCAAACCTTTCCGCTAGTTACACATTGACGCTACCATCAGATGATGGAGTAGATAGACAGGTGTTGCAAACGAATGGGTCGGGAGATCTATCGTGGGTAACACCTGTTTTTGTTGAGGATGTTTTGGCATTAACAATCGCATTAGGATAAGATGGCAACTAATAGTTTCAAATCGAAAGTAAGTGCTGCGGTAGGAACAAGTTTTACTTCCGTATATACTGTTCCAGCAAGCACATCATCAATTGTTATCGGAATGAACTTAGCATGTGTAGCAACTTCTTCAATTGTTGCTGATGTGCTCATTGATAAAGCAACAGGTGCCGATGCCAATTTAATTAAAAATATTCCCATTCCAACAGGATCTTCTTTTGAAGTATTATCTGGTCAAAAAATTGTATTGGAAGTAGGAGATATTGTAAAAGTGAGATGTGATACTGCTGGTGGCATGGATGTATTATTAAGCTTTTTAGAAATCACTAATTAATACGGAGTAACATGCCATACTTAGGTATAAGTCCTACAAGGACAGATAATAGAAAACTTGACACTCCACTGCAAAGAGTTGGTGGCGGTGTTGGTTTTAACGGAGTAGCAACTCAATTCTATTTGACAATTGAAGGAGAACCAGTTTATCCAGATACAGAGCTTCTTCTTCAAGCTGTACTAAATGGTGGTCAACTAAATCCAAAAGTTGATTTTACGATTGAAAGTAATGTGATCACATTTGCTATTGCTCCTTCACAAGGCGCAATATTCTTTGGTATTATTGGAGATAGAGTTTCTTTAAACAAACCAGGAACAGATACTGTTACTACCGTTAGTATTAAAGATGGTGCGGTAACAACTGTTAAAATTGCAGATAATGCAATTACTAGCGAAAAAATTGCTCCAGGAACAGTAATCGCCGCTGACGTTGCTAACGGGGCAATCACTACAATTAAACTCGACGGAACTATTGGAGCGGAGGCAGTAACAACTGCTAAGATTAGAGACCTCAACATTACTACTGGCAAGCTTGCAGATTCTGCAGTAACAAATATAAAGATTGCAGATGCTGCAGTTGATAATTTAAAATTAAAATCAAGCACTACTGTAGATGCAGATAGAGCAGTAACAACCAATCATATTCGTGATCTCAATATCACCACTGGCAAACTAGCAGGTGGGGCTGTTGATGCTTCAAAATTAAAGAGCAGTTCTTTTGTGGATTCCGATCGTGCTGTAACAACAAATCACATTCGTGATTTAAATATCACTACAGATAAATTAGCTTCTGATTCAGTAACTGCTGATAAGATTGCGATCGGTGCAATTAGTAATAATAAAATTGCCAATGGATCAATTACTCCAGAAAAATTAAATTTAACTGTTTTGACAGATCCATCAAATCCTACCGATGGTCAGTTAATTTTCAACACATTTACTAACTCACCAAAAATTTATAATCAATCACAAACTAGATGGGAAGAACTTTTGACCCAATCTACCGCAGGATCACTAGTAGGTTGGACATTTCTTGCTGCAATTCCAACTTCAATATCATCATTCACTGAAAGAAACACTCAGGTTGCGCCAGAAACTGTAGTAAAAAGTTATGCATTTAATGATAACCCATTTGTTCCTAGACATGTCATTGTTACAAATGGAGGAAAAATTTCATCATCAAGTAACCTAACTTCTTGGGCAGCAAGAACTTCGGGAACTCCCAATAATTTAAATTCTGTTTCATGGAGTGGATCTTTCTTCTTTGCGGGAGGGAATGCAAATACTTTATGCACATCTTCAAATGGAGAAACATGGACAACTTCCGTAGGTCCATTTGGTACTAATGGTAGTGATATTACTGCGACTTTTGCTGCTAACGGTATTGTATTACTCGGTAGCTCTTTTGGCGAGATCGCTGGTGGAGTATCATTCACTCTGAGAAATAGTAACTTACTTTCTCCAATCACATCATTTGCATACAATAACAATGTATTTGTTGCGGGAGGATCTTCTGGAGATATATCTTCATCTAGTGATGCTACTGCGTGGACACAAAGATTGAATACTGGAGGATTGAACAAAGTATACTTACAACCATTTGGAACTGGATTTATAGCTGTTATTGATAACCAAACAAATAATGATGTGACAATTAAGACATCAACAAATGGAACAACTTGGACAGATCTTGTTATTAATCCAGCGAATATTCAAACAGTAAGATCTTTTAGATACTTCCCCGCAACACAAGCATATTTGATTGTTGACCAAAATGGAAATACTTTGAGATCAACAAATGGAAAAGATTGGGCATTTTTCAACCAACCAGTATTTGAATTCGGAACAAGTATTTCAATTTCAGATTTTAACTATGTTGAAGTTGGTGGTATTCAATACTTTTTAATGATGGGTACGAAAAATGTAAATGGAACTTTAAGTCCATATTTCGTTACTTCAACTTTTAATACATCAAATAATCAACTTGAATCGAATAGAAATTATATTGTTGATACATCATATGGATTAGTTAGCGCCAACTTACCATCAAATCCAAATATTGGAGACATTGTTAGATTGGCAGATGGTTCAAATACTTGGGCAACAGCAAATGCTGTAATCAATGCAAATAACAAATCATTCTTGGTCAGTACAGGTATTATTGATAATTCATTGATTCTTGATTACTCTGGCGTGAGTATTGACTTAGTATGGACAGGTTCATATTGGAGGGTCTACTAAAATGGCAATTAATTTAAGCAATTTAATAACAACAGGTTCTGGATCAGGAACTAACATTTATGATTTTCATGGTCTCAAAAGAACTTCCGATGGTATGCTGGTCTATACCTTGGAAGATACTCTTTCCAACTCAGTTATTGATGTTTTTAATGAACCAGTAGAGGGAGTGTTTGCTTCTTTAGATGAGGACTATACTACTGCACTACCTGCTGGTCGTGATAGAAATAATATTAACGGTATGGGAGATTTAAATGATCCTAATGATAAATACCAACAGTATAGATTTGAAGATAAAAAAGTGAGGTATTTTATTGATGATTCAGGTTATATGGTCGCAAGATTAAATGCGAACTATTCTTACACAGGTCCAAAATAATAGGAAACTAAAATGGCAGATTTCAGATTAGGTAGATTAAAATTTAATTGGAGAGGCAATTGGACTGCTACCACAGCCTACGAGATTGATGATATTGTGAAGTTTGGTGGTAACACATATGTTTGTGTTGCCAACCACACATCTGCCGCATCTGAAGCGGCATTTTACACCAATGATATTGCAGCATCTCCAACAAGATGGAATGTTCATGTTCCAGGTTACGAAGTAAAAGGAACTTGGGCAGCAACCACATTCTACAAACTAAATGATCTTGTTACTTATGGTAACACGATTTATGTTTGTACAACACAACATACTTCAGCAAGCACATTTGATGCTACTAAATTCTCAACTTATCTTGATGGATTAAAGTTTGAGAATAACTGGAGTAGTTCAACAGAATATCAACCAGGAGATATTGTTGCTTATGGTGGTTATACTTATACCGCCAAGACAATCAATACTAATGTAGTTCCTTCTTCAAGTTCTGCTGATTGGGGTCTCCTAGTCACTGGATTATCCCCAGTGGGAGCATGGAGTGGAGCAACTGCATATAAGCCAGGTGACGTTGCCCAATATGGTGGTAATCTTTATGTTGCTATTGCTGCTAATACCAACGTAAAACCTTCGTCAGATGTAACTAAGTGGGTATTCTTCCAAACTGGTCTTAAGTGGAGAGGCACTTGGAGTGCGGTTACCGATTATAACATCGGTGAAATCGTATTTAAGGGTGCTAGTGCTTGGATAAATATCCAAGAATACACCATTGCTAATGGTGGCGCAAGAGATCCTGAACAAGCGCCTGCTTTCTGGGAACTATTTGCTCAAGGTGATAATACTAGTAACGTAACTCAACAAATTGCTGCAGTTAAGGCGGCAGCTTTGACATATTCGCTAACCTTCGGATTCTAATTTTAAAAGGAGAAATAAACTAAAATGGCAAGAAAATTAGCATTTGACTATACATTTAATAAAGCTGCTCGTCAGGTTGTATTAAATGGTAATGTCAACCCTAAGAGATTACTCTTAATCAACAACGCAACCGCTAACACAACTATTTACAATTTTGGTGACCCAGCTCTTAAAGCTACAAGCACCGTATATAATGCAGCAACTGACAAAACAACAGTTACACTAAACTATGATACCACTGGAATGTCAGATTCTGACGTTCTTCAAATTTTTACTGAACAAGATGGTGTCGAAATTAAACCAGTAGATACTCTGCTCGACCCAGTATCTAAGTTCCGTATGTCGGAACCAAATACTCTAATCGATACTGACTTTGAGTATGGTCTACAGGCTACCAAGTGGGAAACTCTAGAAAGAGCAAATAATATTCCAGGATATTATTCAATTAGTGGAGATACGCCACTAACAAATATTGCTGATGTTACAACGAACGGAAGCAGAATTGTTACAGTAACTTGTACATCACCACACGGTTTGACTACTGGTATTCCTATTGATGTTCGTGGTGTTGATAGTATTACTGCTGAGGGAACATTCCTTGTTCGTAGAACAACAGAATTTACTTTCACATATGAAACAAGAACTGTTCAACCTGGTTCTCTTTCAGTACCTGTAAGCATCAACACTGCATATATTACGATCACTACTGGTCGTTTCTATGTTCAGTCACAAATTCCTTTTGACAATAGTGCTGGCGTAGATGAAGGTCCAGTTGTTACTGATAATGCTGTTCCTAGCAATTTAACTGTAACAACTCCATATAAGCATGGATTTAAAACAGGTGCGCCTTTCTATCTAACCAATACTCTTTCCAATAGAAGAGTAACATTCTCCGCTGCTTCAATTACTTCTGGTGGTAACGTAGAAGATAGAATTTCTTATTCTCTAGATACTGGCAACTTCAACCCATATGAGCCATTCCACATGGGAACTGCTCTGCGTGTAATTGATGGTGCTACTGCTATTTCAATTACAGCGGATACCATTTCAATACCTAATCATGGACTCGTAACTGGAGATCCAATTGCTTATCTTGGTACTAGTGGAACACATCCAACAATCAACGCAGTTTCTACTGGCAGATTTGCTGTTTCCGCTGGTCAACTTCCAGTTTATAACAATGGTACTGGCGCTGCTTCTTCATCATTCTTCTATGCAGTTGTTATTGATGCTGATACAATCAGATTAGCAACAAACCCACAAAATGCTTATAACGGCGATGTATTAGTTGACTTTGCTGGTGCTGGTACAGGTAACATCACCTTCTCGCTATTTAATAGCAGAGGTTATGAACTACAGCAGAGTATTGCTACTATTCAGACGATTAATGGTCAGTCAGAAGTTAAAGTAACATTCTCAAGCAGCAGAACAAACAGAACGATGGGTGTTTACCCAGAGCGTCAAATCACTCTAAGTGATACTGGTATCGCTGGTCTTAATGGTGTTTATGTTGTAAAAGCAACTCCAACTGCTCCTGGATTTACCAGTCAGAACTGGAGAGAAACTGATAGCTTCTTCATCATGGAAGGTCCATCAAACAATACTGGCGGTGCTCTACTCAACCAGTCGGTTTCTGCTACTTATACTTTATCAAACACTGCTGCTGCAACAAATACTCTTCTAAGAACAAACAACTTTGAGAATTCATTTTCACCAACTATCACCAGCGTAAGTGGCACTACTCTTAATGTTAGTGCGGCAACAATGACAACTCTTGGCGATGGAGATCTCCCAACTCGTGTTGGTTCTATCGTAAGATTTACTAATGTTGGTTCACTAACTGGCGTTGCAGTTAACACAAACTACTTTGTTTCTGCAGTAACATCAACATCTATTGCTATATCAACAACACATCCTGCTTCAACTGCTGGGGTAACTCCTATGGTATTGGGCGGAACTCCTGGAGCTGCTGTTCTAAGAGTATTCCGTTCTGGTGTTCGTGCTCAAATGCATGATGGGGCAACTTCATGGTTGAATCACACTCGTTGCTCTATTCACGACTGGTGCTCAATCACAGGTAAGATGTTTACTCGTGAGTGCATTTCTTCTGATAGAATTTTCATTAAAAACCACGGATTAGCATCTGGCGTTCCTGTAATGTTTATTGGTGGCGGTAATACTTGGACGGGTGGCGTAACAGCTCCTGTGGAATCTACTGCCCAATCACAAATTTACTACGTTGAACCGATTAACCGTGACGAAATTGAACTTCGTACCACAGAAACTGTTTCAGGTGTTGGTCCTTATTCTGGTGCTACTGGTGCTACTCGTGTAAACTTTAGCACTGCTAACACTTGGGCAGGCGGTGTATACCAGATTCATCCTGGATTCACAATTAACGCATTCTCGTCACCTACTGGCGGTGCTGGTGGTGGTCGTGACCGTGTTCTTGGCGCTTATGCAAACTTACCTACATACATGACTGAAAGAGCAGAAGTTATCATCAAAGAAGGAACTGGTTCCACTATTGTTGGTGGTCTACAGCAAACTCCAAACACGTATGCACAGTTCCAGAAGTACTTCGCAAGAACATTGATTAACTCTGGTCCTATCTCAGGTGCTTCGGAATTTTCTCTAACTCTTGCAGGTAGTGGTTCTCCAATCAACTTTACTTCGGCACATACTACTGGTGGTGGTAGATTCATTGGTATTCGTATTTCTGAAAATACTTTCTCCAATAGTTTCTATCTACCAAACCATGGTGGTATTGCAGGTCAAAGAACAACTTACACTCAAGCTGGTTCATTTACTGGTGGTACTAGAGATACTCAAGCTATTTATCCAGCTACTGCAGGATTCCCTGGTCCTCTCTTTGATTATGTTACTGATTCTACTGGCGTTAACTGGCCAAGAGTTAGCATGGCGTTGACTCAACCAACTGGTTCGGTTCAAGGTCTGTCAAGTGGAACAACATATTATATGGTTCCAATTAATGATGATGTGTTTAAAGTTCAGGTATTCTCTGCTGCTACACTTCCAACTGGTCAACCAACAGTTCAGTTCTCGATTACTGGTACTGCTTCGCAGGCAACCAACGCTGTTTCTGGACCATTCGGTATCACAGACATGAAGTTTTCAAACACTTCTGTTGCAAACTTATTTGGTAACAGAATCTTCTTACCTATCGAACAACAAACATTAGTTGAAGGTGACATTGTTCGTTACGAATCAACTGGTGCTTCTGAAGTTGGTAGTGCTTATACTGGTGCTCCTGGTCTCGTAAATGGTAACCTATTTACAGTAAGAAATGTTAGTGATAACACTCCACTTTCAACTGGTCTATTCACAACTATTGATCATGATTCAGATGCTTCAATTCTCACTCTGAATACATCTGTTACTTCTATCAGTGTTGGTAATACTCTTTGGTCTGGAGCATATCTAAACGAAAGAATGATTGTTAATGCTGTTGGTCCTGGAACATTCACAGTAAGTGGTCAAAGTGTAACACTAACTTCTAACCAAATTCATGTCACCAGAGGATTTGGTGGTACTACTGTTGGTGGTACTACTGCTAGAGCAATTCCAACCGAAGTTACTTTATACCGTATCAATGGTAGTTTCCAACTTCAGGTTAGAGATACAGCAACTCCAAGATCTTTCTCGGTTGGTTCTGGATCAGCAAACGCATCTACAGATACCTGGAACCTAACTGGTCATGGTCTAAGAATTGGCGAAACCGTTGCTATTTCTACATATGCAACTTCTGGTTCGATTACTAACACCATCATCAATACTGCACAATCAGCAAACGCTCAACTTTATTTCGCAATTCCTGTTGATGCTAATAACTTTAGATTAGCACACTCAAGAGCTGCTGCTTTTGCTGGGTTCCCAATTGATATTACCAATGCTGGTTCTGGTGCTAGCTGGGTATTCGTTCAATACTATGATTCGGTTCCCCTAACTTCTTCTGCTTCAGGAACTCATGCTCTAATTAATGTTTCTTCAACTGGTACAATTGATGGTGGTTACGATGCTGCTTCAGTGTCTGATTACAAGATGACATTCTCGCCATCTACAACTATTGCTAACAGAGTAATCACTTTTGACCCACAGAGAAATACCGATCTCAAGACGGGTACTTTCTTCTACCAAAACCATGGTTTAACGACTGGCGCAAGAGTAGTTTACTCAAGAAATGGCAACAGCTTTGAAATTGGTAGATCAACAGGCAACACCAACCCCCGTGCTGGTTACAACGCTCTGTATGATTTGCAGATTACTAGCGTAGTATCTTCATCTCCTTCTGCTGGTTTTGTAACTTATAACTTCTCCACCTTACCTTCATCACCATTTGACATCGTACCTAATCAAACGATTACAATTTCTGGTGTAACCAGAGATGGTTCTCTAACCAATGGTTATAATGGTACATTTAAAGTAGTTTCTTCAACTGTTTCTTCTGTAACTGTTGCAAACTCTACAACTGGTGGCACAATTGCTGGTACTTCGTTTATCTCTGGCACATATTATGCTATTCGTAACAACTTAGATATGTTCCAACTTGCTTACACTAAAGCAGATGCTTTAGCTGGTAGAGCAATTCAGAACTTCTCGACAACAGGTACAGTTAACGCAGGTCATACTATTACTACTGCTCAAGTAACAGGCGAATCACTTGGCAATGGTCTTGCTACTATTGTTGCTAGAGATCTAATTGTTAATGGTTCTTCAACTGCTGCTGTAACTCCAGCTTCAGATAGAATCGTATCAACTGGTCACGGTTTCGTGACTGGTGACCGAGTAATCTATCAGGTTTGGGGTAACGGTAGACAGATCAATGGTCTTGTTTCTGGCAGACAATACTTTGTCAACAGAACTGAAGGAACTCAGACAAAAGGTGGTGCTGCAAGTGGTCAGGGTGCTAACCAGTTCTCACTCCACAATACATGGGTAGGTGCTTATACAAACACTGACCTTGTTGATATTCTTGGCGTTGGAACAAGCACACTTCACCAGTTTAAGGTTACCAACCCAACACTCAGAGGTACTACCTTCAAGGGTGATTGGAATACATCTGATAACTATCTCTATGGTGATATTATTATTTACAGAAATAGTTACTACATGTCGGTAACTGGTGCTACTGCTCCTGGACAATCTTCAGTAGTATTCAACACTGGTAACCCACCTGTACAAGATTCTGATGGTAGAGCAAACCTCAACTGGATGCTTCTTCCACCACTACCTGCATACTCAACTAGATTCCTAGCTCAGTATAGAGGTGGAGATAGCGTTAAGTTGTCTGGCAGAATGCCAATCAAGACACTTGTGTTCTCTGGTTCTGGTGTTGTAAACACGACTACGGGTATCTTTAATATCAACGGTCATGGTTTATCAACTGGTGATGCTGTTGTTTATAAGTTAGATGCTCAGGGTGGTTATCACCAGGGAACTAACGGAAACTGGTCTGAATATACTTCACAGCTTCCTCAACAACCTTATGGTGGTATGACTGTTAACACCCTCTATTATATCAACGTAATTGACGCTAACAACTTCACCATTCATAGTTCACCTGCTGGTGCATTCATCGGTGGTTCTACTGGTACTGGTGTAGATCAAGTTATTCCAACAGCTAACGGTTCTGGTTCATCACATCGTTTTGAGAAGTATGAAGGATTTGTATTTGATATGCAAGTTCTTGCTGTAAATAATGATGCGGATATGATCGTTTCTGACCCATACCCAACTCGTCAGATTGCTTTCAACCCACAAACAACAACAGTTGCAGTTTCTAACTTAGCAACTCCAGTTATCTCAGTGGAAAGAGATGAAATTTCTATTCCAAACCATGGTCTAAACACTGGTGTTAAGGTTTACTACTCCGCTGGTTTCGGTATTGGTAACGTTGTTGGTGGTCTAACTGAAGGTGGTACATTCTTTGTAATTAAGATTAATGATGATGTAATTCGCCTTGCTAGTACGCTCAGTAATGCTCTTACATTCCAGTTTATCGATATTACATCAACTGGTCAAGGTTTCAACCACTATCTAGTTGCTGCTACATACTGCTCAAGCACATATATTCGTTATCAGTCAGGTGGAGCACTTGTAACAGATTCTCTAACTGGTTCAAACTCTCACCTGTACCTCTCACAAACTGGCTCTAACATTCGTGACGGTGTTATCCAAGCAATTCCATTCATTTACGAAACTCAAATGTTCGTAAGACCTGATTGCTTGAACCTACACAGATCGTTTGATGGTGGTGTTGAGATTTCAACTTCCAGATCTCCTGGTATTGAAATTTCTAGACAAACCAGAAGATACTTCCGTTACCAGTCAGGTAAGGGTCTACAGTATTCAACTGGTATCAACTTCAGTCCTTCGATTGATGTTTCCAGCATCACACATGATGGCACATCACTTGCAACTGTTGTCTGCAGAAAACCACACAAATTAACGACTGCAAACAAAATTATGATTGAAGATGTTGAAGTAACATCTGGAGTTGCCACACCTTACACCACACCAGCTAACGGTCAATTCTTCACCGTAAATAGCGTTATTGACGAATTTAGATTCCGTTATGCAACTAATGGTGTTCCTGCTGATCTATCTCCTTCTGGATTCCCTGCACTCTTCCTCTATGAGTGGGAAGATGCTGAAGTTCGTGCTGGTATGTTCGATGATCAGAATGGTATGTTCTTTGAATATGATGGTTCACAACTCTATTGTGTAAGAAGAAATTCAACTTCACAAATGGCAGGAACCGTTGCTGTTGCATTCAAGAGCAATCAGGTAACTGGAACTGGAACTAGATTTACCAAGCAGTTAATTCCTGGAGATTTTGTAGTTATTCGTGGCATGAGTTATAAAGTTACTGCGGTTGATTCTGATACCAATATTCATATTAGTCCTTCCTATAGAGGAACCACAAGATCAAGAATTGTTATGTGTAAAATTCGTGACTTGAAAGTTCCTCAATCACAGTGGAATATTGATAAGTGTGATGGAACTGGCGTAACCGCATTTAAGCTCGACATTCACCGTCAGCAAATGGCATACATGGATTACTCCTGGTATGGCGCTGGTAAGGTACGTTTCGGATTTAAGGATCAGAAAGGTGTCGTAACTTACGTCCATGAGTTTGTACACAACAACAAAGAGAATGAAGCGTACCTCCGTTCAGGTAACCTACCTGCTCGTTATGAAATTGCGAATGGTGAAGCGCCAACCTATGCTCCATCACTCTATCACTGGGGTGCTTCGGTAATCATGGATGGTAAGTTTGAGGATGACAAGGCATACCTCTTCTCGGTTGCTTCTGGTTCTTCTGGTTCAGATACAATTTCTGTTCCTCAAGCACTTGCTGGTACTGCGGTTCCAATTCTCTCAATTCGTCTTGCTCCTTCGGTTGATACTTCACTCGTCGGACCTCTCGGGGAAAGAGATCTCGTTAACAGAATGATTCTAAGAATGAACTCAACTGGTCTCGTTGTTGGTAACAGCAACAACCGCCCTGCATCGGTTCGTCTCATTCTGAATGGTAACCTCTCGCAGTCAGCATACTTCACCAACTACGGTGCTCCTTCACTATGTCAAATCATCAAGCACACTGGTCAGGCAGCTGATACAGTAACTGGTGGTGTTACAATCTTTGAATTCCGTGCTGCTGTTAACTCACCAATTACACAAGAACTCAAGGAACTTGTGGAACTTGGTAACAGCATTCTTGGTGGTGATTATGTCTATCCAAACGGACCTGACGTACTTACCCTTGCGATTGTTCCAACTGATGCGAACGCAGCGACTACATGTACTGCACGTCTCACCTGGGTTGAGTCACAAGCCTGATTCATTCCCAACATACTTCTTGGAGGGGGGCAACCCCCTCTTTTTTTATAAATATCTTTAGGAAATAAATATAGGTCTGGTAAATGTCAGCATCAAAACCAGCGACAAGAACAGAATTAAAAGATTATTGTTTGCGTCAACTTGGTGCTCCTGTTCTCGAAATCAATGTTGATAATCAACAACTGGAAGATAGAATAGACGAAGCATTACAATTTTTCCAAGAACGTCATTTTGACGGCATGGATAAAATGTATCTCAAGCACACATTGACGCAAACAGAAGTAGATAGATTCAAGAGTAATAATATTTCTCATCCATCATCGGAAGGTGATGTGTGGACAGAACGTGGTAACTATTTGGATCTTCCAGATCATATCATTGGCGTAGAAAAAGTATTTGGTGTAACATCAAGTAGTATTCGTGGCGATCTCTTTGGTATCGAATATCAAATTTTCTTAAATGATTTGTATGCATTTGGTTCAATTGATATTCTAAACTACTATATGGTTAAGTCATATATTGAGACACTAGATATGGTTCTCAATACAGGTGCTCTGATTCGTTTTAGATTCACTAAGAGAGATGGTCGTCTTTATATTGACTATGATCCCCAGATGCTCACAAAAGATAAGATTCTAATTATCGAATGCTATCGAGCTCTTGACCCAACAAACCTCACAAAGATTTGGAATGATTTTTGGTTGAAGCGTTACACGACTGCTCTCTTCAAGCGTCAGTGGGGACAGAACTTAATCAAGTTCAATAACGTTCAACTACCTGGCGGTGTATCTCTCAATGGTCGCCAGATCTATGAAGATGCTCTTAGAGAGTTAGAAGATATTGAATCTAAGATGCTCACAGATTACGAACTACCACCACTTGATGCAATCGGATAATGGCAAAGAGTCAATACTTTCCTCAGTACGGGGGAAGAACATCGGAACAAACGTTAGTACAAGATCTTGTAGACGAACAGATTAAGCTGTTTGGTCAAGATGTTTATTATGTTCCAAAAACAATGTTGATTGATAAAACAATCAATGATGTTATTCTTTCAAAATTTGAAGATAATGTTTTGATAGAAATGATGTTAATTAATGTAGAAGGATTTGGTGGTTCAGGTGCTGTTGCAATGTCTAAATTCGGTCTTAGATTGAGCGATGAAATCACATATGCTGTATCCAAAAGACGTTGGATCAATTATGTAGAAACTGAAATTAATACTAGAGTGCCAGATAGACCAAATGAGGGTGATTTGATTTATGTTCCAATGACTAAAAATTTATATGAAATTAAATTTGTAGAAAGGGAAACTCCATTCTATCAGTTAGGCAAAAATTATATCTATTCATTATCATGCGAATTGATTGAACATGCTGATACATATTTCAATACTGGCAATGATGAGATCGATGATCTCACACAAGAGGCGCATGTTTTCCCAGTGTTCATGAAAACTGGCGGAACTGGTGCATATATTGTTGGCGAAGAAGTAAGACAGACATACACACCAACTGGTGGCAGTCCTGTAATTACTAAAGCAACTGTTGCGGACTGGAATGCATCTACTCGTAGGTTACGATTAACATATATAAATGGTGTGTTACAACAAAATTTACCTTTGGTGGGTCAAGAAAGCAATGCTTCTTGGAATGTAGATACCTTTTCAACAATTGATTTTGAAATTGATAATTATGATAATGCAGAAAATCAATACTACGAAGATAAAGCTGACGAAATTCTTGACTTCTCGGAGCAAAATCCGTTTGGTGAATATGGAGATATGGAGGGACCATTCTAATGTTAGGCAATAGTCATTATTATCACGAGATAATTAAAAAAAATGTAAAGGCATTTGGAACAATTTTCAATAACATTATTATTGAAAAGAAAGATCCACAAACTGGTGCTGTAATTCGTCAAGAGAAAGTAGCTCTTGCTTATGGTCCCAAGAGTAAGTTTCTTGCTCGTCTAGATCAAGATCCCAGTACTGAGCGTAAAGTCAGTATCACCATGCCTCGCATCTCTTTCGAGATGACTGATATTACTTATGATGCTTCTAGAAAAACATCACCTATTCAAAAATATTTGAAAAAAGATGACAATAATACTGTAAAAGTACAGTATATGCCTGTGCCTTACAATCTTCGTTTTGAATTAGGAATCCTTTCTAGAAATCAAGATGATGCTTTGCAAATTCTTGAACAGATTCTACCATATTTTCAACCATCATTCAATGTGACTGTTAATCTCATTCCCGAGATGGATGAGAAAAAAGATTTGCCTATTATTTTAAATGGCATTTCATATGAAGATGATTATGAAGATGATATGATGAGAAGAAGAAGTATCAATTATACTTTAGATTTTATTTTAAAGACATATCTCTACGGTCCTGTTAGTGATGCCGCAATTATTCGTAAAGCTACCGTATACGAATCTCTTGGTGATTACAACGAGCATCGTAGAAATCTTAAAATTGATATTACTCCAAGAGCACTAACAGATCAAGATGGCGATAGTGATATAGATAACAATGATGATGCTCTACTTATGCCAGATGATGACTTTGGATTTAACGAAGGAATTACCTTGCTATGAACGAGTTTGAAAAGAACATGGAAGATATCTTTGATATTGAAATTGCACCTATAGAAAAAACTACTGAGATGATTACACAAGCAAATAGTGAAGTATCTGTTGATGCTAATAAAGATTACGAATACACCAGAGGAGAGTTATACAGGTTGATCTCACAGGGGCAGGAGGCGGTTCAGGGTGCCTTAGAGGTTGCACAGGAGTCAGGGCACCCTAGAGCGTATGAGGTCGCTGTGAACGCTATGAAGCAGGTCTCAGACATGACTGACAAACTTATCGACCTTCAGCACAAGATGAAGAATCTCGGCAAGGAAGATAAGAAGTCAACTCCAACCACCGTCAACAACACAATGTTTATTGGTACAACTGCAGATCTTCAAAAGATGATTAAAGATGCTGCCAAGAATAAATAACAAATAAACGGTAACTATCATGAGAATTAAACTTTTAGGAACGTCAGTAACTCTCACAACTACTCCTGCAGTTGTATCAACAACAGCTGTTGATGTACTTCTTGTTCATGATGCAGGTGGTAACACTGGAAGAACTGTTACATTGTATGAGTCAGATGGAACTACAGTAGTTGGTTCGATGTTTTCCAGTCCTGGCTCACAACTTGTTCTACATATTAAAGCAGGTCAGAAATTAAAAGTAGATACTGGCACTGACGTAAGAGCTACACCAATCGGTTATTTCTCATGAAAAAGAAAGTTCCTTCCGAAAAAGAAATTGCCAAAAAACATGGGGTGTCTGTTGAGTATGTCGTTCGTCAAGCAGAGATCGGTTCTACTGTAGAGCGTGAACATGTAACAACTCATGAAGAAGCTTATGGTATTGCTTTACAACACATTGCTGAGTTCCCCGATTATTACAAGCACTTACTCAAAATGGAAAAAGAACTAAAAGCACAACATAAAAAGAAAAGAACTGTCAAAGAAATGCGTGAGATTTGCGAAAATCATATCGCTGTTGCTATGGGCAAAGAGATTGACGATGAAGGTGGAATGATTATGAGTCAACTTGATACCATTGACAATGCAGTGCAACGTCTTCGTGGTGTAGTACAAGATCCCAAGATGCAACTTCCTGGTTGGGTGCAGTCCAAAGTCACTCTTGCTTGTGATTACATTGATACTGCTGCTGATTATATGTCAAGTAAGACAGAAGAAGTTGAATATGTAGATGAGGCAAAGCGTGGTCTCTATGCTAATATTCATGCCAAAAGAAAGCGTGGAGAATCACCTGCTAAACCAGGGCACGAAGATTATCCAGCAAAAGATGCTTTCAAGAAAGCAGAAAAAACTGCAAAGAAAGAAGAAACTGAATATGTAGATGAAGCAGCTGCGTGGACTCGTAGTTCAGGCAAAAATAAAAATGGCGGACTTAACGAAAAGGGGCGCAAATCATATGAGCGTGAGAATCCTGGAAGCGACCTTAAGGCACCTTCAAAAAAGGTTGGAAATCCCCGCAGGAAGAGCTTCTGCGCCAGAATGAAAGGGATGAGAAAGAGACAAAAAGATAGTAATAACACTGGAGAAGATCGTCTATCTAAATCACTAAGAGCTTGGAACTGCTAATATGGATACCAAAACCTGCCCTAAGTGTGGGGCTTGCTGGATTGGAGGTCAACACTTCTGGTCAGGCACAAATAAAAAAGGTGATGAAACTCAACTTGCTAGTTTGGTGTGTGACAGAATGGGTGACGACACCTGCATCAATCCAGCAAAGGGAACCACCAAAGGTGATGGATGGGAGAAGAGATTAGAAAATCTAAATATAGCAGAAAGCGAATATTAATACACAATGTCTGATGCTGTATATCTTGGTAATCCTAATCTAAAGAAAGCTAATACATCTATTAGTTTCACAAAAGAACAAATTGAAGAGTTTATTAATTGCAAAGATAACCCAGTTTACTTTGCAAGAAACTATGTAAAGATTATCTCACTTGATGAAGGTCTTGTTCCTTTTGAGATGTATGATTTCCAAGAGCAACTGATCGAGAACTTCCACAACAATCGATTTAACATTGCCAAACTTCCAAGACAGACAGGTAAATCGACAACGGTTATTTCCTATCTGTTGCATTATGCGGTATTTAATGACAACATTAAAATTGCTATTCTAGCAAACAAAGCAGAAACTTCAAGAGAACTTCTGTCTCGTTTGCAGTTGGCATATGAGAACCTTCCTAAGTGGATGCAGCAAGGTATCATAGCATGGAACAAAGGTTCGATGGAACTAGATAATGGTTCCAAGATTGTAGCAGCATCCACCTCATCATCTGCTGTGCGAGGAAACTCTTTCAACATCATCTTCCTTGACGAGTTTGCGTTCGTTCCAAACCACATCGCAGAACAGTTCTTCTCGTCTGTGTATCCTACCATCTCGTCTGGTAAGAAAACAAAAGTTATTATCATCTCTACCCCACAGGGTATGAACATGTTCTACAAACTCTGGCATGACGCAGAGCGTGGGAAGAACGGTTATGTGCCCCTAGAAGTGCATTGGAGTCAAGTTCCTGGACGTGATGCCAAGTGGAAGGAAGAGACCATTAGAAACACCTCCGAGAGGCAGTTCACGCAGGAGTTTGAATGTGAGTTCTTGGGTTCGGTTGATACGCTTATCACCGCTTCTAAGCTACGTTCCATGATCTATGATGACCCTCTACATACAAACAAAGGATTGTCGGTATACGAGGAAGTTAAAAAAGATCACGACTATATTATGACGGTTGACGTATCTCGTGGAACCAACAATGATTACTCGGCATTTGTTGTATTCGATATTACCACTCTACCTTGGAAGGTAGTTGCTAAGTATCGTAATAATGAAATTAAACCAATCCTATTTCCAAACATTATTGAACAGGTTGCATTAAATTATAATAAATGCTATATACTAGCGGAAGTGAATGATATTGGTGAGCAAGTAACAAACATTCTTCACTACGACTTAGAGTATCCTAATATTCTAATGTGTGCAATGCGTGGTAGAGCTGGTCAGATTGTGGGGCAGGGATTCTCTGGAACTAAATCGCAACTAGGTCTAAAGATGTCTAAGGTGACTAAGAAGGTTGGATGCTCAAATCTCAAGACATTGATTGAAGATGATAAGTTGTTAGTATCTGATTACGAAATTATCAGTGAGTTGACTACATTTATTCAAAAAAATCAATCGTTTGAAGCAGATGATGGATATAACGATGACCTTGTAATGTGTCTGGTCTTGTTTGCGTGGTTGGCAGTTCAACCCTACTTCAGGGAAATGACTGACAACGATGTTCGCAAAAGAATCTATGAAGAACAAAGAAATCAAATTGAACAAGACATGGCACCTTTCGGATTTTTGTCAGATGGAGTTAGTGATATTGAAGAAAAAATTATAGACGAAGATGGAAATATTTGGTATACAGATGGGTATGGAAATCCTTATGCAGATGTAGAATACATGCTGGGAAGATAATGGACTTAGAAGATCAAATTTCGTTAGAACATTTATTATTTCGTGATAGATGTTGTCGGGTTTGCGGCGAAATTAAAGATCTCATGACTGACTTTTATGTAATACGATCTACAAAAAAATATCTTCCTTCTGCATACTCATATGAGTGTAAGGATTGCACTATTAAAAGAATTAAAAATAATAGAAAAAGAAAACAAAACACTACATTTTTGTGGGAATATCCTGATTGGTAATTGTTCATGCATCGTTTCCCTATTTGAAATACACAAAATAATAAATACTTTTAGATTTAAATGAACTACTTCACGAGGAGATAAACATGGCAGGTCAAGTATCACCTGGAATTGTTCTAAGAGAAAGTGATTTAACTACACAAACTATTGTTACGGCTCAAGCAAACGTAGCTGCATTAGTTGGTAGTTTTGAAAAAGGTCCAGTAGGAACTTTAGTTGATATTGCTACAGAAAGAGAACTCTTAGAAACTTTCGGCGCACCCAACAGCAATAACTACGAAGATTGGTTTGTAGCACAAACATTTCTTTCATACGGCGGCAAACTAAAAGTTGTTCGTGTAGCAGATGCAGCACTTAAAAATGCTGTAGATGATGCAACAGCAACTGCAGTAGCAATTAAGTCACTCGATGATTTTAACGCTAATTTTAATACATACGACTGGAAGTTTGCAGCAAGAACTGCTGGAGCTTGGGCAAATGGTTTAAAAATCGCTATCGTTGATGGCGGTGTTACATCTTATGCCACTGCTACTATTTACGGTAGCGTTCTGTGGAGTACAATTGCAAACGATCCTGGTGGAGCAGATGATCTCCATATCGCAGTATTAGATGCAAACAATAATATTTTAGAAACTTTCCTTTATGTTTCTAGAGTAACTACCGCAAAAAATTCTCAAGGTGGTTCTACTTATTTCAAAACTGTAATTAATAATTCATCAAGATACATTTATGCTGGACCAGAAAATCCAGCAGCAGGAGAAAGTGATATAACTTTAGCTGGCGGTGTTGACGCTTACACAACTACCGTTTCTACAATCACTGCTGCCTTTGATTTATTTGAAAATACTGAAGAACTTGATCTAGATTTTATTTTATGTGCAGGAAGTTTATCAACAGAAGCGGATCAAGTAACCAAAGCACAAAAAGCAATTACACTTGCAACATCTAGAAAAGATTGTATTGCATTTGTTTCTCCACACAACGGAATGCTTTCTATTTCAAGTGCTTCAGGAAAAAGAGATGATATTATTGCTTTCTTTGATTTAGTAGGAACCAGTAATTCATACACTGTTTTTGATAGTGGATACAAATATATCTACGACAAGTACAATGATACTTATCGTTATATTCCTTGCTGCGGTGATGTTGCTGGATTATGTGTACAAGTTTCTGCTTCGCAAGAAGATTGGTTCTCACCAGCTGGTCTTAACAGAGGCAATCTCAAGAATGTAGTTAAACTTGCATACTCTCCTTCAAAAACTGATAGAGACAAACTCTATCTAAAGAGAATCAATTCAATCGCTACTTTCCCTGGTCAAGGAACAGTTCTTTTCGGTGACAAAACCGCTCTAGCAACACCAAGCGCATTTGACAGAATTAATGTTCGTCGTCTATTCCTAGCTGTTGAAAAGAGAATCGGTCAACTTGCTAAAACAGTTATGTTTGAGTTGAACGACGAAACTACAAGAACTGCTTTCTATTCATCAGCAGTTTCATATCTCTCCGAAGTACAAGCAAAGAGAGGAGTTGTTGATTATCTCGTGGTTTGTGATACTTCAAATAATACTCCAGACGTTATTGATAGAAATGAGTTTGTTGCAGAAATTTATCTAAAACCAACTCGTTCAATTAACTACATCACAGTTACTTTTGTTGCTACGAGATCTGGCGTAGAGTTTTCAGAAGTAATTAGAAACAACGGTTGATATTATTTCAAAAACTATTTACGAGGTAAAAAAAGATGGCAATCAAGAGTAATGTAAAGGACTTTTTACAAGTCATTCAACAAGGTGTAAGACCTAATCTATTTGTTGTTGATATCAAATTTCCAGCAACATCTGGTTTAGGTCTCCCTAATTCTTCAGATCCAAACGCAGAACTAGTAAACATTCTTTGTAAGTCAGCTGCACTACCAGCATCTAACTTAGGTGTTATTGAAGTTCCTTTCCGTGGAAGAACGGTAAAGATCGCTGGAGACAGAACATTTGACACATGGACAGCAACCTTCATCAATGACAAAGATTTTAAAATTCGTCACTTTATGGAGCGTTGGATGCAAGCAATCAATGCTCACGAAGGAAATACAGCAGACGTAATTGTTCCAAACAATTCTGCTGGATACACCGCTGATCTCACAGTTAAACAACTAGAAAGATCAACTGCAGCTGCCGATACAACTTTCATCAGAGAGTACAAACTATGGGGTTGTTTCCCTACTAATATTTCTCAGATTGATCTTGCTTATGATAGCAATGATCAAGTTGAAGATTTTACAGTAGAGTTCCAACTCCAGTACTGGCAAGTTGAAACTGCAGGGGTTGGTAGATCTCCTGGAACCATTGCTTGATCTGTACTAAATAATTAAGTAAGTGAGACAATTAAAACATGAGTCAATTATTTGGATTCTCAATTAAAAGCAAAGCGGAGGAACTGAAAGGTCAGTCCCCAGTTCCTCCCTCTGCTGATGACGCAGTAACCACCGTAGCTGGTGGTTATTTTGGTTCGTATGTAGATATTGATGGTGTAGCACGAAACGAGTTTGATCTTATCAGACGATATCGTGACATGTCAATGCACCCAGAAGTTGACTCTGCCGTTGATGAAATTGTTAACGAAGCAATTAATTCTAATTTAGATGATGTTCCAGTTGCAATCGAGTTATCTAATTTAGAAGTAAGCGAATCAATCAAGAAAAAAATTAGAGAAGAATTTAATTATATTTTACGTCTCTTGCATTTTGATACTAGAGCACATGAAATTTTTAGAACTTGGTATATTGATGGAAGAATTTATTACCATAAAGTAATTGATCTATTAAATCCAAAATCAGGAATCACTGAACTTAGATTTATTGATCCGTTAAAAATTAAAAAAGTAAGAGTTCAAAATAAAGATGCGAGATTAGCGCAAGTGTTAGCATCGAATACAGCAGATCCGTCAAATGCGCTTGCATATGATTTTGGAAATTATATAGAATATTACATGTATAATCCCAAGGGATTTATCAGTTCAACTTTTGACGTTAACAATGCAACTAGCGGCGTCAAAATTGCAAATGATTCTATTACTTATATTCAATCGGGTATTCAAGATCTCAACAAAAAAATGGTCTTGAGTTTCCTTCACAAAGCAATTAAATCACTTAACCAGCTTCGCATGATTGAAGATGCGCTGGTTATCTATCGTCTGTCTCGTGCGCCAGAAAGAAGAATTTTCTACATTGATGTAGGTAACCTTCCTAAGGTTAAAGCAGAACAATACCTCAGAGAGGTAATGGCACGATACAGAAACAAACTAGTTTATGACGCACAGACAGGTGAGATTCGTGATGATAAAAAGCATATGAGTATGCTTGAGGACTTCTGGCTCCCTCGTCGTGAAGGCGGCAGAGGAACTGAAATCACAACTCTGCCTGGTGGTCAAAATCTGGGCGAACTGAAGGATGTCGAATACTTCAAAAAGAAATTATACAACTCACTGAACCTCCCCCCATCTCGTTTAGATGATGCAAACCAAGGATTTTCACTTGGTCGTTCATCAGAAATTCTTCGTGATGAACTTAAATTTGCAAAATTTATTGCTCGTCTGCGTAAAAAATTTAGCGCATTATTTCATGATATTCTCAAAACTCAACTCATTCTGAAAGGTGTTATTGCTCCCGAAGATTGGGAAGATATGCAAGAGCACATTCAATATGATTTTCAATTCGATAATCACTTTGAAGAACTTAAGCAAGCAGAACTTATGGGCAATCGTTTGCAAGTTGCCACGCAATTGGATCCTTTCCTAGGAAAATATTATTCAATTGAATATGTAAGAAAGCAAGTTCTTATGCAAACAGATACTGAGTATGAAGAAATTTCCAAACAAATGGAAGCAGAGATTTCGGAAGGTAAAATCCCTGATCCTATTCATACCAATCTAATGAATGCAGCAACCCTTGAGATGGGAGCGGCTCCACCGCCACCACCCGAACCTACTACGACGGTTGCACCTAAACCTAAAACATCAGAAAACTAAATAATTAATAATAGGTAAATTACATGGATACTATTGAAGTTATTAATGCCGTTCGTGACGGCAACAGAATGCAAGCAGTTGATAAAATTTCAGATATTTTATATTCAAAAGCTGCAGAAGCTATGGGTGATTATAAAAAAATTGTCGCTCAATCTTTCTTTACCGTTCCTGAAGAGGAGGTAGAAGAAACCCCATCAGAGGAATCCCAACAATGAAACTAATCACAGAGAGCATTGAGGATATTCAAATCCTTGAAGAAGAAGCAAACGGAAAAAAACTACTATACATTGAAGGTGTATTTCTTCAAGCAGATCTAAAAAATCGCAATGGTAGAGTATATCCATATGGTGTTTTAGAAAGAGAAGTTGGAAGATACAATGAACAGTATGTTTCCGCTGGTCGTGCTCTCGGTGAACTAGGTCATCCCGATGGTCCTACTGTTAATTTGGATCGTGTATCGCATAAGATTGTTTCACTCAAAGCAGAAGGAACAAATTTTATCGGTAAAGCGCAGATCCTAAATACACCAATGGGAAACATTGCTAAGTCACTTCTAGAATCAGGAGTAAAACTTGGTGTTTCTTCAAGAGGCATGGGTTCTATCGAAGAGAAGAACGGCGCCAATTATGTTCGTGATGATTTTATGCTTGCAACTGCTGCTGATATTGTAGCAGATCCCTCCGCACCTGACGCATTTGTGAATGGAATTATGGAAGGAAAAGAGTGGGTATGGGAAAATGGCATCATTAAAGAAGTAAATGTTGCTAAATATCATAAATATATTTCTGAATCTACCAGAAAAAATCTTGAGGAGAGGTCACTGAAAGCATTCAGTCACTTCTTACAAAGTTTATAATTTCATAAATAATTGTAGAATAACCATATAGTAAGTATTACGAGGAATCTCAAATGTCAGATAACTTAAACGAAAAGTTTGAGGAGCTTGTAACTGAGTCAGAAGTTGGCACTAGTGCTCTCCCCCCATCCGTTGCTCCTGGTCAAACATCTGGAAGTCAGTTCATGCAACCTGTTGGCGCCGCCGTAAGCGATGCCCAAACACGTAGCGGTCACAAAGATTCGGGATTTACAATCCCAACATCTATTGTTCCTGGTCAGTCAGAAGAAGATAACGGAGGATCTGATTTTGAAGATCCAGAAGGTGAAGAAAATCCTGGAGCAAAAGCTGCTAAGCATAATAAGAGAGTTTCGGATGCTCAAACTCGTGGGCAGCATCAAGATTCTTCTTTCTCGATTAAGTCATCTGGATATGGCGTAGAGAATGGTCAGAATAACACAAAAGTATTTGGTATGGAAGCAATCAACTATTCCGCTGAGGAAGATGTTGCTGCCCTTACCGAAGGTGGAGAGTTCTCCGAAGATTTCAAAGTGAAAGCAACGACAATCTTTGAAGCTGCTGTCAAGTCACGTATTGAAGAGCAAGTAACTTCAATCGCCACTCAACTTCAAGAGCAGTTCTCCGCTAAACTCCAAGAGGAGATTGCAACCCTTGCAGAGAAAGTTGACGAAACACTCAACTATGCAATCACCACTTGGGTAGAAGAGAACCAAGTTGCACTCGATGCAGGTCTCAAGCTTGAGATCGCTGAAGAGTTCATGGGTGGTCTCAAAAAAGTTTTTGAAGAAAACTACCTCGATCTCCCTGCGGAGAAAGTCAATGCTGTTGAAGCAATGACTGAGGAGCTTTGTGAAATGGAAGGTCGCCTCAACGAACAAATTGAGCGTAACATTGAACTTAATAATAAACTCTCTGGTTATCACAAACAAGTAATCCTCAATCAAATGAGCGAGGGTCTAGTTGATACACACAGAGAAAAACTTGCTTCACTTGCTGAAGGAGTAGAATTTGTTTCTGAAGAAGATTTCAAGAACAAAGTGGCAACTCTCATTAGCAGCTACTTCCCTAAGCATGTAGTAAATGAGCAAGTAACACCTGAAGTTTCTGGTGAACAATCATCTGAAGAAGTATCTCCAGTAATGGCAGCATATCTTCAAGCGATTGCACGCTGGAACAACTGATAATAATAAATAATTAAAACCCCAATACACTCAAAGGAGTAAAAGCAAATGTCAGATTTAAGACACTTGCAGGAAAAGTGGGCACCTGTTCTAACTCATAAGGATCTTCCAGAAATTGCTGATCCATATCGTAAGAAAGTTGTCGCTACCCTGCTAGAAAACCAAGAGCGTGCAATTCGTGAAGAGCATGGTATGCTCAACGAAGTTGCTGTCAACTCACTCGGATCAGGTGCAATTTCACCTGCTGGTTCAGCTCTATCATCGACCAACACTGCTGGTCTTGCTGGTTTCGATCCTATCCTAATCAGCCTAATCCGCCGTTCAATGCCTAACCTTGTCGCTTATGACATCGCTGGCGTTCAACCAATGAGCGGTCCTACTGGTCTTATCTTCGCAATGCGTGCTCGTTACGAAGCTCAGAACGGTGCTGAGGCACTCTACTACGAACCAGATGCAGGATTCTCTGGTGGTTCGGATGCAAATGCTGGTGCTTACAACGTCCGCAACGCTGCTGGTTCTGGTGGAGATGCAGAGGGTAACAACCCTGCTGTTCTCAATGATTCTTCTCCTGGAACATATGAGCGTGGAACAACTTCACTCTCAAGAGAGAATTCTGAAGTTCTTGGCGAAGCTGGCACTCTCTTCCGTGAGATGGCATTCAGCATCGAGAAGACATCGGTTACCGCTAAGACCCGTGCTCTCAAGGCAGAGTACACCCTAGAACTCGCTCAAGACCTCAAGGCTATTCATGGTCTTGATGCTGAGCAAGAGCTCGCCAACCTACTCTCAAGCGAGATCCTCGCTGAGATCAACCGTGAAATCATCCGTACCGTCTACACTGTTGCACTTCCTGGTGCTCAGAACGACGTTGCTACTCAGGGTACTTTCGACCTTGATATCGATTCAAACGGTCGTTGGATGGCAGAGAAGTTCAAGGGTCTTCTATTCCAGATTCAGCGTGATGCAAACGCTATCGGTCAACTCACCCGTAGAGGTAAGGGCAACTTCATGATCTGCTCTGCAGACGTTGCTTCCGCTATGAGCATGGCTGGTATGCTTGATTACGCTCCTGCTCTCAACACTTCACTCAACGTTGATGACACTGGTAACGTATTTGCTGGTGTTCTTCAGGGTGGTATCCGTGTTTACATCGATCCATTCGGTGCTCCTATCTATAGTCAGTCACAAGCTGCTAAGCACTACTACGTCATGGGTTATAAGGGCACCAATCCTTATGATGCTGGTCTCTTCTATTGCCCATACGTTCCTCTCCAAATGGTTCGTTCGATCAACCCAGACACCTTCCAGCCTAAGATTGGCTTCAAGACACGTTACGGCATGGTCAGCAATCCATTCGTTTCAACCACGAATAGCAACGGTATCGCTGGTGCTACTCCAGATGGTCAAACCCTCACTGCTAATACTAACCAGTATTACAGAAGAGTTAAGGTTGTCAACCTCACCTGATTCACAGGTACATGTCTCGACCTCCCGCAAGGGGGGTCTTTTTTTATGGACCTAAATAAAAATAAAACACTATGGCAAAATCCAGATGGTACACTGAGCAACCAACAAATAGAAATTTTCTGGCACCCGCTGGATTCAAAATGAATCTCGACATTTTTGCTGGAGTTGATTTCTTTTGTCAATCCGTAAATCTTCCAGACATCAGTGTAGGATACGCAGAAGCACCAACAAGATATAGAGGTATTGCTCTACCTGCATCTGGTAATGTTCGTTTTGGAGATCTTCGTCTCAACTTTATTGTTGATGAAGATATGAAAAATTACATGACTATTTGGAAATGGATTAATCAAACTAATCTTGCTGAAGAATTAGATACAGAACCAGTAGAATATTCTAATGCACAATTACAAATTTTAAATAGTAATTTTCAACCAAACATTATTGTAATTTTTGAAGATATTTTTCCTATAGATTTATCCGAATTAAGTTTTGATGTAGGTGATGAACAAGTAGATTATCTTACCGCTTCAGCATCATTTAAATTTACTCGTTACACTTTTAACAATAAAAATAACAAAAGGATTTAATTTATGAAATTTGATGACTTGAAAACTCTCTTTAATCATGTTAGATCAGAATGGGAAGAAGATTCAAAGATTGACTTCCAGTTCAAAAACAAACAATACTCAGCAGACCTAGCACAAATCTCGCTAGACATTCCTTACCAGCACAATAAATATTTAAACTTCTACAACGATTTCTCAACAGAGAAAACAGCACTGGAGTTCCAGTATCGTATGAAGTTAAAAGAAAAAAGAGAATATTATCAAGGGGAAGCCGATCCTGAAGTTTACAAAGATAAACCATTTGGGCAGTCCATCAAAACATCCGAGAAGATGAAAGTATATCTTGAAGCGGATCAGGACTTAATTAACATTGAAATGAAGATAGAGTTTATTAATAAGGCACTTTTCTTTTTGGATAATGTTCTTAAAATGATATCCAACAGAAGTTTCCAAATTAAAAACGCTATCGAGTGGGAGAAATTTATTAACGGTAGCAACTAATGACAGAATTGGTAGTAGCAAAGAAGAATAACATCTTCCTCACGATCAAAGCAGAACCACACGTTCACTATGAACTTGCAGATTATTTCACATTCGATATCCCTAACGCCAAGTTTATGCCCCAGTATAGAAGTGGCATGTGGGATGGAAAGATTAGATTGTATTCACCAGGAACAGGTGAACTCTATTGTGGTCTCATCTCACATCTCAAAGAGTGGAGCGGAATCAAAGGTTACTCACTTGCCTACCAAGCAAACAAATTTTATGGCAACGTAGAAGAAAAAAACGAACAGATTACATTGGAAGGTGTCAGTGGTTTTATGAATGCCATCTGCCCTAATCATTCTCCACGAGATTATCAAGTTCAAGCAGTGTATGAAGCACTACTTAACAATCGTAGATTGCTGTTGTCCCCCACTGCTTCTGGTAAGTCACTAATGATTTACTCATTGGTTCGGTACTATTATGCTTCTGAATATAAAAAGACAGGAAAGAAAACTCTTATCATTGTTCCTACCACTTCATTGGTCGAACAGATGTATAAAGATTTTGAAGATTACGGGTGGGATGTAGATGAGCACTGCCATAAAATCTATGGTGGTAAAGATAAGAACGTAGAGAAAGCAGTTATCATTTCCACATGGCAATCTATCTACAAGTTTCCTAAGCGTTGGTTTGATGACTTCTCTTGTGTGATTGGTGATGAAGCACACCTATTCAAATCCAAATCACTCACTGGCATCATGACTAAACTCCATGAAGCTAAGTATAGGTTTGGTTTCACTGGAACACTGGATGGTTCTGCTACACACAAGTGGGTGTTAGAAGGATTATTCGGTGAGTGTAAGCATGTCACTAAGACAGAGAAGTTAATCAAAGAAGGTCATCTATCTGATTTCAGAATCAAGGTTCTTCTACTCAAACATGAGAAGATGGAGTTCTTTGATTATCAGGGTGAGATTGATGCCATTGTTGACAACACAAAACGAAATAGATTAATTAAAAATCTTGTACGTGATCTTGAAGGAAACACATTAGTTTTATTTAACTACGTAGAACGTCATGGAATACCACTTTATGAATCCATAAATAGTGTTGTTAAAGAACATCGTAAGGTTTTCCTTGTCTATGGTGGTGTAGACACAGAAGAGCGAGAAGAGATTAGAAGAATCACTGAAACTGAAAACGACGCAGTGATCGTAGCTTCATACGGAACATTTAGCACAGGCATCAACATTCGCAACTTACATAATGTTGTATTTGCTTCACCATCAAAATCAAGAGTAAGAAACTTACAATCAATTGGTAGAGTATTACGCAAAGGTGATAATAAAACCTATGCAACTCTTTATGATATTGCAGATGAGTTCTGCAGAACGCCTCAGAAAAACTACACACTGAAGCATCTGGATGAACGTTTGAAAATATACGAAGAAGAAAAATTCAACGTAGAAATAATTAAAATTGATTTAAGATAATATGGAAGAAGAATTTTATGCAACTATTAAATTAAGTTCTGGAGAAGAAATTGTAGCTAAAGTTAGTTACGATCCAGAAGATGATGTTGTCGTTGTTTTTCAACCAAGATTAGTAACTGAAACACAAGTTAAAAAGAAAGGAATTAAAGTAGAAGGATTTGAATTCTCCTGTTGGATGAATGCAACTCATGATGATATGTTTATTATTCCTCGTTCTCAAATCATTACAATGATTGAAACTGATGCTCCTATTGTTAATTTCTACGAAGCATATTTAAAAAGAAAATCTATTGAAGATGAACAACTTCGTAACGGAGGTATTCCTGGAAACCGAAGGGACTCAAGAATCATGGATGGATACATCACCTCAACTAAAGAAGCTAGAAGTATTTTAGAAGAGATATATAATAAATCTTGAAGGCGCAACATTGCTATTATATACGAATCAGCAGGGTCTGTCAAGCCCCTTTACAAAATCATGCTCGTATGCTACAATTTGAGCAACGAAATGTATTGACATGATAACCACCACCACACCAAAACTAATGGCCAGAAAAAAAACAGAAAACTACGTCAATAATCGAGAGTTTCTGGACGCTCTGGTGGTTTATAAAATGCAATGTGCTGAAGCAAAAGAAAAAGGAAAACCTCGACCACGTATTCCAAATTACATTGGAGAATGTTTTCTTAAAATTGCCACACACCTATCATACAAACCTAACTTTGTAAACTACATGTTTAGAGATGATATGATTTGCGACGGCATTGAAAATTGTGTACAATACATTGATAACTTTGATCCAGAAAAATCTACAAATCCCTTTGCGTATTTTACGCAAATGATTTACTTTGCTTTTCTTCGTCGTATTTCTAAAGAAAAAAAGCAACTAGAAATCAAAACCAAAATTTTAGAAAGATCTGGGTATGATGAAGTTTTGTATACAGATAACTACGGATCCGATATGCATGGTTATAATACTAGTTACTCGGATATGAACAGCATTAAAGAAAACCTTGAGATGAGATCTAAACGATGACAGTAGCATTGATTACCGACCAACATCTAGACGGGAGGAAAGGAAGTGTTGCGTTCTGGGAATACTTCAAAAGATTCTATGACGAGGTATTCTTTCCTACATTGGAGAGACATGGAATCAAAACAGTTATTGATCTCGGTGATACGTTTGATAATCGGAAGGGGATTGATTTTAATGTTTGGAGCAGGGTGCGTCAACATTATTTTCAACGCCTTGAAGACATGGGTATCTTCGTCCATATGATTCTTGGCAATCACTGCACTTACTATAAGAATACAAACGATATTAACTCACCAGATCTTCTTCTTAAGGACTTTAGTAACATTGAAGTTTATTCTCGTCCAGAAACAGTGATGATTGATGGCGCTAAAATTCTTATGTTGCCCTGGATTAACTCTCAAAACTATGAAGAGACCATGAAACATATTGAGGGCACCAGTGCTGAGATTGCTATGGGTCACTTAGAACTTAATGGATTTTTAGTTACGCCAGGTATGACAATGGATCATGGCATGGATCCTAAAATTTTCAGTAAGTTCAAACAAGTATTCTCTGGACACTTTCATCACAAATCCAAGAAGGGAAACATTCAGTATCTTGGAAATCCATACCAGATGTTCTGGAATGATTATAAAGACGAGCGAGGATTTCATCTCTATGAACCGACAACAAATAAACTCAAGCGGGTCAAGAACCCTTATGAGATTTTCCAGAAAATCTATTACAATGATTCTACTGGTTCTCATCTCAGCTTCGATACCAGTGAGTGTACAAATTCTTTTGTCAAGATTATCGTAGAAGATAAAAAAGATTATCTTGAGTTTGAGAAGTTTGTTGACTCAGTGTTTGCCACCAAACCACATGATGTCAAAATCATTGAAACATTAGTTCATGATGATATTACAGATGAAGAAGAGAATCTGGAAATCAAAGACACTCTTACTCTGCTCAACGAATATATTGACGAGGTGGAGTTATCCGTCAATAAAGAAAAATTAAAGTCGCTCATGAAATCCCTATATATTGAAAGCTGTGAGGTAGTGTAATGTTCCTCATCACCCTTAAAGAACATTCTGATGGTGTTTACTCGGTAGTTGACGATGAGGGTGATCATGTGATATACTTCTTCAAAGAAGAAGACGATGCCGAAAGGTATCTTGGTTTACTTGAAGCAAATGATTCTGAAAATTCTCTTCCTCCCCTCACTACACACAAAGTAGATCCTAAAGCAGGTATAAACATGTGTGAAATGAGGGGAATGAAATATACGATCATTGAACCTGACGATATTATTGTTCCTCCCAGAGATTATGATTACATTCAAAACCATTAAGTGGAAAAATTTCTTAAGCACAGGAAATCAATTCACTGAAGTTAACCTCAACGACAAGAAGAGCACCATTATTGTTGGTTCCAATGGAGCAGGTAAGAGCACCATTTTGGATGCCCTTACTTTTTCGTTGTTTGGTAAACCATTTAGAAAAATTAACAAACCGCAATTACTTAATTCTATCAATCAATCTGATTGTGTTGTAGAATTATCTTTTGATATTGGTAGGAATAAATACAAAGTGGTTCGTGGTATCAAACCCGCCAAGTTTGAAATCTACCAGAATGGAGCACTGCTCAATCAAGATGCATCTGCTGTGGATCAGCAGAAACATTTTGAGCAGACCATTCTCAAAATGAATTACAAATCATTCACACAGATTGTGGTCTTGGGTTCATCTACCTTTGTGCCATTCATGCGTCTTCCTCTTGCCGCTCGCAGAGAAATCATCGAAGACATTCTTGACATTCAAATCTTCTCTATTATGAATGTCAATCTGAAAGAAAAAATTAAAATTATTAACGACGAGTTAAAAGACCACGAATATAAACTCTCGCTCGTCAAAGAGAAGATTGACATGCAGAAGCAGTTTATGCTTGACATTGAAAAGAAGAATAAAGAAGACATTCAAGAAAAAGAGAATCGCAAAGACACTCTGTTAACAGAGGCACTTAATTATGAATCGGAAATCCTCGATAACGACAAGACAATCAACGAAAAGACCGCTGCCGTTTCAGACACGTCGAAAATTAAAACAACGATCTCTAAGGTTGATACGCTCAAGAATAAAATTGCAACCAAACAAAAGTCATATCATAAAGAAAAAGTATTCTTTGAGCAGAATGATTCGTGCCCGACATGTGGGCAATCGATTGAGGAGCATTTTAAACAAGAGAAGATCCAAGTTCTCTCGGATAAACTTGTTGAGGTGGAGAAAGCTATGTCTGATTTGGGACAACAACTTTTCGATCTCCAAAGTCAAGAAAATACCTTTATTCTTTTGATTGATGAAATAAACGAACTCAATCAAAAAAATAGACAACTCAATAATGAAATTAAGTCACTTCATAAACGAATTGACGAACTGGACGAAGACATCAGAAAACTCAGGAATTCGGATGTCAATCAACGGGAGCAGTTTTCAATTCTTAAATCCCTCAGCGAGGACGGGAAGCGAATCCAAGAAACGATCTCAGAAACAAAAGAAGAAAAAGATTGCTTACTCACAGCGGCGCAACTTCTCAAAGATTCGGGAATCAAAACGAGGATCATCAAAAAATACCTCCCGACGATGAACAAACTCATCAACGATTACTTAGACAAGATGGAATTCTCTGCAAGTTTTATGCTTGATGAGAACTTTGAAGAAGTAATCAAATCACGATACAGAGACGAATTTAGTTATGAATCTTTTAGTGAAGGCGAAAAAGCTAGAATCGATATTGCTCTGCTGCTTACTTGGCGTAGTGTTGCTAAACTTAAGAATAGCGTGGATACTAATCTTCTGATCCTTGATGAAATTTTTGACGGGTCACTTGATCAATCTGGCAACAGCGACTTAGGATGGATTCTTAGAAGCTTTGATGAGAAGACAAATGTGTTTGTTATCTCCCATCGAGACAATATGGCAGACAAATTTGAATCTTGTTTACGATTTGAGAAACATAAGAACTTCTCATACGTCACGGAAGAATCAGCAGATTAACTTATAAGGGGTTGCTTCGGCGCCCCTTTCGTCGTATAGTAGGTTCAACAACGCAAGAGACCAATGCTGAACATGGAAGTCAAGGGCAATCTTGCCCGCCTGCTCGCCACCGAGAATCTCATCGTTGAGCATCGCAAGGTTGAGACCGCCATGTTCAACGTCAAGGATCGTGTGCTTACCCTGCCTATGTGGGATGTGGCATCGCCCAACGTCTACGATATGCTGGTGGGTCATGAGGTCGGTCACGCCCTGTATACGCCTGATAAGTGGGGCAGCGACTATGGTGTGCCTCAGTCCTATCTCAACGTGTGTGAAGATGCTCGCATTGAGAAGATGATGAAGCGTAAGTTTCCTGGTCTCGCTCGCAACTTCTACACTGGATACAAAGAGCTGCATGATGCTGACTTCTTTGAAGTTGGTGACCGCCCCATGGATTCCTATCAACTGATTGACCGTATCAATCTTTACTTTAAGATCGGCGTTCATGCTGGTGAAGTATTTACTTGGAAACCAGAAGAGAAGGTGTTGGTCGATGAACTGGAAGTTGTAGAGACCTTTGAGGATGTTGTAGAAGTTGCTCGTAAGATTCTGCAGTATACGCAGGAGCAGCAGAAGATTGATGTGGAAATGGATACTGCCAACACTACTCAAGGTGGGGGTGATTCTACTCAAGGTGAGGGTGATAGCACTGAGGGTCAGGGTGACCAACCTCAGCAAGTTTCTGGTGACGGCAACCAAACTCAAGGTGGGTGTGATTCTACTCAAGGTGAGGGTGATAGCACTGAGGGTCAGGGTGACCAACCTCAGCAAGTTTCTGGTGACGGCAACCAAACTCAAGGTGCTGCTGATGATGACCAACCTGAAGAGTCGGGTGACGGTTCTACTTCCGCTGGTCAATCTGGTGGCGTAGAGAAACTGGAATCTGAAACTGACAAGGCATTCAGTGAGAAGCAGAAGCAACTGTCTTCTAATCGTTATGCACAAGATTTGCACTATGTTGAGATTCCTCCCTTGAATGTTGAGACCTTTGTGATTCCTAACAAGCAGGTGATGGAAGAATCTCGTGCATGTTATGACGAACAAGGATCTTGTTTGTTTACTGAGGCAGATGCTTCTTACGCTAAGTTTCGTGCTGAATCTCAGCGTGAGGTAAATTATCTGGTAAAAGAGTTTGAGATGCGTAAGTCGGCAGACCAGTATGCTCGTGCATCTACTGCTAAGACAGGTATCCTTGACACTCAGAAACTTTATACCTATAAGTGGAATGAGGATGTGTTTAAGAAGATTAACGTTGTGCCTGACGGTAAGAATCACGGTCTCATCTTTATTCTTGATTGGTCTGGGTCTATGGGCAACTGTCTGATGGATACTGTCAAGCAACTGCTGAACCTTGCGTGGTTCTGTAAGAAAGTGCAGATTCCTTTTGACATCTATGCTTTCACTAACGATTACTGGGGTTCCCGTTCTTACGATTATACTTCTGGCACTCACACCAAATCTCCTAAGCATCACAAAGAAGTGCCTGGTTATGTTTCTATCTACGAACACTTCCGTCTGTTGAATATGGTCAGTAGCAATGGTCGCAACGGCAAAGACCTTGAAGCTCAACTGAAGAACTTCTGGCGTCTTGCTAATGCTGAAGGTGGGTATCGTTCCTACTGCAATCCTCCTGGTTATGGTCTGTCTGGCACTCCTCTGCATGAAGCAGCGATTTCTCTGACTGCAGTTATCCCTGACTTTCAGAAGCGTAACAAAGTGCAGAAAACTAACGTTGTTATTTTGACTGACGGTGAATCGCAATCTATCAACTACATTGTTGAGAATAAGTATCGCCACAACCGTGTCGGTTACAATCACATTGACCATGATTGTGTGCTGCGTGATCGTAAGACGGGGCGTGTGTATCCTCGCTTTGAGAGTGGATACTATGGTTGCTCTGACAAAATCACCAAAGTGTTTCTGCAGAATGTGCGTGATCGTTTCCCCGATGTAAACCTGATTGGTATTCGTCTGATTAATGGTCGTCACCTTCATAGCACTTATAACAACGGTGACTGCAAAACTCCTTACACTGATATTCAAAAGCAGTGGCAGAAAACTAAATCTGCTGAGCTTGTTGATTGTCTTGGATATCAATCTATGTATCTGATGGCACTCGATGGTCTTTCTGCTTCTACTGAGTTTGAAGTGGATGAAGATGCTGATACCAAACAGATCGGCAAGGCATTCACTAAATCTCTTGCCAAGAAGGGAGTCAATAAGAAGATGTTGACCTCTTTTGCTACACTGATTAGTTAAGGTACAAACACAATACCTTAAAATTTGACAATAAACCTGCTATATAGTATAATGCCATTAGCAATTTAAACGTTATGAGTAAATCAATCCTGCCAGCAATGCAGAAATACCCTGCATTTAAAAAAGTAAACACAGTAACCAGAAAAGATGATGTTTGGTATTCGTGGATGGAACGAATTCTTGACTATGCTTTTAAGCAATATCTTGCAACTAACCCTAAAGGAGCTGCTTCTTTGAGTAGGTTGCCTAAGATGGAAGAAGCAATTATAGATTCTTTTCCTGAAATGCATGATGATAAACAATCAATTAATGCAATTTCAAAATCTATTTCACAACACTTCAATACTCGACTTCAAAAAAAATCAAGAGTAGCATCGCAATTGTCTGGTCTTCGTGTAAAATACGGAGATCAATTCGTAACTCTTTTCAAAACGCCTGTTAAAAAATCATACACTAAAGTTGATATGAATACTTTCTTAGATACTGAATCACAATCTACACAAGAACATTTTGTAGAAACAGAAAATCTGCATACAATTACTCTTACTGGTGATGGTGTAAACATTACTCGTTCTATTGATATTGAAAAATTTAAAGAACTTTTGGCAGCACACTACTGATCTATAAACACTGCTTATCACTCGGGGGCTTGCGCCCCCTCTTTTTTTGCCGTATAATACATGCATACGAGAGACACCTCCAACATGAAAAACTTTGAAGTTGCCCCGATCATCGAGCGTTTCGGTCAGGTTGTGACTGCTGCTGACCTTCGCACCTATGCCGATGAAGTCGGCATCTCCTACCAAACTCTTACTAAGAAACTTGATCAGTTTAAAGTGCAGCGTGGTCTGTGGCACCTGACTGCCGCTGAGCAACTGGAGCAAACTTATAATCAACCCGCTGTAGAACCTGTGGTAGAGAAAGCAGAAAACTTGATTCCCGTTAAAGATGCTAACTTCGTCAGCTTTGGTAACTTTAGTGATGTTAAGAAGATTCTTTCTTCTCGTCAGTATTATCCTATCTTCATCACTGGTCTCTCTGGTAACGGTAAAACTTTCGGTGTGGAGCAAGCTTGTGCTCAACTGAAGCGTGAGTTGATTCGTGTCAACATCACCATCGAAACCGATGAAGATGATTTGATCGGTGGTTTCCGTCTGGTCAACGGTGAAACTGTGTGGCACGATGGTCCTGTGGTGCAGGCACTCCAGCGTGGTGCTATTCTGCTGCTGGATGAGATTGACCTTGCCTCTAACAAAATCCTCTGCCTGCAATCTGTGCTTGAGGGTAAGGGTGTCTTCCTTAAGAAGATTGGCAAGTATGTCAAACCCGCTGATGGTTTCAATGTGGTAGCTACCGCTAACACCAAAGGTAAGGGTAGCGATGACGGTCGCTTCATCGGCACCAACGTTCTCAACGAAGCATTCCTTGAGCGTTTCCCTGTGACTCTTGAGCAGGCATATCCTTCTGCTAAGGTTGAAACTGCCATCCTCAAGAAAGTCGCTGAGTCGCTTGATTGCTACGATGCTGAGTTTGTTGAGCGCCTGGTGGCGTGGGCAGAGATCATCCGTAAAACCTTCTACGATGGTGGCGTGGATGAGATTGTTTCTACCCGTCGCCTGGTGCATGTTATCCGTGCATTCAGCATCTTCGGCAAGCGTAAGAAAGCGATTGAAGTTTGTGTGAATCGTTTCGATGATGAAACCAAACAATCCTTCCTTGAGCTGTATGCCAAGATCGACGCATCTATCGATGCTCCTGTTGAAACTGAAACTCAAACCACCGAAACTGAAACCTTCTGATGTTTGATAATCTCTCTCGCCACACCCTCATCCGTAAAAAAGATGGGGGTCTTTTTCTGATTAAATGCCGCATTACAGAATCACACGGCGGCAGAGAAGTGCTTTGCTATCTCGGTCATCTTTACATTACAGAGGTTGACTATGAAGCGGCAAAGTGCTATACTGATCACATAGATTCTATTATCAAGAAAATCTAACTATGCAATGGAAATATAATGAAGAGGACATCCTCAATGAACTGCGAGATTACATCTCAAACACATACAAGCAGCATTACTCTGCTGGTGATGACAAGATTCAAACCCTTGATTTGATTGAAGCATGTGGAGACGGCGAAGCATTCTGTCGTAGTAACATCCTTAAATATGCTTCTCGCTATGACAAGAAAGGTAGTGCTCGCATGGACATTATGAAAGTGCTACACTATGCTGTTCTTCTTATGAACTTCAATGACAAAAATGCCCAACGTGAAGATTACAACCGATGAGTAAAGTTATTCTATCCCCCAATACGATGAGCGTTCTGAAGAACTTTGCTACGATTAATACATCGATTGTAATCAACAAAGGTAATGTTCTGAAGACCATCAGCAACGCAGAAAACATTCTTGCTACTGCTACGGTTGAAGAAACCTTTCCTCAAACATTTGCCATCTATGATTTAAATCAATTCCTTGCTGGCATGTCGTTGTTTGATAGTCCTACTCTGGTATTTGATAACGATGACTATGTGACAATCCAAGGTGGTCGCAGTCGCACTAAGTATTACTTCAGTGACCCTGAGATCACTCTCAAAACTGCACCAAATAAAAAGGTAAACTATCCTGGATCTGATATTCAGTTTAATCTCACTGCTTCAGATATCTCTGCTATTCTGAAAGCTAAGGGGATCTACGATATCCCTGACTTGAATATCAGCACGGATGAAGAGATTGTTCTTTCTGTCCGTGACAATGAAGTGTCAACCTCAAACACATATGATATGATTGTTCCTGGCACCTTTGAGGGCAAACACTCTCTAAATCTGAAGGTCGAAAACATTCGACTTCTGCAAGGTGATTATCAGGTGGGTGTTTCTAAACATCAGATTACTGAGTGGAAAAACACTGCTATTGATTTGACTTACTATATTGCACTTGAACCTTGATGAAAAACTTTTTGTGGGTGGAGGAGTATCGTCCTCATAAGATTGAAGATTGTATCCTCCCTAATTCGCTAAAGAAAGTATTTACTGGATTCATTGAGCAGGGTGAGATTTCTAATCTCCTGCTCTCTGGTCCTCCTGGTGTCGGTAAAACTACCGTTGCCAAAGCATTGTGTGATGAACTTGACCTCAGTTACATTGTTATCAATGGTTCCGATGAAGGTCGCTTCCTTGATACCATCCGAACTCGTGTCAAGCAATTCGCCAGTACAGTCAGTTTAACTGGCGGTGGTAAGCATAAAGTCGTCATTATTGACGAAGCAGATAACACCACCCATGACGTTCAACTCTCGCTGCGAGCATTCGTAGAAGAGTTCCATAGCAACTGTCGCTTCATCTTTACCTGCAACTTCATCAACAAAATCGTTGAACCGCTGCACTCTCGCTGCACGGTCGTTGATTTCCGTATCAAGGCGGGTGAGCAGCAGAAACTCCAAGCGGCGTTCTTTGAGCGCCTGAAGGGCATTCTAGACGCCTCTGGCGTGGCGTATGAGGACAAGGTGCTGGTCAAACTGATTCAGCGTTATTACCCCGACTGGCGCCGTCTGCTGAACGAAGCACAGCGACATTCTACTGGTGGTTCCCTTGACACCTCTGTGCTCTGTGATATCGCTGACGTTAACATCGACCAGTTGATGCGAGCAATGAAGGGTAAGGAATATAATGTGGTAAGGCAGTGGGTCGTTGATAATATGGATAGTGACCCTAACACTATCATTCGTAAAATCTACAATTCGTTGAGTGAATGTCTTGAAGGTTCTTCTATTCCTCCTGCTGTGTTGGTGCTTGCTAAATATCAGTATCAGATTGCGTTCGTAGCTGACCAAGAGATTAATCTTCTCGCTTGTTTAACAGAGATTATGGTGGAGTGTAAGTTCAAATGAAAAAGAAAACATTCAATAAATTAATACAAGGACCATTGAGATTTCATCATCAAGACATTCACGAAGAACTTGATGAAATCAAAAGTGACATCAAAGTAATTAAAACTATTCTCTTAGATATTCTACACAATGAAAAATTTGAAAACACCTCTTCGTTATCCAGGCGGCAAATCGAGAGCAACTAAATATCTTCTTCCTAAGTTTCCTAAAGACATCACTGAATACCGTGAACCTTTTCTTGGTGGTGGCAGTGTTGCTATTGCTTTCACTAAAGAAAATCCAGACGTTCCTGTATGGGTGAATGACCTATACAATCCTCTGTATACTTTCTGGTGTATTCTGCGTGATGAACCAGATGCTCTCTATGAGATTCTGAAGGATGCTAAAGAAGAACATCCAACACCAGATGCTGCCAGAGAACTCTTCAATCAAATGAAGATTGAAATGAACCACCCAGAGTCAGAAGATATCTACAGAGCTGCTGCTTTCTACATCATCAACAAATGTAGTTTTTCTGGTCTAACCGAATCATCTTCATTTTCAGCACAGGCAAGCGACCACAACTTTACCATGCGTGGTATTGAAAATCTTCCTAAGTATTCTGAACTGATTCAGAACTGGAAGATCACCAATTATAATTACTGGGAGATGATGATGACATCTGCTCCCGTAGGAACATTCTGGTTCCTTGATCCTCCATATGATATTAAAGATAATTTATATGGTAAGAAAGGAGAACTTCATAAAGGATTCAATCACCAAATGTTCCATGCTTATATGACTCAAGGTAATGTTAAAGATAAGTGGATGATTACTTACAATACAAATCCTACTCTCATGGAGTGGTATGATGGATACAATCAAACCAAGTGGGATTTGACTTATACGATGCGTTCTGTAGGTGACTACATGAATGAACAAAAAGACCGAGCAGAACTTTTGATTACTAACTATGACGAAACCTACCCTGAGCGACTATTTAACATCTATCAATCAAACCAAGAAGTCGGTAGTTATTGATGACGAATCTGAAAAAGCATATCCACCGTTCATTGTAAACAAGTGTCTGTCTGCTTTCCATGATACTGTTCTCTTTGCTAATGAGATGAACATGTATGCTCACTTGGATAAGAAGATGCAATATGACTTTTTTATAAATAGTATCAGCCCTCGCAAGAGATTTTCTCCTTGGGCGAAAAAATCTAAAGTAGAATACCTTGATGCGATTAAGGAGTATTATGGTTATAATGACGATAAAGCTCTACAAGCATTGAGAATATTATCTAAAGATCAACTTGAACTCATTAAAAAACTTGTAGACAAAGGTGGAAAACGATGACTCCTGATATCGAAGTAGAATGGAAGCAAGCTGATATGGTTGAGGTTACTCTCAATGAACCTGATGATTTCCTCAAAGTTCGTGAGACCCTAACTCGTATCGGTGTAGCATCCCGTAAAGAAAAGAAAATCTATCAATCTTGCCACATCCTCCATAAGCAGGGCAAGTATTATATCGTTCACTTCAAGGAGCTGTTTGCCCTTGACGGAAAGAATACTAATCTTTCAGTGAATGATGTTCAGCGTAGGAACAGAATTATTCAACTCCTTAGCGACTGGGGATTGATTACTGTTGTTAAGGCAGATGCTATTGCAGATGTTGCACCGCTGAATCAAATCAAGGTTCTTGCTTTCAAAGAGAAAGATGAATGGACGCTTGAAAGTAAATACAACATCGGTCGTAAGAAGACCGAAGTAACCGAATAATTTTGTAGGGAGTTCCACACTCCCTTTTTTAATGCTTTCTGATATATAATAATGTGAGATGCCTTCGGGGTCTCAATTAAAACTCGCTTATTTAAGGAGCAAACAAATGACAAACACATACACTTGGGATGTTTATACTCCCTTTAATGTAGGATTGGAAAGTATTTTTAATCGACTTGATGCAATGTCTGGTCATAATACAAACTATCCACCCTACAACATCATCAAAAACGATGAAGCTAACTACGAAATTGAAGTCGCTCTTGCTGGATTTAAACCAGAAGAGATCGAGGTCTCTACTGAACAAAACATTCTCAGAGTTGCCTCTAAGGTTGAGAAACGAGATTCTGAAAGAACATACATCCACAAAGGTCTCTCCAAACGTTCATTCTCTCACAGCTGGCAACTCGCAGATGATGTCAGAGTATCCTCTGTAGATTTTGCGGATGGTCTATTATCAATCTCACTGGAGAAGATTATCCCAGAGCATCAGAAGAAAACAACTTATACAATTGGAGCAGGGAAGCAAGAGCTTCTTACTGAAGGATAAATAGGCGAGGGGCAACCCAAATATCGTCGGCGCTACGGGGGTGACTGGCAAAATCCAGTTGACACCCCCTCTTTTTTATGCTACAATAATTTTAAAATTGGAGGATAGTATGATTCCGAAAGTTATGATTTTACATTCTGGTGAACGAATCATCGCTGGAGTGTCTGAAGTTACTGATGAAAATGGTCAAGGACTTTGCTTATTACTTCGTTGCCCATATATTTTAGATATGGTTCCTACGGGAGAATACAATAACGAAGGCAACCCTTCACAGTTTTCTATTAACTTTACGAAGTGGTTTGCATATTCTACTTCGGACGAATTTAGAGTTCCTTATGCTAGTGTGGTTGCTATTGGCGAACCAGAAGAAGGAATTCTTGATGTATACATGAAACGATTTGGAGATAAATTCAATGACAGCAACACCCTACAGCCCAGTGATTCAAGTGATAGTCCTGAAGAATCAGGAGTACCTGATAGCGGAGATCGAAGAAAGGGAAGAAAGCCCCGAGTGTCTGCTGACGAATCCGTACAGGATACTTGATCTTGCTTATTGGGATTATTCCAATCAAGAAAGAAAGAATGTTCCAAATCCAAATGCTTTGTTTATTGGAACTTCTGAAGAAAAAGAAATTGGTAAAGATGGTGAAGTAATTGTTATTACACAATCAGATTATCTTCTTTTGGAAAAGTTTCCTAAGTACACCAACCAAACTCAGATCTACATGAGGGCAGATGATATCTTGACCCTTTGCGATCCGACCAATACTATGGTAGAATACTACAAGAAGACCGTGGGTTGACGCATGAAGTTTTATACGAACATTGAACAGGCGGGGAATCGCATCCTCGTTCGTGGTTATGAAAATGGTGAGCGTGTCCAGTATCGTGTAAACTACAATCCCAAACTTTATGTTCTGAGCAACAAACAAACCGATCATAAAAGCCTTGATGGGCGTTACCTCAAAGAGGTGCGCCCTGGTTCTATTAATGATTGTCGTCAGTTTATTGATCAGTATGCTGGTGTCGAAGGATTTGAAATTCATGGAAATACTCGATACTTGTATCAGTATATCGATGAAGCATATCCAGATAAGGAGATTCGTTTTGATTCATCTTTGATTCGCACATTCACTTTGGATATTGAAACTGGAGCAGAGAATGGTTTTCCTGATGTAGAAACAGCAGACCAAGAAATCCTACTCATTTCTATTCGTGATTCTTTTACGAATCGCATCATTGTTTGGGGGTCAAAGAGTTTTCAGAACGAAGACAAACAGGTTGACTACATTCATTGCAATGACGAAATCAAATTGCTTTCTTGCTTTCTCAAATGGTGGCAAGAAAATACTCCAGATGTAATCACTGGTTGGAATGTGCAGTTGTTCGATATTCCATACATCTGCAATCGCATGAATCGTATTCTTGGTGATGAGCATACCAAACTTCTATCGCCCTGGAAATTAATTTCCAGTCGTGAGATTTATATCAAGGGTCGTAAACAGATTGCTTATGATATTCCTGGTGTTGCTTGTCTTGACTATCTGGAACTATACAAGAAGTTCACATACACCAATCAAGAATCATATCGTCTTGACCATATCTGTTCTGTAGAACTTGACGCCAAGAAACTAGACCACTCTGAGTTTGATACCTTCAAGGAGTTCTACACGAAAGATTGGAACAAGTTCGTGTTGTATAACATTCATGACGTTCGCCTTGTTGACCAACTGGAAGACAAGATGAAGTTGCTTGAGTTGGCATTCACTATGGCATACGACGCCAAAGTAAACTACGAAGATGTTTACTCTCAGGTGCGTATGTGGGATAACATCATCTTCATCTATCTTGCACAGATGGGTATCGTGATTCCTCCCAAGAAAGATAGCGTCAAGGATGCCAAGTATGCTGGTGCGTATGTGAAGGAACCTATTCCTGGCATGTATGACTGGGTGGTATCGTTCGACTTGAACTCCCTGTATCCCCACCTGATCATGCAGTACAACCTGTCCCCAGAGACCCTCCTACCACGCCGTAGCAGCGTCAACGTGGACATGTTGCTCGCTAAGGAGCACGACACCTCGGACCTCGTTGGTGAGACCCTGTGCGCCAATGGGACGCACTACACCACGAAGCAGCAGGGGTTCCTCCCTAAGCTGATGGAGAAGATCTATGAGGATCGCACCATCTATAAAAAGAAGATGCTTGCTGCCAAGCAAGAATACGAAAAGAATCCAAGCATTGAGTTGAAGAAAGAGATTGCCCGCTGCAATAACATTCAGATGGCACGAAAGATTCAACTCAACTCTGCTTATGGTGCCATCGGTAACGAGCACTTCCGCTACTACAAACTTGAAATCGCTGAGGCAATCACTCTATCTGGTCAGCTATCTATTCGCTGGATTGGTGATAGAATGAATGCCTATCTGAATAAGATTCTAAAGACAAAGGATGTTGATTATGTTATTGCTTCTGATACCGATTCTATGTATCTTAATCTGGGTCCGTTGGTGGACAAGATATTCTCTGGCAGAGAGAAAACTCCTGAAAGCATTGTCACGTTCCTTGATAAGGTCTGTAGTGTGGAACTTGAGAAGTATATTGAGAGTTCTTACCAAGAACTCGCCACCTACCTCAACGCATATGCACAGAAAATGACAATGAAGCGAGAGAACATTGCTGAGCGTGGTTTCTGGACTGCTAAGAAACGCTATGTTCTCAACGTGTGGGATAGTGAAGGTGTGCGTTATTCCAAAGCAAAGATGAAAATCTGTGGCATGGAGACCGCTCGCTCATCTACTCCTGCTTACTTCAGAGATAAACTGGAGCAAGCATATCGTATCATCATCACTCAAACAAATGATGAATTGATTGATTTCATTAATGAGATTAAAGATGATACTAAGAAGCAGAATTATCTTAATATTTCATTCCCTCGTGGATGCAATGGTCTGAAAAAGTATCGAAGCAGTGCTGACATCTATGAAAAGAAATGCCCTATTCAGGTGCGTGGTGCTCTGCTGTATAATTATTACATCAGAAAAAATAAACTGGAGCACAAGTATCCTCTGATTCAAGAGGGTGAGAAGATCAAGTTTCTTTATCTAAAGACCCCTAATCCTATCGGAGAGAATGTTATCGCTTTCTTTCAACAACTTCCTAAGGAACTAAATCTTGAGAGGTATGTTGACTATACGACACAGTTTGAAAAGTCATTCCTTGAACCACTGAAAACTGTGCTACAATGTATTGACTGGCAATATGAACGTCGTGGTTCTCTTACAAGTTTTTTCGCATGAGGTATTATGAGTTTCCTACAATCCGTTATTAAGGAGTTAGATAATGAATTTGCAGCTGTTGTTGAAGATGGAATCGCTACTGGTGATTGTGAGTCGTTCGTTGACACTGGGAGCTACATTCTTAATGCTCTCATTTCTGGTAGCATTTATGGTGGACTACCCGCAAACAAAATTACGGCGCTCGCAGGTGAATCCTCAACTGGCAAAACTTTCTTTGCTCTCTCGATCGTCAAGCACTTCCTTTGCAACAACCCAGACGCTCAGGTAATCTATTTTGAAACAGAATCTGCTGTGTCGAAAGACATGATGGTTTCTCGTGGCATCGATGTAAAGCGTGTTGGTCTTGTTCCTGTATCTACAGTGCAAGAGTTTCGCACTCAATCCATTAAGGTGGTTGATGAGTATATGAAACTGAAGAAAGAAGACCGCCCACCTCTTCTGTTTGTTCTTGACTCTCTCGGTATGTTGTCTACATCAAAAGAGATTCAGGATGCCACTGATGGTAAAGAGACACGAGACATGACTCGTGCTCAGGTGATTAAATCTATCTTTAGGATTCTGTCACTGAAACTCGGTCAGGCAGGAATTCCTCTCATTGTAACCAACCATACATATGAAGTAGTTGGTGCTTATGTGCCGACGAAAGAAATGGGTGGTGGCACTGGTCTGAAGTATTCTGCATCTACTATTCTCTTCCTGTCAAAGAAGAAAGAGAAAGACGGCACTGAAGTGGTTGGCAACATTATCAAAGTCAAAGCACAGAAGTCACGCTTTACCAAAGAAAACTCAGACATCGAAACGAGGCTCTTCTATGACGCAAGGGGATTGGATAAGTATTATGGATTACTGGAGCTGGGTGAGAAATACGGAGTATTCCAACGCAAGGGCAATCGGGTTGTTGTTGGGGAATCTTCCGTTTATCCTTCTGTTATTCTTGCCGATCCTGAGAAGTATTTCACGCCCGAAGTAATGCAAGCACTTGATGAGTGTGCTCACAAAGAGTTTCTATATGGAGTAGCGGATGGAGAGAATTGAAACGACTATACTACGCAACCTCCTGTGTAACGAACAGTTCTACAGGAAGGTTGTTCCTTTTGTAAAACCAGATTACTTCAATGAGATTCATGAGAAAGTAATCTATGAAGAGGTGTGGAACTTCGCAAGTAACTATGAGTTGCTTCCTACTAAAGAAGTTCTAACAATTAATTTAGAAGGTAGGAAAGATTTAAATGAGGAAGTATATCAAAACGCAGTTAAAACGATTAAAGAACTTACTGATGAATCAGTCGAATACCAATGGTTGCTTGACACCACAGAAAAGTGGTGTAAAGACAGAGCAATCTATCTCGCCTTGCTTGAGTCGATCAAGATTGCGGATGACAGCAATAAGAAAGTATCAAAGGATGCGATCCCAGCAATCCTTCAAGAGGCCCTGGCAGTATCTTTCGACGAACATGTAGGTCACGATTATATTGAGAATAGCGTAGAGCGATATGAGTTCTACCATCGGGAAGAGAATAAGATTCCTTTCCATCTGGAATACTTCAATAAGATTACCAAAGGTGGTCTTCCTAACAAGACACTCAACGTAGCTCTTGCTGGCACTGGTGTAGGTAAGTCACTCTTCATGTGTGACCTTGCTGCACATTGTTTGTCTATGGGTAACAACGTTCTCTACATTACATTGGAGATGGCGGAAGAAAAGATTGCTGAACGTATTGACGCTAATCTTTTCAACGTCAACATCAAAGATCTTGTGGATTTGCCAGAGACAATTTTCCAAAGTCGTATCAACGAACTCAAAAGAAAAACACATGGTCGTCTAATCATCAAGGAATATCCTACAGCATCTGCACACGTTGGTCATTTCAAATCTCTTCTCAATGAACTTCAACTCAAGAAAACTTTCCGACCTGATATTATTTTTGTCGATTACCTTAACATCTGTGCTTCTGCAAGATATAAAGGAGCGATCGTAAACTCCTACACTTATGTTAAAGCAATCGCAGAAGAACTCAGAGGATTGGCAGTCGAACATGACGTACCACTCGTCAGTGCCACACAAACTACAAGGTCTGGGTTTGGTAATAGTGATGTCGATCTCACTGATACAAGTGAGTCCTTTGGTCTCCCTGCTACTGCTGACTTTATGTTTGCTCTCATCGCTACAGAGGATCTGGAGAAAGATGGAAAGATTATGGTGAAGCAGTTGAAGAATCGATACAACGATCCTACCATGTATAAGCGATTCTTGGTTGGGGTTGACAGAGCACGAATGAAGCTCTATAATGTAGACAACGCTGTTGACTTATCTTCTGACAAAGAAGAAGAGTATGACTTTGAAGAGATGGCAGCGGAACAAAGCAGAAACACTCAAAACAAATTTACCAGTTTTATTCTATGACTATTGATTTTAATAAGTATGTCGAATTCGTTGCTTGTGTGACGAGCCCCGCATCTCGTGATAATACTGAGTTCATCAATCGAATGATTGAACTTAAAGAACAAGGTGCTGATCCTCAACGTCTTCTGACCGCTGCTGCTGGTATTACTGCAGAGGGTGGTGAGTTTACTGAGATCGTAAAGAAGATTGCATTCCAAGGCAAACCATACAACCAAGATAATATCTTTCACATGAAGCGTGAGCTTGGTGACATTCTGTGGTACATTGCTCAGGCATGTATCGCTCTCGATGTTTCGTTTGAAGAACTTGCTCAGATGAACTTTGAGAAACTGAGCGCCCGATACCCCGAAGGAACTTTCAGCATTGAGCGAAGTGAAAACCGAGTTGCTAACGACCTTTGATTCTTGCCTCCCCTAAATAATTGGGGGAGGTTTTTTTATATGGCAAATAATCTTTCGTGGACTGAATTTAAGAAACGTTATGAAAACAATCTCAGGCACGTATATACTAGAATTAAAAACGATCAAGCATTTAAGTTAATTGAACCAGATGCTGCAGTAGCTAGATTGCGTGGGCAAATGGCGGATGGTGTTACGTTTTTTCCAACGGGGTTATTAATTTTAACTCCAACAATTTCATCAAAAGGAAATTTAACTAAACCAACTACACGAGAATTTGAGAAAGTAATTTATCCAAAAAAATTTAATACGTTTAGAAATTTTTTAGCAGCAGTACAACAATATATTCCCAGCGGTGCAGTTAAAAATCAAGCTGGTGTATTTCCAGTTCGTATGTTTTTGGTTAAGGGACAAACAGCAGTTGACTTTGGTAAGTTAGAAAAAGAAGTTGATTTTGGTGGCGTTCCTAAAAGAGGAGAAAAAAGAAATATTTACTGGGGTAGGTTAGGAGAATTACAAGATAAAGTAGATTCTACATATACATTGAATCAACCATCCCCAACAGAACAAGGAGAAGCAGATTTTATTGACGATGTTAATAGAGCAATTACTGCAATATTAGAAGAGAATCATGTGCCATCACTAACACTAAAAATTGGTAATCATACATTTAATAATATTGTTGGAGTTAATAAAGTAGAAGGAACAGTAAAAGCAGATTTAGCATTCGTTGCTATCAATGGTAAAAAATTAGAAGATGTTGGATTCTATTCACATAAGAAAGGAAAGCAAGCAAAAGATTTTGGTCAGTGGTCTGGCACGGTATTTCTTTATGATCATCATGATGTAGTAAAGGGATTTGTTGATTACATGCACTATATTGTTGGACCAAATAAATTATATGATTTAGCAAAGATGGGACCAACTACTTTTGCTATGAGTATTGATGCACCTACATTGAGAAATTTAAGAATGTCTGCTATCTATGGAAAAGAGTGGAATAGTTCTCAGCATGGACCATCTAATTGTCATGGATTATTACAGGGGCATCCTAATATTAGCAAAAGAGGATCAGATTATATTCTTACTATGAGTGGTCATTATGAATCACATGGTTCTGAAATGACAGGAGATTATGTTCCTGCGTTGATGTTAATGAAAAAAGCATCATCGGAAAATATTGCTGCTAGTGTTGGTAGAGCAGACAAGGGTGGAAAAAAAGATGGTGGCATTCCTGGTGGTCGTTTCTCGGTCTACCCCATTGGCGGCAGAACCATCACTCATGTGGTAGAATGCAAGAACAACAAATGGACTGACCCAACATCCTGGAGCTGCCACTCATGAGCAAGAACACTCACCTTGAACACTTAGAAGACAGCATCCTGTTCGATGGCGAAGAGGGTGCTAAGGATGCGTTTGCATTTCTTGACGCACTCACTAAAACTTTTAGCGGCACTCAGAACAGCAACTTCAAAATCACTACCAAATGGGATGGTGCCCCTGCTGTAATCTGTGGTATCGATCCAGAAGGAGGGGATTTTTTTGTAGGAACTAAATCAGTTTTCAATAAAACCGAACCTAAAATTAATTATAGTAAACAACATATTCAAATTAATCATGGTAACTCTTCTGGTCTTGTAGAGAAACTCAAAGTAGCATTAGAACATTTTCCTAAACTTGGAATTCGTGGAATTATCCAAGGTGATCTTTTGTTTACTGATGATGCTAAGGATGAGAAGATTGATGGTGTAGATTATCTCACCTTCACCCCCAACACCATCACCTATGCTATTCCGAAAGGAACTCCAGCATACGCAAAAGCAAAGCGAGCAAAGATTGGCGTAGTGTTTCACACTCGTTATGTTGGTAGCAGCATTGCAACGGCTCATGCCACCTTTGGTGTAGACATCAATCAGTTCAATGAAACTGATGATGTGTTTGTGATCAGTGCAGAAGTAGATACTCTGGGCAGTAACATGATTCTTGACGCATCAGAGCGTCGTAATTTAAACAACATGAAGCGTACTGCTACTCCAGCACTTCGCAGTGCATCTTCTTTCTTAGATGAGATCTCGGCACAGATTAACTCCAAAGATAATCTGAGTGTCGGCACTCGCCTTAAAACTTACTTTAATACCTATGTTCGTGAGGGCAAACGTATTAGTAATGTTAATCGTTTCATCAATGACTTCAAACAAAACTATCATGATACCATGATGAAGGAAGTTAACAAAGTGAAGCAGGAGAAAACCAAAGCTGCTAAACTGAAGAAACTCTATGATGGTATTGAGTTCGTGGATTCCAACATCGCTGGACTCAAGGCAACGATCACTCTGTATCTTATTTTGCAGAATGCCAAGAATCTTTTTGTGAAGAAACTTGAATCTGCTGATGCCACTCGCACGTTCCTTCGCACTGACGATGGATTCCGTGTGACTGCTCCTGAAGGATTCGTTGCTATCAAGGATGGTAACGCTACCAAACTGGTAGATCGCTTAGAGTTCAGTCAGGCAAACTTCACGCTTCAAAAGAACTGGGTCAAGGGAAACTAAATACTAATAAAAATGTTTAAGAAAGTAGTCATCACTTTCGGTCGCTTCAATCCTCCTACCATTGGTCACGAAAAATTGATCAAGGCGGTGGCGAGGATTGCTGGCACCGATGACTATAAAATCTACACCAGTCATACCAAAGATAAGAAAAAGAATCCTTTGTCTGCTGAGCAGAAAGTTGGATACATGAAAAAGATGTTTCCAACTCACAAGGATCACATTATGTTAGACACAGATCTGAAGACAATCATTAAAGTTCTTCAGAGCTTGCAAGGTGAGTATTCGGATCTTGTTCTTGTCGTTGGCAGTGATCGTGTTCAGGAGATGGACAGTTTAATTCAGAAGTATAATGGAACTGAATATACTTTCAGATCACTTGAAACTAAATCTGCTGGTGAGCGTGATCCAGATGCCGATGGTGCCACTGGCATGTCAGCTAGTAAAATGAGAGAAGCAGCAACGAATGCAAATGTTGCTGAGTTTCGTAAAGGTATTCCAAGTACTCTTGATGACAAAGAAATGATGCAGTTAATGAAAGAAGTTAGAGAAGGGTTGGGTATTAAATGAAATCACTTAAAGAATTGCTACAACAATCTAAACAGAAATCTTATATGCTCGGCAACATGTTTGCTGAGGGTGACTGGGTACAAAATAATCTCGGTGAGGTTGGTAAGATTCATCGCCGTGGTGTTAACTATGTGATCGCTGTAACTTCGGAAGGAAAGATGTTTCGTTCATGGGTAAAGGACATCAAAGAACACTGTGGTTGTGATGCAGAAGAAATGTCGGACAAAGAAAAAGTGAAGACATTTATAAATAAAAATAAAAGACAAAAGAAAAATGACAATTGACGACTTTTCAAAAAACTTGATTGAGAGAGCAGTTGCCGAACTCGATGAAGCAAAAAACAAAGAAGGGAAAGAGCAAGGTGCTGATGGCAAAGCGTGCTGGAAAGGTTATAAGTATGCTGGCACTGAAGGCGGTAAAGATAAGTGCGTGAAGTCGGAAGAAGTAGAGAAGGCAGAAAAAGACGAGAAGGATGAGGGCGGTAAGCATAAAGAATATAAACATGCTCCTGGTAAAGAAGAAAAGGGAGAAAAGAAAACCGAGAAAGAAGTGAAAGAAGCAAAAGATATGCCTGGCAATCAAGAGAAAATTGATGCTAATAAGAATGGTAAGGTTGATGCTCATGACTTCGCACTACTTCGTGCAAAGAAAGGTAAGAAGTCAGTGAAAGAAATGTGGGAGAAAGCAGCAGAAGTTCAAGAAGGATACGGTAAAGCTAAAAAAAAAGCTGTAGATGAAGGCAAAAAAGTAGAAATTGAAATCATGCCAACGGTTGATACTCCAAATGATCCAGACCCAGTTACGGGTAGAAAGGCGAAGAAAGAAGTGAAGAAAGAAGAGTATGATGTAGAAACTGCTAACCAACTGTGGTTGGAAGTTGGCGAACGTCTAGAGCAACTTGGTGATATGGATGATGTCAAATTTAAAGTTCTTGGAGAAAAGAAACTTTCTAAAGCAGAAACTGCTAAGAAAGAAAAGTTTGTGAAGGGAATGAAGAAGAAGTTTGGCAAGATGAAGTCGAAGTATGGCGAAAAAGCGCAATCAGTGATGTACGGAACTGCCACTAACATGGCAAAGAAAGCAGATAAATAATTACGAATTCCAAAAGAGGATACTACCATGGGCGCACTTGTAGAACTAGTAAAACCAATCATCTTCGCAGCACTTAATAGCTGCCACACCAAGAAACTTGTATGTGATCTACTCGACAAGTATGTTGAGAAGACAGACAACGATGTTGACAATGTAATTGCAGCAACAGTAAGAACAGCTCTTATGAAGGGATGCTGATAAATTTTTAAAAATAGTTTTTGGTGGGATGCTGCGGCATCCCATTTTTTATAAATACTCTTTAGAAAAGCAAATATTGTAAGAGGAATCGATGGCAATTTTCGGAACAATCGACGCTAAAGCGTTGGCAAATAATTTGAGTGTTACTAATAACAGTACGACTGTAACAACAACTGGTGATTTCACTGACAGAACTTCTAATAATTTTGTACAGGCAGGAGACGTTCTTTCTTTAAGTGGAGTTCAATATACTGTTGAGTCAGTAGTATCTGCAACTACACTTAAACTAAAGGTTGCATATGCTGGTTCGACGGGCACAGTTACCGCTGCTAATGCTATTCGCAGAACTCCTCCTAAGGAAGTTGCTGCATTATTACTTCACGAGAGCAAGTATCCAAGCGGAACTAACTTCATCTTTGTAGATGATACAGAAGCTGCTCTTGAGGAAAATAAAATTCGTGGTCTTAAGTGGCCAGGTTGGTGGTTGTATAGAACATATACTGATGGCGATGGCAACACTCGTCACAAGGCAGAGTGCATTGCGTTCGCTAATGCAACTCAGGGTGCTGCTGTAGGTGACTACGGAACTGCTGATGGTGGCACAGAAGATAATCCTGCTGCTGATGTAGCATCTGCTATCACAATTTCTGGTCAACCTTCTGCTCAATCAACGAGTGGTCCTGCTGGTGCTATTCTTACAGTGACTAGAACTGGAACTGCTGCCGCTGGCACGGCATCATATACTATTACAGATCAAACTGCTGGCGTAACAGTTGCTAATGTTTCTGGTGGCGCTGCTCCATCTGGCACATGGTCTATTAATGTTTCCAGAGCTGCTGGTGCTTATACAGTTACTATTAACTCTGGTGGAACTGGTTTTGCTGCCACAGACACAATCACTGTTCCTGGTGATCTACTCGGTGGTGCTGCTACAACTAACGATCTTGTCGTTACTGTTGCCACAGTCGCAACTGCTGCCGCTACCTTCTCGGTTACCGCTGCAGTTGGCACTGGATCCCTTACCTATCAGTGGCAAGTTCAAACAGCTGCTTCTACAACGAAGTGGAGCAATGTTGTTGGTGCTACCTCTGCTTCTCTTGCACTCACTGGTCTTCTCGCTAGTGACAGCGGTAAGAAGTATAGAGTCAAGATTGGTGGATCTGCTGGCGGCGAGGAAGTTATTTCCAACACTGCAACCCTTACTGTAACTGCTGCATGATAAAATGATCTTTCATGAATTGACACCAGACAACTGGTTGTTATTTGCAATCAAAAATTATGACAACCCGTTGTCTGTTACATATGATGACTTCGAAGAAGATCTTCAAAAATTTAAATATATTAAAAGATTACTTCGTCGTTATGAAACCACAGGTGAATTGAAACATCACTTAATTCTCAATCATATCATTACCCTATATAATGTATTCAATGACGCAGCAACGCTGCTTCTATTCTATAAAATAGAGTCGCAATACTGGCCAATCTTGAAAGCATTTATGGTTTTCCTTGATAGATTGCCAGAGAATGTAGATACAAAAGATGTAGATGAACAATGTCTGAAACTTCTAAAACTACTATGAATGAAATGACGGCAGGTGATGGATCGTCCCTAGCACTTCCTCCTGCCTTTGTCTTTGTTAACACAAAGAAAAAGAAAACTAAATTTAAAAGCGACAAATCAGATAAAATTGATGGTCGCAAAAAAGGTGCTAGAAAATTAATCCAACGTGTAATGTCCAGGAGGAAAACTAAAATGTCCGAAGAGAACCAAGAGATTATCTCTGAAGTTACTTCTGAAACCGAAAAGGCACAGAAGCAAATCAAAGCTAGCAAGCAAATGCGAGCAAAAAAAGAACTCCAGAGAAAGCGTGGAGAAGCGAAGCAACAGGCACAGGATAAGTCCGATGAAATGAATACGCTTCTTAAAGCACGTATGTCTGACTTTAGAAAGAAAGCAGCATCAAAAACAGCAAAAGCGCAGAAGCAACTAGTTCAAAAAAACTCTTTTGATCCTCAAGGTAATATTATTTCGGAGATGGATATGTCTACTGATTGGAACAAAAGTCCTGTGACTGGTCCTATTCCTCGTGGAGGATCTGCGGGTGGTGTAGATGTATTTACTACTGCTCTAAAGGTAGCTGAAGAGGGTGGAGCATGGGGTAGAGATCCTGAGACATCATTTGCTAATCTTGTATTTAATGATGGCACTGCGGGGAGAATTGGGGTGTTTGATGCTAAGAGAATTCTTGCTACTTATGAAGGTTTATCATCAGAAAACAGAGACAAGTTCCGTGTAATGCTCAACATGAGCGCAACAACTTATCAAAAGGCGCTTGACTTTGCAGTTCGTAACGTTTAATAGAGAGGCATCAAGATGTTTATCGGAAACTCAAACTCTAAACTAGATGTATTGGAATCTAAATTAAACATCTACGAAGCACTTTCAAGGGAAATGTTGGATAAGTTGGAAAACGCAGTAGATAAAATTTCTGATGCAAACCAACGAATTGCGAACATTCTTACTAAGCATGATGAACGTATAGAGCAAAGTATTAAGACAGACGAACTCATTATTAAAATGATTGAGGATGTAAAACATCAAAACTCAATTGAACACTCTTCTGTTATCAAAAGATTGGAAGCAGTGGAAGCAAATGTGAACGAACTAGCGAAATTCAAATGGCAGGCAGCAGCTCTCGTTGGGGCTGCTGTTTTGCTTGTGGGGTTGGTGGTTCCTTTTGTTGACAACATGCTCGGATCGCACTATAATGGGGGTAGTCAGCAGACCCTCATTAAATAATGAACTATATTGATACCAAGTATATTGGTTTGGTCTCCACTCAACTTCTCAAATTTGTAGAAAAAAAGAAAGGTACTTACAACTTCCGATGCCCCTATTGTGGTGACTCGGAGAAGAAGCAGAATAAAGCACGAGGATATCTCTTTTCTATGAGGGATAGTTTTGTTTTCAAGTGCCATAATTGTGGTGTCACTCGTAATTTTTCGCAGTTTCTGAAGGATCAGAATATTCATCTTCATGATGAATATGTCATGGAGCGTTACAAGGAAGGTATGACGGGGAAGAACTATCAGGTGAAGACGCCTGATTTCAAACCGTTTACTACTAAACCAGTGTTCAAAAAGAACATTTTTAGTGAACTGTCAAGCATCGAATCCCTAAATACTACACACCCAGCAAAACAATATCTGCTCGACCGAAAGATTCCAGAGATTTATTTCTCAAACTTCTATTACGCAGAGGATTTCAACGCTTGGGAGAATAATAAAAATACAATTAAAGAACCTAGAATTATACTCCCACTAATCTCGGAAGATGGAAATGTATTCGGATATCAAGCGAGGTCTCTTAACAAGAATGCAACTCTTCGCTATATCACTACCATCTTGGATAAGCAATATCCTAAATTATTTGGACTTGATCGTATAAACAAAAATGAAAACATTTACGTTACAGAGGGTCCGTTCGACTCTCTTTTCTTGTCTAATGGACTGGCGATGTGTGGCGCTGATGTTGTACTTGATGGGATACGGTATCCTACTCGCACATTTGTTTACGACAACGAACCACGAAACAAACAAATCGTACAGCGATACGAAAGGTGTATTGATAAAGGAGAAAGCATTGTAATTTGGCCAGACAACATCAAAGAAAAAGATATCAATGATATGATTCTTGCTGGACACGATGTGCAATCTATGGTAAAATGTAACACCTATAAAGGTTTAGAAGCAAAAGTAAAACTTAATCTCTGGAAGAAAATATGAGCAACGGTATCAAAGTTAAAAAGCGTGATGGATCTACAGAATCTCTTAACCTTGATAAGATTCATTTGATGGTAGAATGTGCATGTGAAGGACTCGCTGGTGTTTCGCCTTCACAGGTAGAAATCCAATCGGGCATTCAGTTCTATGATGGAATCACAACACAAGAAATCCAAGAAATTCTTATCAGGTCGGCTAGTGACCTCATCGAGCTTGATGCTCCAAATTACCAGTATGTTGCTGCTCGTCTCCTTCTGTTCTCTCTATATAAGCAGGTCTTTGGAGATGGTTGGAAGAACGGCTTTCCAACGGTAGCAGCACATCTATGCGAAGGTGTTACAAAAGGTATCTACGATAAAGAATTAATTTCTAAATATTCTGATGACGAATGGAATAAAATTAGTTCATGGATCGATCATGATCGTGACTATCTATTCACTTATGCAGGTCTACGTCAAGTCGTTGACAAGTACCTCGTGCAAGATAGAAGCAGTAACAGTGTATTTGAAACACCACAATATGCTTACATGTTAGTTGCAGCAACTATCTTTGCAAATTACCCACAAGCAACCAGATTGTCTTATGTCAGAAAATACTACGACACAATCAGCAAGCACAAAATCAATGTTCCCACACCTATCTTGGCGGGAGTGCGAACTCCACTTCGACAATTTGCTAGCTGTGTCCTTGTTGATAGCGATGACACCCTCGATAGTATCTTTAGTTCTGATATGGCTATTGGCAGATACGTTGCACAAAGGGCGGGCATCGGTATCAACGCAGGTCGCATCCGTGCTCTCAACAGCAAAATACGAGGGGGCGAAGTGGCTCACACTGGAGTTATACCATTTCTCAAAAAGTTTGAAAGCACTGTCCGTTGCTGCACGCAAAATGGTATACGAGGCGGAAGCGCAACAGTCCACTTCCCAATCTGGCACAGGGAAATCGAAGACATCCTAGTATTAAAAAATAACAAAGGAACTGAAGATAACCGAGTTCGTAAGTTAGATTACAGTATTCAAATTTCTAAACTGTTTTATGAACGATTCATCAGCAACCAAGACATCTCACTCTTCAGTCCACACGACGTTCCAGGTCTGTCTGATGTTTTTGGTCTTGCTGGATTTGATGAGCTATACCATGTTTACGAACGAGATACTTCTATTCCAAGAAAAACTATTGGCGCTCAAGAACTATTTCTTTCACTCCTAAAAGAGAGAGCAGAGACAGGTCGTATTTACATTATGAATATCGATCATTGTAATGAGCATTCTTCCTTCAAGGATAAAGTTTGGATGAGTAACCTCTGCCAAGAGATTACCCTGCCCACCAAACCACTACAGCACATCGATGACCCAGAGGGTGAGATTGCCCTGTGCATTCTCTCTGCAGTCAACGTAGGTAAAATCAAGCACCTTGATGACCTTGAGGAGCTCTGTGACCTATCTGTGAGGGCGCTAGACGAGTTGATTGATTATCAGGGGTATCCTGTTAAGGCAGCAGAAACATCCACCAAGAATCGCCGCTCACTTGGCGTAGGATACATTGGTCTTGCACACTGGTTAGCACGTCATCAGGTTAAGTATTCTGATGGTGCTGCTGCTCATCTTGTGCATGGACTCACTGAGGCATTCCAATATTATCTTCTCAAGGCATCTAATCAACTTGCTATTGAGAAAGGGGCGTGTGGTTATTTCAATCGCACTAAGTATGCTGATGGTATTCTCCCAATCGATACATATAAGAAAGATGTAGACGACATCGTACCACATAACCTTAATTATGATTGGGAAGAACTTAGAGCATCGATCCTGGCTCACGGTCTCAGGAACTCAACACTGTCCGCACAGATGCCATCGGAGAGCAGTTCCGTTGTGTCAAATGAAACAAATGGAATCGAGCCCCCTCGTGCTTTCTTGTCCGTTAAGAAGTCAAAGAAAGGAGTTCTTAAGCAGATTGTACCTCAGTACACGACCCTTAAGAATTATTATACGCTCCTTTGGGATATGCCTAGCAATAGCGGTTATATTAATATTGTTGCTGTTATGCAAAAGTTCTTTGATCAAGCGATATCTGGAAACTGGTCGTATAATCCAGAAAATTATGCCGATAATGAAGTACCTGTTAGCGTGATGGCACAAGACCTACTGAACACGTACAAGTATGGATGGAAGACATCTTATTATCAGAACACATATGATAATAAAAAAGATGCTGATGATGAAGATAAGAAAAAAGAAATAGAAAATTTACTTAATTCAATTCTAGAAGGTACACAAGAGGAGGAAGATTGTGACAGTTGCAAGATTTAAGCTTACCGAGACCACCCCAACTGTTGAGGGGATGACAGTATTCAACACTAAGCATGTTGATCTAAAGAAGCAACCGATGTTTTTCGGTGCTCCACTTGGCATTCAAAGATACGATACCTACAAGTATCCTATCTTTGATAAACTAACTCAGCAGCAACTGGGATACTTCTGGCGACCAGAAGAAATCTCCCTGTCAAAAGATAGGGGAGATTATCTGACTCTTCGCCCAGAGCAAAAGCATATCTATACTGCTAATCTAAAGTATCAAATTATGCTTGACTCTGTGCAGGGTCGTGGTCCTGGTATGGCATTCATTCCGTATTGTTCACTGCCTGAGCTGGAATCTGCCATGACAATCTGGGAGACCATGGAGATGATTCATAGTCGCTCTTATACATACATTATTAAGAATGTTTATTCTGATCCATCAGAAGTGTTTGACACTATCCTTGATGACCAGAATATTCTTGAGAGAGCGAAGAGTGTGACCGAAGCATACGATGACTTCATTCAAGCGGCACAAGATTACTCTTCTGGCAATCAGTGGCAGCACCAGTTAGAAGGTGTGCCTGCTGCGAAAGAAACTCTTTATGAGTTGAAGCGCAAACTCTATCGTGCCGTGATTAATGTCAACATCTTAGAGGGGATTAGATTCTATGTTTCGTTCGCATGTTCGTTCGCTTTTGGCGAACTTAAACTTATGGAGGGATCCGCTAAAATTATCTCTCTCATCGCAAGAGACGAAAGTCAGCATCTTGTCCTTACACAAAACATTATCAAAAACTGGCTTAATGGAGATGACCCAGACATTCTTCAAATCGCTAGAGAAGAAGAAGCGTGGACAGTAGAGCAGTTTAAGAAAACTGTAGATGAAGAGAAGCGTTGGGCAGAGTATCTGTTTAAGGATGGTAGCATCATTGGATTGAATGATAAACTACTCAACTCTTATGTTGAGTATATCGCCAATCGTCGTATGCGAGCGATTGGTTTGAAGCCCGTGTTTGATACTCCTATGTCAAACAATCCACTGCCCTGGACCCAGCACTGGTTATCTTCCAAGGGTCTCCAAGTAGCACCCCAGGAAACTGAAGTGGAATCATATGTCATCGGAGGCATTAAACAGGATGTTAAGAAAGATACTTTCGCTGGTTTTAAACTGTGAAAAGAAGGGACTACGAAAAACTAATGGAGTTGAGGGAGAGGTTGCTGGAGAACAATGGACCCAACAGCCTCTCGGCAGCATGGGCGCTGTGGGCGATAGAACAAAAGATGAAAAGAATGGGGGTATCCCTGACCCTTGGTACAACTGAATAGATAAATACCTCCAGTGATGGAGGTTTTTTATTATGAACCCAAGCTCAGCAAAGGCCAAAGGACGACGCCTACAACAGTGGATGAGAGATAAACTCATTGAAATGCTTGACGTTCATCCAGAAGATATAGAATCCCGCTCTATGGGTGCTGGTGGGGAAGACCTCATCATGGCTCGTGCTGCTAGGTTAAAGTTTCCTCATAGTATTGAATGTAAAAATGTGGAAAAACTAAATATCTGGGAAGCCTATGAACAGGCATCTTCCAACTGCGGTGATTATGAACCGATCGTAGTCATTAAAAAGAATGGAAAGAAACCATTAGTAGTTGTAGACGCCGAGTATTACATATCTTTATTCGGAGGGAAAATCGGATGAAAATCGATTTACATAACTTTTTTAAACATTATGATGAGAACAATCCTAAGCATGTTGCTGCTGTGGAGGATCTTGAGAAGACGCTTGATAAGAAAGCGCCAGAAGAAATGGAAGATTCTGCCAACTGGGTAAGAATCTATAGAAGCAAACCAGAAGCCCCTAAGGGGATAATGATGCAAAACTTTCCGTGGTTTCCTCAAACAGATAATTACAGAGATGCCAATCGCACCTGTAACTCATCTGCTTGTGCTATGTGTCTAGAGTATTTCAAACCAGGCACATTAAAAGGACCAAAAGGTGATGACGCATATGTTCAAAAAGTTTTCGCAATCGGTGACACAACAGATCACATGATTCAAACCCGTGTTCTAGCGTCTTATGGCATTAAGTCGTCTTTCAGTTATTCTCTTTCCTTTGCTGATCTTGATAGAGAGCTTGCCGCTAATAGACCTGTTGTTATTGGTATTCTCCACCGTGGTCCTCTATCTGCTCCTACTGGCGGTCATATGGTTGTAGTCATCGGTAAACTACCTGATGGCAACTATCTCGTCAACGACCCCTATGGGTCTCTCAACGACGGTTACACGGGCGCTGTGACCAATGGTAGGGGTGCTGTGTATACTCGTGCTGTTCTTGCCCGCCGCTGGTGCCCTAAGGGCAACGATGGGTGGGGTAGAATCTTTGATGTAAAAAAAGTAGAAAGATCTACTTCCAGTAAGTATGATATACCTACCGAAGGAGTAGAGCTCATCAAAGAGTTTGAAGGATGCCACTTGACTGCATATCCTGATCCTCTTACTGGAGGACTGCCTATCACTATTGGGTGGGGTAGCACTAGAGATATGATTGGAAAACCATTTACACTTGGACAGAAAATATCTCAGAGCGTTGCTGATGCTCTTCTAATCAATCAGATTAAGAAAGAGTTTATTCCTGCGCTAACAAAGATTCCATACTGGAGTGAAATGAATGACAACCAAAGAGGGGCTTTACTTTCTTTTGCTTATAATCTTGGTGCAGGTTTCTATGATGGCAATAACTTTAATACTATTACACGCATCCTAAAGGAGCGTAGGTGGAATGAAGTTCCTAAGGTGCTGGAGATGTATCGCAATCCTGGTAGTAATGTGGAGGCAGGATTACTGAGAAGAAGAAAAGCAGAGGGTAAACTCTGGATTTCTTAATCGTCCATCTTTGCTTTTAATCCAAGCAACGCTGTAAACAAAGTAAACAATGCATTATATCCTCTGCTCTCAGATTCTTTGCAATCTAAGGGTGGAGGATTTACTAATCCGCCTAGTGCATCTGCTCTTTCCATAGACCCTGGCAGCATAAAATTGCAGTTTGCAAATGTAATACCAACGTATCCTAGTGTGCCAACTACAATAGTTACTATCAACTTGTCAATTAATTTTAGATTTTTCATCTTCCTTCTTGCTCGTGTATCCATGTCTTCAACTCATGCAAATATTGCACGAGTTGCTCTGCCTTTTCATAGTGCCATAAATCGCCAGTAGTCATCCACTCTCTTCTGTGGTTGTCTATTGCTTTGAGTATTTGATGTATAGATGCATTCCATGGTTCCCTAATGGGAGTATTCCATTCTCTTGGCATACATTCGGTTTCCCCGCCACCATTATATTTATCTGAGGGCTTGACAAAATCCTAAATAAATGTTATATTATGTTTTCCTCACATTTGGGGATCAATCGTCATTATAACGTGAGTGACAATTTGTGCCCAGGAAGGTGCCCTTCGAGAGGAGCGGTGTACCCCCCTTCTATTGGGATGTAGAGTTCTATTAAAATTAATGCTTCTTAAAACAGTTTCAATTCTTGCTTTTGGTCTTGTCGGACTGGCACCCGTAACAGCAAAAGCAGCGAGCGGATGTTCCCTCGCATCACATTATGGAGTTGGTGACGGATATCATGGGCAGACGACTGCAAACGGCGAAAGATTCAATGCTTATGGCAAATCAGTAGCGCACAAATGGTTTCCATTCGGTACAAGGCTACGAGTGACGAACCAATCAAATGGTAGATCAGTAATTGTGCGTGTAAATGATCGTGGTCCTTACGTTGGCGGTAGGGATCTTGACTTGTCGTATGGTGCATTCTCTTCTATTGCTCACCCAGGTCAAGGCGTTGCCAGCGTCTGCTATTCAAGGGTCTGAATAACTGAATAAATACGGGGGAGTGCTGCAGAACTCCCCTATGTTTAATTTTCATTTTGGTAAACCTTCTAAAAAAACTCTTATAACACTTAGCATCGTAACGTCCTCTATTATTGCAGCACTCTCACAATGCACAGGAATTCATGAAAACAATCTTTGGGACTTACTTGATGAGATTCAGAGAAAGTATTTCCCGCAAACTAATCTTAATAGAATTATTGTTGAAGATCCTGACAAAGTAAAACGCAGGGTAGAAAGAGATGTCACCAATGCTATCAATGATTATTGGAGACAAACAGGATACCAAAAAGCAGAAGTATACAAACCTCGCTATATAGAAGAGGAAAACGACGAAACATTATGCTATACTGATGAGTGTAAATCACTTGCTCCACCTATGAGATTATGTGCTCCATGGCTTGACAACTGCCCCAAACAGTGATATAATACATACATACAAGGGCACGTAGCATAATGGATAATGCACCAACCTTCTAAGTTGTCTATTGCTGGTTCGAGTCCAGCCGTGCCTGTTAAAAGGGGAACACCTCACCCCAAACACGGGCGAATAGCTCAGCGGTAGCAGCGTCTCGTTTACACCGAGAATGTCGGGGGTTCGAATCCCTCTTCGCCCATACAAATTATGAATACATACTATATCTCAATGGTGGCAATCGCTGCCATCGTATACATTCTTTGGCAAGATCCAAATGTGCCAAAGTTTGTGCATTTAATAACACAACTCGCAAGAATTAAAGTTATTACATTTTTTATGAAGATTAAAATGAAGCGACAACTTGATAAAGATTACAAAGATATGCAAAAAGCAATGAAGGAATGGTTGAAAGAAAATGGCAAGGATCAGATGTAACGCTTGTGGAACAGAAATAGAAGTTTACCAAGCAAATAAAAGCAAAGCATGTGGGTGTGATAATGGCACTCTATTACGATTAGATCGTAATGGACTGCCCATCATAACTGCAAATGACTTATCATTAATCACAGCGATTGATGGAGTCGGAAAACCGAAAGAGAAAAAGCTTGACAATTCTCTTGTGGCAGGTTATACTAAGAGGATACCAAGAAAACTGGATTTTGAAATTCGTTGATTGGTATAAATAAGATAGAATAAACGTATTGTTTAATTTAAAGATATGGCTTATCTAATTAGAGTCGGAGAAAAACCAACTTACTGGTCTGGCAAAGAAGATGCAGTTTTTGTAGATCAAGCTGCAGAAGCAAAAGAATACGGCACCAAGAAAGAAGCAGAAAAGGACATCAAAGAAATCGCTGAAGTTTGGGGTTACTCAACTCTTAATGCAGTGAAAGCAGAAGATGCTCCTTCAGCTGAGCTTCCAGTTGTTGAAGTAGAAGAGGGTGCAGCACCTGTAGTTGACCCATCACTAACCGCAGAAGATCTCAGAAGAATGCATTCTTGATAATGGAGTAATTTATTATGTCATATATTGTTCGTGTAGTTGGTTACAATGCATATTGGACTGACGATATGGAGCCAGGTCAATGTTGGTCTACTAACATCACTGATTCTCAACTCTTCGATACGAAAGAAGAAGCACAAGTCATAGTTGACAGCGGCAACAATATGGAAGTTGTCGAGTATGACTTTGCTTCTTCTGATTACCAAAAGGATATTTTTGATTGGGACGAACTAGACAAGCGAGCAGAAGAGCTTCGTGTGTCTAATACAAAAGAAGAAATTTATGAACTCAGTAATGATGACTTTGAAACTATCAGTAATGAAATTCATGATGTTAGTGTAAAAGTATTGGACTGAGTGGAAGTGTGGCAGAGCGGTTTAATGCAGGGGATTGCTAATCCCTCGATGTCTTTTTGTGGGCATCCGTTGGTTCAAATCCAACCACTTCCGTTGTCCACACAAGGGACTTGACAAATCTATCGACCTCCTATATAATATGGAGGTCAACAAATGGAAGTGTGGCCGAGTGGTTTAAGGCACTTGTCTTGAAAACAAGCAACGTGAAAGCGTTCGTGGGTTCAAATCCTACCACTTCCGTTAGAGGTACTCGTTAGGCAGATAGCCTAGAAGGAGATCTCTATACCGAGTCGGGATCATCATATCCGACTCACCTACGGGGCGTAGGTCAGCTTGGTAGACCGCCTGCTTTGGGAGCAGGATGTCGCAGGTTCAAATCCTGCCGCTCCGATTCTTCCTTTGGAGATATTAATGACATCTAATCTTGCTATTTACACCAGAGATAACTGTGAATATTGTCGTAAACTTAAAGTAGTTTTAGATAGTTTTTCTGTAAGATACATTCAATTTAATCTTGATAAAGATTTTTCTAGAGAAGAATTTTATATGATTTTTGGAGAAGGTTCTACATTTCCTCAAGTAACACTTGATGGTCAAAAAATGGGAGGATGCACAGAAACAATTCAATATTTAACTAGTATTGGTTGCCTTCAAGAAGAAAAAGACATGGAGTGTATGGTATGACTGAGATTACTGAAGAAACATTCTGTCATGATTTTGATGAGATCATGGATAATGTTATTGGTGGTAAACAGTATTATATTATTAATACTAGAGAAGGATCTCGTGTGCTACTCGCTCCAGTTGATCCAGAGATGGGTCTAAACTTTGATGACATACAACTCAGAGATGACGGGGAGTTAGCTTAGTTGTTACAGCGCCTGCTTTGCAAGCAGGAGGTCAGGGGTTCAAATCCCCTACTCTCCATCTCACGGGGGTGTAGCTCAAATGGCAGAGCGGAAAGCTTATACCTTTCGTATACGGCAGATTACCGTGCGGTTGGGGGTTCAAGTCCCTCCACCCCTATATAAAATAAACATAGGAGGTCATATGTCATATCAACATCAAACAGATTTTGAGTATCACCTATTCGACTTCGGTAAAAAAGTAGAATATATTATTGCTGCTGAGATGGCAGGCAAAGAAGATGCTGATGCAGCATACAAAAAAATTAAAGAGTTGTTTGAAGACCTTAAAAAGTTTCGCAAGCAAGAAAAGAAACAAGACCATCCACTAGATTACGATAGAATCCCTGACAGGTATTGACATGAGCATCTCGCAAGGTTTAGTAATGGAAGAGAATGAAGATCCTGGATTTAAAATCATTCATTTATCATTTCGCAAAAGAGAATCATCTCATCTTTATGGTGGTCCAGTAAACTACTACATCGGTAACATCGTATTTCGTCTGACAGACCCAGATGCAATCAACCGCATGAAGTATTACATGGAGAAGAATGAAGAACTTCGTGTAGCACCAGACCTAGAGTTGATGGAAAAGTATTACGAAGACCTTCACTTTAAGTTTGAAGATATAGATGAAGAAGATGAGGATGGTAACAAGCTTAGAAAATGTGATATTGTAAATAAGCATGGTATCAAGGATGAAGATGTATACATCCGTGCCTATCGTCGCAACATGGCGCCGCTCCATGACTTCATTCAATACAATGAGAAGTTTGATTGTTACCGAATGCACGAATACTTTCAAGACACACCAGTAACTCGTGGTATAATGCAGTATCTACAGGACATGAAAGATGGTAAACCGAATCCTAGCCGCACTGTCTACCATGAGCAGTTCATCAACACCCTTGAAAACCTCTGCTGGTGGTGGGACTAGAGTTTGTTCCAAGTGCCACACAGAACTACCCCTTGACAAGGACCACTACCAAGTGGTAAAATACTTTCGTACAGGATTCTCCTATTACTGCAATGAGTGCAACAAACCGAAGCAACGTGAAAGTTCTTCTTGATCGCTTTCCTTATCGTTATGTGCAAGTAGGCACCTTAGAAATCAACGGCAAACCCGACTGCCGCATTCAAAAAGTAGATTCATACACTGGTCGCTATCGTGATATGTATCTCTGTGACAATGAGATGCAACTGCTGACTGCTATGGAAGACCACGACTATACTTGCTGGTTGGATCCTGATCGTGTTCCTGCTTATGTTAAAGGAGATGACAATGACTGACCGAACAATCTATCAACTTGAGCGTGCCATGGATGCACTTACTTTGGCAATTAAATACTTAAGAGAAGATATGCAACCATATCGCTATTCTATTTCAAAAGAATTACTTGAGAATGGAACAGTAAAATATAATATGTATTATAATATTCAAGAAAAAAATATTGTATTATGAATGAAGAATTAGTTTGGGAAATAAGTAATGTTTTTACTGAAGAGTTTTGTCAAAATATCATAGATAAATTTGACCAAGACAACAGAAAATATGCTGGCGTCACTTTAGGAGGAAAACATTCTGACATTAAACAAACTACTGATTTACATCTTTCAAAATTCTTAGATTGGAAAATCTATGATACTCATATAAAAGAAAAAATATCAGAATCTATCACCAAATATTATGGTGAATTTTATGAAAAATATAGAATAGGATATAGCGAAATATATGACGAAGGATATTTAATTCAAAAAACAACACCAGAATCTATTGGATACAAATGGCATCATGATTTTTATATCAAACCAAATGCTGATTATAGATTTTTAACAGTTATTATGTATCTGAACACTATAGAAAATGAAGGAGAAACAGAATTTATCTTTGGTAGAAAAATAAAACCAGAAGCGGGTAAGATATTAATTTTTCCAGCAACTTGGACTTACCTACATAGAGGTAATCCTCCAAAAAATACTAACAAATATATAATTACTACTTTCATATATCACAAGTACGAAGCAGATATTATTCAATAGTCACGGATGGACTATAACAGAACTGGTGGAGTCATGTTACCCTCATGTCATAATGGAAAAAACAAACTTTAGGATCGTTGAAGAACTTGATAATGGTGAGCAAGTCATTACATACTTTGAAGTAGGATCGGTTGACAATCAACTCTATTACTGGTATAATGATGAGCAACACGGACCTTTTGAAGATGTAGAAGACGCAGTAAATGCTGCATATGAAAACTTAATACCTGTCTCGGGATGACATTAAAAGCGCCCTGGTCGGGAACCCCCTCGATAAGTTTCCAATTTCTTTCAAAAATTGGTGGTGCGGATGGGACTCTCTCCCGCCTGGTTTCTTGCCTCCAGTCAAAGGGCAAGTGGCGAGCCGAGCAACGGGGGGTTGACATCCCCCACCCTCTCGGATATAATATAAATAAGTCGATGTGGCGGAATTGGTAGACGCACTGGGTTTAGGTTCCAGTGTCTTCGGACGTGGAGGTTCAAGTCCTCTCATCGACATCTGCGGAGTTAGTTCAGCGGTAGAACGCTATCCTTCCAAGTTAGATGTCGTCGGTTCGATTCCGATACTCCGCTTCCCCATCACGGGATAAATAAAATGTCACTTATTTCACAAAGAGACCGAGAGGTTGTTATCAAAGCACTTGAAAAGTATGCTGCTGAGGCAGGAACTACCGAGTATTATCTTGGGTCACTACACCATTCTTCATCTGAAATCCATGCCTTACTCAACTGGATACGACTTGAATATTTCAAACATGAAAATTAATCTGTGGTATTGTGATATACTGAAGCAGTGGCGCTGGTCTCTCACTGATGACCACCGCCCAATCGTTCGCCAGGAATCTGGTCAACAACCACATCTACGGGATGCAATGAATGATATTGCAAACACTGTAGAATACATGATGGATTGTAAGCAATCCTAAATACTCCTAACTCCAGCGTGTATTTCACGGTGACAGTTAGCACAAACAAGAATGCATTTTTTTGCTTCTTCTCTTTGTTTTTCTAAAGAAGCGGTAGTTCCTATAATACCACCTTCCTTAGCATTTGGATCTAAATGATGAAAATCTAAAGCAGCAATACATTTGTTGTATCCACACATACAGCATTTTCCTCCTGCTTCTTCTTTTATTATTGATACGTTTTTTCTTCTAGTTGCACATACTCTATCTCCCATTTTTTTGGCCCAGTTAGGATTTTTTGCTTTTCTCTCAGCATAAGTTCTAGTTTCTTTTTTAGACATAATGGTATTAAAAACAAAAGTTATACCATTATTTATGCATTTCATTCCCTCTTAGCACAGCGGTAGTTGCGTCTGACTGTTAATCAGAATGTCCCTGGTTCGATCCCAGGAGGGGGAGTTGCCACTTGCGCTGGAAAGATAAACCAGAATGCCGTGGTAAGATAGAGGGCAAGTCACTGTTACATCCTTGAGGTGTATCACACTTGCTCCATCTGGGTAGGTGTCCGAGTGGTTAATGGAGGCGGACTGTAAATCCGCTGGCTCAGCCTACGGGGGTTCAAATCCCTCCCTGCCCATATGGGAGATTAGCTCAGTTGGTTAGAGCGCACGACTGATAATCGTGAGGTGCCTGGTTCGAGTCCAGGATTTCCCATTTGGTATCTTATGTTACCAAATCAACACAATATATAATATACGTTCATCGCTATATGCGACGGAAGTAAGCCGACTCGGAACGGAACGTTCATCTATGGAAGCACTCATTCTTTCATGCTTACATGCTCAATTAATTGTTGGGAGAGTTCATAAGCAGGACATTTCCAAACAAGCTAAGAACGAATTGATATGGGAAGTCAAACAGATTTCACCAAAAGAATGTAAAATAGACGCAAAGGTTGACTGAAGGAACGCTCTTTAACCTCAACAACTAAGGAGACACCTAATGACAACAGCAACATATCGTGGCGTTAAGTATAACGTCGAAGAGCGTAAGCTCAATGTTCTTCAACTTATCAAGGAACAAATTGAAAGAGAACAACGCCGTAAAGAAGCTCAACTTGCTTCAATTAAATAAAACGAAAGGGGGCATATGCCCCCTTTTTTAATGTCTTCGTAGTGTGTGTAGGTAGTCAATTTAGTGTGGATATGCGTTATGTAATCCCCAGTAGACAAACAACCCTATAGATGTAAACAACAGTAAACTTTTAATGAGGGTGTTGGTCATCTTTCATTTCCTCGTTTGCTAGTTTGAGTATGTAGTAAATGATGTAGAGAGTACCTACTAATCCTATACCTAGAATAGTGATAACTCCCCATGGTAACTGTGACATTATCCTGCTCCGTCTCTGAAACCATAAACATAACCAAGGATAAGACCACACATAAACACGATAAAGATTAGAACTTGCTTAGTTAAGAACTCAATGAGTTCATGCCACTCCATAATCTTCGTCCTCGTATGTAGATGGTTCTTCAAAAAGTTCATCCATCTTTTTCTGCAATACTAGTTCGTGCAGTTCTTTTAGATCTTCTGCTGTAAAAACAATCATTTGTCTTTAAGTATATCTTCTATTCTTTTACGCATGTTTGTACTTTCTTGTTTCATGTAATCTCTACATGAATACCCACGCTGACCTTTCATAATACATGTGCCTTGATAAAACATCGTGGCGGCAAACACTAACAGAAAAACGATACCAATTATTTCAAGGTGATGTTGAGCCATGGTAGTAAAGGTGGTATTACTCCAACGAGTCGAAGAAGACCCTCAGCAAAAAGTGAAAGAACAACCCAACCAACACACATTGAAATAATCGAAGCATTACGATTGTGTCTTCGTATTGCATCATCTATCATCTCCTTCACTTCTTCTTTCGTTACTTGTGTCATGGATTTTCGCTATACCAATGATGGGAAACATTACGAGGGCAAAGCAAAGAATGCCCAAACTGATGGGATTATTTAAGATTTCAACTACCAGATGAGTCATTTTTCTTTACACGAATGTAACATTCTAAAGGTTTCTGTGTTTCATCATCGAAGTTCTGCTCCAAGTAAGTGCAAAGTTTTTCGATGATACCGATGTATTCATCATGCATCCATTCACTACCTGTCTCGTTGTAAGCATAGTGTTTGCAAGCAGTGATGATACGATTGACATCTTTACTTGATAAGTTATACATTAGATTACTCTCGATACATTATTATGTCACCATGTCTTCTATGAAAATCAAGGTGTTTCTTGCCCCAAGGAATGACTCTCCATTCGGTTTTACCATTCCAAAGAAGCAAGCAGATATGAATATACCTCATACATGTGTAGTATAACGAGCTATTTAGTGTGTGGCAACGTTTTTGTTACATACATAATGGTAGAATGCTGACAATCTAACCATGTATGATTTGGTAAAACATAGTAGATTTATTTACGAGTATCAAAATTGTGTTTCAAAAAATTGGTGTAATCATGTTATCTCAATATTAGATGCAGGATTACAAACAGAAAATGTCACGCCAAAAAATAATTTAAGAAATAATATTTCATATAATATAACACAATCAGAATCAATTGAGATAAAAAAAATAAATGCATTAATTCATGAAAAAATTAATTATGCAAATGATCTTTATGTTAACACCAATAAATTTCTTTTGCCATCTTTAAATGAATTACGATTAAATCAAGACACTCACAGATTATCTGCGGATTACATATACAGAAGATATGACGAGAGAGACAATTACGAATGGCACGCAGACAAAACTTTAAATAAACAATTTGTTTTTTCTTATTTGTTATATTTAAATGATGATTTTGACGGAGGGCATACTTTATTTTTACATGAAAAATTAAGAGTTGTTCCTAAAATGGGATCGATATTGTGTTTTCCTTGTGATCTTTACATGACTCATAAATCTACAAAAATTTCTAAAGGAACAAAAAGAATCATCTGGACATGTTTAGAAATCGACAATTTTTCTCAGGGGGCTTGACAGACGAGTAACTATGCTATATACTATGTAAAGATTCGTTACAAAAGATCAATGACTGTTACAACCAATGAGTATGGGCAACAGAATATGTGGGCAAAAGAACCCACAATGTATTATGAAAACTATGGTATGGATACCCCCAACCAAGTAAAGGAGAAGTACAATGGACGCTGGGCAATGGTCGGCATTGTTGCTGGTGCTATTTCTTATATGGTCACTGGCAAGCTCTTCTTCGGTGTCTTCTGATGACTGAAGCAATCTTTACCTTTACCTCTGTCGCTTTCTTTGTATTGCTGGCAGTATCTGTAGAAAAACTTTCTGAAACTTACTAAGGAGAAAACAAATGAAATTTGGATTTACGCCCGAAGCAGAGCGTTTAAATGGTCGTTTGGCTATGCTTGGATTCGTTGCTGCAGTCGGTTCTTATCTCACCACTGGTCAGATTATTCCTGGCATTTGGTGATAGTTTAAAGGGGGCATATGCCCCCTTTTTTATTTGGATTGGTAGATTCTTTTTCTTGGAAACACCAACCCAGATGAGGGGCGTGCAGATTCTGCTACATCAGGTGTTACATAACCAGAAGTTTTTCTTGGTGGTGGGGGAAACAATGCGTATGGTTGAGTTCTTGCTCCTACCGCAGTATACGCTCTATCAACTTGAGAATATCTCAGCGTTATAGTTCCTGTCATGGTAGAACTATTTTGTGAAATATAATAATAGATGCCTGGTGCCATGTTACTAGTGTCCCAAGTAACACTACCTGTTGTAGCACCATTATTTGTAATTCCAGTTGTTACTGCATTACTTGTGCCAGTGATTTGTAATGTTTTAATCCAAAAAGGTTGACCAGGAGTGCTGACAGAAAACTCCATAATCTCTCCAACACGAACGTCAAAAGATTGATTGGTTCCATTTCTTTCAAATAATCTATCTGAGTTTGCGGTGAAATTATATGATGTACTGCCATTATTTGTTACATAATGTTTGTGGTATACTCCTGGGAATACTCTTGAATAGTTGTATCCGTAATATTTTAATAAATTTAGAAAATCATTTTGTTTAAATCTTGGATACCTTTCTGCCAAGCAAGCAATCATTCCTGCGATTTGTGGGGACGCCATACTTGTCCCAGTGTAAGAATCAAGAGAATATGAATTGTTTCTAGAATCTTTTAAAGAAGTTGAGTTATATACGGAAGATAAAATATTAGTTCCAGCTGCCCAGATATCACAAATGTCTCCATGTGAAGAAGAATTGTTTTTAAATTCTATCCACACTTGATCATTATCTTCAGAACTTATAGATAATTTTAAAGCAGCAACTGAATCTAAATTACCAACTGTTATAGAAGAAGGTGTTCCTGCTGGATCTGTTCCTCTTTTGTAATAATCAACGAATCCCACATATGTTTGCGAAGAATTTTGACTTTGGTAGTTATAAGTTATTGTATTGTTATAGTCAGGATGTGAAGAATTTACTGAAGTATCGCCATAATTACCAGCTGCTGCTACAAATATGAGACCATCATTGATTGCATCTTCGATATCTGCTTGATTAGCAACTCCTCCTCGGTGGGGAATAAAAACGGACCATTGTGGTGATTGAGTTGGATAACTTCCATATACAAGTGTTGTATATTGACCACCCCATAAACCATAATCTCTTCTGATTAAATTTAAATCTGCTTGAGTATTTGTATAAGATACTGGTCTTGTTGATCCTCTATAATTAAATGAAGTTATTTGAGTGATTGGAATTAAGAAAACATATCCATAACTATGATTTGATATTGTAGGATTTCTTCTACCAGTTGTAGGATTGACTGGCTTGTTTAAATGAAATGCACGAAGTAAATCATACATTAATGATGGTGGTACTTTAGTATTACTGTAAGCATATAGATTATAAATGTTTGCTTTTCTTGCCCACCCCAATCTATTCCCAGCTGTTGTTCCTGCAACATGAGTTCCATGATCTCCATAATTATTGTAAATATATGTACTCGGAACAGATGCGTCAACTTCGTCCGTATCAATTTGTTGAACAGCGGATCTGTATAGTGACCACCAGTTAATTTGATTAACTCTACTACCTCCAGTACCATCTGCGTTTACTGCAAATTCTGGATGTAGAACAGGTATCTCATCATCAACAATTACAACGTCAACATTTTCTCCATTGAAAGGAATATTAACTGATGCTGTTGCATTACCAGTTCTATCACTCCCCCAAGTAGAATAACTTGCTTGACCTAAACTATTCAAAAAATCTGTTCCTGCTTCGTCTAATGCAGAGACAGCAGCATTGTTTCCATGTGCTAGTAATCCCCAATTTAATTCTGTATTTGCAAAACCGCTAGATTTTCTTGCAAATACTCCATTAGTAATAGTAGATGATCCAAGAGGAACTGCAATTACACCTTTTTCTTCTAGTGTTAAATCAACGTCCCAAACTCTATGATCTTGTTTTAATTGTTCTGCCTCTATACCACTTAAAATATAGTGAGTATTTCTACTTAATGGTCTTTTGTTGGTTCTTTGTACTGATCTATGAGGAATATATTCATCCCCAGTTTGACTCTCCATATCAGCATAAAAACTTTCTAGATCTTCATGCCTATGTAAAGTCACGACATATTCTCTGAAAGATTCATCATCTTCTGGTCTTTTTATTTCACATGATTTTATAATTAAATCTTCTTCTGATTGTCTATTAGAAAGAATGTCTTCTAGATTCATTTTATGTCTCTAGTTGTAGGAGAGTTAATGTTACTGTGATAGCAGCGGTTGATCCGCTCTTATTAACAACTTTTAAATAAATATTGGTACTTGGAACAGTATCATCATTCCAACCTATAGTTCCAGGTGTTATTTTTGTTGTGCTAGTACCAGTGTGAATAATTTCAGCAATAACACCAGAACCAGGAGAAGGATCGATATTTTCTAAGCGAGATGCATCAGATAATCTGCTTCCTGTATCTGAGTAAATTGTTACCCATGCAGCGGCAGAAGTTTGAACTTTTAATAAAGCATATGATTTGAACCCAACAATGGTTAAATTTTCTGCTGTGCCGTTTGCAATCGTTGAGGTTGAACCTTGTGCTGTTACTCTTCCCCCAGCTGAATCAGCTGGCGCCCAGTTAGAACCATTCCATTTTAATGTTTGACCAACCGAAGGTGTACCAATTGCAACATCTGAAAGAGCGTCAATAGAAAAATTACCAATACCCGTTATAAAACTACTTAGATTTGGTGGAGTAAATGTAAATGTTCCATTGGTATTATTATATGTAAGGGAACCGCCTCCAGATGCAGTAGCATTACTAACAGAAAGATCAGCCCTAGTAATAAAGTTATCTGTAACATTGACCCAGCGAGTTCCATTATATCGAATAGTTTGGTTTGATGCTGGAGATGTGAGAGTAACATCAGTTAATGCACTCAATGCAGTAACTAATGTTGGTCTATTGGTTAAATCATTGTATGATCCAGTAATTGCAACGGTTGATAATGTAGGTCTATTTGACAAATCATTGTACGATCCACTAGTTGCAACAGTAGATAGTGCTGGTCTGTTTGCTAAATCAAACCAACTTCCAGTTGTTGCTACTGTAGCGAGTGAGGGTTTGTTGAGTATTCTGGATACGCCAGTGGTAGCATTCCAGTCAGAAGGAACTTGAGCAGCGGGAATTGTTGGCAGATCAACAAGATCATTATAAGATGCTGAGATTGCAACTGATGCTAGGCTAGGTCTATTAGCAAGATCAGCATATTCTCCTGATGTAGCAACTGTTGCTAGTGTTGGACGATTTGATAGATCGCTGTAGGATCCAGAAGTTGCAACAGTTGCGAAAGTTGGTTTGTTTAAAATTCTAGTTACTCCAGTGGTAGCAGTCCAGTCAGACGGAACTTGTGCTGCAGGAATAGTAGGAGTTCCTGTTAGATCTGAGTATGCTCCTGTGGTTGCTACTGTGGCAAGAGTTGGTTTGTTTAAGATTCTTGTTGGACCAGTAGTTGCATTCCAATCAGAAGGAGTTTGACTAGTTAAAAATCCTGAGAGATTTGGCGGAGTGAAAGTAAATGTGCCATTGGTGTTATCATATGTTAGAGCACCATTACCAGAAGATGTATTGGTAGTGACGGAAAGATCTGATAAGGTTATACCACCCCCTCCGCCTCCTCCAGTTAAGTCAGCAGCTGGCGCCCACACTGTACCATTCCATTTTAAAACTTGACCGACCGATGGAGTTCCCTCTACATCAGTGAGGTCATTAATTGCTGAAGGAATAGATGGTCTAAATGTTAAATCATTATATGATCCAGATGTAGCGACAGTAGATAATACTGGTGTACTTGTTAGATCATTATATGAAAGTGAGGAATTAACAAATTGACTTCCATTATATCGTAGAGTTTGCCCCGTAATTACACCACCGATCTGAACATCAGAAAGACCATCTAGATTCGTTGCCCCTTGATTCCCCCCACCAATTACTGTGAGAGTTCCTGTGGGAGAAATTGTTAGCGTAGTTCCGTCTGGTTTTACAACACCAGCAACAGTGCTGGTTGCGATAGGAACACTGAAATTTAATTTTGCGTTTGCGTCATCGTAGGTTACCGAAATATTAGTTTCTGTATTAACAGAAACCATGTCGCCAATGATGTCTTGAATCTGTTCCGTTGTGAGTGGTGCCTGCCACGATATAGACGAACCAGTAGAAGTTAAAACATAACCAGCAGTTCCTGAACTGGTGCCATCGTATATACCACTTTGAGAAAGATTGAGATTGTCCCCAACTTTTAATTCTTCTAGCTGTCTTGTGATCGCATTGGCAATTAATGGGAATCTATTTGCCATTATTAACCTACATGAGTGCCCTATTTAGTTATATTTATAAATCCACCAGCATGGGGGCTTGACGGGTGCGGGAACCCGTGCTACTATAAATAAGTGTTAAGGAATGAAAACATTTCTTCACAATACTTAAATCACTACTCGGAGTTATTCAATGACCGCTACCATCGCCCAACGCAATGGAAGCAATACTTGGAACGATTTCTGTGAGTGGGTAACATCTACGAACAACCGTCTGTATGTCGGTTGGTTCGGAACCCTGATGATTCCTACCCTTCTCGCTGCTACTATCTGTTTCATTGTTGCTTTCATCGCTGCCCCTCCCGTTGACATCGACGGTATCCGTGAACCCGTTGCTGGTTCACTCATGTATGGCAACAACATCATCTCAGGTGCTGTTGTTCCTTCATCCAATGCTATTGGATTGCACTTCTATCCCATCTGGGAAGCTGCTTCACTTGACGAATGGCTATATAATGGTGGACCATTTCAACTGGTTGTATTCCACTTTCTGATTGGTATCTATGCCTACATGGGTCGTGAATGGGAACTTTCTTACCGACTTGGTATGCGTCCTTGGATTTGTGTTGCCTACAGCGCACCCGTGGCTGCTGCTTCTGCAGTGTTCCTTGTATATCCCTTTGGACAAGGTTCCTTCTCTGACGCCATGCCTCTTGGAATTTCAGGTACATTTAACTACATGCTTGTTTTCCAGGCGGAACATAATATCCTCATGCACCCCTTCCACATGCTTGGGGTGGCTGGTGTATTCGGCGGTTCTCTGTTCTCTGCTATGCATGGATCTCTGGTTACAAGTTCACTCGTTCGTGAGACGACTGAAAATGAATCCCAGAACTATGGATACAAGTTCGGACAAGAAGAGGAAACATACAACATTGTAGCTGCTCATGGTTACTTCGGTCGTCTGATCTTCCAATATGCTTCGTTCAACAACTCTCGTTCGCTACACTTTTTCCTTGCTGCTTGGCCTGTTGTCGGTATCTGGTTTACTGCCCTGGGCGTATCAACAATGGCGTTCAACCTCAACGGATTCAACTTCAACCAGTCCATCCAGGATAGTCAGGGTCATGTGATTAACACTTGGGCAGACATCCTCAACCGTGCTGGACTTGGAATGGAAGTAATGCACGAGCGCAATGCTCACAACTTCCCTCTCGATCTTGCTGCTGCTGAGATGACTCCTGTTGCCTTGACTGCTCCTGCAATTGGTTGATACCTTAACGGATATAGTTTGAATCAATCCCCTTCGGGGGATTTTTTTATGTCTATTAATAAATATTAATAAGTCGCAAGCACTTATGGTTCCCTTACATTCGCCTGAGGACTACCTGTTTAATCTTCATACAACATCTAAGAGTGAAGCAAAACGATTATGGAGACAGAATATAAAGGATGCTTGGAACAACGAATGTGCTTATTGTAAGTCAGAAGAAAACATTACACTAGATCATATCCTTCCTCAGTGTAAGGGTGGTCTAGATACTAAAACAAATGTGGTGGCATGTTGCCATTCATGTAATCAATCTAAGGGGCATACTCCCTGGGAAGAATGGTACTTCAACCAAGAATTTTTTTGTAGTGATAACTATGAGAAGATTGATGACTGGATGAAACCAGAAAAACCATCTAATTTATATCGCTATCCTCCAAGAAGAAGAATTGATTAAACATTGGTATGGTGGTGTTATCATAAATACTCAACGACAATGGAGATACATTGATGGTTAAAGAAGTGCTAGGTGTGCATCACATTGCTGAGTTGTGCGAATGTAATGCTGACCTTTTAAACAACTCAGAATTTATTAGCACTTCCCTTAGGCAGGCAGTCGAACATGCAAACGCAACACTGATTGAAGAAGTTAAATACGAATTCACGCCACAGGGAATCACCGCCGTTTGCCTGCTATCAGAGAGTCATATTAGCATTCATACATGGCCTGAGAAAGGTTATGCTGCTGTAGACATCTTCACCTGTGGCGATCACACAGCACCAGACGTTGCTTGCAGATTCATGGCAGATGTGTTAGAATCAAAGCATCCGATATATACAATCCTAAAGCGAGGAATCTGATGGAAATTACTGCATATACATTGGTTGGATGTTCTCACTGCAAAACTCTTAGAGAATTATTCAAGAGAGCAGGAACAGAATACACTGAGATTATGGTAAAGAGAGACATGACACTTGAAGATTTCAGTGCTTCTTATCCACATATTAATTCTTTTCCATTTGTTGTTATTGATGGTAAAGAAGTTGGAGATCTTGTCGCTGCTGTCAAACTCTTTGTCGCCAAAGGATTAGTATCAAGTTCAAAAAAATCTGCATGATATAGAGGACAATGAGTGAAACCATTTATGATATTGTAAACGGCGCAATTGATGTTGCTTTTACTCAGGAAAAATATGAATTGAATTTTCTTTCTTACTTAAGAGCAGAGAATACAAAACGCAAAGATGTTCTTTCATTCTTAGAATCAAATCTTGGTAGAGCTCTTGTCGATCAAGTTGAAGAACTTGACATGTATCTAAGCGGAGGAAATGGAGAACAAATTTTAAAAGAAGCATACAGCTGGATGGGTAAACCCAGAGTCAGAAAGATTAGAAACTATTTGAATCAGATTATTGAAGATGCCAAAGATTATGAGCAATCAAAGAAGCCAGGCAGGAAAAAAAAGTCAGGAACTACAAATAAATAAAGGTATAGAATTCATGTTGCGTAGGAGGGTTGATAAAGTCGAACCTAAGCATGGATTAATTTTGAATAAAACATTCAACCTCCTACGCAAGACATTCCATTTACATCTGGAGTTCACTTGGGAGGTTGACAAACCAACAAGGGAGTAGTAAAATGGAGTCAGCAACACCATACATCCTGTTCTTCTCTGGAATAGGAATCGTAGGATCTTTCATGATCGGTTTAATGATTGGATGGTTCGGCAACGATATCATCTATGCATTCCTCAACAAAAATAGGATTCAACCAATGCATCCAGAAATGTTTGATGAGAATGGTCAACTGATTCCTGACGAGATTGTAGCGGTTCGCTTTGAAAACTCAGAAGATTTTGAGGATTACGACGACGAGGACTAAATGATTCTTATTGATATGAATCAGATTATGATTAGTAATCTGATGATGCAATTGAAAGGTGACACTTTGAATGAGAACCTTGTACGACACATGGTTATCACTGCGCTACGTGCTTTTGAAAAGCAATACTCTCCTAAGTATGGTGAGGTTGTTCTTGCTTATGATAGCAAGCACTACTGGCGCAAAGAAGTTTTCCCCTACTACAAACAAAATAGAAAGAAAGATCGAGAAGCATCTGACTTAGATTGGAATGCTATCTTTGAAGTTCTGAATAAGATTCGGGATGAGATCAAACAATACTTTCCTTACAAAGTTGTTGAAGTATATGGTGCTGAAGCAGACGATGTTATCAGCACTCTCACCACTTACCAAGCCTATCGCAACATCAAGTTGGAGAAGGAAGGTAAGAAGGGAGAAGAAGTTCTGATTCTTTCTGGAGATAAAGATTTTATTCAATTACAAAAGTATCCTTTTGTAAAACAATACAATCCAATTCTTAAGAAAGAAATCAAACATGACAACCCCAGAGAGTACCTTCAAGAACATATCATTAAGGGAGATAAGTCAGATGGCATACCTAATTTCCTATCTGACGACGATACATTTGTGGTAAACAAAAGACAGAAACCTATAAGTAAGAAAAACTTAGAACGATGGGTTGATCAAGGTCCATTGGATTTCTGTGAGACACCACAAGAGAAAACAAATTACATGAGAAATAAGAAACTGATTGATATGGAATCAGTTCCTGAAACTCTTGCGATTGAGATCGTCAGTTATTACAAGGCACTAAATAATTTTGAAAAGAAAGTTCCACTGGAATACTTTCAACAACATCAGTTGACTAAACTGATGGAAGAATTTGTATTTTGCAATACTAAACCACACTTTGAGGTTAAATAAACATGGCAGCTTATAAAACATATCAACCTTTGATCTCAGAAATTCTTCGCAAAACAAACAATGCGAAGACAAAGGAAGAAAAGAAAAAGATTCTTCTGGAGAATAACAGTCAAACTCTTCGCAGTTTGTTTATCTGGAACTATGATGAGAGCGTAGTGTCGATGCTACCTGAAGGTGATGTACCATTCACTCCCAATCCAGCACCAGAAGGAACTGATAATATTAAACTGGAGCATGAAGGTAAGAAGTTATTCTACTTCGTGAAGGGTGGCGCAGATCATATCTCTCAGTCCAAGCGTGAGCAGATGTTCCTTGCCATGCTGGAGAGTATGCATCCAGATGAAGCAGAAGTTCTGTGTCTGGTGAAGGATAAGAAACTGCAGAGCAAGTACACACGCATCTCTCGTGCTTTAATTGAAGAAACATTCTCCAACATTCAGTGGGGAGGTCGCAGTCGATGAAAGTGCTACATCAAAACTGCGATCCACAGCTTGCAAAAGATCGCAGTTTGCCTTATAATTCTTATCTCGTTACATATGAGATTGATGGAGCACTTGCTTACGATTTGATTATCGCAAACAAACAAGTAGAAATCTTTGATTATTACTGGGATAAATATCATGAGGGAATCAAAGGTTGGAAACAATCTGAAGGTAGAGTCAACCCAAAACTATGGGGAGTACAAGTAAAAGAAAGTAAAAAAGGTAGACCACAATGATTATCACAACTGCTGCTAGAATACAAGCACTTTCATATCTTCTAGCTAAGGACACTACAGTTAAAACACTTACTTTACGTTTGTTTTCTAACAACATTACGGTTAGCGATACTACTACAACAACAGAATTAACCGAAGTATCTTCTACAAATGGTTATACACCAATTGCACTCACTGGATCTTCTTGGTCAGCAAGCGTAACGGGATCTAGTTTTTCATATCCTACTCAGACATGGACGTTTACTGGTCCAAAAGGAAACATCTATGGATATTATATTACCGACTCTTCTGGAGCATTAATCTTGGGAGAAAAGTTTCCTACTGGACCATACAACGTACAGAATAACGGTGACATAATCAATGTAAACTTGACATTACAAATGGCATAATTTATGGATGAACAATTTGAACCTGATGCATCTGCAGTGACTGTAGATGTTACTGATACAACTGAAGAAATAAACGAAGAAAATCTTGCTACACTTACGGAAATACCAGAAGAACCTGTTGAATACATTGAACGCAATTTGTTCTATGCAAATGATGCTTTGCGTCCACCCCCGTCGTCAGCATCTGAAGCAGATAAAAAAAAGTATCAACAGATTAAAAAGTCAGTAAAGAAACTGAGAAGATTGGAAAAAAATCCTATCTTCATGGTACAGATGATGGACCTTAAAGCACAACAAAAAATTCTGGATGAGATGAATGATGAAGGTTGAACTTGTTTCCGTAACTCCCGATGCAGAAAAAACAATGGCGTATGTTGCTAGAGTGTCTAACCCTAGTAACCAAGATAACGAAAACTATGCAGGGCTATTGCGTTATTGCATTAAGCATAATCATTGGTCTGTGTTTGAGCAATCTCATATGACACTGGAGATTGAAACTTCTCGTGGTATAGCGGCTCAGATTTTGCGTCACCGTTCGTTTACATTTCAAGAGTTTTCCCAACGCTATGCTGATGCAAATCTTTTGACAGGAGATATTCCTGTGCCTGAGTTGCGTCGCCAAGATGAAAAGAATCGTCAGAATTCTACTGATGACCTTGAAGGGTATCTAAAACTCATTCTTGAGACAGAGATTCAGGAGCATTTCATCCGCTCCAACAACCTCTACAAGCGTCTCCTGGAGGCGGGAGTGGCAAAGGAGTGTGCAAGGTTTGTGCTGCCTCTGGCGACCACTACACGCCTCTACATGACTGGCTCGTGCAGGTCATGGATACATTATATTGATCTACGCTCTGCTCATGGTACTCAGACGGAGCACATGGAAATCGCTGAAGCATGTAGAGAAATCTTTAAGCAGCAGTTCCCAACGGTTGCAGAAGCACTCGAATGGTGATACAATAGGGGTAACGACCGAGAACTCATGAATATCTTCTATCTCAGTTACGACCCACGTACTTGTGCCGCCGAGCATTGCGATAAGCATGTGGTTAAGATGATTGTTGAGTATGCTCAACTTCTCTCCACTGCTCATCGTGTGCTCGACGGCATTCCTTATACCGCCAAGACATCTAACAACCGCAACATCAAACGCTGGCGACTTGACAAACCACGAGAAGATATTCTATACAAAGCATCGCATATCAATCACCCATCTAATGTTTGGGTGAGGCAATCACGCTCACACTATCGCTGGTTGTTTGATTTGTTTCAGCACTGCTGTGTAGAATATACACGACGCTACAAAAAATATCATAGCACTGAGAGTTTAGTTAGCTATCTATGGGTAGCACCATTTAATATTCAAGATGCTGGTTGGGTTGATCCGCCTCCCGCAATGCCCGATAAATACAAAGTGATTGGAGATTCTATCCAGTCATATCGCAATTATTATACGGGAGACAAAGTTGCTTTTGCTACTTGGAAATCTCCTGCCACTCCCCCATCATGGTTTACTGAAGAACATGCCAACTTACAAGTTCAAGGATAATAATACAGGTGAAGAGTTTGAGAAGTGGATGTATATGGCAGAGAGGGAACCATACCTCGCTGAAAATCCTCATATCACTCAGATGCCTACTCTTCTCCATGCTGTTTCTGAAGTAGGAAACTGGCAGAACAAAACTGATAGCGATTGGAAACATGTTATCAATCGTGCGGCAGATACACCTGGATCTAATATTAATCGTCTTTAACTATGCCTATAAGAAATCGCAAATCCAAACAAGTCGTTCCTAATGGAATGAGCATTAAGCAAATCAAGCGTAAGAAACCAATCAATAATGATACCTTTGCTAAAGATATTGAAGCATTGACTGAAGCTCAATCTAAAATGTTTGAGGCATGGGAAAAAGATAAGAATCTATTTGCTTATGGTTGTGCTGGTACTGGTAAAACATTTGTTGCTCTTTACCTCGCACTCAAAGATGTTCTCAACGAGAACACTCCTTACGAAAAAGTTTATATTGTTCGCTCTCTTGTAGCGACTCGTGAGATTGGTTTTCTTCCTGGAGATCATGAAGACAAGTCGTCTCTCTACCAGATTCCGTATAAGAATATGGTAAAGTATATGTTTGAACTTCCATCTGAAGAAGAGTTTGAACTTCTTTATGGGCATCTAAAGACGCAAGGGACTATCAGCTTCTGGTCTACATCATTCCTTCGTGGCACTACGATGGATAACTGTATCATTCTTGTAGATGAAATGCAGAATTTAAACTTCCATGAACTTGATTCAATCATTACTCGTGTTGGTCAAGATTGTAAGATTATGTTCTGTGGTGATGTACAACAGACAGATCTAATTCGCACTAACGAGCGTAATGGCATTCTTGACTTCCAGAAGATCATCTCTACAATGGATGAGTTTGAATCGATTGAGTTTGGCGTTGGGGATATTGTACGCTCAGGTCTTGTTCGTAACTACATTATTAGTAAAATTAATTTAGGATTCTAAATGTTTATTCATTCTTCGTCATTCACCCCCATTGAATTGGAACCAGTCATGGTAGATGGTCGCAGGGTTTACCCTGTTCCTTCTGGGGGCAAGTATCCATCTATCACAACTGTTCTTGGGGTGTGCCCGAAGAAGAAAAAGAAACTCAACGAGTGGAGGCAGCGTGTTGGTGCCGATAAAGCTCAAGCAATCTCAACCCGTGCTGCCACCCGTGGCACTACCTTTCACAAGATAGTTGAAGATTTGCTGAATAACTGCTATAATGAGAGCAACTTCAAAGCGAATCCCCTCCCGCTTATGATGTTTAAAAATGCTGTTCCAACTCTGAATAGAATCACAAAGGTCTATTTACAAGAAGCAGCATTATACTCTGACCACCTGGAAGTGGCAGGGCGAGTTGATTGCATCGGTGAGTTTGATGGTATTCCGTCCATCATTGACTTCAAAACCTCAAAGGAAGAGAAGCGTGAAGAATGGATGGAAGATTACTACATTCAAGAGACAGTTTATGGGTGTATGTTTTATGAACTATATAAGACACGCACAGAACAACTTGTTACCATCGTTGCATGTGAAGACGGTAACACGCAAGTCGTTATCAAGAAACCAGAGAAGCAATATCTCGACCGTTTCATAGAACTACGCTCACTTTACCAGGAAATGTATGGAGGATAATATACTTGAGGATAAATTTATGACCGTTGCAAGATTCTCTACAGAAGTAGAGACCCTTGTGAACAGTGATGCTATGAGTTATATTGATGCCATCATTCATTATTGTGATGTCAATGATATAGAACTAGAAACTGTTCCCAAACTGATTTCCAAACCACTGAAAGAGAAGCTGAAGCATGAAGCACAGCAACTCAACTACATGAAAAAAACATCTCGTGCTAAACTATTGCTGGTATGACTGACTTTTTTGATTCTGATATTGTCCGTGAAGAAGCACGGGGAATGGAACGTCTTCAGATGGAAGCAATGGAACTGACTCTTTCAGGTCCGTTTCAAAAATCTAAAGAAGATCAACTACATTACATTAAAACTGTTAGGTCATTGGTGGAGAAGCAACAGATCTTCTACACCCGCCTGAAGCTCTCAGACGACCCTAGAGCGGTCGAGATGTGCGAGCAGATCGAACAGGGTGCCAAGATGCTCTACGGGTGGTGGGAGACCGCTGACGTAACCTCCCTGATGCGTGAGATGCTTGCCAAGCTCGACCAGTTTGAGAAAGAACTAGAGGCAGAGGGTTGACACCGACCTCTGCCCGTGGTATTATGACTAAGTGATCAGGTGTCACACAAAACAAATCCAAAAAAATCCGAGGTAATCCTATGTCTTTTGCTGATCTCAAGCGCAAATCCCAATCTGACTTCTCTGTTCTCACTAAAGAACTGGAGAAAGCAAACTCTACTTCCACTGGCGATGATCGCTTCTGGAAACCCAGTGTTGACGCCGCTGGTAATGGTTTTGCCGTGATCCGTTTCCTGCCCGCTCCTGATGGTGAGGAAATCCCCTTCGTGAAACTCTACTCCCACGCCTTCCAAGGTGATGGTGGTTGGTATATCGAAAACTCTTTGACCACTCTTGGTGGTAAAGATCCTGTTGGTGAAGTGAATCGTAAACTGTGGAACAGTGGTCGTGATAGTGATAAAGAAACTGCTCGTAAGCAGAAGCGCAAGCTGACTTACTATGCCAACATCTATGTGGTGAGTGACAAAGCAAACCCCGAGAATGAAGGTAAAGTATTCCTGTATAAGTTTGGTAAGAAGATCTTTGACAAGGTTACTGCTGCAATGCAACCCGAGTTTGAAGATGAAACTCCCGTGAATCCTTTCGATCTGTGGGAAGGTGCCAACTTCAAACTGAAGATCACTAATGTTGCTGGTTACTGGAATTACGATAAGTCCGAGTTCGCTGCTCCCTCTGCTCTCAACGCAGATGATTCTGTGCTTGAAAAAATCTGGAAGCAGGCGCACTCTCTTCAAGCGTTTGTCTCTCCTGATAACTTCAAATCCTATGAAGAACTGGAAGACCGTCTGAATCTGGTGCTTGGTATCACTCAGACCCCTGCCTCTGCTCGTGCAGCACAGACGACTCGTGTGATGGATGAGGAAGAGGATGAAGAGTTCGTGACTCCTGCCCCTGCACCCCGCCGTGAACCTGCCCTGCCTAAGGTCGCAGTCGCTGCTGGTGTAGATGAGGATGAAGATGATGCTCTCAGTTACTTCGCTCGCCTTGCTGAAGAGGACTGAAACCAAAATCTATAGTTAAAAACATAATGGGCGGAAAAAAATTCCGCCCATTTTTTTATGCCAAAAAGTTTAGACCCCTGATTTCTTTGTTTTCTTATCGATATAAGATGAAGAGTTGGCATATGACATGCCAGCATCAAATTGAGAAATAAATTCTTGAACAAATTGTGGTTTGAGAATGTAGATTTCTCTACGTTTATCATTTAGTTGCTGTTCGTATTCAAAGTTTGTGACAGGTTTGATTACCGTGGAACCATTAACTTTGATAGTTGCACCAGTTCCACTGTCGTAATAGTAGAACTTACCGTCAGATGGTTTGAGTGGACTATTGGAAAATGTAGATTCTACTTTGAGACCTGCCTGAAGAACTACTCTACCCACGCTGTCTTTTACTTCCTTAGTTTCGTAGTGATGAACTCTATCGGCTGGTTGTAAAGATTGATTGCCAGGCGCATTACGATAGGATTCGTTTACCATGTCATAGAGTTGTGATTCTGACTTTGGCATATCATAATAAACATTTAATATATTGTTTGTGATAGCAATTACCCAATCATATTCTGGAGTGTCATAGAATTTATTGGATATACTATCGAGACGTTCAGTATCAAGAACAGCATACTTAGTAAACAATGTATTGTAATTAAACGATGATTCGGATAGTTTGTATCTCTTGAAGAAATTTTTGACAAGAACATATTCCGTTTCCGAGTATGGAAATGTTAATGGTTTTTTGTCGTACTCTATGTCTGGTAAACGATTGAAGTATGCCATGATTATCTGTATTGATTTGTTCCAGTACCAATTTCTTCTGAGAATAGAAGTTTCAATTCCATCAATTCTAATGTTAGGTTAATTCCTATTGGCTTTCCATCTGCGAACGTCATGTATTGTCCTTCTGTAACATAATCTACCCCCACTTGAGTAATAGCAGATCTTTTGTAACTCGGTAAGTCGGTATGTATTTCCCCCTTTCCTTCTCCTCCACGATGAAAAGTTACATCACATACATCAGGAATACCTATAAAATTTCTATTATTCAATCCTAAAAGTTCTTGATCTTTTCCTTTCGGAGCAGCAATTTTTTTAAATAGTTGCGCTATTTTTAAAATAGCATCTGCTTCTGATGAAGAGGTTGCTATCATTTTAAAACGATACGCATGTTTTCTCAGGCGAGTTCCTTGGTATAATAATTCAGTATTTGGATTTACAATCGATGTGCTCACCAATCCAAGAACATCGGAAGCAGATAAATTTGATCCCAATCCCTGTACACTTTGCATTCCATCCACCATTGCCTTTAGTGCATCTTCTGCAAATCCGCCAGCAACTCCTGACAAAGCATCTCTAGTGAATGATGTTAGTCCTGGTAAACTAAAAGCACTTTTTTTCTCAGTTCCAAGTGCTGTTTGAACACCAGATGCAACTGACCCTAATGCAGCTCTTGCTAATCCAGTCATTCCTTTTGGTCCCCAGTCGCCACTGATCGTAGATGCAATATCATTTGGCATAGAAATAACAATAGAATCTACTCCTGCATCTGTTGCAATTTTACTTCTTGCTACTGAAGTTGTGCTTGCATTATACGCAGCGGATCTATTGGATGGTCCACCCTTCAAGGCAGGATCGTAATTAAAAAATGTAAATTTTACAAAATCTGGTCCAGAACCATCTAAATTTTCTGGGTATTTTAGAATTGCCATTAACTTACGTCCGTGATGTCTTCTGGTTTGCCATAACCCTTGATGATTCTCTTCGCCTTAATTCTATCTCCATAGTTTTCATTTGTTTCTTTCCATACTTCAGATGATTTGTATGGAACTAATACGCCACTTCTTTCTTTTACAAAATGTTCTACTGGTAGAACAATAGCACTGTCCCATTCATCAATAGCAAGATCCAATAGGAATCCATCTACATGGTCTGTAATATATTTATGAAGGCATGATCGAGGTAGATCAATACGATCTTCTTTTAATTTTTCGATAGCAAGCATTCTTTTTCTTGGTTCCATGTAGTGTAAGTTGAACCCAAAGAAATGATCTGCATTTGCTTTGATGACATAGACAAGGGGAAAGGTATCATAGTAAGGAAGATACTTCATCTTTGCTTTATACTCAAAGAGAAACAATCTTCCTTGCCTTGCATATCTTCTTAATCTATTTTGATCTTGACTATCTTCGTCGTCAGTTCTATCTCTTCTCTCGTCACGAATAGTTTTGTCAGGATTCTGTTTGTATTCCAGTGCCATTGAACGAACGGTCTTTCTATACCACTGCCACGTTTGTTCTTCGCCACCTGTTTTATCTTTTACTCTTTCAAATAATGTTTTATATCCTTTGTTCTGTGTCTTTGATTCTTTTTTAAATCCTTTTGCCATGCGCTATACCCCCAAGTGATCTTCGGTAAGGATTAGAAATTGCATTTGTCTATCCTCACACCAGTCACTTGCGGCTTCCCATTTCGCTTGGTTCTTCAGAAATGTTAATACTTTATCTTTGTATATTTTTGTTTGCTTCTTTGCTGGAGGTGGAGGAACTGTTTGTTTCTTTGGTTTAACTTCAATGAGATACTTTTTGATTTCATTTGTTTTGGTACGAACTTTAATATAGAAGTCCACATAGTATCTGTGTACTCTACCATCCACAGGTGAACGATAAGGTATCACAACTTCCTCACTGCCCCACTCAATCACACTTGCATTACGATCACAAAATGTCATGAACTTTCTTTCCCAGAGAGAACGATAAACAATGTTCATCGGGTTGCCTCTGTATTTGCTGGGATTTATGGGGCGATAAAATCCCGAGTACGCCATAAATATAAATATAAAACTACCAAAGGTATTTATAGATGGGAGTTAAAAACTACCTTACTGCCATTACTAATGGAAGAGGTATGGCTAGGAGTAACACCTATTCGGTATACTTCGTGTTAACTCCTACATTACAAACAGAATTTCGTCGAACTGGTAGAGGAAATAAATTAAATGCACCTGTGCTTGGAAGTCGGGCAGTTTCTGAAGTTGGTGAAAGAATTTTAATTATGTGTGATGAAGTATCTTTGCCAGGTATTCAATCAAACACTGGATCTATTACTGGCAGATACCAAGGGCAAGGTCCAATTTATTATCCAACTGCTCCCATTTATAGTGATCTACAACTTTCTTTTATGTGTGACGCAGAAATGCAAGCGTTTAAATTTCTTTTAGATTGGCATACTTACATTTACGATACAACAAGCGGTGGTGGTGTGAGAAAAGGAGAAAAGGTGAGAAGATTGAAATATCCTCAAGATTATCAGTGTGAAATGATTATCGAAAAAAGAGAAAGAAATGAAAGAGATGAAATTGGCGTAGTGCCAATGAAATTTACATTAAATAATGCTTGGCCATATGCAGTAGATGCTATTCCATTATCATATGGTTCTTCTCAGTTAGTAAAATGTACTGCTAATTTCTATTACAGTTCTTGGGATAGAGATATTGCAAAAGAAAACGAAGGACTTCCTTGGCCCAATCGAGGAAGAACGATCTAAATAAAAAAAACATATCATTTATTTGTTGGAGTAAATCATGCCTTTACCAAAACCCCCAGTTCCTACTTATGAATTGGAATTGCCATCATCAGGAAAGCAAATTAAGTACAGACCATTTCTAGTTAGTGAAGAGAAAGTTCTTCTGATGGCAATGGAATCTGAGGATGAAAAGCAGATCACAAATGCTGTCGTAGACATTGTGAAGAGTTGTATTCTCACTAGAGGAATTAAAGTATCCGAACTTGCCTCATTTGATATTGAATATATCTTTTTAAATATTCGTGGTAAGTCAGTCGGTGAAGAAGTACAGATGAAGATTACTTGTCGTGATGATAATGAAACTCAAGTAAACTATGCTCTCAATCTTGAAGATGTTCAGGTTCAAAAAGATCCTAAGCACAACAATAAAATTATGCTGGATGATACTTCTGGAGTTATCATGAAGTATCCTGGCATTGATCAGTTCATTCAAACACAGATCATGATGAAGAGTTTGAATGCTGAAGAAGTGTTTGACATCATTGTAGATTCTGTGCATCAAATCTTTGCGGGTGAAGATGTGTATGAAGCAAAGAACACGCCAAAGAAAGAAGTAGAAGAATGGTTGGGTGGTCTTACATCAAAGCAGTTTGAAAAGATCAAAGATTTCTTTGCTACGATGCCAAAACTTTCTCATACATTTAGTGTGAAGAATCCAAACACAGGAGTTGAATCTGAATATACTATCGAGGGTCTGGTAAATTTTTTCGGATAAGCATGTTCCATGATAATCTGATTAATCATTATCAATCTAATTTTAATTTGGTTTATCATCATAAATTTTCATTAGCTGAACTTGAGAACATGCTTCCTTGGGAAAGAATTGTTTATGTTACGATGCTTAATCAGTACATAGAAGAGCAGAACCAAAAGAACGCTAAATGATTAACCCAGCACAACCATCAGAAGGAATACTAGATCCCCAACAACCTTATTGGCCTGCTGATAAGGTTGGTGAGATAACTTGGTTGCGTCTGAAAGGTAAGTTAACTGGCAGACGAGTAGAAGGGTTGAGTGAAAACTTCACATCTTATGTAAAACTTGGCGATGCTGATGCTGATAGATTGATCGCAAACATCAAAAAATATGGTCAGTATCCACAAGTAAATCAAAACGATAAGTATGGTGGTGCATATAACAATGAAGCATACCAGAAGTGGTTGGTAGAAGAGTTCCTTGAGAAACCATTTCGTGAAGAAACAGATAAAAAAATTGAAGAAGCAGTGATCGAAAGAAGAGTAAAGGAGATACAAGAAAAGAAAAAAGAGATTGCTGATACTCTAAACAATAAACCACAACCTGAAGTACAACCACAGGATAAGTTATTACCAGCAGATCCTTTAGACATTCCTGATCCTTGGGAAGGTAGTGAGACAGTACCAAATATTGTTACTCCTGTCACTACTGAACCAACATTACTTTTACCACCTGCAAAAGATCCTGAACCTGAAGTAGAGAAACCACAACAGGAGAAGAAACAGAAGAAAGAAAAATCTTTCATCATACCAGAAACTCTTAGCCCTGAAGTACGAACTACGATCAGGAACTTTGCTGGAAATCTTGATAGTATTCGTAGGCAAATGTCTAAGCAGACACGAATACTACAACGCAGGGAAGGAAACTATAGAAGAATTATAAACGGATTAGAGTCCAGTAAGTTTTTACTTGGGCAACAAGTAGAAAACTATAGAGAGGCGCTGGACGATTTAGAGACACAGCAAAGAATTGCTGAAGCATATAGTGCTCCTATTGGACCACAACCAATGGAGTCACCTACGCCATGGGCGGCAGCGGGTCCAGAAGATGCAGGCAACGAACAAGGATTCACCCCACGATTACCAGCAGAAAAATTATCTCAGGGTGGATTTCTTAACACTCCGTATCCAGGTAGGTTTGCTGAAGGTGGTGTGAATGTAGCTCCAAACTTCGCTGAGAAGATGCTGCAACCTGGCATCTATGATAACCCAACAATAGGAACACTGCCACCTAACTCAGCAGTCATACCATTGAATAGAAACTCTGGTAAAGAGTTGATGGGTCAGTATGATACGCAACAATATGTTCAAGCACTTGGCGAGACAATGTTCAAACCAATCAATGCTTTACTTGGTGGTGCTCTTGCTAATCTTGGAGATATTCTCAGAGATCTTGGACCCTTTGCTGGATATTTTAGTGCAGGATTAAAATCTTTATTGAATCCTCTATCATCTTTATTGAAGTTGCCAGCGAATATTATTCTGGATATTCTTGGTACGCAGAAAGATGAAGACGGAGAGAGATCATCTTTCTATAAGATGTGGAAACAACTTTTAGTTGATAATAATTTAATTTTTCCAGGATCAAGTATAAAAGATTTAGATAAAGAACAATTAGAAGGAGAAATTGCTAAAGACATTTATGGCATAGGACCAAAAGGAGAAGGTCTTCGTTATATTGGTGGAACTAATGTAAGCATGAGTAATCTTCCTGCGTGGATTCCCATGCCGAAGAGTGAATATGGGAAGGTTGGATATGTATCTGGTTTTGGTAGTCGATGGGGTCGTCAGCATTTAGGTATTGACTTAGACGGAGATCCAGGAATAAAAATTATTTCGCCTTTTGCTGGTACGGTATACGATTTGAATCGTGGTGCTGTAGAAGGAGATAAAGGTGCTGGTGGGGGATATGGTAACTTAGTTGGAATCGAACATGATCAACCAAAGATATTTACTTTTTATGGGCACTTAAAAGATGTATCCAATAGCTTAAAAATAGGTAGCAAAGTTTCTGCTGGCGAAGTGATTGGAACCATGGGCAATACTGGTCATTCATATGGTTCTCACCTTCACTGGGAGGTAAGACAATCCAAACACGGCGGTCAGATTGATCCTGCTGCATGGACAAGAAGTGTAAATAAACCAGCACCAGCAGCTGCAGAACCTAAAGATGGAGATGAAGAAAAAGATAAAAAAAATAAACCACAACCTTCTTCAGCAAGAATTCCTAATGCTAACGCTGGACCAGCATCCCCTGGATATGGCGATAAAGAATCTGGAGGAACTGTAGGCAAATTTGAGAAAGGTGGGTTTATTAAACCATCAATTTCATCTTCGCCTACCAGTAATATCATACCAGAAAAAACAAAATCCTTTGCACAACCAAAAGTACAGACACCAAAACTTCAGAGAACTATAACAACTCCAGTTGCAACTCCAACAAAAATACAACCAAAGGTGTACAACATTCAAGCACCACAAACAGGTCCATCAATTCAAATGATGCCGACTTCAACATTGAAACCACAATTCATTATGATTGACATACCAACTAATTCTATTTTGGAATCAAATGAGATTAGGAGGATGATGTGATGGCAACTCTCAACGAATATATTTTTAGTAAAGCAACTAATAAAAGACCAGCATCACCTGCTAATTCTTCATCTACTTTGACTGGATATATTGTCAATAAAATACAAGGGGGTGAAGAATCAACACAATCATTTGAAGAACAACTTGACAAAGCATTTCAAATGCTGGGCAAGAAAACTTCTGCAATCAAGAGAGAACAATTTAAACAGATTACAATCGCAACTAATCTTCTGGAGAAGCAGCAAGATGCACAGAAGTTAATTGCCGACATTCTAAATCTTACCGAAGAAAGAACTGCGTTAGAGAAACAATTTTATCAAAGAATCATAGAAGGACAGGAACCACAAGAAGCACAACCAGTTCAGGAAGAGCCTGTTGCTGTGCCAGAACCAGAACCACAGGAAGAGGAACAGCAATCCGAACCACAGAAGCTTGCTGCTGGAGGAACCACGCAAGTAACTACACCAACAGAAGAAAGAAACAATCTAAATGAACGAGACAAGCAAATAAAATTTGCAGATGTGATGCAATTGCAACCAAAAGCATCTGGTATTGCTGCTGTGTCTATACTTGGAGAGTTTTTATCTTCTCTTGGACCTCTTGCTGGATTCTTTAGACCTTATGTAAAAAATATAGCAACACCATTTGCTATATCAATGGGCGTTGGTCAATCAATTATTAATAGTTTATTGGGTGGACCCGTACAAGCAGGTGAATTGAAAACAAAAGAATATCAAAAAGATTTTGGAAAAACTTGGAGCAAGTTTCTTGGTGATGAGAACTTTATTTCTCTGTTTATTGATAGAACCATTGATAAATTAACGGGTGAACCTACTGGCGGATTTGTGCCAGCTAACTGGAAAGACGATCCAGAATTTACTGCAGAATTGAATCGTGTAGCACAAAAGTTTAATATCAACGCTAATGATTTACTAGCTGTAATGTTAGTTGAAACTGGCGGTACTTTGAATCCAGCGATAAGAAATAAATCAAGTGGCGCAACAGGTTTGATTCAGTTTATGCCATCAATTGCAAGGGGATTGGGTACAACAACTGATGATCTTGCTAAGATGACAAGAGCACAGCAGATGAAATACGTTGAAAAATATTTTGACAATAAACTTCCCCAAGGTGCTACTGGTGGGCAGATATATGCTGCTGTGTTTTTACCAGCATTCATAAAGGAAGACATTCTCACGGTAAGAGGTGAAGCATATTATAATGCTAACGTTGGATTAGATTATAATAACGATGGTAAAATTAGTAGAAGTGATTTAGATGCTCATGTAAATGCTAAGAAGAAACAATATAAACTTGAAAGTGGAGATGCGATTGGGGGCACTAAATCTCCTTTGATGCCATACTTATTGTCTGGACCTGAAGCAGGATATGATGTGAGTATACATGGACATAATGTAACCATGCACGGAGATGAAGTCGTTGTTCCATTTGGAAATGGTTTCCAAGTATTCCCAGTAATGAACAGAAGATATAATATTATGGAAGATCCTATCGGTGTTATTGATAGGTGGAGACAGATTGCACATGGATCGAATACAAACATGACAGCATTTTCTGCTGGAGGAACTGCCGACTTCTGGAAGATTGCTGCACTTGCATCAAAAGAAGATAGTTTGAATCCTCAGGGGCAAGCAGATGTTGCCCAGGCTTTATACAATCGCTCTGCAATTGGAAGTTATCCAGGTGGTAAATCACTAGGAGCAATTATAACAGCACCAGGGCAATTTGAACCGACATTCCATAATGCAGGAGCTTGGGCATCGATTCGTGATAGAAAATCTGCCATCGCTGCTGCAGGAAATGCACAGAAAGTTGACATGGCAGTTAAATCAATTACATCACCATCACTACAAAAAGAAGCACAAAGATTTATTGGTGGACGAACAGATTTTATGGGAGAAAGTCAAAAGAAACATATGAAACCTGGCGATGTAACGAGAGGTTCGAGATATAATTTTCATGGATGGTTTTATGATGCTAAGTTACCGAAACCAGCGCCTATACCTAAAGTAGTTTCTGCTCAGACAATTAAACCTGCTGCTGGATCAAGTAACAAACCAAAAATTATTGTCAATCAAGTTGGTGGAGGATCATCGCCATCATTTGTACAACAAGTGCAGCAAACTATATCAAGATTGATACCAGTGCCTGTTTTTAATTCTCATAGATTACGAACAGAATTAAATATGAAACGCTCCAAATAAATACTTCATAAGGAAGGAACTATAAATGGCAGAGAGTAGCTTAACGGGATTTATACTAAAGCAAGCATTTAAATCTCGTGATGAAGCGAAAGCTAAGAAAGCGAGTCAAGATAAGGCAGTTGCCAGTGGTAAGAAAGTAGACGATAAAGATCGCAAAGGTCTATTCCGCAAGGCATTTACAAAAAATTTATTTGGTGGATTGTTTGGTGGTAAAAGTGCAACAGGTGGTGGATCAAGCACTGCTACTGGAGCACTCTTGGGTGGTGGTAAACCAAAGAAGAAGCAACCGAAAGGTGGGGGAGGAAAACCATCTGGAGGAAAAGCAAAAGGTCTTGAGAAGATCCTGCTGACTGGATTTGGATCTTTAGTAGCAGATACCACTGCTATTAGTGGAGGTCTTGCTGCTCTCACTGAGATCATGAATTCTCAGTTGAATATTGAAGGTGATATGTCATCCAACCTTCAAGGTATTAATGCTATACTTGCTGATCAACTTGAAGTTCAAACATCATTCCTTGATGCGATTGGCGTTGGTGGTAAACCTGCTGCTGGTGGTGGAGAAACATCAAGTTTGTTTGGTGGTGTTGCTGCTAAGCAAACAGATAGTGGATCTCTTATTACATCTTTAGTTGATCAAGTAAAGAATAATGCTGCGTGGTTTGGTGGAGGAGCTGGATTTGCTAGTTTGTTTAATCCTGTTACTGCTTTCCTTGGTGGTGGTTTGGCGATGGGAGGATTGCAAGTTTTTGGAGCACAAAAAACAAAAGAATCTGTTGCTCAGATGTATGGTCCAGAAAAAATACAGCAATCTAAAAAAGAATTTGAATCAGCACAAAAGGAATATCAGAAGAATAAAACTCCAGAAAATTTCAATAAACTTCAAGAAAAATTAAAATGGTACAACGAATACTCTGGTAATCGTGCTCTTCAATCTGGACTAATGACTAATCCATCTGCTCCCGATGGATTTTCTTCAGGTGGTATTGTAAAATATTCTGAAGGTATTATAAATCAAACAAATAAAATTTTTAATAATCAACAATCAGTTGCATCTAAAATGTCATCTGGTGGGAGCATGATTGCTAATTTTGTTTCTTTATCTGGTGGTGGAATGGTTCCATCAGCGATACCACAATCATCAACTGCTTATCCCATGGCAGCAGGTGGTACAAATGCTATGATAGGTGAGGCGGGTAAGGAAGCAGTCGTTCCTTTACACTCTGCTGACTCTCCTGCTAAATCTAAAATTGGAATGGATCCATCGATGCAAGCATCTGCTGGTTCTATGCTTGCTGTTACTGATCAGTTTATTAAATCTATGGGTCCGCTTGGTGGTCCTGTGTCTCAAGCATTAGGTGCTGACATTAGTAATCTTGCTAAGACATTTGGCATGTCGCAGACACTTCCTAATCTTTCTTTGGGTGGTGGTAAGTTCAGAGAAGATACTACTGCTAAGAAAGGTCGTGAGAAATTCTTGAAAGAATTAATTGCAGGATCTTTAGAATCTTTGGGTGCTAAATCAAAAACAGAAGGTGCAGCACCAGCATCACCAAATCCAATTGTAACTACACCCCCACCACCAGGAACGAATAATCCAGTTTCTAATCCAGCTCCTAATAATCCATCTTCAAATTCAGAAAAACCCATGGATGGTAAATATGCTGATCCAAAAAGTCAAGGTGGTGCTGCTATTCCTGATTTGACTAGCGGAGAAGCAACTACTCAGGGGTTGGATAAAAAAGAAGTTAAGCAAAGATATCTTCCATTTCCTGCTAAATCAGCAGATGGTTCTCCAAATAAATGGCATGATAAGTATCATATACTTCTTAATACTGCAAATGGATCGTATGAAGTTTGGGAAAAGCCAGGTGTGTTTAATTGGGCACCCAAACAAGTATTTCTTGGCAAAAAAGAAAACAAAGGAGCGATACAAAATAGTGCAATAGGAAAAGAAGCTCATAATGAAGTTAGAAATTTTATGAGAGTACATATGCCAGATACTGCTAAAAATGTTTTTAAATGGGTATCTGATACAGACATCAACAATGCAAATGCCGCACGAGCGAATGGCAATCAAGAGAAAGGGGGATCTGTTAAATCATTCCAACAAGGTGGTAAAGTAGTTCAGAAACCATGGTGGGATTTCTTAGGATGGGTTACTGCATCTCAGGAAGTTAAGAAAGGAACTACAGGAATCTATTCTGACTCACCGATGGGGAGAATATCTGAAGCTGCTGCTCAGAGAAATAAGATGATGAAGGAACTTGGTTATGAAAGTGGTGGAACATTAACTGGAATCAAATCAGCACCAGCACCTAAAGTCGCACCAGTTTCATACACGCCCATGGCAACTGCAGATACAGAATCAACTGACATCGGTGCTATTGTAAATATAGTAGGTTCTCAAGCACAACAACCAATACCAGTAATGCCAAACAACGAAGGGCAAACAACATCAGATTATGTGGGAGCACCTATGGGTGGTGGTCTGGCATTTACTGTGTTATCAACAAGTCAGTGGGGTGGATAAGAAATGTTAGATCTTAATGCTGTAGTTAAAGAAGTTTATATTACTGATCTTAAAGGCAAGAAACACATGCTTACTGGTACAGCTCCAGAAGCACAGATCAATGCTATCCGTATCTACGAGGGCATGGAGATGCCTACCATTACTGCCGAGATAGAGATCATCGATACAGCAATCAACCTGATTGCCACTGCTCCTATCGTTGGCACAGAGGAGGTTGTGATTAAGTTGATCGCTCCTGCAATTTCAGAAGAAGAGTATACTTATAAGTTTGTGGTGTATGGTATTCGTAATAGAATTGTTTCCAAGAATGCACAGATGTATGTGCTTGACTTGTTCACACTTGAAGCATTGAAGAATGAAGCGTTGCGTGTTGGCAAAAAATTAGAAGGCACTGGAGAACAAATTGTCAATGACATTTTAAAAAATTATCTAGAAACAGACAAGCAAATAGATACCGAACCATGTAAGTATAAGATGAAAGAGATACCATCTCTCAAAAGACCATTCGATTTAATTACAACTATTCTTCCTGGGTGTGTGTCTGGCAGCACAAATCCACAGCAAAAAGCACAAGCATCCGCAACAAATAGATCTGGATCGTCAACAAAAACAGTAGGGACGACTGATTCACCTACAGAAACGACAGCAACAATCATATCAGGTAGTGCTGGGTATGCATTCTTTGAAACTTATGATGGATATGTGTTCAAATCATACGACCAATTAATTAAATCGAATGAGAAACATAAGGAATACTTATATGGTTATGCACAAACACCAGAGAGTGACGCAGAAAAAAATGCTTTTAAGATTTTAAATTATTCTTTTGGATCTCAAGAAAACATCCTCCAGAAGATGAGATATGGTGTTTACTCTTCGACGATTGCATTCTTTAATCCATCTACACTTGAGTATGAAGAGTACATGTTCTCACTAGAGAAAGAATACCAACAGATGGCACACTTGGGAACAGACGAAAAGATTCCCGATCAGATTAAAAACTTTTCTAAGTATCCATCAAGAGTGATGCTTCAGTTCTATGATCACGAAACATATCATATAGGAACAGACATAGCAAATCCACAGCAAGCAGGATCAAAAGGTGGTACTCCATTTCCAGATTTTAGAAAGCAATGGATGGCACAATCTATTAGCAGAAGCATCATAATGAAAAATCAGATCCTAAATATTACTATACCTATCAATCTAGAGTTGAGGGCTGGTGACAAGATAAGAGTTAGATTGCCAAACCAATCTGTTTCTTCTGAAAGAGAAAAACAATTGTATGATGAGAAAAATAGTGGTGTTTATTTAATTAATAAAATTTCATATGAAGTTTTGCGAGACAACTCCAAAGGATTGATTGCGGTATCGAATATAGAATTAATTAGAGACAATTTAGGTAGCTAAAATGACATACAGCAATATTGATGACCACATTAAAGATAATCAAAAAAGAATAGATGATCCTATGACTTCTGCTCAGGCACGAAGACATGTAGAAGAAGAATTAGAAGCACTTGAAAAATTTGTAATAAACCATCCAGGCACTAAACATGATCCATCATCATTAGAACTTTTTTGTGATAGTAATCCAGAAGCTTTAGAGTGTAAAATTTTTGATGTATAAAACCAATGCTGTTACCTGAATTAAATACGCCTGTAGGGTTTGCTGGTAAAGATGGATTTTATTGGTGGATTGGGCAAGTAGAAACTGGCAAGGATATTAAAAATTCTAACAGATATAAAGTTAGGATTGTAGGACAGCATCTAAAAAGTTGTGAAGCAATTCCTTATGAGGATTTGCCATGGGCAACTATCATGTTGCCTGTTACGCATCCTTCTAGCTTAGGTAATAGTAATTATACGCCAGCAAGATTGCAGAAAGGTGATTGGGTCATTGGATTTTTTCTTGATGGTGCGTCAGGTCAGCACCCAGTAATCATGGGGCAGATGCAGAGAGTTACTGCATCCACTAAGAATGATTCTTTAGACACTAAACAAAACGCTGATGCTTGTTTGGGATTTAGTACTTACGTCCCACCAACAAATCCAACTGTTGCAATGCCAAGTGGTGCAGATAAAGCATCGGCAAGACAAACAGGAACCAGTGCTCCTTCCGCTGCATTAGAAGCAGCAGCAGGAGAGAATACAGATGCCAATCGCATGGGTAGATATGCATGTCATCCAATAGCAGATGCTGGATGTACAGATACTGCTACTGCTAAAACAAAAATGGAGCAGGTGTTTACTGAAATTTTTGGTAGCATATCTAAAAATGGTGGCACAATAGGAACCAAAATGCTCAGTGAAGCAACAGGGCAAGTGTTTGATTATGCCAAAGCAGCGAGAGGTTACGTCACTAGAGTGTTTGGTATTGCAAATGCATACCTTAGAAATGCAAAGTTTAGAATGATTGCTTTGATCAAACAAGGAGTGGAACAACTCATTAAATGGTTGATGGGTATTCCAACACCGCCAGAAGGATCACCAAAGTCAGGTCCAGTTACTAAGAAAAAAAATGTAGGATTTCTTGGTAAATTAATCAAAGATTTGAATGAAAAACTTGCTAAAATTAATTGCCAATTTGCTGACTTTGAGGAGAGATTACTTAATTTTCTTACTAATTTAATTACTGAATTGATTACAGATGTGGTGAGTGCTGCTACTTGTGTAATAGAATCAATTATTAGTAAAGTTTTAAGTGAAATAGAATCATTCTTAACTGGTATTATTGATCTTGTTCTTGGTCCTCTGCAAGCAATTCTTGGTATCATTGCAAGTCCCTTAAATATCTTGGGAGCAGCTCTACAATATATCTTCCAACTTATAGGACTCAGTTGTACTGGACCAGACAGTAAATGTAGTGAGAAGACACAGCATTGTACTGGAACAGCAAATAAAAAGAAACCAGGCGAAGATGATTTTGCAAAACTAGATGCACTGATTGCAGACATAGAATCAAAAGGTGTTAGTCCATTACAAACATCGTGTGAAGAAGCATATGCTTTACCATGTCCAACAACTACTACAGCTGGTGTATCTGGTGGTACTCCAGGGACAGGTAGCAGTCCAGGAACACCTCCTTTGGATCCACCTGAAGATGAATACGAAACTATTTTACCACCGATAGATGACGATGATCCACCAGATGACATTGATACTCCAACAACACCTACATTTCCTCCAGTCAATATAGATATTGATGATTTTACTACTCTAGTTTTAGGTGGAAGAGAAAATGTAACAGCATTGTTATCAACAACCAGAATCTATTCTTCTAGGTCAGTTGGATCAATTAATTTAACGGGATCTTCATCTATTACGTTTGTACCAATTGTTGTAACACCTACTCCTAGTTTAGATTTTCTACTGACATCTAATAAATCAAGAGTAACTGCTGGAGAAAATATTTCTTTTACACTTACGGTAATTTCTGGAACAGTTGCAGATGGAACTGAATATGATTATCTGATGTATGGAAACATACAACGCACTGATTTTACAAACAACACAACTATTGGTAAAATTAGAATGGTTGGTGGAGTTGGAGTTGTTACAATCGCCCTGTCTGATACATTAAGTATTACGTCAGACACTGATGTTACCTTTAGTGTGTTGGGTCCAAGAGTGACAAAAGATTTTGTAATGTATACTAATGTCTCTGCTCCAGCAACAACAATACCAAACATATTTGTACCCCCCACTTTAGGTAATCCTATTGTAGATAACAACGGAAAGATAGTATCAATACCAATTGTAGATCCAGGAGATCCATATGTAAGTCCTCCATTTGTAACAATTTATGGAGACGGCATCGGTGGATTTGCTTCAGTAGAACTAGGTGATGATGGCAAATTAAAAAAAGTAATAGTTGATAGACCAGGGACAGGATACACTCCAACAATTACATCAAATGATAACTGCTATATTGATGGATTTATAGTTATTAGACCAGGATATCAGTATTCTTCAGAACCTACAATATATGTTGATGGAGATCCAACTATAGCAAGAGCAGTTGTTAATTCTTCTGGCAATCTAATTGCAGTGGAAGTAATAAATAAAGTTAAAACATTTGGAGCATTTCCTTCTATTGAAATTGTTGGGGGTGGTGGCATGGGAGCGAAGGCAATACCATCACTTAACTGTATTGAACCTACTCTATACAAAAAATATGTTGCCAGCGTATCACCATCTGGTGCAGACAGTGTGGTTGATTGCCCAAATGGCGATTGCGATGATTGTACCGTGTGATGAGGAAAGCAAATGGCAACTAGTTGGTTAGATTTACAAGTAAAATTAAGATCGGGCGCAAAAAGTTTTCCTAATCCAGTAGCGGGAAAGTGTGGAACTGGTACGAGAACAGCAGACACTGATATTAACCTTGGACTCCCAAGTTTATCGGGTATTGCTGGTGATGTAAATGAATTTCTTGGCAATATACAAGGAGAAATAGATCAGTTTGGATCTGAAGTGATGGGTGTGCTTCAAGACATTGGAGCATGGATTCCATCTGATTTGCAGGGCGGTGGTAGCAGTTCAGCAGAGGCACAGCAGGCAGCAAAGATAGCTGATGTTACCAAGCAAAACACGCAGACAATAGAAGGTGGAAACATTGCTACCACCACTGGTCACAATGAACAAACTGGTCAGTCATTCTATCAGATCAAAATGAGTTCTGGAACTGGAATGGCATTTGATACTGATGGTTCTATTCGTTTCAATGCTGCAGCAGATCCCCCAGATAGTCCTATTGCTGGTGACTTTGAGATCACTAGATGCAATAGTTTCCTTGCAAACATAGAAGAATCTTGTATTATAACTGTCAACAATAAAAATAACATTTGTGGAGGAAAAGACGCAAAGATTAAAAAGTCATTAATGATTCTTGTCAACGGTGGTGATGTTGATCTGGAAGTAACTGGTGGCGATGTAAAAGTAAAATCATCAGGCAACATATCACTAAACGCTGGTAAAACATTAGAGTTGAGAGGAGCAGACATCAGAATGTTTGCTGGTGGTGGCAAGGCAGATTCTAAAAAAGCTGGGCAAGCCGCTGGAGAACAATATGGTGGCATGATTGATTTAAGATGTGGAACATATAGAAATAGTGCTACTACAAAACAAACAATAGAGTCAGCAAAGTATAGCACAGTTAAAGGTGAATTGACAATTGCCATGGAAGATCCAATGGCACGATTTAATATCGTATCTGCTGGTCATTTCATGGTTGATGTTAATGGCGATATACTTGAAGAAAGTAGAAGTAAGGCAACTATTGTCGGAAGAATACCTAAGGTTGGTATTCCTGCTCTACCTATTCTAGGTAATTTGATTAGTCAAAATGCTCAGTACACTGTAGTTAATGATCGTCCAATTATACCAGAGCCAGCAGCTGGATCTACGGAGTCACCTGATGCACAACCAATGATGCAAGTTGTCAATAGTGCAAGTGCTCAAGGTGGATTTAAAGTCAACTTGATGAGAGGAGATATTATCTTTAGTACTAAGCAAGGTAATCTTATCATGGGCAATGAGAAGTCATTGATTGCCGACATCACTAAACCAAGCACAGATGTTTCTCTTTCACCAGCAATTGTTAAGGGAGCTAAAACACCAGGCATGTATGTTGGATCAGACGCATCGCCATTCCTTGCATTATACAATGCTTCATCTACCTATATGACAGCAGGTAAGTTTACTCCTGGTCCAACTCCTAGCGTAAATTCTGTTGTTGTAACACCAGCATCGGTCAATCTCACCGCCACTGCTATGACCAATAAAGTTATTGGTGCAATGACTAACAACTTAAAAGGAGCAGTCACTACAGATATTGCTGGTACAAACATTCTTAATGTCAAGGGTGCAAAAATTGAAAATATTACTGGCGCTAAACTCGCAAATGTTACAGGTCTCATCACTGATAAGTCACCCACTGGAGTTGTTATTGATAGTCCAGGAACAATTACAATTAAGTCAGCAGGAACGATGGACATCACTGCTGGTGGTGCATTGAATATCACTGCAACTGGTAATCTAACTATGAGTGCTCCAGCAATTCTATTAAACTAATAGCGATTTCAAAATTGACCTTCAAATACCAAAAGGTCGCAAAAAAATCTCGGCAAATTTTTGGTCAAAAAAGTCGAGCTTGACACAACCCCTAAATACCGCTATACTAGCAATGTGGCGCTTTAAAACTTGGTCATATGAATCTCAAAAATACTTCAGAACAAGTCCTTGACAAAATCTCCATAGACCTTTATAATAAGAAAGTAACGATCAGAGGTGAAGATGGCACAGCAATCACTTTTAGATGTTCTACAATTAATGAGTTAGTTGATTTAAAGAACGAGTGTTCCAAACTTCTTAAATCAGAAAATTTTGTTTACAGATAATGCTGGTTTAGCTATCTGGTGAAAGCACCCGACTCATAATCGGACACAGGTGGGATCGTTCCTCACAACCAGCACTTGACAATCTGAGCAACACCTGCTATGATTGTCTCATGACCAAGGGAGCGTGGCGTAATCGGTAGCCGCATCGGACTTAAAATTCGCTGGATGTATAATCCGTGGGGGTTCGACTCCCCCCGCTCCTATTTCCACTAAATATATTGTAGTGGAAATGTTATGAAATACACACTCTCCCAAGCATATGTCTTTCACATGGGGCAGGTTGTGAGAATGTATTTTATTCAAGGTCTTCCCTATACATTTGATGAACTTCCTCAAATTATACAAGACCATCCATCAGTTCAAACAGAAGCACTTCAACATCGTGATTATGATGATGAAGACATGTGGAAAATTTCCAATTATCTTATAATGGAGGAAATGCACCCACTAATGTTTGAAGTAGAAATCGAAAATCCAGATTTATTGCCAAAAGATGATTGAAGAATTTTTTCGTTATTTTGAAGGCACTTTTAATAATTCTATGCAAGCAATGTCGCATCCTACCAAGTTTGCGATGATTGAACTAATTCATGAAAAACTTGATGACAACCGCTTTCACTGCATACAGCAGTATTATGTTGACAAAGTTCCATATCGGAACACAATCATTGAAGTAGTTCAGAACGATTCTTGTCTAATTCTCAAAAATTACAAAGATGAGGGTTTGACATACTTGACTGGATGCGATATAATAATGGAGAAGCAGGGTTCTGAATTTATCGGCAAAAATCTCTGTAATGAATGCTTTGTAAAATGGCGTGATAAACAGACCCGACTTCAAACCACCAGTATTCTTGGAAATGACTACTACCATGTAATCGACCAAGGATATGACATAAATACCGACGAACAAATCTGGGGATCGTACAATGGTCATTTTGAGTTCGTCAAAACGCCTGAGTAGCTCAGCTGGATAGAGCAACGGTTTTGTAAACCGTAGGTCGTCGGTTCAAGTCCGACCTTGGGCTTCCGTGTGAAGGAAGACGCAAAAGCCTGGAGACCCCTCCAGGTTTTTTTGTATAAATAACTCAGAAGAAATCACCATAGTACGGGTAACTGAAGGATGCCATTAACAAGGTTAGATAATCTACTTTCAAGTAAAACTGGTAAGTATCTTTATGTTTCTCCTGATGACTTTAATGCGACAGACGCTTTAGATAATAGAGGAAATTCACCAACCAGACCATTTTTATCAATTCAGCGTGCGTTTCTTGAAGTAGCAAGATTCTCATACCTACCTGGCATTGATAATGATCGTTTTGATCAATTTACGATCATGTTATCTCCTGGTGTACACCATATTGATAATAGACCAGGCACAGACAATGTTGATGATCTTCCTGTTTTTCAGTACAATCAAGCATTAGGGGAATGGGAAACTAATAGCAATGTTAGTTTTGATTTGAGCGATCCTAATAACATTCTTTATAAGTTTAACGGTCGTGATGGTGGTGCGACTATTCCTAGAGGTACATCTCTCGTAGGTATGGACCTGCGTAGAACTCAGCTACGCCCACTATATGTTCCTGATCCAGCAGACAAAGATGTTCCCCGTTGTGCTTTATTCAATGTAACTGGTGGTTGCTATTTCTGGCAATTTACCATTCAAGATGGTGATCTTTCTTCAAATTCACCTTTATATGATGCAACTGTAGGACTTGGTAAGGTATACACCCAACCAAATGATACTGTTACTAAATTAGTACCAGAATTTTCTCACCATAAGATTACAAACTTTGTTTTTGCTGATAGACAAGATCTTGGTCTTCTCTATAGAAAGATCTCGCATGTCTTCAGTGATTACCAACCACCTATTGATGATGTTTTTGTAGAAGGTGAAACGCAAGCAGTAACACAGTATTGGTCTTCTACTGTCAATTATTCTGCTGGTGACAAAGTTCTTTATAATGGTCAAGCATATCTAGCATCTGCCAGCTCAATTAACTCTAGACCAAATGTGAGTCCAAACAAATGGTCGTTGATGGTCATTCGCAGTAGAGAGTTTGACTTTAGAGTACAAGAAAATAGGATTGTTGGACCTCTACAAGACGCTATTCGTCTTGATGAAGTAAGAGTTGACGATTCAGTACCAGCTGGTATTACTACTCTTACTGTTCGCACAAAAATTAATCACGGATTCTTTCCTGGTCAATATGTTGCCATCACTAATAATGGTCTGAATGATACGCTTAATGGTGTATTCCAGGTAGCAAGTATCAATGCAACTGATCCAAAAGTATTTACTTATCGTGTACCTGCTACAGCGACTGGTCTAGGACTTGTAAGCGGTACAACGTACACTGCAGCATCTTCCCCCGCTCTCGACACTAACGCCACCGTACAGGCGGAGGTAGATAGCGTAGAATCAGCATCTCCATATGTCTTCAACGTTTCGATTCGTTCGACTTGGGGTATTTGTGGTATCTGGGCAGATGGTAAGAAAGCCACTGGTTTCAAATCAATGGTTATCGCTCAGTACACGGGTGTTTCTCTACAGAAAGACGACAGAGCGTTTATTCGCTACGACGAGTTTAGCAACACTTGGAACCAAGCTCCTCTAACCGATGCATTTGCAACCACTCCTTATCACATTAAGGGTGATGCATATTGGAAGGATGATTGGAGAAACTTCCACGTTAAGGCATCTGATGATTCTTTCATTCAGTGCGTTTCGATTTTCGCTGTTGGTTTCGCTGATCACTTCCTGATGGAAAGTGGTGGTGACATGTCGATCACCAACTCTAACTCCAACTTCGGTAACACCTCGCTACATGCGATTGGTTTCAAAGGATTTGCGTTCAACCAAGACAAGGGTGGATACATCACGGATATTATTCCACCAAAATCACTATCTACATTAAATGTAACTAGAAAACAGTATTATACATTTGATGTACCACTTGTAAGAGGAACTTCTCTAAATCCAAACTCTACAAGATTGTATCTTGGAACAGAAGATGCTCGCAATCCAGAAGATCGCCCAGCAGCATCAATTAATGGATTTAGATTAGGTGCGAGAAGAAATGAAAAAATCTATGTGAAACTTGATGCATCTGGTGCTAAATCAGCAGATCTTATTCACTCTGGATTTAAAAAGTGGACTGCTTCTCTGTCTACTTTAAATCCAACTGGCGTAGGATTTACTACAGAGTTTAATCTAAAGCAAGACGCTGCTAACTTGATTGATGCTAACAAGACATTCATTCAAGCAGAAGCATTTGGTTATATTCTAGATAAGTATCCAAATCTTCAGAATATTCCTTATGTAAACCCAAACATTACTTCTGAAACTGGACGCTATAGAGACGCTTCAACTCTAATCAAAGCAAACAGACAGGAAATTATTGATTATGCATTTTCACAGATGCAAACTGCTTTCCCTGCGTTCACCGTTCCTGGTGGAGGAAATGCAAATGAGAAGTGCAAGCGTGATATTGGATATATTGTAGATGCTATCGCTAATGATTTGTATAGCGGTGGCAACTCTAACATGATTGATGCCACCAGAGCGTATTTCAACTCATCAGGGCAACCCATCAGCAATGGACTTGCGGGAGAAGAAACTCAATCTATCTTTGCTTTCAATAGAGCAAAAGATTGGTGTAAGAAAGCGATTTCAAACCTGCTAACAAGCACCTCTTTATTGGACGGACCTGCTCTTTCTGCATCTGGAACTACTATTACTGTAACCACTGCAACACCACATAATTTACAAGCAAATGATTTTGTGACAGTTGGTGGTGCTACTCAAACTGCATTTAATGGCAAGTATCAAGTTCTTTCTGCTGGTCTAACAGCAACACAGTTTAGATACACTATTCCAACTGCTCCTAGTGTAGCAAATGCAACTGGCGCTGTCTATGTTTCTACAATTACTATTGATCCAGTCAATGATGATGCAAACGTAGGAAGATTTAAAGATGCAAGCAGGTTAATTACTGCGAATAGACAGGAAATTATTGATAGAGCAGCTGCAGAAATTGCTGTTCAACATCCAGATTTTTATTATCCTGGTGATCCAGCATCGACCTCTACTTCAAGATATAAAGATGCTTATCGTTTAATTCAGCAAAACAAGCAAGAAATTATTAATGGTGCATTTGCTGAAATTGCAATTCAATTCCCAACTTTTGTAAATCCAAATCCACAAAAATGTCAAAGAGATATTGAATTTTTTATAGATGCAGTTTCTCTTGATATTGCTCAAGGTGGTGGAAACGTATATTCTCGTAAATTTATTCAACAGTATTTTGTAAACGCAACTACTCCGTTGTCAAATGGTCTTCAAGGAGAAGAACCACAATCAGTTGCTGCGTTCACAAAAGCTCGTGATTTAATGAAAGCAGCTTTGACCAATCAACTCACTATTAAAGATCTTACTGTTGTTGCTGGTCCTGCAAGTTATGGTGGTACAGGTGGCAATATTGCAAACACAAATCCTGGTTCTTGTGCTGACGTTCAATTAGCAGTTGATAACCTATCTTTCTTGATTACTTCAATAGTTACTGCTGGAAATCTATCTGGTCTTCCTACAGAATCCTTCGGATCTGCTCCTGCTGGAGAAACTAAGTGCAAGAGAGATATTGGTTATATTGTTGACTCTATCGCTCAGGATATTTTCTGGGGTGGTAATGAGTTTACGGTTGGTGCAGTTAGAGAGTATTTTACACAATCTGGAACTCCAATTTCAAATGGATTAGTCGATGAAGAAGCACAATCTGTTACTGCTTTTAATAAAGCAAGAGATTGGTGCAAAAGAGCAATCACTAATCAACTTTATGCTAAAAATTTAAATCTATCATATGGTCCTGCTGTTGCTGGTGGATCTGGTGGAAATATTACATATACGCAGTCAGGAAATGGAGCAACGTGTACTGATGTACAATCAACGGTAGATTCTTTATTTTCTATTGTGACCAGTGTAGTAAATGCTGGCGGTATCGCAGGTCTTCCCGCAGTTGATAATGGGGATTGGGATTGTGCTAATGTAAGACAAACAATTGATACTTTAACTAATATCATTAATAGTTCTTTAATTGCAGGAAATTTAAATAATCTACCTGTAAGAAATCCTGGTCCATGGTCACAGGTTAGCGAAGCAAGTAAATGTAAGCGTGATATTGGTTATATTGTAGAAGCTATCACATCTGATTTAAGATTAGGTGGCAATATTAATACAATTAACGCTGCTGAATCTTATTACACTGGAACCAATTTAGATTATATTGAAAATGAAAAATTAGAAACTCTTGATGCATATCGTTATGTAAGAGATTTGGCGATTTCTGCAATGAGAAATCACAATACCTATATTGCAAATGCATCTACAACTAACGGATCCTCGATTGTAACTGTTCCAAGTACAGTTGGTCTTGCGATTGGCATGAGAGTTCGTAGTGTTGCTGCGATTCCAACTTCATCTTCTAGTACAGTTTCTTATACCACAACCATTCCAACTACAGCATATATTAAAAAAATTGGCGATGGCGTAAATGGTCTTGCTACAAATCAAATTCAATTAGGTACACAGGGAAGTAAGTTTGATTTTGGTTCTAATGTTAATGCAACTGCTACTTCCACTGGAATTAACTTATATGTTGAATTAACTCAAGGTGTATGGAGTACAGCGTTAGCACCATCTACCGATTCTAGTGTAATTCAAGATTACAATTATCTCACTCCTGGTGATATTGCAACTGGTGCTCCTGGTGGCGAGTGTGCTACAGTTGCTAGTACTCTGGTAAACTTCTATCAAATTCTTTCTACCATTATTAATAGTGGAATTGGTACAGTACCAAGAGTTGCTTCTACTCTTAATACAGGTGGTTTAGCACAAAGAGCAACATTATTTGCTTTGACAGAGTATGATAGCAATGGTCTTCCCACATCAAACCCACACCAACTAGAAACAGGTACTCCAGTTCGACTCGTACCAAGAGCAAAATCTGGTATTAACGTAGATAAGAGAGTAGTTCGTCTACCAAAAGGATTTGATACTAATACAGTTTATTATGTAATTTCTCCTGGTAGAAAAACGGATCCATACGATTATTCAAATATTGGATCATTCAATGGATCTAATCAGCAGAATCTATTGCTTGCCACTAGCTCAGAAAATGCTGCAGCAGGTATTTATATCTATTCATCCGAAACGGATGGTATTGATCCTGGAGTAGAAATTGATGTTTATCAGTATGTTCTTGATGTTAACTATGATTTGCATCAGTATCAAACAAAAGTTGCGGCAGGATCTGCTACAATTCTTGAAACTGATAGACCACATGTATTTGATAAACCATCGACTAATGTAACTCCACAGTTAGTATTCTTCCGCCCAGGATCTGATATTGTTGGATCATCATTACCAACATTATCATCAACATTTGGTGGTGGTACTATTTCTGGTAAAAATCTATACTATGTTCGTTATGTAAGTAGTACAAGATTTACAATTCACGAAACATTTGCAAACGCTCGTGATAATATTAATCCAATTTCCTTCCAACCAGGCAGCACTGCAGTATTCTACACATTCTGTGATAAGCGTAGATCTCCATTAAGATATGATCCTAAGATTGGCACATCTCCTACAGATGGTTGTTGGTACATAGAAACTCTATCTGCGGGTAACACTATCATTCCTAGAATGAAGCAGTCAGATTATGCTGGTAGATTAAGAACAACAGATTCTTACTTTGAAAGAATTGAAGATAGCAGAAGCAAAGAAGATAGAATCTATCGTCTGCGTTATGTAGTACCTAAGAATCTCAAAACAGTTCGTGATCCTATCAGAGGATTTGTACTCAAAGTTCGTACCGACGAAAAGAGAAGATTACTACCACAGAAGATTCTTCTCAAGCCAACCTCAACTGGTGCAGATACAGCAACTCTACTTGCTCCTGTGACTGGTGAGCGTCTTGGATTAACTCTACAAGAACAACTTACTCTCAATCCAAATTTCTCTTCTACATACGATCCTTCGTCGTTTGGCAATCCAAAGAGATTAGAAACTAACACTAAAGTAGCATTTACTGTTCAATCTGCTAGAAAAGTTTCATTAAATGGTAAAAATTATCTACAGTTGAATGTTTTTGATATTGGTATTGATGCAGAAGCTTATAAAACTAAGATCTTTACAACCGTTAAGATTTCTTCTCCAGAAGGCGGTAATGGATCGTTTGTAGCAAGCGTACCAAATTCAAATAACACTAACAAAGTAACCTGGGCAGGTAATTCATCTGGTACTGCTTACGTACATGGATACTTTGCATATGGTAATGAGTATTATATGATTCTGAAGGATTTCACTGGAAATTCTTTTGTTGATTACAATTCAACAACTCCAACAGTATTTACTCAAGGTTCTGTAACTGCAACCCTGCTTGATGAACCAAATGGTGGTAGATCTGACACTACCAAGTATCCATATGTTGTTGAGGGTGCTAACGTTTATACTTTAACTCCTGGTGATAGAATTAACGATGATAATGGAGTTTCTTACACCATTGCTGAAGTAGAGGATGTTCCTGATATTGAAAATACTTTCTACATTTTTGATATTAACACGATTCGTAGAAGAATTCCTGGTCAGCAAGATGGTATTTACTACTTAACATGTATTCGTGGCGATATCAGTCCATATCCTACTGGTTCTGGTGTTGGCACAAACTTTAGAAACTTTAAGTTCTCACAACCAGTTTCTAAGTTGTATCCTGAGTTCTATAAGAACGATCCAGAGTGGTATAAGGGAGTTGATATTACAACCACTACCTTATCTGATCCACCTCCAACAGTGTCTACCGCTGATAACTATGTGCATGGTTTGGTGACAGTTAATGATTCTAAGAACAGTTTGACAAAGGAATTAGTTCTTGATTTTATTAAAGATCCTGGTACTGGTGGATATACATTTGCTGGTAACACCGCAATCGCTGCACAATCAGGAACTGCATCTGCTGGTTCTGAAGGAAGAAAAATTTCAATTAGTGGTAATTCGCCATATCCTACGGAAGGAAAACTCTATGTAGAACTTCGCAGACCATCAATTGCTCGTGCTGGTAACCACACATTTGAATACCTTGGTTTCGGTCCTGGTAACTATTCAACTGGTCTTCCAGCACGCCAAGAAATCGTTCTTACTGATATTCAAGATTTCTATTCACAAGCTAAGAGACAAGATGCAGGTATTGTCTTCTACACTGGTCTAAACTCTAATGGTGATCTATACATTGGCAATCGTAAGATCAATGCAATTACTGGTGAAGAAACATTCTTAGAATCTGCTAAACTAGTAGAATCCACTGATGAAGCAGATGTTATTGGTGGTCTCGTAACTACATTTGACACTGCAGTTACTTTCAATGAAATTATCACAGTAAATGGTTCTGAAGGCAAAGCAGAAAGTTTCTTCAATGCTCCGATCGTAATTAACAACACTACGGCATTTGGTTCTGTAGAAAACTTCCCATCACTTAAGATTGTCACTGGTGAAGGCACCGCTATTGGTTATGATCCATATCTTGAAGTAAATATTTCTCAACAAAAAACAGGTGATATTATTCTTCATCAAGGAAGAATTCAAACTACTGTAGTTGATTTTAATCCAAGAGGATTACAAGATTACCAATTTATGACGGCGCTATCAAATAGAACGCCAGATTTTGCTAATACTTTTGGGTTATCAACTAACGGACCTTCACAATTACAAAATGCTGATATTGGAACTAAGTTCCCAGTTGCATCTGGGTGGATGCAATTTAAAGGTAATCAAACACTATTTACTGGTTCTTTGGGGTGGATTTATGCGAATGATTATATTCGTGTTGAAAATCGCTCTGGTGGTGGATTTAATGCACAAGTTATTGGTATTCAGGGTGCTGCAACTGGTACTCTTGTACGTTTAACTTGGAACGTTGGCATTACCAACGCTGCTTTACAAATTACATCATCGTCGCAAATTCGTATCACAGGTGCAACTGGTGCGCTTGCTCCTATTAATGGTGTTTGGCCTGTTTACAGCACATCTGGATCTCCATTTGTTCCAACTGCTAATTTTGTAACTATTATTGTTAATAGTAATCTTCCACAATATACTGCTATTCCATTACCTAACAATGGATACCCAGTTGATCAGGTAGCACAACCAAATATTGTAATTGAAAAATCAAAAGCAGCATTTAAGGAATTTGGTGTACTTGGTTCCGAAGCAATTAGAACGGAAACCGAAACTATTGGCGATTATAAACTTGGTATCAACACAGTTGCTCGTTCTGCACATTCTGCATACCAAAATGCCTTTGTATCTACAGAAACAACTCCAAGAGCAAACCTTGATGTCGTTGGTACTGGATTTATCAGTGGTAAGAAGATTCTTTCTTATCTCACTGAAACTGGAACAACTAAGACAGAAACCAATCAAGATGTTGCTTTTATGGTTGGTGGCGATAGCGCAAACCCACTTACTGCTGCAGCAACATTAAGGATCGCTACTACAAATAGCGGTAGAGTTGGCATCAATGTCAATAATGCAAATCTTGATAGGACATTAGTTGTCGGTGGTAATGGTAGAATTACTGGTGATTTTAAATTTGAATCTGATATTGAAGTTAATGGTGGTGATATTACTACGACAAATGCAGTGTTCAACATTGCAAATCAGTCAAATGCTCTGACGTTCTCTGCTGGTGCATTTGCTACTACTGCAAATCTATTCAATAGTGCTACTGCATCACAAACAATCAATATTGGTACTGCAGTAACGGCAGCAGGAACTTTAAACATTCACACAAATGTTTATAATTCTACTGTAAACCTTGCAATAACTGATGATATAATTGATCCTACAACTCCATCTCAAGCACCTTCTTCATTGATCACATTGGGTGGAGCGTATATCAATCAAGCACAGAGTATTTTTAGAGTTAAAAACTATCAAACTGTTCTTGATGGTACTCTAGAAATTAGAGGAGATAGAATGTTTGCAACGACGCCAACTGGTGTCTTTACGATGTTCCCAACGAACCTATCTGCAATCAGAATTGCTCCCACCGCAGGATTAGTTGAAATTGGTGGTGTTGCAGGAACAACTACTCTCAGAAATGGTCTTAGAGTTAATAATACGGCTGTTTTTGAAAGTGATGTCATTCAAAATGGTGGATTTAGAAATGCTGGTGTTGGTGTTTCTAGAAACGTATTCGGAACAATTAGAATCGCTTCTATTTCTAGAACAGGCACAACTGCTACTATCACCACTACTGCAGCTCATGGTTTAACAAGTTCGCAGCAAGTAGAAATTGCATGTAGTAATGAAACTTTCAGCAGTATTGGTTCAGTAACGATTACTGTTACCTCCCCAACAACCTTTACTTATACGACAGTTTCAAGTGGAGCTGTTGCTACGGTGGCGGCAACTGGTACTGTAGTAGTACCTAACATTGGTAAGACACACGCACAGGGTAGTTTAGCAAATCTAAATGTAGATTACTATGCTTCGATACCTAATTTTGCTGCTATTTTAGATATTACTGCTTTAGTTGGTGTGACTACTCCAGTAAATTCCACTAAAATTTTAGCATCAAATAATTATTTTGTTCCTGGCAATCCAGTTAGATTTGTTGCTCTAGGTAACATTTCTGGTGTTTCTACATCTACGGTCTATTATGTTGTAGAATCTGATTCTGCAGGATTTACAATTTCAACCACATCGGGCGGAAATCCAATAGTAGTTAATTTAGCTGGTGGTGCTACTGGTCCTGGTGGTGCTAAGATTACTCTTGATAAGACATCGGTTGATACTCCAGGAAGTTCTTTCCTCAGTTCTACTGCAACTACAATTCCTATCAATAGTTCTAGCAACTTTGGTATTAACGAATTTTATCTGGTAGGTGGCATTGAAATTGTTAGGACAACTAATCTTCCTTCATTAACATATCCATTTACAGTTGAAGTTCTTAGAGGACAAGAAGGAACAGCAGCGGTAGCTCATGGTGATAATGCAACAATTGTTAAACTAGAAAGAACCGAAAATGCATCTTATATTTTCCCAAATGCTATTGACGGAAGTACAACGACTGTAAATCTTGCTGAATTCAGTGGAACTTTTGCCCAAGGCGATTTCCTCAGAATCGATAAAGGAACCAGTGCTGAAGAATATGTAAGAGTAACAGTAATTAATGAATCTGATGCACAATCATTCTCGATTAATAATGGTTCTACTACAAATAAAATTACCACGTTTAATGTTGTAACTACCTCTGGTAATACAGATATTCTTGGTGATGTAACAATTGGTTTTGATAACGGAACCACATCCAGTACATCTAGTTTGTCTGGAACTACAGTTGTTACTGGTGGCGGTAATCTCAAAGTACACAATTCAATTGAATTAAGTGGAAATTCTTCTACTGCTCTTCCCGAAAAGCAATATTTTGTTATTACTAACGGTTCTGCTCCTAAGTTATATGTAGAAACGGCGACAGGAAATACCAAACTTTACACTGGTGCAAATTTACAAATTTTCAAAGATTCCTTCTTTGCATCTGGGACATTTGATAAAACAAGGATTGATACCGCTTCTAATATTGCTTTTGAAGTTCTTGGTGCTTCTGGTAACACGAAGATTTCTGGTACTTTAAATGTTGGTGATGACTTTACAGTTGAAAATGCATTGGGAGGTACAGATACATTTACTGTCGATGCACAAACAGGAGATACTTATGTTGGTAGACACTTAACAATTAATGGTCTTTCAACAGCAACTCCTGCTCCAGGAATAGTTACTCTTGCAGTAAATGGTATTGGAGTGAGCGGCAACAAACCATTCAGAATCAAACAAGATGCATCAATCAATGCTTTTGGTAGAAATAATTTCTATAATAAGAATGGTGGTAGAAGAACTATTATGATCAATAATACAGGTGGAACAGTTACCGAACAGCTTGAACCAAATACTCAGTATCTTGTAAGACCAACAAGTAATCTAATTCTTAACCTACCTTCAACCGCAGAAACTGGTGATATGATTAGATTTGTTGATGTTCAGGGATCATTAAACTATAATGTTTCTCTACAAGTAAGAGCTCCTGTTGGTGTGGCAGTACAAGGATCTACAGCGGGATCTGGAGGATATGCTGGTGGCGAATTAATTGTCAACACACCTAATGCTGGTTTTGCTTTAATTTATGCGGGTCTTGAGGACTCAGACGGAAATGGAATAACTGATACGAATCGAGGTTGGTGGTTAGTGGAGGTATAATCGATGGCATACATAGACGCCGCCAATTATAACCGAATAAAGGGAATGAGAGGATTCCCTATTGGAACCATTGTTCCTTGGTCTGGATCAACTGAAAATATTCCTAAAGGATGGTTAGCTTGCACTGGAACTATATTAAACATAAACACCTATCCACTTTTATATGAATGCGTGGGAAATACTTATGGTGGAACAGTTGGATCTACTTTTGGAATACCATCTTTGAATAATAAAGCAATTGTTGATATTTTTCATGGGCACTATCAATTTTTAAAAACAACATCAGCAACATATACAGCTGGATCAAATAATCATCCTATGCAGGGGTTGACTGCTGGATCTTGGTGCCCACAATTAGGAGTATCTCAAACTGACGATTTATATTGGAAACAAATAGGAAATGGTACTTCTACTCCTGGTGCGGGTGGTGATACTGGGAGTGTTTCTCAAACAAATCATGTTTCTACTATGGATTTGATCGGCGTGAGATCAAATCTCGCATCTAATTTAACTGCTACCGTTACTGGTGTTTCTCTTACTGATGGTGATTATTCCACATCTTTTAATGTATTAGAAAGAAAATTGGGAGACGGTCATTGGCCTCAGCATTCTCATGGATTGACTGTAACTGGGGAACAGGCAATCGGGCACTCTGTACAAGCAGGTCAACAACAATGTCAAACTCCTTGGATTGGTAACTGTTACGGATCAGCACCAGAATGCCCTCAAGGTCAATACACTGTAGATTATAGAAAATATTCGACAGGTCAGAATCATTTTAGATGTGGTGGTGGTAGAATTGGATCTACTACAGAAGATAGTGGTAATGGTTGTTCTGGTGGGGATATGCTATCTGCTGCAAGTGGAACTAGATATTTCCAAACAAGTTTAAACCAAGTTATTTTAAGATTTAATGAAGTAATTGGTCACACTCATAATGCAGTAAATGTAAAATTTACCAGTAGATTGATAGCACAAAGTAATTTTACTATTAATGAGGTTGTTCCTGGTGATGTTGCTATTGATAATACTGCTGGTGTGGACGCTGCCACGATAAATATGTCTAGTAATACACCATCCATAGCAATGATATTCATCATTAAGGCGTTTTAGAGATATGGCAACAACATATGCATTTCAAAGAGGAAAATTTGGTGGTCCCGTTGGGTGCATTTTTCCTTTTTTTAGAACTATTTCGACAGAATCTCCTTTAGATGCTGAATTTTATGATAATATCCCTGCTGGATATTTGAAATGTAAGGGGCAAATATTAAACGCATCTCAATATCCAAATCTGGCAACAGTTCTTGGAATTGGAACTAGCTGTATTTACAGAAAAACTGGACAAACACTGTTGAATCCAAATGCAGACGGATCTGGTGGGCAGATACAGTTGCCAGATTTAGGCAGTAAATATATTACAGCTTCTAGCACTCCTGGGGGATATTTAAATACAACTACAATTAATCCCGTAACAAATGCAGAAGTTTTTCGTGCTGGAGTTGAAGTTTCTTTGAGTTCAACAACGGTCAATAATCAAGTTTTATTTTCTTATCAGGGTGATTTTGAAATTCCAGAAACAAATATTCCCATAAGTGGATCTATTTTAACAACTGCTAATTCATCTACTCCATCTGCATCTGTTTTTGAAACTCAAATATTAGCTCATGGTCACATGTCTAATATTTCTACTGGAAGATCGATTGCACAGGCGACAATGTTTGTTAGACAAGTTCCTAGAATTTGGACATATTGTAATACTGCTTTCACCGTTGGTGGTGAGAATATTCCTAGCGGTATTGAGTGGATTAGTGGAGCAGTTGATAGTTTTGGTTCTACAACTGCTACTACACATACACATGCTGGTGTTTTTCCGAATACTACTTCTCTTAGCAAAGAAGCACGAATGTTACGAACTAAAATTGCAGCAGAATCTTTGCAAACTAGTGTTCGTTTAAATACAGATACCACATTTAAATTAGATTATATTGCTCCAAAATTTATATTATGCGAATACTTAATTAAATTTTAAAAAGACATGGCAATTAATGTAACGTCTCTGACCACTAGTGGTCAAACAACTCCAACAACTACAACACCACAAGTATTTGCTGGTGGCAGTTTAACTTTTAGTATTTCTGCAACTGCAACTGGAGGAGCTGCGATTACATATTTGTGGCAGGTAAGTTCTAATGGTGGTGTAAGTTGGAATAATTTACCAAATAACGGTAATTCATCGATTACTGTTACCAATATTGCAGTAACACAAAATGGAGATCAAATACGTTGTGAATTGACTGCCAACTCTGGAGCGGGTGGATCTCAGGAAACAGTTTATAGTGACACTGGAACCCCTAATGGTCATGCTATAACGTTAACTGTTTTAACTCCTCCGCAAATATTTGTTAATGATTCTAATCAACCACAATATACTGTAGCAACTGGATCTACGCTTAATTTGACAGTTGAAGCAACAGTTGTGAGTACACTATCTCAGTTTATTAATCAGAATAGCGCAAATATTGATACAGAACTAACATTTCAATGGCAACAAAGCACAGATAATGGTGTTACATTTACAAACGTTGTTTTAGGGTCAAATCTTAGCGTAAATACTACACTACTTGCATTTGGAACAACACCAGAAAGTTACTATAAGCGATCAACTTTAACGTTATCAAATATTGCATTTAGTCAAAATTTATATAGATATAGATGTTTAATTTCTTACACTAAAGATGGAACATCTGCGTCTAATAGTCCAGTTTCTACTGACGCTGTAACTATTCTTGTTAATCCTCAAATTGTAGTTACTAAACAACCAGGGCAGGGAACAGATACTACATCAGTAATTTCTTATAATCCTGTAATTACTGGGAGTGGAAGAGCAACTTTATCTGTTACCGCTTATACTTCAGCAACTAGTGCAATTTCATATCAATGGTCTTACACCTTAGATCAAGGTCAGACGTATATTAATTTTGAAACCACTAATCCACAAATAGGCAGCCCACCTTTTCAATTATTGACTGGAACAAATTCTATTGGTCCCATTTTAGAATTGGAACGAATGGTTATTAGTAATGCTAATTCTGTTAGTCGATATGGATTTAGAGTGGTAATTTCAGGAACGGCTGGAGAAACTGCACTTACTTCTGACACTGCATTTGTTAATGTCACACAATCTGCGTCTGGATTAATTACAGATCCAGTAGATCAATCTGTTATCGAAGATAAGTACGGTAATGTTGCTAATAGATCTTCATATCCAGAACTTACACAAACTGCTACATTTAGTGCTGCAGTTGATGTTAACGCTCCAAACGGATTGAGGGGTGGTCCGATTACGCTACAGTGGCAAAGAAAATATAATGGATCATCGACATTTGAAAATGTTGGAGTTCCTAAAATTGTTTTTGGTACAGATGATCTTGCAGGCGGAAGCACAAATCCAAATAGTCCTGGTGTATATGATTATGAAACAGTGCCTTTAAGAAGAGATCTAGATCACTTATCCCAATATCGATTATCTGTTACTTATCCAACTGGCACAACTGGTGTTAATGATACAATATTTTCAAATCCTGCTACATTAAACGTATTCAGAACTGCTTACATTGACAATAATCCAACATCAATTAATCCGTATAATAGACAAAACGGTACTTTAGTAGTTACTGCTAGTCCTTCTAGTGGCACTACAATATCTTATCAATGGCAGCATAGTTCCAATGGATCAAACTGGTTTAACTTACCAAACACCGTCCCATTATCTGTTACGTCTATTACTAGAAGTAATTATACCGTAACGGTAACTTGTGCTTCCGCTCATGGTTTTTCGGCGGGAAATTTAATTTTAATTGAAGGATCTACAGACACTGCATATAATGGAACGTATACTGTACTGTCAACTGGTTTAACTGCTAATACTTTCCAGTACACGGCTTTCAGTATACCATCCACTTCTCCTGCTGCTGGATCTATAACGGTTTCTTCTGCTCCAAAATATCTAGGCGCATTGACTAATACATTATCAATTACGCCAATAGCTGCTGAAAATATGCCAAGAAGATATTTTAGGTGTATCATAACAGTTCCTGATTCTCTGTCTACTGTCATAACTGGTACAGCATTGATTACCATATTGACAGATAGTTTTTTCCAAATTAGTTCTATAAATGATAGAGCAATTTTTCAATTTAACAATACGTCTTGGACAGTTACCGCAAATTCTTTAAGTTTAGGAACAGTTTATTATCAGTGGCAAAAGAACACCGTTTCATCTGCTATCACTTCACCAAACTGGGTGGATATTTCTGGCGCAAATACAGCAACGTATCAAATTGTAAATGCACAACCAACAGATGCAGGATTTTATAGATGTAAAGTGATAAGTTCGGGGCAAACTGTGTCTCAAACAAATGCTGCTAGATTAACAGTGTTTCCTGTCGCATTAAACATATCTAGAAATATTCCTACATCAATTACTGTTTTAGAAAATTCTATCAATACTTCATTTACTGTAGCAGCTACTTCTACTAATGGCAATATTGTTGAATATTTGTGGGAAGTGAAACCGCCAGGATCTTCAACTTTCCAAACACTGCCAGCTGGATATAATCAATCATCTGCTGCATTTGCTGTGTATAATTTGTTGCCATTATCTAGAACTATTGATAATGGATCTGTTATTCGTTGTAGAATGAATGCTCTAGATGTTCCAGGTTTTACTTATAGTAATGAATGCACTATTACAGTAGATAGAAGATTTTACTATTTCGCTGATGCTGCTACGAAAACTATTCCCGTTGGTCAAGAAGTTACTTTTAATTTACAACCAACTTTTACTGGAGATGATGTGCCATCATATCAATGGCAATCACGTCCAAATTCTAGTGCTGGATGGACAAATATTTCAGGTGAAACAAATTCTTCTTACACTATTTTAAGCACAGATGTTGTCGCTGGATTGAATAATAAGGAAATTAGATGTTTAGTTACTTTTAATCAAGTAACAACATTTCAATATTTTAGAAATGGATCAACTGTGATACAAAATATCAGTCCAGCAGGAACACCAACACCAACACAAACAATAGTATTAAATGTAACCACAGCAGTTCCTAGGATTACTTTTTATAGTAAACAGAGACAAAAATCTGGAGCAGCTATTGGAACTGTTATTTGTGTGCCTAAACCAGCTGGGTATGTTAATGATCCTTCAGCAAATACTGATGATGCCGATCGTTGGAAAGTTGCTCTTACAGGGCAAACTGCAGCTGGAGCACCAGTGCAGGGAGTTGGTGCAAACACGAGACCATATGGACCAAATGATAGATTTCCTGGTTTTATTGAAATGAGAGGACAAATTCTAAAAGCTAGAGATTTCCCTGAATTAGCAAGAATTATGGGAACACAATATGGTGGTACGATTACTGGAACGTATCCGACATATAATATAAATGATACTTTTAGATTGCCTTCGCCATATGGAATGAAAATTATGGGCACGGGTAACGTAGATAATAATCGTGCATCAGCTTCTGTAGTTCCTTTATATGGTCCTAACTCAGTTAGTGGCGGCGCTATTAATATTGCTGGATCTATGGGTGGTGTATATAATTTTGAGAAATTACCTCAGCTACCTCCAGGATCTCCTGGTGATGGTAGTGACGCTGATGGAATTTCTTCAGACACATTTACAATTGGAACACATAGAACAGATGGTTGGGAAAATTGCACCGCATCAGTAGAAACTACATTTAATGGTCAATTTACTTGGCAAGTATCTGACAATAATGGAATTGGAGAAAGAGATCTTGGTGCTGGACCACCTCACCAACATATTATAAACACTATTAGAGCAACTGGAGGTAGAAGAGGAGCTGGCGGTAGTGGTTCTGCTGCACAAGGAAATGGTCCAGACGGGGGTAATATTCTTGATGGTCCAGAAGGTGTACCAAGTCCAGGAAGAACGCATAAACATGGTCTTTCTTTCACTGGGGGAACAATTGTTTATACTCCCCCTGGTGGCGGTGGTGATAGTGGTGGAGCTAGCGGTGATATTAGTTATGGTTCTCCAGGCACATATTCTTTTGTTTTGCCATCAAATGTAACTTCATTTACTTACAGTTTAAAATCTGGTGCTGGGGGCGGCGGCGGTAATGATAATCCAAACCCAGGTGCCCCAGGTGGATCAGCGGCAGAAGCAACGGGAACAATTAATAATATTCCTCCAGGAACTGCAATTGCAATAAAAATTGGAGTTGGCGGCGGTGGTGGTACTGGTTGTGCTGCTAATGGAGCAGGTGGAATTGGTGGTAATTCTGGAGGAACTGGATTCGGTGGCGGAACTGGAGGAACTTCTGGTTCTTCTGGTTGCTCTGGATCTGGTGGTGGTGGCGGTGGAACGTCATTTATGTATATTGAAACACTGGGGTCTGGAGCAAATCCATCTGGATTACAAAGAGGTGATATATTAGTTATTGTAGGAGGTGGCGGCGGCGGTGGCGGAAGTGGTCACCACGGAGGAACAACTTCTACGACATATCCAGGAGGAAATGCTGGTGGAGGATGGGCATCTTCTAGTATTAATTCATCAATATTCTATACTAATCAAGCTGGTTTAGTTTTTAGAACATATGATGGTTCTCCAACTAGTAGTGTACAACAATCTGGCAGAACTGGTCAAAATAGAAATGATGCTGGAAGTGGCACCGATGGCGGTGGCGGCGGCGGTGGTGGTGGTGGATTTAATGGAGGTGCTCGTGGCACAGTTCGTTTAGGATGTAGTAACAGTGATTGTAACTCAAATGGAGGATCTGCAGGATCATCTGCTTATCGTTCATCAAATCATAGCGGAACCCCATCAATCACGTCAGCTGGTGGTGCTGGCACTAGTAACATATCGGGTGCAGGTGGCAGTGTTACTATTAGTTATTCTGGTGCAACAACTGTTCCTCCTACCAATCCAGGTGGTAGCAACAGTGCTGATCATGGTACGGGTATTGGTACAAATGGTGCTGCTTTCTTAACGCAAACTATTGACTTACATAACGATCAAACTTCTACAGCGCCAAGCATGGGATTGTCTATCAATAATGGTCAAGGAACAATGAGTACTAGATCTAGAAATATTTGGGATAGTGCTTATACTTTCTACTTGAGAAATAATGAAGTTTGTCCAATGATTCAACCTTATTTCAGGTTGAAGTACTTAATTAAAGCATTCTAAATAGTAAATAAAGGTATTCTGGGATAATAACATGTCTTCTGATTTACAAAACATATTATCGGTAACTCTATTTCCAGAGGTTTGGCAGTCGCCACAACCAAGAAGAATGGTTTACCACGGACAATTAATTGTCCTGACACAACAAGAATATGAAGATCTTCTTGCAAAATTACCAGAATTTTGGCATACTGAAAATGATAAACTAATTAATTTTAGATATACTACTGAAAATACTTATTTTTGTGAAAGAGTTAAAAGGGTTTATAATTATGCAACAAAAGAATGGGTAGATACTTCATACGTTTTTGATGCAGGTAGTGAAGAATCTGTCAACGAATTGTTGGAAGTATTTGTTAGATTCTATCAAGAATACAAACTCAATGAAGTAAAAAATATTAATGACGAGATTTTAAATAATGTAAAAGATCTTTCTTATGTTAAAATGATCATTTTAAATTCTCGTGAACGAATGCTCAAAAATACGGATTTTATGTTTACTGCAGATTATAAATTTAAAGATGAAAGTATGAAAGAATTGTGGTCAACATATAGACAAGAATTAAGAGATATTACTGAGCAAGATGCGTGGAAAAATAATGATTACGCTAATATTACAATACCTGTAGCTCCATTGCCAATAAATCAATTAACAGATCTTGTTTCTGAAATTGAGTCATATGTACCAGCACATTTCAAAGGATTTACTGACGATTCGACATTAACTGAAAATGTTGAAACTATAGTTCAGTCAATGACTCAATATATGATTAAGAATCAAATTATTGACGGTATCAGTAAAATGAGCTTACCATTGTTTGATTTGAGAGTAGGTACATTTGATATTGTTAAATCATCTGAAAATGTAGAAACATTTATGTCTGATTTTGATAGTTTTAAAGCAAAAATTGATGAACAACTACAAGAAATTGGCAGCACCCTAACTGTTCAAAAAATACTTGAAGAGATGACATTCAAAGCAGCAGAGAAAGAAGTGGGTGATGAAGTATTTGATATTATTAATGAATTAAATCAATCAGCAGAGTAATACAATGAAAAGAGAAAATATTGTAGTTATACAAGATTCTGCAGCAGCGTTTGCTAAAATGAGCGGCAAAGCAGTTGCCAGAATTAAAGCAATTGGTCCAATGAATTGCCAAGATCCAGAAAAAGTAGAAAAAATTTGGCAATTTTACGATGGTAAAATACCAGATGCTGTATTTGATACACTTAGAAGTTTTGGAGAAGTATTTTGTTTTTTTGATACGCCAAACGAAGCAATTACTAACTTAGAACATTGGTTTCCTACTTTACAATTAATAGATGATGACGAATACGATGAAGTTGACAGAGATTACTATATTACGGTAGAATCTGCAGATCCCACAGGTATTTGGTTATACGGAACTTAATATGAATGATTTTGAATTTAGTTCTTTGGAAATTGCGAAAATTTTATCTCATTTTAATACAAGAAACGTCAAGTTGGTGTTTGAAAATCCATCTGATGTTAACTTAGTTTTCAATGAAATTTTTCCGCTTTTTGTGCAAGCGAACGGAAGATTTTACAAAAATAAAAATTACAATAGCAAAGGATACGAACTTAGCTGTGATAGGATGAAAATGACAGCGATGGGTTATGGGTATCAATATGCTAATTTACAACTGATTGCAGATAAAGATCATAATCAAAATGTTCAGACAGTGCATGATTTGTTCCCATATTTTTCATACTATAGAAAACTTCCAGTAGTAGATATTAATGGTATTTTTGGAGTTGATTTGTCAGTTGATGAAAAATATTTGCATGGATATTATTACAGTGTAGTTCCATATTTTTTGAATGAATTACCAGATGAACAAAAATCAGAATCTTTGAATGATATGAAGTTATCTCATTCTTGGAGAGATTATATTTTGTCATATGCTAATCAAGGACAACCAGTTTATGCTAGTTACGTTGGTTTTGATAGTAAAAAAATTTTGTGTAAGTTAGGATTTTCGGTTCTGATCAAAGATTTCATTACAAAAAATTTAACAAAATATCATAAATTTGAAAATTTGATTAATTTTTTACAAAATGAATCACAATTTTATAATGAAGAGTATGAAGAGTGCGGATTGCAATTACCGTCGATCGCTTCTTCGGTTTACGAAGATGAGTATTTGGGGGTAGAGCTAGTACCATTCCCATATGAAAATGGTAGAAGTAGAGATGAATATTTGCAATTTTTGGATCAATACTTTACAAAAATGATAGAGTATAAATTGATTACTGAAGCACAAAAGAATTTTATTTTAAATGATGATACAACACTACGAAATAAAGATGGAATTTTAAAATTTAGGTGGAAAAATAGTCAAACTTACGGTGTAAAATGGTATAATATCGAAAGGGGAGCTTGACAGGGGGTTGACACCCGTGCTATAGTAGCGAAGCACTGAACAGGACACCCATGAAAGGCATCATCGATTACGGCGACGACGGCGTGGTTCCGATGATTGATTCTGAGGACGTTGGCGACGTGGTTGACAGCATCCTTGAATACGTGGAAGCACGTTTTGAGATTCTTGAGAAGCAAGATCGTCACGCTGACATCTTTGCACTCTGTCAAGAGTTTCATGAGTGGGGTACTGCAGAAGATGGAGATGAACTCTCCTATTTTGTCTGCCCCTCGTTTGAATAATCCTATATAATGTAAACAGGACAGGACAATGACTACGCCAAACTGGCAACATCATTCCAAGAAAGATGCCAAACGCACTCTGAAACCACAGATGTTGCGTCAGGCAAAAGCTCGTAAACAAGCATTAAAACGTCAACTGGAGGTTATCAAATGACCCATTACGATAAACTCATCGATTCTATTACAGAAGAGATGTGGTATCTGTGGAGTGAAAATACTTCAGAATGGAATGAAGTTACTGCAAAAGAAAAGGCACATAAAATTCTTATGATGGTAGAAGAGTTTCAAACTAATCGTACACAACTTAGACAATGGAGGGCATCTGATTAATGGCATTATCACAATCGGTTGAAGAATCACTGAATGAAGCATCTGCAGCACTTCGCAATGCACTTGCATACGCTGCACGACAAGAACGCCCAGTGGTTTGTAACTCTATCTCAGAACTTCTGTGTCGTATTGACACTATGAAGTCCTTTGATGGTATTCTTGATAAACTTGACGAAATGGCGAAAGATGGCCCTTTTAAAAATTAATAGAGCAGCACTTTACGAAGCACCAGTTAAAACAACCCCAGAAAATGTCAGAGAGGCAAACGAGGGGTTATTTAATTGCACTATGACTCTACCTGCTGCTGCAAAACATTGTGGTATGACACAAAAAGAGATGAAACTCACGTTCTTTGAGTATCTCAAATATCATCCACGTACATATGTAAGCGAACCACAACACAATAGTGACTGATTACGGCAACGAACGTCTCAATCAAATATATAGAGATACATGGCCTAATCTTGGGTGGGCAAGAAGGATGGATATAAAAGCAGGGGATACTGTTAGGTATCTTGGTTGCTCTAAAGAGCAAGTAGCATGGGGTTGCAATGACGATCCAAATGGTATATTATTTGTGGGTGACAAATATTATGTGGAGCACGTATGGGTACATTCACAGCACACTAAGATTGAATTACGAGGTGTGCTTAAACTAAAATTTAATTCAGTATGTTTTGAGGTGGTACATGACACACGAAGAAATGCTTGAAGAAGCCGCAAGGCGTGAGAAAGCATTAGAAGCATTAGACAAACTCTACACAGAGAATGATAAAGGCATGAAAAAACTTGCTGAACATGAAAGAATCAAAGTGATTCAAAATGCTTGTGGTGCTATCGATAAGTATTCAGATGCTCTCAAAGAACTTCGTAAGATCGAACACAAAGAACTTGTTGAAGAATTAGAAGCAAAAAAGAAAGAAAACTACCAACTGGTTGCTGATGCTTGTATGAAAGAATATGAGCAGAAGTATCTCAATGATACATTCCCAGTAGATGAATCCTGGGTTTATATGGTTGGTGAATACTTTGGCACTGGTGAAGGGCAAACAACTTGTATTATGATGACACAGGCAAATCCTGGTCACGAAGAAGATTTTGAAACATCTACCAATAAGTATGTTCCTTGCACATCACAACAGTATCGTGCAGTGAGAGCATTTCACAAACAGTTCGGCACTTGGATGTTACACGGTCTGAGGTTTCTCACCAAAGAAGATTTCTACACTGAATGGGCTTACTACATTCCTCCTGTGATGATGAAACTTTCTAAATCTAAATGCTATAAAGAGTTTTATACTGAGGTTCACTACAATTTCTCTTAATTATGGATAAAGAACTCTACAACCCCGATGAGTTTCTGCTTGATAATATCAAAGCATATCATTATGAGGTGATGGATGAAGGGCATCATGTGTGGATGGCATTCTATTTTGAGAATGGTAGCACAGGGCACTTGAATATTTTTCTGAATGATGGTAAAATCAATACACGATATGAGGAGTGGGTGAATGGTTGAAAAAGTAAAGTTTGTAACTGTCACCCGTGTGGTTGATGGTGCAATGAACTCTATCTACGAATGGTTTGATTTTGAGGAAGATCATGTCACTGATTGATACGCTAGAATACTTCATTGATGACACCCGAGCTCGGTGTTCTGATATTGAATGGGAGATCCGTGAAGAGACAAACTACGACGATGAAGGACACCAGGAGCGTATGGATGACTTCTGTGAACAATATGATGAACACAAAAAACGATTAGAAGATCTTCTACAAATCAAATCTATTGTTGAGGTGCAATTGAATGAAAATCCAAATTGAAAATGATATTACTGGCACTGGAACTTACATCTGGGGACTAGAAACTGGACCAGAACATATTGACGAATACACTGGATACTGTTATACTTTGGGAGAATGCTTTGAAATGATTGTGAAATGGGAAACACTCAACGCACAAAAGTATTATGAATAAATCTTTACACACATTCGAAAAGGAACAATGACTAAACTCACACAAGAACAACTACAAACAATTGAAGATGCATTCAATTCACTTCCAGAAGATATGAGAACTGGAAGATATAGAAATATGGAAGGTATTCAAGAACAACTTGATAGTGGTGCTGAAACTATCTTTTATATGACGAAAGGTGAAGATAAACTTGATGAGGATGGTGAAACATATAACGAATATTATAATATGAAGAGTATGAAGGTGAACTAAAATGACT